>Ga0255774_10001429_pt1 | contig 19824 bp, 15 predicted proteins | sample 101ome_17_FD_179972 | JGI IMG/M metagenome (GOLD analysis project Ga0255774, IMG submission 179972) | Coastal salt marsh microbial communities from the Groves Creek Marsh, Skidaway Island, Georgia - 101407AT metaG (version 2) | ecosystem: Environmental > Aquatic > Marine > Intertidal zone >...
CCCCACCAGACTCAGCCAAAATCTTGGTGATCGCTGCGGTCAGTGAAGTCTTGCCATGGTCAACATGGCCAATTGTGCCAATGTTGCAATGCGGCTTGGAACGGTCAAACTTTTCCTTGGACATCTTATCTGCTCTCCTGCTCGTTAGTTCAGTTAGGCCATCTTGGCGCGGACTTCATCCGCAACCGCTTGAGGCACTTGTTCGTAATGGTCAAAAGTCATTGAATACTGGGCGCGACCTTGGCTCATTGAGCGCAAAGTGTTGATATAGCCAAACATATTGGCAAGCGGCACCATCGCATCGATTGCACGCGCGTTACCGCGCTGGTTCATGCCACCAACATTGCCACGACGGCTGTTTAGGTCGCCGATGATATCGCCCATATATTCTTCAGGGGTCAGAACCTCGACCTTCATGACGGGCTCAAGCAATTTTGGGCTGGCCTTGTTCATGGCTTCGCGGAAAGCAGCACGGCCTGCAATCTCAAAGGCAAGAACTGACGAATCAACGTCGTGGCTGGCGCCATCAACAAGCTCGGCTTCAAAGTCAATCACAGGGAAACCAGCAATTGTGCCTGAGTCCTTTGCCTGATTGATGCCTTTTTCAACACCCGGGACATATTCTTTTGGAACTGATCCACCAACAACTGAATTGCTGAACTGGAAACCGCCTTCAGCCAAAGGCGCAAACCGGATTTTAACCCGTGCGAACTGACCTGAACCACCAGACTGCTTCTTGTGGGTGTAATCAACTTCAACTTCTTTGGTGATGGTCTCGCGATACGCAACCTGCGGCGCACCAATATTGGCCTCGACCTTAAATTCACGCTTGAGACGATCGACCAAGATATCGAGGTGCAATTCGCCCATACCACGCATGATGGTCTGGCCTGATTCATAGTCAGTGCTGACCTGGAAAGATGGGTCTTCAGCAGCCAAACGCGCTAGGCCTGCACCCATTTTCTCTTGGTCATTCTTTGTCTTTGGCTCAATCGCGATCTCGATAACCGGATCAGGGAAGGTCATGGTCTCAAGAACAACTGGCTTCAACGGATCACACAAAGTGTTCCCTGTCGTGCTGTCCTTCATGCCCGCAAGCGCAACAATGTCGCCGGCAAAGGCTTCTTCGATTTCTTCACGGTTGTTTGAATGCATCATCATCATCCGGCCAACGCGCTCGCGCTTGCCTTTTGTTGAATTCAGCAGGCTATCGCCTTTTTTCAAAACACCTGAATAGATACGAACAAAGGTCAATGAACCAACAAATGGGTCATTCATGATCTTGAAAGCAAGGCCAGAGAACGGCTCGGCATCGTTTGCACGGCGTTCAATGTTGCGTGTCTCAGTTACATCATCGGGGGCAAAGCCTGTATAGGCAGCAACATCCAATGGACCAGGCAAATAATCGATAACGCCGTTCAACAAAGGCTGAACACCCTTGTTTTTAAAGGCCGATCCACACAGAACCGGAACAAACGACATGTTCAATGTACCTTTGCGGATCAAACGCTGGATTGTTTCGACATCAGGCTCTTCGCCGTCAAGAAACTTTTCCATGACGTCATCGTCTTGCTCGACAATCAGCTCGATCAATTCAGCGCGCATCTCAGCGGCTTTATCAGCAAGCTCTGGGCGGATTTCATTGAGACGCCAAGTTGCGCCCAAATCTTCTGAGTCCCAAACCCATTCCTGCATGGTCACAAGATTGATCAGACCGGCAAACTCATTCTCGGCACCGATTGGCAAATGCACTGGCAAAGGCTGTGCGCCGGTACGGTCTTTAATCATGTTGACGCAGTTAAAGAAGTCAGCGCCGATCTTGTCCATCTTGTTGACGAAAACGATCCGCGGCACCTTATAACGGTCAGCCTGACGCCAAACTGTTTCGGTTTGTGGCTCGACACCGGCATTCGCATCAAGAACGCAAACCGCGCCATCAAGAACCGCCAATGAACGCTCAACCTCAATCGTGAAGTCAACGTGACCCGGTGTGTCGATGATGTTAAAGCGGAATTTTGCAGCATCAGGATCATCACCATGCTCGCCTGATGGGTCAGTACCGTTTTCAGTGCGGAACCAGAAACAGGTTGTCGCAGCAGAGGTGATGGTAATTCCACGCTCTTGCTCTTGCTCCATCCAATCCATGGTGGCATTGCCGTCATGCACTTCACCGATCTTATGTGACCGGCCTGTGTAATAAAGAATCCGTTCGGTCGCAGTGGTTTTACCGGCGTCAATATGCGCCATAATGCCAAAATTGCGGTAACGATCTAAAGTATATTCGCGTGCCATGATCTAGCTCCTACTAACTCAACTACCAGCGGTAATGTGAGAAAGCCCGATTTGCCTCGGCCATTTTATGTGTGTCTTCACGTTTCTTAACCGCGTTTCCGCGATTATTGGCCGCATCCATCAATTCGCCTGACAGGCGGTCAACCATTGTGGTCTCGCCGCGTTTGCGCGAACTGTCGATCAACCAACGAATGGCAAGTGCTTGTGCCCGCTCGGAGCGCACTTCAACCGGCACCTGATAGGTTGCCCCACCAACACGCCGTGAGCGAACTTCAAGATTAGGGCGCACATTTTCAAGCGCGTCGTGAAAGATTTTAACGGGCTCATTGCCTGACTTTTCCTGAATACGGTCAAACGCACCGTAGACAATCTTTTCAGCCACTGAACGCTTGCCATCAAACATCAGGCAAGACATGAATTTTGAAACTACAGCGTCCTTGAACTTCGCATCAGGAAGAACTGGGCGTTTTACTGCTCTATGACGACGTGACATATCTGCCTCTTCTTACTTAGGACGCTTGGCGCCATATTTCGAACGACGCTGGCGACGATCATTGACGCCCTGTGTGTCCAAAGTACCGCGAATGATGTGGTAACGCACACCCGGAAGGTCTTTTACACGACCGCCGCGAATCATCACCACTGAGTGTTCCTGCAAATTATGCCCTTCACCAGGGATATAGCTGGATACTTCAAACCCATTGGTAAGACGCACACGGGCGACCTTACGAAGCGCCGAGTTCGGCTTCTTCGGTGTTGTTGTGTACACTCTGGTGCATACGCCACGCTTTTGTGGACATGCTTCCATAGCCGGAACTTTGGTACGTGCTACCGGACGCTTGCGCCCGTGACGGATCAACTGGTTAATCGTTGGCATTCCTGCCCCTTTTTTCTCGACCTAAACGCACAAAACGTGCAACAGGGCACTTCTGCTCTAACTTTATATGAGCAGAACACCCATCCTTCTCCGCTGGCGGAGCCTCATTTTCGACACCTAATATTCTGACCTAGCGTCTAGATCGACCACTGTTTTGCAGCAGGGTGATCCACCACCTAAGTCCAAAAGGTTGCCGGATACTATTTTTTGCAGGGCGAACGGTCAAGCGGTTTTTACGCCTTCCCCTCGGTTATCCGCATTTTTTTTCATTCGCCGCCAGATTCACGGTATCTGGCGTCGAATTCTTATATATTTGCCTCAACTTCGGCCGTTTCTGCCTCAGATTCGGTCACTTCAAGCGCCGGCGCAGCGGCTGCACGCTGTGCCATGATCGATTTATCACGATCTGCGGCGATCCGGCGAAGCCGATTCATGACCGATCCGGTTCCCGCGGGAATCAGGCGGCCAACAATCACATTTTCCTTCAAACCATCAAGCGTGTCTTCCTTACCGCTTACCGCAGCTTCGGTTAGCACCCTTGTTGTCTCTTGGAATGACGCAGCTGAGATAAAGCTGTTTGTCTGCAATGATGCCTTGGTGATGCCAAGCAGGACTGGATGCGCTGTAGCTGGCCGCAGGCCCTCAGCTTCAAGAGCTGAATTGGCACGGGCAAACTCTTCACGATCAACCTGCTCACCATTCAAGAAAGTGCTATCAGCAGCGTCCTCAACCTCGACCTTCTGCAGCATCTGGCGAACGATCACTTCAATATGCTTGTCGTTGATCTTCACACCCTGCAACCGGTACACGTCCTGAATTTCCTTGACCAGATATTCAGCAAGCGCTTCGACGCCAAGAATGCTGAGAATATCATGCGGCACCGGGCTTCCATCCAGAAGCAAGTCACCCTTACGAACGACATCACCTTCATTGACAGCAAGTGGGCGGCCCTTTGGCAGCAGATATTCAACTGCATCAAGATCGCCATTTGTTGGCACGACCCGGATCCGGCGCTTGGCTTTATAGTCATTACCAAACTCGACCCGGCCTTCGCCTTCAGAAATAACGGCGAAATCCTTTGGACGACGTGCTTCAAACAATTCAGCAACGCGCGGAAGACCACCGGTAATGTCACGCGTCTTTGATGATTCGCGCGGGATACGCGCCAAAACATCACCCGCCTGTACCTTGGCACCATTCTCAACTGAAAGAATCGAACCAGCTGACAAGAAGTAACGTGCCTCAAGACCGTTTGTTAGGGTCAACACCTCACCTTTTTCATCACGAAGCGTGATGCGCGGACGAAGATTGGTACCGCCAGCAGCCTGTTTCCAATCCACCACTTCATGGCTTGAAATGCCCGTTGCGTCATCGGTGATTTCACGGACAGATACGCCGTCGGTCAAATCAACAAAATTGGCAACACCATTCATTTCGGTGATGATTGGCATCGTGTACGGATCCCATTCAATCAAAATGGCGCCAGCCGCAACTTCCTGCCCGTCTTTGACCAGCAATTTACCACCATAAGGCAGGCGGAAGCGTGACCGCTCACGCTCTTGCTCATCAAGGATCAGCAATTCAGTATTCCGGCTCATCACAATATTGCTGCCGGTCTTATCAACAACGAGTGAGGCATCTTCCAGCTTCACAACACCGCCGATATTGGCTTCGATATTTGACTGTTCGGCACCACGCTGCGCCGCACCACCAACGTGGAAGGTACGCATCGTCAACTGTGTTCCCGGCTCGCCAATTGACTGGGCGGCAATAACACCAACCGCTTCACCAATATTCACATCGGTACCGCGGGCAAGGTCACGACCATAGCAATTGCCACAAATGCCTTTTTCGGCTTCACACAGCAGTGCCGAGCGGATCAATGCCTGATCGACACCTGATGACCCGATGGCCTCAGCATGTTCCTCAGTGACCATCTGGCCAGCGGCGACAAGAACATTACCTGTCTTCAAATCAACCAAATCTTCGGCAAGAACGCGGCCCAAGATCCGATCATAAAGCGGATCAACAACATCACTACCATTCATAACAGGGCGGATGGTAAGGCCTTTATTCGTGCCACAATCAACCTCATGAACGATACAATCCTGAGCCACATCAACAAGACGGCGCGTCAGATAACCCGAATTGGCTGTTTTCAGGGCTGTATCGGCAAGACCTTTACGCGCACCATGTGTAGAGTTGAAATATTCCAGAACATTTAGGCCTTCTTTAAAGGACGAAATGATTGGTGTTTCGATAATCTCGCCAGACGGCTTTGCCATCAGACCACGCATACCAGCAAGCTGTTTGATCTGCGCGGCTGAACCACGCGCACCCGAATGCGCCATCATCCAAACCGAGTTGATTGGCTCGCCATCCTTGGTGGTGGAAATGCCCTTCATCATCTCATCAGCAACAAGATCTGAACAACGTGACCAAACATCGACCACCTTGTTATATTTCTCGCCTTGTGTGATCAGACCATCAAGATATTGCTGTTCAAATGTTTTGACCTCTGTTTCAGCTTCAGAAACGTATTTTTCTTTCAATTCTGGCGTTGTCAGATCGGCAATACCGAATGAAATACCAGCGTCACACGCCTGACCAAAGCCAAGGCTCATCAGACGGTCACAGAAAATCACCGTGTCTTTCTGACCACAATGGCGATAGACATGATCGATCACGTCACTGACCTCTTTTTTGGTCATCAACTTGTTTACCAGCTCAAACGAACAGGCCGGATTGTCAGGCAACAAATCAGCCAGCTGTGCACGACCCGGGGTTGTTTCGATCACCTTCATAACACGCGTTCCATCTTCGCTGTCGCGCGTTGGGACACGGGCTTTTACCTTGGCATGCAGGCTTACCGAGCCATTGCCAAGCGCAAGCAGGATTTCCTGAACATTCGAGAACATCATGCCCTCGCCCTTTTCATTGTCGCGTTCCATCGACATATAATAAAGGCCAAGGATAATATCCTGCGACGGCACAATGATCGGCTTGCCGTTCGCTGGGCTCAAAATATTGTTTGTCGACATCATTAGTACGCGGGCTTCAAGCTGAGCCTCAAGCGACAAAGGCACATGAACCGCCATCTGGTCGCCGTCAAAATCAGCGTTAAACGCGGTACAAACAAGCGGGTGAAGCTGGATTGCCTTGCCTTCGACAAGAACTGGCTCAAACGCCTGAATGCCAAGACGGTGCAAGGTAGGCGCACGGTTCAGCATGACCGGATGTTCACGAATAACTTCTTCTAGAATATCCCAAACTTCAGGACGTTCCTTTTCGACCATGCGTTTGGCCATTTTAACGGTGCTGGCAAGCGAATATAGCTCAAGCTTTGAATAGATAAATGGCTTGAACAGCTCGAGTGCCATTTTCTTTGGCAAACCACACTGGTGCAGCTTTAGCTCGGGGCCAACAACGATAACCGAACGGCCTGAATAATCGACGCGCTTGCCAAGCAGGTTTTGCCGGAAACGACCCTGTTTGCCCTTCAGCATGTCAGACAGTGATTTCAGCGGACGCTTGTTAACACCGCTGATTACCCGGCCACGACGACCATTGTCGAACAGCGCATCAACCGATTCCTGCAACATCCGCTTTTCGTTGCGAACGATAATATCAGGCGCACGAAGCTCGATCAGACGCTTTAGACGGTTATTCCGGTTAATCACGCGGCGATAAAGATCGTTCAGGTCAGATGTGGCAAACCGGCCACCATCAAGCGGCACCAATGGGCGCAGCTCGGGCGGAATGACCGGAACAACATCCATGATCATCCACTCAGGACGACAGCCTGATTCACGGAATGCATCAACAAGCTTTAGGCGCTTGACCAGCTTTTTACGCTTGGCTTCAGAACCGGTTTCGGCAAGATCGGTACGAATCTTGACGCGCTCGGCATCGAGATCAAGTTCTTCAAGAATTTTCTTAATCGCCTCGGCACCGATGCTGGCTTCAAAAGCGTCGTCGCCATGCTCGTCCTGCGCATCGTAAAATTCTTCTTCCGACAAAAGCTGGCCTTTGACCAGCGATGTCATGCCGGGTTCGATGACCACAAAATTTTCGAAATACAGAACCCGCTCAAGATCCTTTAGCGTCATATCAACAAGCAAACCAATGCGGCTCGGCAATGATTTCAAGAACCAGATATGGGCAACAGGCGCTGCCAATTCGATATGACCCATGCGCTCGCGCCGTACCTTTGATAAGGTCACTTCAACGCCGCATTTCTCGCAGATAATACCGCGATACTTCATGCGCTTATATTTACCGCACAAACATTCGTAATCGCGGACAGGGCCAAAGATACGGGCGCAGAAAAGACCGTCTTTTTCTGGCTTAAAGGTACGATAATTGATGGTTTCAGGCTTTTTAATCTCACCAAATGACCATGAACGGATACGTTCAGGTGCGGCGATTGAGATTCTGATCTTGTCAAAGCTTTGTGGGCCTTGGGACTGCCCGAAAGGGTTCATCAAATCATTCATCTATTTATCTCCCCAACATTAGTTGGTGTCGTGTGAGTCAATTGCGGTTAGGTCAGCCAGACCAGCCCTGATAACAAGGCTGGTCAGATGCCGGTTTAATATTCAGCCTCATGGAGATCCACATTCAAGCCAAGCGAGCGAAGCTCTTTGACAAGAACATTAAAGGATTCCGGAATGCCGGACTCAAAATCATCATCGCCGCGAACGATCGCTTCATAAACCTTGGTACGGCCTGAAACATCATCCGATTTGACAGTAAGCATTTCCTGCAAGGTGTAAGCGGCGCCATAGGCTTCAAGTGCCCAGACTTCCATCTCACCAAAGCGCTGGCCACCGAATTGCGCCTTACCACCAAGCGGCTGCTGGGTAACAAGCGAATAAGGACCAATCGAACGCGCATGGATCTTGTCATCGACAAGGTGATGCAGCTTCAACATATAGATGTAGCCAACGGTCACCTGACGGTCAAAGACCTCACCGGTACGGCCATCGGTTAACCATTCCTGTCCGGTATGGCTAAGATTTGCCATGCCAAGAAGCGAAATGACATCGGCTTCACGCGCACCGTCAAACACTGGCGTACCCATTGGAACGCCACGCGCCAGAATCCCTGCCTGTTCGATGATCTGGTCATCATCCATAACAGCCAATTCAGCATCATATTGTTCTTTGCTGTAGATATCGGCCAGCATTTTGCGGATTGGCTTGGTGTCGAGATTGGCGCGTGCTGCTTCGGCGGCAGCACCAACCTGTTTGCCAAGGCCGCGCGCGGCCCAGCCAAGATGCGTTTCCAGAATCTGTCCCACATTCATTCGGGATGGCACACCAAGCGGGTTCAACACGATATCAACCGGTGTTCCATCATCGAGATATGGCATATCTTCCATTGGCACGATGCGTGAAATCACACCCTTGTTACCATGACGACCAGCCATTTTATCACCCGGCTGAAGCTTGCGCTTAATTGCCACAAAGACTTTGACCATCTTCATAACGCCAGGCAGCAATTCATCACCGCCCTGCAGCTTGTCTACCTTGTCGGTAAAACGCGCCTGCAATGCCGCGACGGCGGTTTCAAAATTGGCAATCTGTGCTTCAACCAGCTTTTGAACCGCATCATCCTTGACCGCAATCTGCTGCCATTGTGATTTTGGCAATTCGTTAAGAATTTCTTGGCTTAGCTTGGTACCGGCTTTCATGCCTTTTGGTCCACTTGCAAGGGTTTGCCCCTCGAAAAGCTCGCTCATCCGGCCTTGGAAACCACGCTCTAGAATTGCCCGCTCGTCATCACGGTCTTTTCCAAGACGGTCAATTTCAGCGCGGTCAATGGCCAAGGCGCGTTCGTCTTTTTCAACGCCGCGGCGCGAGAAGACCCGAACCTCAACAATGGTACCCGACCCGCCCGGTGGCAGTTTAAGTGATGTGTCACGGACGTCAGATGCTTTTTCACCAAAAATGGCACGAAGCAGCTTTTCTTCCGGTGTCATTGGTGACTCGCCCTTTGGCGTGACTTTACCAACAAGAATATCACCCGGTCCAACTTCGGCACCGACATAAACAATACCGGCCTCATCCAGATTTTTCAGGGCTTCTTCACCAACATTCGGGATATCACGGGTGATTTCTTCCTGACCAAGCTTGGTATCACGCGCCATGACCTCATATTCCTCAATATGGATCGAGGTAAAGACGTCATCACGAACGATACGCTCAGAAATCAGGATTGAATCCTCAAAATTGTAACCATTCCATGGCATGAAGGCCACCAGCACGTTACGACCAAGCGCCAATTCACCATCTTCGGTTGATGGGCCATCAGCAATGATATCACCGCGGCGAACCGTGTCACCAACTTTAACAAGCGGGCGCTGGTTGACCGTTGTGTTCTGGTTTGAACGCTGGAATTTCAGCAGGCTGTAGATATCGACTGGCGAGTCATTGCCTTCGGTATCTTCACTGGCACGAACCACGACGCGCGTTGCATCAACCTGATCAATCACACCGGCGCGGCGGGCAACGATTGTCACGCCTGAATCACGCGCAACACGCGCTTCCATGCCAGTACCAACGATTGGTGCCTCGGCGCGCAAAAGCGGAACTGCCTGACGCTGCATGTTTGACCCCATCAGAGCGCGGTTCGCATCGTCATTCTCAAGGAACGGGATCAAGGCGGCGGCAACTGAAACCAACTGTTTCGGCGACACATCCATCAATTCAATATCGGTTGGACGGGCAAGACCAATGTCGCCTGACCGGCGAACAGGAATCAATTCACCAACAAATTTATTGTCACCATCTAATTCAGCATTCGCCTGCGCGATTGTATAGCGGCCTTCTTCCATTGCCGAAATATAACGCACTTCGGCGGTAACCTTGCCATCAACAACCTTGCGATAAGGTGTTTCGATAAAGCCATAGCGGTTGATCTTGGCAAAGGTAGCCAATGAGTTGATCAAACCAATATTCGGGCCTTCAGGGGTTTCAATCGGGCAGATACGGCCATAATGCGTTGGATGCACATCGCGCACCTCAAAGCCCGCACGTTCACGGGTCAAACCGCCCGGCCCAAGAGCCGAAACGCGACGCTTATGGGTGATTTCAGACAAAGGGTTGGTCTGATCCATAAATTGCGACAATTGTGATGAGCCGAAAAATTCACGAACCGCAGCGGCGGCTGGCTTGGCATTAATCAGATCGGCAGGCATTACCGTGTCAATCTCGACTGATCCCATCCGTTCGCGAATAGCCCGCTCCATACGAAGCAAGCCAATGCGATACTGATTTTCCATCAACTCACCAACCGAGCGCACGCGGCGGTTGCCAAGATGGTCAATATCGTCAATGTCGCCCTGACCGTCTTTCAAGCCGACAAGGACTTTCAAAATGGCCATCACATCCTGCTTGCGCAGGACACGAAGATTGTCGTCCGTTTCCATTTCAAGGCGTGAATTCATCTTCACGCGGCCAACCGATGACAAATCATAGCGGTCAGAATTAAAGAACAAGCTCTGGAACAGGCCGTGTGAGCTTTCCAATGTTGGCGGCTCACCCGGACGCATGACACGGTAAATATCAACCAGCGCTTCTTCACGGCAGGTATTGCGATCGGCGGCAAGTGTATTGCGAAGATGCGGGCCGTAATTCACATTATCGATGAATAGGATGCTGATTTCTTTGGTACCATTTGCCTCAAACTTGGCCAATAGATCTTCGGTAATCTCGTCACCAGCTTCGGCAAAGACTTCGCCGGTGGTCATGTTAACAACATCTTCAGCGGCAAACCGGCCAAGAAGATCAGAGTCGCCAACAAGAACCGCCTTCACACCGGCTTCAGCCAGCTTTTTCAGCGAGCGCGGGGTCATTTTTGCACCAGCGCTGGCAATGACCTTTTTGGTTTTTGCATCAACCAAATCACGGATCAGCTTGCTGCCTTTCAGTGACTCAACATCAAAATCATAGGCCCAGCCGTCACCTTGGCGGCGATAGGTCACTGACTTGTAGAAATGGCCAAGAATTTCTTCACGGCTCATGCCAACAATCTTGCCCGGGTCAACGGCATCACCGCTTTCCGCACAGCCGTCAAGATAGGCAAGCGATTCATCATCGGGGAGTGCCATCATGAAGGTTGTTGCCGGCAGCTTGCGCTTGCGGTCAATCCTTACATTCAAAATGTCTTTGGCATCAAATTCAAAATCCAGCCAAGACCCGCGATAAGGGATGACGCGCGCGGCAAATAGCAATTTGCCAGATGCGTGGGTTTTGCCACGGTCGTGGTCGAAAAACACGCCCGGCGAACGGTGCATCTGTGAGACGATAACGCGCTCGGTGCCATTAACGATAAAGGTACCGTTCGATGTCATCAAAGGCATATCGCCCATATAGACATCCTGTTCCTTGATATCACGAATCGAGCGTGAACCGGTGTCTTCATTTTCTTCCCAGACAACAAGGCGAAGCGTGACGCGCAGCGGTGACGCATAGGTCAAACCGCGCTGCTGGCATTCTTCAACATCATATTTTGGGGTCTCAAGGTCATAAGAGACAAATTCAAGAATTGAACGTCCGGCAAAATCCTCGATCGGAAAGACCGATTTGAACGTTTCCTGCAAACCAAGGCCAGCACGCTCATGCGCGGCCACATCCATCTGCAAGAAGGTATCGTAGCTGGAACGCTGAACATCAATAAGATTGGGCATTGGGGTCACTTCTTCAAGTTGACCGAAAGTGCGACGTACCCGTTTGCGGCTGTCCAGAGTGCTTACATGCGATGCCATCAGTGATCCCTCGTCATAATTCCAGCTGCCAGTGACCAAATTTGATAGCCAGCGGCGCTTTTTAAATGGGTTTCGGACCGGTTAAAAAACCGCCGATTATTAAACGACCTTGCACCGGACAGCCGAAACCGCCCGGTGCAAAATATTTTAGACAGCTAAGAAACCAGCTGTGCTGCCAAGTTATTTAACTTCGACAGTTGCGCCAGCTTCTTCAAGCTTTGCTTTGATCTGCTCGGCTTCGTCCTTAGACACGCCTTCTTTAACAGCCTTTGGTGCGCCTTCAACCAGATCTTTGGCTTCTTTCAGACCAAGACCGGTGATGGTGCGGACTTCTTTAATGACGTTGATCTTTGAAGCGCCTGCAGCCGCCAAGATTACATCAAATTCAGTCTTTTCTTCTGCTGCACCGCCGGCGTCACCACCAGCAGGCATTGCAACAGCCATAGGAGCAGCAGCGGCAGAAACGCCCCACTTCTCTTCTAGCATGGTTGCTAATTCAGCAGCTTCAAGAACTGTCAGGTTAGAAAGGTCTTCTGCGATTTTTGCGATATCAGCCATGATATACTCCATTAAGGCTTGAACTTCTGATTGAGGGCATTATGCCCCTTGCTGCAATTGGTCTTCGCGTGCCTTGATCACACGGGCAACTTTGCCGGCCGGAGCCTGCGTAACCCGGGCAATTTTGGCTGCCGGAGCTTGGATAAGCCCGACAAGCTTGCCACGCAATTCGTCAAGAGAAGGCATTGTGGCCAATGCTTCAACGCCAGCTTTGTCGAGAGTTTTCCCGTCCATGCTGCCGCCAACAATGGTCAGCTTTTTGTTTCCCTTGGCATAATCGACGAGGATTTTGGCAGCTGAAACTGGGTCTTGCGACATACCAACGGCTGTTGGTCCAGTGAACAGGCTGTCAAGATCTTCGAAGCGCGTGCCTTTAAGCGCTAGCTTGGCAATCCGATTTTTGGTTACCTTGAAGCCAGCTTCGGCGTCCCGCATTTTTTTGCGCAGGTCACCGCTTTCCGCAACGGTCATACCAACCTGATGCGCCACAACAATTGTTGATGACTCATTGAAGGCTGATTGCAGCGTTTCGATCAGTTCGGCTTTTTCTGTTCTATTCACCGATCGTCTCCGCTCTCGTTTGGGCAGCGTGGGCCAACCACGATCTGCCTTGTTGCAAAATGGACCGACGAATATCGCCAGTCCGCTGGCCTGCCCATAAGAAGTTCAAGCGGTATAATCCACTCTTGCTCCCCGTCTATTACGGGTGATTAAGTCCTGCCGATGGCAGCACCCCCGTAGTCTTGGACAGGTGCGGGGCATTTGCGGTTTTTGCATTTGCCCCTAATTTTCAGCCACGCCAAAGGCAGCGGCTGAAAAATCTGTGTTTCGGCCTTATTGAGCAACCGCATCCTCAACGAACACGCCAGCGCTCATTGTTGATGAAATGGTAATCTTTTTCACATACTGGCCTTTAGCACCTGATGGGCGCGCCTTGCGAACCGCATCGATAAAGGCTGTTGCATTCTCAATGATTTTGGCTTCGTCAAAGCTTGCCTTGCCGATACCAGCGTGAACAACACCGGCTTTTTCGGCGCGATACTGAACTTCACCAGCTTTCGCAGCGTTCACCGCCGCAGTCACATCGGCAGTTACTGTTCCCAGTTTCGGGTTTGGCATCAAACCGCGTGGGCCAAGTACCTTACCAAGACGACCAACAACACCCATCATATCAGGCGTTGCAATCACCCGGTCAAAGCCTGACTCGCCATTCTGGATGGCTTCGGCCAGATCTTCAGCACCAACCAGATCAGCACCCGCTGCTTTGGCCTCATCAGCCTTGGCATCTTTGGCAAAAACGGCAACGCGCATGGTCTTGCCAGTGCCATTTGGCATGGCAACAACACCGCGAACCATCTGGTCTGCGTGACGTGGGTCAACGCCGAGATTCATCGCAATTTCGATGGTCTCGTCAAATTTTGCTTTTGCATTGCCTTTTACCAGAGCCACCGCTTCGGCAAGTCCATAGGCCTTGTTCCGGTCGATTGCTGCATAGGCTGCTTTTAAATTTTTGCTGTTTCTTGCCATGTTCTTAGCCCTCCACGACTTCGAGGCCCATGGCACGGGCAGACCCCATAACCATTTGCATTGCGCCTTCGACGTCAACCGCATTCATATCGCCCATCTTCTGATCGGCAATTTCGCGCACCTGCGCCATTGTAACTTTGCCAGCAACCGAACGGCCCGGCTCTTTTGATCCGCTTTTCAGGCCAGCAGCTTTTTTCAAGAAATAGCTAACTGGTGCAGTTTTTGTGACAAAAGAAAACGACTTGTCCTGAAACACGGTGATGACCACCGGTACCGGCATGTTCTTTTCCAGTGAATCTGTTGCGGCGTTAAACGCTTTACAAAATTCCATGATGTTCACACCACGCTGGCCCAATGCTGGTCCGACTGGAGGCGACGGGTTGGCCGCGCCTGCCGGTATATTCAGCTTGATGTAACCTTGGATCTTCTTTGCCATCTTAATGCTTCCCTGACATAGATACCGCCTGCCACCTGCAGGCGTTATGTTCATTTGCCGCCCGAAAGGTACGGCATGTTATAACTTTATATTTTTTCGACCTGACTATATTCCAGTTCAACCGGCGTTGACCGACCAAAGATCGACACTGCCACCTTCAACCGCGCCTTATCATCGTCGGCTTCTTCAACATAGCCATTAAATGATGCAAATGGCCCATCAGCCACCCGCACCTGCTCGCCAATATCAAAGGTGATTGTCGTGCGCGGACGCTCGACCCCTTCGCTAACCTGACGGATCAGACGCTCAGCCTCTTTGTCGGTAATCGGAATGGGACGGCCTTTTCCACCAAGGAAACCGGTTACACGCGGCTGGCTTGTCACCATTTGCCACGCTTCGTCACTTAATTCCAATTTCACCAGAATGTAACCCGGGAAAAATTTACGCTCGCCCTCAACGCGGACACCGCGCTTGACTTCGACCACATTCTCGGTCGGAACCATAACGTCTTCTACCTGATCTTCGAGTCCATGCGTGGCAGCTTGCTCACGGATAGACTGTGCGACCTTTTTCTCAGATCCTGAGAAGACATGAAGGACATACCAACGCTTGGCCATTACCATTCTTTCCCGATGCGATTCGCCGAAACGAAACGACAAAAACCAACTTCGTTCCTAACCACCAAGGCCAAGAACAAACTGGACACCATTCGACAAAACCCAATCAACCAACAGAAAAAACAATGCGGCGATCGTTGTCATTATAAACACAGTCAATGTAGCAGTGCCGGTTTCACGCCGAGACGCCCAAGAAATCCGGTTGATTTCCTGACGGACCTGTCTAACAAATTGTGCGGGCGACACTTTAGCCATCGATATCTGCCAATTCAAGTTCTAATTAACCACGACATGGCAATCAACACCCTACGTTTTCCGTGGGTTTTCGATCAGGCTAACGGCCAACATCTATTGAGATCGATACTGGCAATTTTTACCGTGAAAGGCTGGTCGCACATCCTTGGATGAGGGCTTCTATCAAAACCATCGCACGAAGGCAACCATTTATCGTGAATTTGGCGCTAGAAAAGATGACAAGGCAGCACATAGCGCCATGATCAGCAGACCGGTTGCCGTTACGCTAAAATCATCGGCACCACCACGCGCAATGATTGCGCTTCCCGCAACCCCGCCAAACAGCATCTGCATTGCGCCCAAAAGACCCGTACCCGCACCGCTATTGCGTCCGGCGGCGCGCATGCTGCAAATCATTGCATTCGCAATGACAAGCCCGTTGCAGACACCAAAACAGAAACATAAAAACGACAGCAATAAAGGCGTCAACAAGCCGGTCAAACCCCCAGCCAGCATCAGCATTGGCACCAGTACCGTTAGCAGGCTGCCAAGATAGGCCATGCGAACAACGCCAACTCGTCCAACCAGCAAACCATTGATAAAATTACCAAGAATATAGCCAACCGACGTCATGGCAAAGAACAGGCCATATTCCAGCGGGCCGATTCCCATCCGATCAAATTCATAGGGCATTGCCCCGCCCATCGCGAAAAACATGCCCACCGCAAGGCCGCTTGTCAGACCATGAAACATGACACCCGGTGTTTTAAGCAAAGCCAGATAAGCGGCAATCAATGATGCCGGTCGAAACAGCACCGGATCACCGCGCCGCGATTCGTCAATAAACAGATAGGACATGACCGCAATTAACAGCGCACCCATCACCATGATGCCAATACTGCCCCGCCAGCCGATAAATTCGGCAATCACTCCGCCAAAGGCAAATCCAAGCGCTGGCACAATAGCCTGCGCGCTGCTGACAATGGATAATTTGCGCGCCGCCTCACTGCCCTGATAGACATCATTCACGATCACCCGCCCCATCGTCATGCAGGCCGCAGCACCCGCGCCTTGCAAAACCCGAAACCCGATCAGCATATCAATTGTCGGCGATAATAGCGCACCAATGCCGCCAAGGATGAAAATCACCGAACCGCCAAGCAAAATCTTTCTGCGGCCAAACCGGTCAGACAGTGACCCGCTGATTAATTGGCTGATCGCAACCGACAGCATAAAGGCACTTAGCACAAGCTGTGCCCGATCGGCCGAGGCTGAAAAATCATCACGCAAAATGGTGATAACGGGTGACAGAATGGCCAGCCCAAGATTAGCGCTCGATGCCGCAAGAATCAGCACCCCAATGGGTGGCACCTTAACGGGCAACACGGCCGATGATGACATAGATACTCCGGGATAGTCTAAAAAAGGTCAGGCCAATAATAGCCAGCATAAAACGGATCAGTCAGAACGGCCAATCAATGCGGCCAATCAAAGCAACAAATCAAACCCGCAATTCATCATAGGATACCATCACATGCAACCGGTAAGCCGGCCGCTGGCATAGCAGTTCGTAATAGCGCCGCAAATGCGGCAAATCACGCCGCACGATATCAATATCGTAATAGCGATATAAACAATAGCCCAAGGCGATATCGGCAAGCGTGAAATCATCACCGGCAAGATAGGTGCTTGTGGCAAGTTTGGCATCAGCTATCGCCAGCATGTCTTCAACCGTTACCAATGCCGCAGCAACAGCGTCATGGTCAATTTCGTCAACCGGCGTGCGAACCAATTTCCAGAATAGCGTCATGATGAAAACATGACCAAAATTCCATTTTGCCCATTCGGCCCATTTATCAATCTGCGCCCGCGCTGCCGCATCTTTCGGCCAGAAAACATCATCACCATATTGGTTGGCAAGATAACGCAATATTGAGGCCGATTCAAAAACCGGCTGACCATCACCATCAATCAAGACCGGCACACGGCCATTGGGATTCATCTGCTTGAACGCATCTGTATCGACCACACCGTAAATGAAACCGGCATCGACCCGCTGATAAGCAAGGTTTAGCTCATCAAGCGTCCAGAGAACCAGTTGAACATTGACCGAGGATTTACGCCCCCAAACGCGGATGTCACCCATGAAACTATTCCTCCGGCATGATGGAATTATACGGCAAGCGCGGCTTTAAAGACGGGCTGTCATATCCGCAAACAACGCTTTACCATCTTGGCGACAAGCATCATGAAGATCAAGCCACAGTAAACCCAAATAACACTAGCCCCTACTATATGCCCCACAAAATCTGCCCCTCAATATGCAAAGTTGTCCCCTTGCCGTAACGGCTCAATGCGCCACTATTAGCCAAAGCTGCAAAACAGCACTTACCAGCGCTATCAAAATGGGCTAGCGTTTTGGCATCGAATATCTTTTATCAAAATCATCTGTCGCCATGACCATCGGCAAAGGGAACTATTTCACATGAAATCAATTGGGTTTGTTGGGTTGGGCGCAATGGGGTCTGTTATGGCGCCTTTGCCGGTTAAAGCAGGCTTCACCGTCACCGGATTTGATCCGGCGGCACGCCTTGATGACTCATGCGGCGTTGTCATGGCTGCAAATTTGCACGATCTTGCCCGTTGCGACGCCATCGTTTTGATGCTTCCCGATGGCACCGTGGTCACTAAAGTTGCGACCAGCCTTGCCCAAGCCGGTTTTGCCGGTCTGTTGATTGATATGTCATCCAGCCAACCCGACGGCACAATCGCGCTTGGCAAACAGCTAGGCGAAAGCGGTATTCGCCTGATTGACGCGCCGGTTTCAGGTGGGCGAAAAAAAGCCGCGCTTGGCACATTGATGGTGATGGCCGGCGGCAGCGCAGCCAATCTGCAAGCTGCTGGCACACTATTGGCCTGTTTTGGTACGGTTACCCATGTCGGGCCACTGGCCGCAGGCCATGCGATGAAGGCATTGAATAATTATGTTTCAGCAGCCGGTTTGCTCGCCAGCATGCAGGCCTTGGCAACGGCAGAATCATTCGGCATTGCGCCTGAAACCTTTACCAAGGTCATTAACGGATCGACCGGCCGCAACAACACAACCGAGGTCAAGTTGGAACCTTTCATCATTTCACGCCGCTATGATTCAGGCTTTTTCCTGCGTTTGATGGCAAAGGATGTCGGTATTGCCAGCGGCTTGATCAAAAATGCCGGATTTGACGCGCCCATCACCTCGGCCTTGAATGAATATCTGGAAAGCGCGGTTGATCATCTTGGGGCTGATGCCGACCATACTGGCCTTTACGAAATGGTCAATCCAGCCAAATCATAAACGCATCACATCTAGCGGTAGCCAGCACCCATTGCCTGCAAGGCCTTTTCGCCAAAATCCATCAATTCATATTTCAGCGATATTGACGCCATTTTTGCCGCGGCCGCATCGGGGGTTTTCGGCAAGGGTGGATTCGGCGTAAGGAAACCATAGACAAAGCTTGGGACGAAGCTTGGGGCAACATTCCTTGGCGTGCCAGTCACCGCAAGCAATTTGTCGATATGCTTGTTCAATTCGGTATCAATATGTTGAACATCATGAGCTAGGCTTTGCACTGGAGCGCCTGCTGACCCTTGCATCTTGGCAAGCTCGGCGCGCAATTCATCAAGATAACGCGGCACATTATGGCGCGAAAACGCCATGCCGGTTCGACGCTCGACAAGTTCCATCGCGGCAAATTCGACACGAAGCTTTCGCACAAAATAATAGTCGCGGCTTTGCCGTGCCTTGACCCGGTTTGCCACCACGCCAAACCCATTTGACGCTGATTGCGAATTATCGTCGCCCACTGACTGATTGCCGCTGGCGGCGCTAACCGCCCCCGCCCCAGCACTTGAAGAGCCATCTGAATTGGCCGATACGTCATTGTCACTGCTGCCGCTTGGCGCATCATCGGCATCAACGCTTACCGAACCTGGTTCGGCATTACTGTTAGCCCCCCATTGTGCAAAGGCAAAATCAGGCCGACCAACCAGAACCGCCATGACAACCAACATAGACAAGCCGCCATAATGCCGCGGCAATAGAAGTGACCATGATAATGACCGGCAAGAACCGGCAGCAGCTTGATCAATCACAATGGGCGAACGCATCTGTTAAGTTTCCTTTTCGTGCCAGCCAAATATAGAGCGGGCCATAAAACTAGTTAACGTCTCATATAGCGTAGTGTTTAGGAATAAAAAAAACCTTTCGACCGGGAAAGGCCGAAAGGTTTTTTTATGTGGCAGGAGTGGAGGGGCTCGAACCCCCAGCCCCCGGTTTTGGAGACCGGTGCTCTACCAATTGAGCTACACTCCTTAATGACCGGCAATCCAAGGATTGCCAGGATCATTATTATTTAATAACCGTTGCGACGACGCCGGCACCAACGGTGCGGCCACCTTCGCGGATCGCAAAGCGAAGACCTTCATCCATCGCGATTGGCGCGATCAATGTCACGGTCATGGCAATGTTATCACC
>Ga0255774_10001447_pt1 | contig 19683 bp, 16 predicted proteins | sample 101ome_17_FD_179972 | JGI IMG/M metagenome (GOLD analysis project Ga0255774, IMG submission 179972) | Coastal salt marsh microbial communities from the Groves Creek Marsh, Skidaway Island, Georgia - 101407AT metaG (version 2) | ecosystem: Environmental > Aquatic > Marine > Intertidal zone >...
GGCAACTACCCACACTTGGCGATGGTGATATTTGCCATGGTCATCTTGTATGTCTTCCCAGACATCGTTTTCTGGTTGCCTAATGCGGTATATGGCTAATGGGTAATGAGCAGTTAACTCAGATCGATGCCTTTACGCTGCGTGAAGAAATCGCAACTGGGCGTCAGTCAGTCGCTGATGTGTTGGAAGCGAGCCTGCAGCAGATCGGTGCGACCGAAGAGTCAGTGCAGGCGTGGGAGTTCTTAGATGAGCAACATGCACGTGGACAAGCCGGCGCCTTGGCCGCTTATCGAGATAGCGGTCGAGCTTTAGGTTCGTTGCACGGTATTCCAGTAGGCATCAAAGACATTTTTGATACGGCAGATCAGCCAACTAAAAATGGCAATGCTCTAGATAGCGCGCGGCAAACAGAGAAAGATGCCACCGTAGTGGCACGTTTGCGTGCTGCGGGCGCCTTGATTATGGGTAAAACAGTCACAGCTGAATGTGCGTACCTGGCGCCAGGCAAAACCCGTAACCCTTTTAATCCTGAGCATACCCCGGGTGGATCTTCCTCAGGTTCTGCGGCAGCAGTTGCTGCTGGCATGGTGCCTTGTGCAATCGGCACCCAAACTGGCGGATCAATTATTCGCCCAGCCGCTTATTGCGGTGTGATTGGCTTTAAACCGACGTTTGGTTTATTACCTCGCACGGGTGTACTGCGTTGTTCACCTCATCTTGATACGGTTGGTACCTTCTCACGCTCGTTAGAAGATGCCGCTTTGTTGGTGGATGCGATGGCGGGCTTTGATGGTATGGATCTTGATGTGGCTCCTATGGCGCCACCACGCTTGCTTGAAACACTTCAAGAGGCAGCGCCTGTTAGGCCCCAGTTTGCGTTTGTTAAAACCTCAGCTTGGGCTGATGTCGACCAAGATACCGCTGATGGCTTTGCTGAGTTAGCGGATGCTTTGGGTGACTCGTGTGATGAGATGACTTTGCCATCGATCTTTGATGAAGCTCCTGTCATGCATCGTCGGATTATGTTGGCAGAGATGGCACATAACTTGCGGCCTTACTATGACAGAGGCGCCGACAAGCTTTCACCAGAAACACGTGCCGCAGTGGAAGAGGGACGTGAGATTAGCGCGACGGATTACCTTTCAGCGCTGACCTGGCGTGACACCTTGTATGCCGGTCTCGAAGAGATCTTTGATCGCTATGACGCGATTCTTACCCCGGCTGCAACCAGTGCTGCACCAAAAGGTTTAGAGAGTACCGGTACAGCAGCATGTAATGTGTTGTGGTCTTTAACTGGGGTTCCAGCGGTGACCTTGCCCTTGTTGAGTGACTCACAAGGCTTGCCTGTTGGTGTGCAGTTGATTGATCGACGTCATGCGGACGGTCGTTTGTTGCGAACCGCACGTTGGTTGGAAAATTACTTAGCGAATCTTGAAGGCTAATGCTTAGCCGAGGCTGAATAAAATGATTGATAAGATTCTAGCGTTTATCTCAGTAGCTTTATTGGTGGCCTTTTTAGGTGTGGTCCCTTTTATCATGACCGAAGTCGATATCGATCTGATTATTGTGATCGTGATCGTTTGCTTGATGGCAATCTATGACTTTTGGTCCAGCTTTAACGAAAAGAAGTCGAAGTGACTATTTAGTGAAAAAGTGATCTAGCCCTGCCTGCGCGCATTGCATGTCTTGCTCTGGGGTTCCTGAACTAACGCCAATACCACCGATGACATCACCATCAACCACCACTGGCAGTCCGCCACCAACAATGCAAAAACGCCCATCAAAGGCTGTGTGTAAACCAAATGCAAGATTACCGGGTACACAAGCAGCGTTATATTCGTGGGTACCTTTCCGTGAAATAGCTGCGGTCATCGATTTGTTTTGCGACAAGATCACACTAGCGACCTTGGATCCATCCATACGATCAAAAGCGACTAAGTTACCGGATTCGTCAGTGATGGCGATGCACATTGGAACGCCCATGGCAATGGACGCTTGTTTGGCCCCCTCAATCAATTTTTTAGCATCGTTGAGATCCAGTCGTTTAATGTTCAGCATGATGTCTCGAGTGTCCCATAATGATGAATGAGAATGATTCTAGACCCTTGGCAGGGTGGCGCATAGGTTTTATCGGTCTTGGCCTGATGGGTAAGCCAATGTGTCTTAATCTTTTAAACGCAGGGGCAGAGATATGTGTCTTTAATCGAAGTGCTACTGCGATTGATGAGATTAAAAACACGAAGGTCACCGTGATGCCTGATCCTGCTGCAGTAGCCGCTGAGGTTGATCTGGTGATCTTGATGCTGGCGGATACGCCGGCGGTAGAGCAGGTGCTTTTTACTGAGCACGGCGTGGCGCAAGGTGTCCATGCCAACAGCTTGATCATTGATATGGGGACAACGGCTACTCTGGCAACACGCGATTTTGCGTCTCGTTTAGCAGAGAAGGGTGCTCGCTATATTGATGCGCCGGTCTCTGGCGGTCAGATAGGGGCGAAAGAGGCGACTTTATCCATAATGGCCGGTGGTGATGCAGTGGACATTGATGCTGTGATGCCTGTTTTTGAGGCGATGGGGCGTTTAGTCACGCATGTGGGTCCTGTGAGCTCGGGGCAGGTGACTAAAGCGGTGAATCAAGTGATTGTTGGCTTGACCATTGGCGCTGTCTCAGAAGCGCTAGCCGTGGCTAAGAGAGCGGGCGTGGACCTTGAAAAAGCGCAACAAGCACTCATGGGTGGCCATGCGTCATCGCGTATCTTGCAAGAGCATGGTACCCGCATGATTAATCAGACTTTTGAACCGGGTGGCAAAGTGGTGACTCAAGCTAAAGATATGCAGCAAGCGTTAGATCTCGCAGCTGAGCTAGGTATTGAGTTGCCCGCAACGGCATTAAATTTGACGCTTTACAAACACTTAATTGAAAACGGGTTAGGTGCACTCGACCATAGTGCACTTTACAAATATTACGACCAATAATGTTAGGAGAGAACAATGACGACATTAGACGCAGGACAAGCAGTTCCAGATGTCACCTTTAAGGTTAGAGCAGATACCGATTGGGTAGATGTGACCAGTGATGATCTTTTTAAAGGCAAGACAGTCGTCGTTTTTGCACTGCCAGGTGCGTATACGCCGACCTGTTCGTCAACACATGTACCACGCTATAACAAGCTTGCAGGCGCGCTAAAAGCCCATGGTGTGGATGACATCATTTGTTTGTCAGTAAACGATGGCTTTGTCATGGATGAGTGGAAAGAGCATCAAAGGGCTGAACACATTCGTTTTATTCCTGACGGTAACGTGGAGTTCACGCGTGGCATGGGGATGGAAATCGATTTGTCCGTAGTCGGATTTGGCGAGCGATCTAAGCGATATTCAATGTTGGTTAAAGACGGCGTTATTGAGAAACTATTCCTAGAAACAGCAGCGCCAGGTGCGCCTTTAGAAGCCTCTGATGCCGATACCATGTTGGCCTATATCGCACCTAATGCGCCTAAGCCTGCCGATGTTGCGATCCTCACAAAAAAAGGCTGTCCTTTCTGCGCAAAAGCAAAAACGTTATTGAAAGATGCTCAGATGGATTATGACGAGTTGGTGTTGAATCAAGATATCCCAGAGTCGAGTATTCGAGCACTCACGGGGGAATCAACTTTTCCGCAGGTGTTTATTAATGGCAAACACATCGGTGGATGTGATGATCTCGAAGCGCATTTAGCTAAGTAAAAAAGAACCGGCACCTTGTTATATAAGTAGGTGCCGGTTTTTTATTAGCCGGTATTTCGCATGCCGGCTGCGATTGCGTTGATACTCCGTAGCAGTGGATCGAGCTGTCGCTCACGCTCATTTTCATCTTGTTCTTGATCGCGATAACGACGAATCAAGGCTAATTGGATGTGATTGAGAGGATCGAGATAGGGCTCTCGACGACTCAATGAACGTTTTAATAGATCATTATCATCAAGTAATTCGTCTAGCTCAGCGATCTTTAAGATCCATTCCTTGCAGCGCTCATACTCTTCAGTAATCAGTGCGTAGATCGTATCGGCGTCTTCTTGGTTTTGCATCAAGTCTGCATATTCGCGGGCAATATCCATATCCGACTTAAACAAAGCCATCTGTGTATTACTGAGTAAGTTGCGGAAGAATGGCCACTTTTTATAAAGGCGGCGTAGTTCATCCAATCGTTGCTTTGATTTGCCGACATAGGCTTCTAGCGCAATACCCAGGCCATACCAAGCAGGCAACGTGTGACGAGACTGTGCCCAACCAAATACCCATGCAATGGCACGAACTGAGTATTTTGAAAGATCACCTTTTTTACGGTGCGATGGACGCGAGCCAATGTTCAACATGCCAATCTCAGAGACGGGTGTTGCTTCGTAGAAGTAATCGATAAAGCCTTTCACATCTTCGGTGAGCGTACGGTAGTGCTTTTCACCATGAAGTTGTAGTTGCTCCATGACTTTCGTGTACAGCTTCTCGTCCGGTTTGGTTTTTTCTACCAAGTTACGGCTAGCTTGAATTACACCGGTCAAACCCATAGTAAGTTCGAACACGGCGGTCTCTGGGTTGCTGTACTTATACGACAGCACTTCACCTTGCTCGGTGAACTTAATCTGACCGAGTACAGTACCAGCCGGTTGAGACGTGATCGCTTGGTGAGTAGGACCGCCGCCACGACCAATGGTGCCGCCTCGACCATGGAAGAGGCGAATGCGAATACCACGCTCTTTACCAAGCGAAATCACTTTTTGCTGCGCTTGATATAGAGTCCACACGGAAGCGACGATACCGCCATCTTTGGCAGAGTCTGAGTAACCGAGCATGACCTCTTGCAGCGTTGAATGCGCTTTAAGGAGCTTGCGATAGACCGGATCGTCTAGCAATTGAGTCATTACAGGCTCAATGTGTGACAGGTCGGTAATGGTTTCAAACAAGGGCGATACGCCAATGTTGCAGAAGGTTTTACCTTTGGCTTGGCCAACCAGTCCTGACAAGCTCGCGAGGAACATCACATGCATGACATCAGAGGCATGGTGAGCCATTGAGATCACATAACGACCAATGACCATCGGGCTGACGCATTGTTGCATCTCGGCAACTACATCAAACACGCTTAGCACTTCACGCGACATCTCAGTCAGATTTTTGCGATCGAAGCTAAGGTTGCCTTTCAGCGTGAGCTCGCCCATCAATTTTAGTTTGGCTTCTTCATTGAGCTCGGCGTAGTTATCTTCGATACCAGCCGCCTTGAGTACCTCAGCAACGGTGTCTAAATGAACATTCGATTCTTGGCGAATATCCAGGCGCGCCAGATAGAAACCAAAGGTTTTGGCTAAACGGATAAGGTCCAGTAGGTTTTCATTGGCAAGATCATGATCACCATGGCTAGCCAATGAATCGCGCATCAGGTTGAGGTCACGGATGAATTCATCTTCCGCACGATAGCCAGGCGCATTCATGTCAGGAGCGCCGCCTTCTAAGCGCGTTTCAGTTCGTGCAATGGCTTGGGTCAAGCGCAATGCCATGACATACAGCTTGCGACGGTAAGGTTCTTCAGGAAAGCGTGCAGACCAATCGCTATCAAACTGTGCACGATATTCCTCATCACTTTCTAGGCTGCTAGCAAATGCAGGAGACGGACTGCAGAAATGCATCGATTGAGTGAGCTCGCCAATTAGCTCATTCACTTTCTTTAGGTAGAAACGCAAGATGGTGGACTGTTGAATGAGTACGGCTTTAAGCGTGGTGTCAGATGTCACATTCGGATTGCCATCACGGTCGCCGCCAATCCATGAGCCAAAGCGTAATAAGGTGGGCAGGTCGATACGGGTGTAATCTGGATGATCGCCATACACACGGTCGATACCATCTGCCAAGCGGCGATACACAATCGGTACTGCTTCAAACAAACTTTCGTTGTAGTGATGAAGGCCCATGCGGACTTCATGGATGACATCCGGTTTAGCTGGACGCATCTCGTCGGTCTTCCACAAAGCTTGCATGCGGTTTTTCAGCTCACGTTCGCGACGTTGTTTGTGGTTTACCAATACCTCAGGCATATCGAGTTGTTCGTTAGCTTCAAAGATGCGGCGCAGCTGTAACAAGATTGCGCGACGCTTCGATTCGGTTGGGTGAGCGGTGAAGACCGGCATGTAACGCACATCATCAAGTAGGTCTTGCAGTTGATCAGGTGTGATACCAGAGGAACGTAGTTCACGTAAGCAATGGTCAAACGAGCCTTGCCATAACGGCTGACCAGACGCTGCAATCTGACGACGCTGACGGTGCTGGAAGCTTTCTTCGGCGATATTCACGACTTGGAAATAGGTGCTGAATGCGCGAATGATCGGACGGAGCGCATCTGGCGATAACTTATCGATCATTTTCTTCAGGCGATCGAGCTTGTTGCTATCGGGTCTGCCGCGTAACTGGATAAAGCCTTTACGTAAACGCTCAACGTTATGCAGGACGTCTTCGCCAGCTTGAGAGGCGATGATCTCGCCGAGCATTTGGCCAAGGCGCTTAACGCGTGTGCGCAACACTTTATCGCGTTTATTACACGCTTCCGTAAATGAATCTGACATGAAGGGGTCCTTCAGGAAAAAATCGAGTAAATTCTTATTGTTAGTTATACAAGAGAGCTAACAGGGATGCGATAATAACTCGATGGAATTGAAATCTCTCATGATTAATCAAACAGACGAATGGAAAGCGCTCGAGTCTCATTGGGAGGCGATGAGTGAGGTGCATTTACGTCATTTGTTTGAGCAAGATGCTCAGCGTCACGAACGTTTCAGTGTGGATGCCTGCGACTGGCATCTGGACTATTCCAAAAACCTGATTGATGAAGAGGCGCTTAAGCGTCTGATTGCCTTAGCGAAAGCTGCGAATCTAACTCAATGGGCTGAACGCCTGATTGGTGGTGAGCGTGTGAATGCCACCGAGGGTCGCGCGGTCTTGCACATGGCGTTACGTAATCTTGGTTATCGTAACTATGCCTATGAAGGCAAAGACATTATGCCGGTGGTGCGCTCGGTACTTTCTCGTATGCGTACTTTCTCAGATGACGTGCGCAATGGACGCTGGTTAGGTTACACAGGGCAGTTCTTCACCGACATAGTCAATATTGGTATCGGTGGTTCGAGCTTAGGCCCTAAGATGGTGTGCGAAGCGCTGCGTCCTTACCAACGCGATAACCTGCGTGTGCACTTTGTCTCTAATGTGGATAGTTCGCATATCGAACAAGTGCTGAAGCCACTCGATCCTAAAACCACTTTATTCATTATTTCTTCCAAGACATTTGCGACCCAAGAAACGCTTGCAAATGCGACTGCTGCGCGTGAGTGGTGCATCAAGGGTGTTGGCACAACTAAGGCAGTTGAAAGTCATTTCGTTGCGGTCTCAACCAATACTCAAGCGGTACGTGAGTTTGGTATCAATCCGGCGAATATGTTTCAGTTTTGGGATTGGGTCGGTGGTCGTTATTCACTCTGGTCTTCGATCGGTCTACCGATTGCGATCGCTGTGGGCATGGATAACTTCGAGAGTATGTTGCTCGGAGGCCACGACATGGACGAGCATTTCGTAAAAACTCCTTACGAAAACAATATGCCGGTGATCATGGCGTTGCTCGGTATCTGGTATACCAATTTTGGTGATGCTGACTCGTATGCCATCGTGCCTTACTACCAAGATCTAGCGAGTTTTCCGGACTTCTTGCAGCAGCTCGATATGGAAAGTAACGGTAAGCGTATTACCTTAGATGGTCGCTTAGTCGATTACCAAACAGGTCCTGTGACATGGGGCAGTGTGGGTACGGATGCGCAACATTCGTTTTTCCAGTTGATCCATCAAGGTACGCGTTTGGTGCCAACCGATTTTGTTTTACCGCTCACTGGGCATAACGCTAAGCCTGATCATCAAGATAAGTTAGTCGCGAATTGTTTGGCGCAAGCGCAAGCGCTGATGCGTGGTCGTACGGCGGCAGAGGTACAAGCTGAGATGGAGCATGCAGGCTTTGATCAGCAAAAGATTGACCAGTTACTGCCACACCGCATGTTCCCGGGAAATCGTCCGAGCAATATGTTGGTAACAGAGAAGTTAACGCCACGTTCTTTAGGCGCCTTGATCGCTTTGTATGAACACAAAGTCTTTGTGCAAGGCATTATTTGGGGTGTAGGTTCTTTCGATCAGTGGGGCGTTGAGCTCGGTAAACACTTGGCGAACCAAATTCTGGATGACTTTAATGAAGCCTCCGGTTCTTGTGAGTTGGATAGCTCAACCGCAGATTTGATTCAGCGCTATAACGACGCGAAAAATCAATCGAACTGAAGTTTGAGTGGCGAGCGCTCGGCTTGCAGATGATCTCTTCGCAGGCTGTTTAACGACTTATCAAACACTACACGCCCAAAGCTACCGTAATGCGGCAATTTATAGCCCAAATCTTCTATAGCCTCAGCTGAGCTGGCGGCAATAAACCCAATGCCTTGTCCCATCAATGCGAGGGTGTTTCGCTCAGGATAGGTTTGCTGATCAATGCGTAATGCTGTCTGGCTTAGCTGTTGATCGGAACGTTGAAAATCATTGAGTCGATTTTCAAGGTATTGATTATTCCAACCAAGCAAGATCGCAGGTAGATGAGGATCTAATGGTTCGATATCGATCTGGGCTTGCAGCAGTGGGTAGCGTTGCTTCAGTGTTTGCGCAAACCCAACCCACGCTTTTTGTTCATCAGCGCTGGCAGCCGTTGGGATTACCAACGTGGTCGCTTGGCTGAACAGTTGATTGAATGCCGGTGGTTGTTCACGCGGGCCAAGGTAACGCAGCACGTCGTAGTGTGGGTCAATATGAAGTTGCTTCACCTGATCGTTGATCTCGATCGTATACAGAGCGTCTTGCATCATGATGGCATCACGATGGCGTTTGCCTTTAGCATCGATCCACTCATAAGGCACGTATAAGGGTTGAATAGAACCGCTTTGTTTCAAGGTCACGCTGAGTGAGGAATCGGAGTGGTCTATCTTTTCCACATTGAGCTTGCTGGCACGCGCTTGATTGATCCATTGCTCAGCATGTTGTCGCAGCTCAGGGTGTTCAGATAGCAAGGTATTTAACACTCTAGAGAAACCGACGCGCTGATAGCGATGTGTTGTCCAAAGGCGTTTCAGCCCGGCATTAAAAGCATCTTCGCCCATTGCGGTGTGCAACATATGAAACAGCATCAATGATTTGTCGTAGCCTAAGGCTTGCGATCGATCATCATGTCGACTTTTAAAAGAGGTCAGTGGCTGGTCATTTTGTTCGGCAGCAAAGTTGGTGTAACGCTGTAGTGATTTAAGTCGATGCCCAAGGTCACTACCTGTCTTGGCTTTCATCCGATGATCAGCAAGGTAAGCAGTAAGTCCCTCGCTCCAATTGCCTAAAGCATGATCAACCCAAATACCATTGCCAAGCCAGTTGTGTGCAATCTCATGCGGTAATGAACTTTTCGGAATGAAGGGTAAGCGCATCACGCGACTACCCAATAAAGTGAAAGAGGGCATACCAAAGCCGGTTTGCCAACGGTTTTCAATCACCGCGAACTTAGCAAACGGATAAGGTCCAATCAGTTCACTGTATTCATCAATCGATTCAGCACTCTGCGAGAGGTAAATCTCAGCAAGTTCAGGGTCAGACGCTAATAGCCACACTTGAAGAGACAGCGTCTTATGTTGTCTTTGGTATAGGGTGTAATCGCCAGCCAGCAGATACAGATCATCGTGCGGTACTTGAGATGACCAAGTGATCGAATGCTCATCTGTTTGGCGCGCGCCGGCACTGATGACTTCCCAGTTGACATGGCGTTGGGTGCGAATGTTGAAGCGGCTGATCGGCAGATCACTTGCCGGATACCAAGCCACACTGCCGTCAAGATAAGCGCCCGAATCATCTAAAAAGCCTAACGGCATATCGCTGGGCTTGCTCTTGAATAAGGTCAGCTTGCCTCGGTATTCCATCTCGAGCGATTCGACAGGTTCATCAGTGTTCAAGCGATAAATGGTTATCCAAGGGTGTGAATCATCGACTATCTTGGCATCAAGGTTATGTTGCAGGCCTTTATTAAGGTTGAAGGTCCAATCGGTGATGGGAGATTCGAAACGTAGACTGTCTTTGACATGGATTTCCCCTGAAGCTGGGGTGAGAATCACCTGCATGTCATGCTGCACACTCTGGGCTAGAGCCCACGAGGGAAAAATGATGAGACACCACAACACACCATATCGAATTTGGCGCCACGCATTGGTGGGGCTGATGGGGTTGTTTAGCAGTTTAAGCATTGCGCAATCATCTCTTCCTGAATGGCCGGTGTTTCAAACCCAGCAACAACAGCAGTTAAGCACGATTTTGCAGCAGTCGACACCGGGGCAGGTGGTGTATGTAGGTGAAACCCACAATCGATACGCTGATCATCTGTTGCAGGGAGCTGTACTGGCAAGCTTTGTTGACCAAGGCAAGCCTGTCGCCTTAGGTGTGGAGTGGTTCCAGCGACCTTTCCAATCAGTTGTTAATCGTTATATCGCTGGCGAGATCACAGAGGCTGAGCTGCTCAGGGGGACCGAATACTTTAAGCGTTGGGGTTTTGATTACCGTCACTACCGCGCGCTGATGCGTTATGCCCGTGAGCATAAGATTCCAGTGATCGCGATGAATGCCGCGAAAGAGGTGACCGATGCGGTCATGATGCAAGGCCTAGATAACGTGCCTGCAGCGATTAAAACGCAACTTCCACTATCATATGACTTTGATATTGGTGATTACCGTAAGGCATTGGAAAAGATCTTCGGTCAACATGATCATGCTGAGGAATCAGGTGATGATGGTGTTGATCGTTTCATGCAAGTGCAACTGACGTGGGATGAAACCATGGCTGAGTCAGTCGCTCGGTACATGCAACAAAACCCAAGCTCACACATCGTTGTGCTCGCCGGCCGCGGGCATGTGCACAAAGTCGGTATTCCATCGCGCGTTACACGTCGCGTGGGTGGTCGTTCACTCGTTATTAACAGCTATCAAGCTGACTCGCCATTTAACGAAGCTGACTATTGGGTGCTGCAAGACGATATCAAGTTACCTAAGAAAGGCTTGATGGCAGTCGGTCTAACCGATGTAAAGCATGGTGTTGAAGTGACTTCTATTGCACCTTACTCAAAAGCAGCTGAGGCAGGTATGAAGCTAAGTGACCGTATCGTTGCCATCGATAGCACAACCATCAATGACTTTATCGATGTGAAGATGGCATTGATGGATGCTGCACCGGGAGATCAGGTGCGAGCATTAGTACTTCGCCGAGAAGGTGATCAAGAAGTTAGCTTACCTCTGCAGCTTTCTTTGGTTGATCCGCCGGCTGAGCCGCATTAAACCGTTGGCGTAAAGCCTCTGCTGCAACTTTTATCGCGGCACGTTTTTCATCATCTAGCTTGCCTAGCATGCGCCATTGCATGCCTGCGCGAGGATGTTGTGAGAAGCGCTCTTCGTGTCGATCGAGGAAGTCCCAATACAAAGTTGTGAAAGGACAGGCTTTTTCACCGACGGCCTCACCAGGTTTGTAACAACAGGACTTGCAGTAGTTACTCATCTTATCGATGTAGCGACCAGATGCAGCATACGGCTTAGAGGCTAAAAGACCACCGTCAGCATATTGCGACATACCTATGGTGTTGGGAGATTCCACCCATTCGATCGCATCGACATAAATACCTAAATACCACTCATGCAGTGCTTGCGGCTTAACGCCATATAACAATCCGAATAAGCCGGTGACCATCAGCCGTTAATGTGATGCGCATAGCTGGTATCCAAGGTTTGCTTAATCGCATGATGTAAGCAGTTCATTTCGGTGTCAGCGTTCCAATAAAATTCTGGCAGAGGCTGCTCCGCCGCTAAGGCGTTTTGATGAATATAGTCAGGACCTTCGGTCATATAGATGCCGCGCACATACTCTCGCCATCCAACAATTTGTCGCACAAAACCTTCAACAGCTGCGAGGGGTGCATGGCCTTTCTCATAAGTGGCAACAGCAGCTTTAATCACTTCTCGAGGATTAAGTAATTTTAGGTTTAGGCTTGACGAGATCAGACTGTGATAAAGAAATGGCTCATCAGTCCACATGGCATCTTGGTATTGGCCGAAACTGACTAAGTGATGATTCATAAACTCATCAAGTCGTTGTAGTGCTTGCTCACGTGTTACGGGCCATAAACCTTGTTCAATCTTTCCCGGGTTGTTGGGGAGGGTCTCTTCAATCCAAGCGGCCATGTTGATAGTGATGTCATCTGGATCAAATCGAGTAGGTTGATCAATCCACCCCGGACCTTCTTTACCAAAGCTGCCGCGATTCTCTTTATCGAAATTCCACTGTCCGCTGATCGGATTTTTGCCTTCCATTAGGATGTCGTGGCGTTTACGCATCTCGCGATAGAAAGTTTCCATGACTAAGCTTTTACGCGAGCTACGCCATTGACTGAATTCTTTAACAGAACACATGAAGTGCGTGTCTTCAATGATCGTTAGTGGAGTGCGCGTTTGCTGACAAACCGATTCAATCGCAGCCTTAACCTTGTGATCACCAGGCTCAGTGACCCAGAGTTCGGCATCAGGGAATTCGGCCATGTAATACAGTAAGGCCGTTTCGAAAGATTCCGCATGTGGCTCATCTAAAGTGCAATAACTGACATCCCAGCCGCGCTGAATTAACCACAGGGCATGGTGACGCATCGCCGATAGAAATAAGGCGGTACGCATCTTATGCGAGGGCGGATGAGTTGATTCTTGACGAACCTCAAGCATCAGAAAACGATCAGATGCTTTATCGATTTCTTTCAGCAGTGTGCTGCCATGATCGAGTTGATCACCCAGTATTAATCCAATGCGACGTGTCATAGTCGTTTTGCCTCGTGTCGACAACGGTCAGAACAAAAACGGACTTCATCCCAACTGCGTTCCCACTTTTTTCGCCATGCGAAAGGACGCTGGCAGTGAACACAGGTTTTTGTAGGTAGGTTGAGCTTTTTGTGTGCCATTAAAAAAGCTCCATTTGTGGTTTCGGGCCAGATTCACGCATCCGTGAGGTGCGTCGCCGGCTCGCATGTTTCTCAACAATCCGTTTATTAAAACGCTTGGCTTCAGGACTGCGTTTGGTTAGATAGACCTGCTCTTTGGCAAATTGCGCAGCTGCCTCGTGATCGACAATAGGGCGTGGATAATCGCGATCCAATATCACTCCGTATTCGCGTTGCAAGTTCAGCGGCAATAACCAAGGCGTATGAATCCATTGCGCTGGCACATCGCGTAACTCCGGGATGTAGCGCTTGATGAACTCACCTTTAGGGTCATTATCCTGTGATTGTTTGATCGGGTTATACATCCGCAACTGATTAATGCCCGTTGTGCCTGACTGCATTTGTATCTGCGGGTAATGAATACCAGGTTCGTAATCGACAAAGAGTTTTGCCAGATAGGGTGCTGTGAGCTGCCAAGGTAGCCAAAGCTGATTACTTGCTACAGAAACTAACAAGGCACGCATGCGGAAATTTAGCCAACCGGTCGTGATTAGCGATCGCATACAGGCATCAACTAAAGGCCAACCCGTTTTCCCTGTTTGCCAGGCTTTAAGGCGACGCTCGTCGTCATTGCCACCGCGTATGCCGGTAAACGCTGGGTTAAGTTCTTCATTTTCGATACTTGGTTCAGACTCGAGTTTTTGCATGAAGTGACAATGCCAATATAAACGGCTTTTGAACTGCTTTAATCCAAAGTGCTGGCGCTCCTCGGTGCGGTCATCTGCAAGTGTTTGATGTATTGCATGCACCACTTCACGAATCGACATGGTTCCCCAAGCGAGATGCGCACTTAGACGAGAGCTGGCAAAGCGCGCACCAGGTTGACCTATGCGAGCTGGGTAGTAAGTACTTTGCTCTTGAAGAAATCGGACTAATGCTTGTTCAGCGCCTTGGCGAGAAGCTGTCATCTCACGCAAAACAAAAGAATTTGGGTGGCCGGGAGCCGTGACTGGGATCTCGCCAAGCGGAATATCAATTGATCCAATCTTTTTCGGTGTTGGTATTAACTGTTCGGCCATGAACTGATCCCATTGATCAGCCCAGTCATTACGATTCACAGGGCCGCGTAAAACGCCTTGTTGTCGATACTCGTAGAAAGCAATGTCATGCGCTTTGAGATAGTTAGCTACCTTTATGTCACGTTGATAAGACCATAGGTTGCCGATCTCTTGATGCGCATGCACCGCATTGATCTTAACGATCTGAGATAACTCATCAAAGACTTCGCAAACATCACCTTCTCGCACCGCAAGCGCTTGGCCAAGCTGCTCAAGCTCTTCGCGACAATCGACCAGAGCATCCTTAATAAAAGCCCAGTGGCGATTCGATGCATCTGCTTGCTGCCAAAGCTCAGGTTCAATGACATACAAAGGAAACACATTAGCTTGCTGCGAAGCATGCCAAAGAGGTGCATGGTCAGAAACGCGTAAGTCGCGTTTGAACCAAACAATATCGACAACGGGAAGAGAGGAGTTTGCCATACCGACATTCTCGTAGAAGTCGGTAAAAACAGAGAGTGGGGTTGTTTAAGACTTTACTGACAAAGACCAAAACCGCGATCGTTGGCGAGCTTTTGTGCAGCTTTTATCCGGTCATCTGTGTTCGGATGGGTGGACAAGAAGCTATAAGACGCATCGGGGGTATCTTGTTTAATCACATCGCCAACGCGCGTCATGCCGCAAGGGCTATAGCCGGCAATGCTAGCCAAACGCATACCGCGCTCATCAGCTTCACGTTCCTCATCGCGTGAATAGGCATTAACGATAGCTTTGGTGCCCAGATCCACCACGGTGCCACCAAAAGGAATAAAGGCGCCGGCAACCGTACCTAATATCGTACTAGCGGCATTGGCACGCTCGTTACGGATTTCACGTAGCTCACCATGGCGCAGCTCTAAGTGAGCAAGTTCATGCCCGAGTAGATTGCCGAGTGCTTCTTGATCTAAGCCGAGCTGATGCAAGGTATCCAAGGTGAGTGCCACAAAATGCTCGCCTCCCTCAGTCCAAGCAAAGGCATTAATCCCTTCGTTATCCACCAGCGCTAAGGTTGCTTCAACACGTGCATGTCGACTGACCTGAATGAAGGATTCGCGAGCGTTATACAGATCACCACCACTGAGCAGGCGAGTACGGCCATCAGGTAAATGGATCTCGACATCTTGAGCGGTGTGTCGATCCCACCAAGCATCACTTGGCGCCCAAATGGCGGTTCGCTCAGGGGTGCTTTGACAGCCGCTGAGAAACAAGGAAGAGATGAATATCAGAGTGAGAAAGACTCGCATGCAAAGATAGTAACGCGAACCGAAGCCATTATTAAAAATAGGGCGTGATTTTCAGGCATAAAAAAGCCCGAAATCTTGCGAGATCGGGCTTCTTTAAGAATTTGGCTCCTCAGGCTGGATTCGAACCAGCGACCAACGGATTAACAGTCCTAAGTACTATTATTAACTATCTGATTTTATTAATTTAATATAGCCTACTGATTGCCTACCAATATAAATAAGCCTACTATGTGTCTACTAGGATTTAGTAGATGGAATGAGTGTCTTGAAGCAACCAAACGTTATTAATTTGGAGGTCAACTCCAATAAGAAGATTCATATAACTCAAAAGGTCATTGGGGCAATTAAAAAGCGTCAAAAAGCTTACTTCATTAGGGATACAAAGCTTATTGGGTTTGCGATCAAGGTTAACCCCAAGGGCCAGTCAAAATTTATTGTTGAATCTCGAATATCCGGGAGTGGAAGAAATAAGCGTAGAGAGCTTGGTGTTGTTGGTGTAATGCAGTTGTCTCAAGCACGGGATTTAGCCAGAGACTTTCTGAATGACATTCAGTCAGGCGTAGAGCCAGTTGAAAGAAAGTTAAAAAATGAACTTACTTTGGAGGCATTGGCTGAGTTTTGCTACAGGACCAATCTAAATATTAAGAAAACAAGAGTTGATAGTTATCTCAAAGAGCTCAAGTTTGTTTTAAAACCATTTTTGAATCGTAAAGCTTCTGATTTCTCATCATTGGAGTATTTAGAGTTTTATCATAAGAATGTTAAGAAGAGACCAGCGGTGATGGATAGGATTCATCGTCAGTTGAAAGCTGTCTATAACTTCGGAATCGATAAGAAACTCGTTGAATCTAATCCGACAGTTATTGTTACAAAACACGACAGACCAACTATCAAGCCTAGGGAAAGATCTCTATCGCTCGACCTTGAATTACCTAAGTTTATGAAGTCCCTAGTTGAGGTTGATATACCAAGTGTTTATCGGGATGCGATTTGGCTTCTTATTGCCACGGGGATGAGAAAGACAGAAGCCTTGTCTCTAAAGTGGAGTGAGGTCGACTTTTACAGATACATCATTCTTTTAGAAGACACTAAGAATAAACACTCACACCTTATACCTATGTCAAATTTGATCAGGGCAATGCTTACTGCTCGGTATAATTCACCTGATAGACATGAAAAATATGTTTTCCCCAATGCGCTTGGGAAAAATCCGATAAGTGACATCAGAAAACCTGTTGCAAAAATCTTAAAGAACTCTGAAGTCGATCACCTTGCGCCTCATGATCTTAGGAGAACATTTACAGCGATAGGTCAACAACATGGACTTGAAATATATGAAATAGAGGCTTTGCTAAATCATGTTAATAAGTCTACTGCAAACAAGCATTATATTGATAAAACCTCTCCAGGCTTAATCAAGAAAAGAAGAGCTATTCTTAATCAATTTAGTGAATACCTAGAGAGGATGGCTACAGGCTATAAACATGGCGTTCGCTTCAAGTCATATTCAGAAGGGCTTTTTGATGAAGAGAAGGATGATCTAGAGGGCGGTGTTACTTATAACTATCAAGTGGCAAAGGAGCAGTTGGAAGCAGCAGCAGGGTGTGAACTGACAGATTCGGATGTTAAAAATAGGTCGCCCAGTGTTTATAAGTTGCGAAATGAAGCATTGGAAAGGGCGTATGACATTTGGGAAATGGATTAAAAGCCATTTCGATTAGAAAAGCCCCTATTAGTGAAGTAGAGAAATCGGCTTCCTGGTTCTTTCGATTAGAAAGGACATTATTAGTAGAGTGGGAATAATTAAATTCGATTTAAATGGACACTAAAGAAGTGGAAGGTCCTTTTTGCGATAGGAAAAACACCTATAAGGGAAAGAGGTGGGCTTTGAGACTGGCTAAACAGTACATTTTTGAAAACTATCTATTGAATGCTTAAAGATCCTTGTTTTTTCCCGTTAGCATAAAGTAATCAGATTCTTATGCTAATTAACAAGACTCAATTAAGGTGAACGAGAGAAATAATGAAATGAGTAAAACGGGATTAATCTACAAAATCCGGCTTCTAGATGACAAGTTGTACATTGGAAGAACATCTCAGTCACTTGATAAAAGAATGTATACCCATGCGTATAACGCCACAAAGGAAGTTAAAGCCGATGGCTTGGTAGAGATGCCTTTTTTGCCGCCGTATCGAAATTTTCAAGGAAAAGATTCCAGCATCCGAAGATTGGTTACCAACCATAAGAAAGCTAATGAACTAAAGCAGCTTTCTATGAGAGACCTTAGGCGATGGATGGTGAATGAGCTTATGAGGCGAACTGAGGTGGTCGAAGAGGTGCCCATAGAACAAGTTGCAAGATGCGCACCTATTGATCCAACAAAAAGTTTTTATAACTTTAGCAATCCATTGGCAAGAACGGAAAGGGATTACATCTACCAAGCGTGGGTAGAGAACCCATATCAACTCGTTAACTATAACGGTCTTCCATTTCATGCTGAAATGAAGTTCGAGTTATTTAATGCCTTAAATGAATCAATGGAGCTTATGGGGAACTGTGGTTTTTCAAAAGATGAAACAAAGTATTACCTAATGTGGGATTTTGGTTTTGAGTGGGATGTTGAAGATTCAAATCTAACGGCTGATCAGCTAAAGCAATGGGAAGATGCACGCATAGAGCTAAGAGTTAAAAATCAGGAATATTGGAACTCATTAACTGAAGCTGAGAAAGAGGCGGTAGAGGAAAAGAGGCGAATAGATTATGAAGACGAAAAATGGTGGGTATCTTTCCCTAGTGAGTATGTTGCCAAGACTTTTGATCCAGAGCCGCCGGAAGAAGAGATTGCCCAAGTGTTACTTGAGAGATTGGTTCGTAGAGACAGGGAGGTTGTTATGAGCAAGAGAAAATCGCTTTTTAGTACGAAGAAGGCCGAACTGGCTAAGAAGCTTAAGGTTTTGAATGATATGGGTAGGGAGGAGCGTCAGGAGCTCGTTGATAAAAATTATTATAAATAAACCACCTGTTGGGTCTGGTGATTATTTAAGTAGTTAACGCAGAACATCGACCACTTCTAACTGAGGCTTTTGGCAGCCATGTTTCAATATATGCCATTGTTTTATATCGATTTTTTTGATGTGGCTGCGAAGTTTCTAAATCTTCCACCACTTATTCCCCGTTTGAGAAATTTATTTTCTGTAAGGAACTCAGAAGAAATTGACAACTCAAAGCTAGTAAGTAAAGAATAAAAGCATTCGGAGAATGTTGCCCTGAAAAAACTGTCGTTCTTTCTGCTGATTTTTGTCTTCTTGGTTCAAGCTACTGCTTTTGCCAGTATTCACGTGTGCGAAAATCAACAAAATCATGCGATGGGAAGTCAGGATGCCCATCACCTACATGCTACGGATGTCCAAGATCCAATATCACAGGTTGATCATTCAGAAGCATGTCAATGCGACTCTGTTTGCACTACGGTTTTTTCCACACTTATTCCTAACGCGATGGAGTTTACTGTCGCAATTCCCTTAATTAGCCACTCAGACCTCTATAAATCACGCTTCGTTGATTCGATTTATAGCGTTGTCTTAAGACCCCCTAAAACCGCCTAAGAACCCACTAACTTTATTTTTAACTCACGCATCGGGAGAACAATATGCGTGCTTTGTTAGTCGTGGGTTTGTCTGTGTGCATTCCATTTGTGAATGCAGCGGAAGCAACCCTTGAAAAAGAATCTTACACATCGGCTTTTGAGCAATATCAAAAGTGGAAACCAGTTGGTACGTCTGATTGGGTTGATGCTAATCGTGTCGTCGATGAAATCGGTGGCTGGCGTTATTACACCCAAGAGCCCTACATGAAAGATGAGTCGTCATCGATGCCTACAGGGCATCAGCACCACTCTATGGGAGGTCATCAATGATGAAGAAACTTCCATTGGCGTTATTAGTGCCTTTATTAGCGAGTTGCAGCACCTTTGATATGCAGGGGAGTTTGACCAAGGTTAACGCCGAACCTGGTGTGGTCACTGCCGGCAAGGTTGATGTTGTCATAACGAATGAACAGCAAAAAGCGCGTGAACAACGTGCAGCTGAGCTGTTGCAAGAATCCTTGAGTGAAGATGCCGCTGTAGAGCTCATGTTGTCTAAAAGCCCTGCCTTTCAAGAGCTCTTGTTAAACCATTGGCAGGCAGGTGCATCCGTAGCCCAAGCAGGGCGTATTGCTAATCCTGTTTTTTCATTTGAGCGCATGGTGAAGGGAGAGGAGACTGAATATGGTCGATTCCTTCGTTTTGGTTTGCTTGATGTT
>Ga0255774_10001451_pt1 | contig 19649 bp, 14 predicted proteins | sample 101ome_17_FD_179972 | JGI IMG/M metagenome (GOLD analysis project Ga0255774, IMG submission 179972) | Coastal salt marsh microbial communities from the Groves Creek Marsh, Skidaway Island, Georgia - 101407AT metaG (version 2) | ecosystem: Environmental > Aquatic > Marine > Intertidal zone >...
TGTGCAAAACCCACTCGGAAGTAGCGGGAGAGAAGCCGCAATGGGGCACTAAACGTGGCGAAGAAGTGTTCATCCGAGCGGCGCTTTGCTGCGAAAAGAATGGCGGACTGCCGGAATTCAACCAACTAATTGACCCTGGACCTATCGTCAATACTTCATCACTGGGTGTCGAGCGCGTGCGTTCGCGGCGACGTCTGGCACATTCTTCTGTGGGGTCGCAGAGTTTCGCGTCGTTTGTTCCTTTAATAACGGTTTTTGTCCTGGGTTTGGTATTCCGCGCGTATTCGCGACACGCGTCGTCGGCTTCATGGGCAGTGCGCCCATCCAGCGAGAGAGATGCTACAGTGCACGCGGCGACGCCACTGGTTTCGTGCGAGACGAGCGCGCACCTACGCGGACCCTACGGTGCGAGTGTCTAACCGTGAGTGAGTGACGCTGGGCGTCTGTGCCTGAAAACAAATGACATTCACCACGCCGAATCGTCGCGCCGCGCATCGGCACGTTTGACGGGAGACCCGCGACCTCGTTGCGGCAACCATCGACACCGCGCACATCACATTATCAAATGAGTTAATAATGAGAACTTTTTTATCACTACAAACTACCAATATACCGGTACAAATACAGTAAGTACATTGCATTCGGAGAGCCCGTGCATAAATATCACGAAAGCTTTCGTTCAGACGTGTCTTGAGTAGTTGTCGACGTCGGCGTCATTTTATAGGGAGGGAGTACCGCGAGAGCTGTACTACTTAAGTAGGAAACAAATATGGAATCCATGAAATGTACCGGTAATGTGATACTTGTCTTAACATTTTACCGTACCGCGAGACCGGTAGCGAATTTGAAAACATACGACGGAGGACGACACCGCGAGACCGCGTCGTCGGCACTCTTCGCCGAGAAAAACGTCATGAGGTGCGACGCAAACGACGCGAGCGACGGGCGGTCGTCGTCAGTCGTCGAACTTCACCGCGCGTCGTCGATCGCGCGCGACGTCGTGGAGGGATTAATGAGACACGTGTCGACGACGTTCGCGCCGCGCGCGACGTCGGCGTAAAGGGAGACAACGACGCGTTTGTATGTTTGTACGTATACGTTGAACATTGCATAAAGGCCGGATGAATACCATGCATCATGAGTGCGTCTACAAGTATTCATCGACACGCGCAATCCTGGTGCCATCCGAGCGCGTTATCCGCGCACGTGCGGCGCGTGTTGCGAAAACTTGTCAAATTTTGGGCCCGGTAGACACACCCGGGACGCATCGGACCGGGTGTGGGGTGTCTCTCACAGATGTGAGTCCTGAGTCGTCGCATGTGAATGGATTTTCGACAGATTTATCGCTGTTTGATACTTTAGAAATTAAATACAATACATTTGCCAATTGATAAAAAGTTACTTCGTCATGAGATTTAGCCACGCCCCGATTAGCCACCCCCCATTCCATCACCGCTGTATGTTATCTCTCTCTCTCTCACGCGGCGCACGGGACGTTCTCTACCATACTAGAGACCACCGATGACCTATGACGACCGATACGTACTCGACGCACGACGCACGACACACGATCACGATTCACGATTCACGACTCGAGACTCGACCCCCCCCCGTCCCCCTCCCGCGCGCGCTCGAATCGACGTCACCGTCAGACCGCGCGTCACCCTCTCGCGGTCTCGCCGTCGTCTCGCCGGTCGATGGTGGCGTACGTCATGGATGACGAACGAATGATTAAGAGCGCGTGGACGCCCGAGGTACGCGCGATCGCTCGAGCGAGTGGTTGATTTTTATTCTTGCGTCTCCTCTCGTCTTCTCGTCTCGTGTCGGGGGAAGACGCGTCGGCAGAAGACGCGTTTTGGAAGAAGACGCGGTGGCGCAGCCGCACTCGCGAACGGTGGTTGCGTAACCGTGCGATGGCGCGCCTTGGTGCGATTGCGCGGAGAAGACGCGCGCGGTGGTGACGCGGAGGAGACGCGCGACGACGTGAGATAGACGACGCGGAGGCGACGTCACCTCGTCAGCCCATCGCGTCGTCGCGACGCGGACGACCGACGACGACTTCATCGACCTCGCGCCGAGGGGGACGGACGCGCACGCGATAAGATCCACCAACCGCCAGGCGCGCGCGCGACCGCACGCCCGGTGTCGTCGACGAGGGGGTCGCGCGAGGGGTGACGACTCGTGGATGAGGCCGTCATCGAGTGTCCGAGTGTCCGGCGGCGGACACGCGAGGATGGGGTCTCGGGTTCTGTGTGTGGTGATTGATGGGGTTTGGATCGGTTTGAATATGGGGGTGGGGTGTCCCGTCGTGTCGTCGTGATTTTTTTTGGGGCTTTGCGTGGTGCACGATGGGGTGGGGTGGGGTGTTCGCGCGGCGTGCGTTTCTCGGCGACTGACTCGTATTTTTCTTTCGATCGGCGCGCGCAGGAGGATGAACTGTTGCGAAGACAGATTAAGAAACTCGGCGGTCCGGGAAATTGGACCGCCATCGCGGAGGCTCTGCGAGGGAGGTCGAGTAAATCGTGTCGGTTGCGTTGGTGCAATCAGTTGAATCCAAACGTCAAGCGCGGGCCCTTCACCAAGGAGGAGGACGATACGATTTTGGAGCAACACGCGATTCACGGGAATAAGTGGGCGGTGATTTCGAGAGCGATGCCGGGGAGAACGGATAATCAAGTGAAGAATCGATTCAACTCGACGCTCAGACGTTTGATTGCGAGCCAAAAGAAGGATGGTTCGGGGGCGAGCGCGGCGACGAGCGCCTCGGCGGTGGCGCCGCCGTCGCCCAAGCCCAAGGCGCCGTCGCGCCCGCAATCTCGCCTCGGGGATAACACGAGCGAAGGAATGAACGCGCAGTCGACGCACAGTAGATCGAAGCGCGAACGGTCGCTGTCGCCGGGGGAGACTGTGGAGCAAGCGGGTTCGCCCAAGCGACCGCGAAACGCCGAGCGAACCAAGTTGGCGGACAAGCGCGCCGCGGGTGCGATCGGTGATTCTCGCGGCGACGCGCCCAGAAGGCCTGGTTCCACCGCGCTCGAGCGCCAAGGTTTGGATAATCTCATCCAGGCGTCGCTCTTGGAGCTTGAGCGTTTGAAGACGACGAAGGGTGAAATTCACGAGTGGGGCGCGTTGCCGTACGGAGGCTTGCGCGATTGCGGCACGCCCGAACCGACGCGATCGGAAGAGGACGGCGTCGTCCCAACCTTGCTCGCGCCCAAACCGAAGCGCGGTGGGTTCTCCGTCGTCGTGCCGTCGGACATGTACGATTGGCGCTCGCACTCCCCGGCGCTCAGCGCTCCGTTCCTCGCCGGATTGAAACGCGTCGACTCTTTGGCCAGCCTCAACGGCGACGCTCCCTCTCGTCCGAGCAGCGCCATGAGCATGGGCGCGGCGATGCAAAATGCCCAAGCTATGTTACAATCGGACAGCTGGTACGCACGCATGCTCGACAATCTCGGCGCGCGCAAGGCTGAGTCGAGCGAAGCGTCGGACAAGCCCGTCGTCGAAGTCAAGACGGAATCCTTTGCAAAGGTTGACCAGCCGATCGCTGAGCCGAACGGTGCGAGCATCAAAGCCTAGGTTGACGCATTGACACACCCACACCAAACCGATGAAAGCGCGCTGAAACCAATATTATCATCCGTACAGACATCAAGAACCACGAGTGACGCGGAAGCGTCGTCCACAACAATGCCAGCCCAATATTCTTTCTCGTCGAAAAATTATTTTTGACGATGAGTGCCATAGGCCTTCAACAAAGGTGTCTCCAGAGCCATTTTAGCGATCGTCGCGTAGCATTCATAAATCTATAACAATACGTGTGTGACTACAAACCAAAAAAACGTCTCTACCGCTTCGGTCGGCTCGCTCGCTCACGCGGATTTCGCGAGCTCGTCGCCTCGCTGGGCGGCGGCGACGACCGCGTTCATCATCGCCTGGCGCACACCGGCCTGCTCTAACGCGTGCACGGCCGCGATGGTGGTACCACCGGGCGAGCACACTCTGTCCTTCAACACGCCCGGATGTTCCTTCGTCTCGAGAACCATCTTGGAGGCGCCGTAAAACGTTTGCGCGGCGAGCTCCAACGCGACATCGCGAGGTAATCCGGCGCGAACGCCCCCGTCCGCCATGGCTTCGATGAGAATGAAAATGTACGCCGGTCCAGAGCCGCTGACGCCCGTCAGAGCGCTCATCTGCGACTCCATGATCACCTTGCACACGCCGACGGCGGACATGAGCGCCAACGCCTTGTTTCTGTCGTCCTCCGAGCACGTGCTTCCGACGCACAATCCGCTCGCCGCGGCGCCGACGAGACAGGGCGTGTTCGGCATCACGCGCACCATGGGCGGCGGCGTGGCATTTTTCGCCGTCCACACGCTCTCCATCGTCTCCAACGTCACCCCGGCGGCGACGCTCACGAAGACCTTGGGTCTGAGCTCGTCGTAGTCGCACCCTCGCGCCACCTCTTCGAGCACGGATTTGATGTACGGCGGTTTCACCGCCAAGAACACGACGTCCGAGGACTTGGTCACCGCCACCGCGTCCTCCGCGACGACGCCACCGCGCTTTTTAAACGCCTCTCGACGCTCGACGTTTGATTTGTTGCACATCGTCAAGTCGCTAAACTTGACCATGTTCGCTGAGACGAACCCGCACGCGAGGGCGTCCGCCATGTTACCGTATCCGATGAAACCGACGCGCATGTCGTCCGTCTGTTTTCGTTCGTTCGCGCGTTCGCGTCGCGCGTTCGAGCGTTCGAGACGCGCGGTACACTGACGACGACGCGATCGCAATTCGCGAGGCTGTTTCAGAGGCGTCGAAAAGCGAAAGCGCGTTGGTATTACAGCCGTCATATTAGGTGAAAGTAAAGCGTGTAGAAGTAGTAGTAATAGCAGTGGTAATTGTTGTATCGCGGCGTGTCGCGCGCGCGTGTCACGCGTCGCCATCGTCAGGCGTAGAGGAAAAGTCGTACTCTAAGAGAACGTTGTTGGCGCCGTCACAAATGATGCGATCGTCGTCCGCGTACGTGCCGCCCAGCCAGATGGTGTGACCGAGAACGGCGTACCTCGCGTCGCGTCGGATGGCTTTGAGTCTTTGACCCGGCTTCGAGCAGGTGAGGTCCAGATCCCACACGCGGATAGTCCCGTCGTGCGCGCCGCTGACGAGTCGTCCAGCGCACCCGGTGGCCAACGAGACGACGGCGGCGGTGTGACCGCGAAGTTCCGCGACGAGCTGAGGCCTGACGTTTGCGTTGTTCGATCGTCGCATGGGGAGAGAGTCGAAACCGGCGTCTTGGTCCATCATCATCTTCCACACTCTAATGACGCCATCGCCGCCGCCCGTGACGATGCCGTTACCCGCGCAGTGGGCGATGGAGCGAACGGTCGAACCTTCGTGCGCGACCCAGGCTTTGATGAGGGCGTTGTCGCGAAACGACGTGGAATCGGCGCTCAAGACGCCCACGGAGCCGTCGGCGTTGCCGATGGCGATGAGGCCCGTGTTTTCACACGCGCTGATGCACAGCGTCGGTTGGCCGTTGCGCCACTCGCCCTGCTTGGTGAGCTCGGGCACGGGCGGACGAGCGAACTCGTCGTCATCAGCGTCTATGAACGATTCTCTCGCGTGTCGCGAACTGGCGAACTCAGCCATCGCGGCGGCGCTCGGCATGGTCGCCCAGCGACACAGCCTACCGTCGAGAGCCGTCGTCCAGAGCGAGCCTCGCGCGAACGCGACGCCCGTGACGACGTCGTCGTGTTGCACGCACCCAATCTCGTGCAGCGCCGCCGAGTTGCTGCACACCTCGTATAGACGAACGATGCCGTCTCGCCCTCCTGAACTCACGAGTCCGAGTCCGTGCTTGCCGATCTTTTCCGTCTTCGTCATGGCCACCGCCGTGACCGCTCCTCCGTCGTGCGCGCCCAACAGCACGCGTTCCCCGAGGGGACGCGAATCCGCGTCTTTCCAGCTCTTCTTGTGCGCCACCGGGGACACCGCGAGCGCGGACGCGCTGATGACATCACACACGACGACATCTCCTCGAGACGATCCGACGACGGCGTACGGATACGCCACCGACACCCTTCTCACGTAGTCCTGTCCCAAGTCGAAGGCGACTCTCGGCGTCGCCGCGCCTTCGTTCCACCGCTTTCGAGTCTCCGTCTGCGCCGCCTCTTTTCGCGCTCGAATCAATCCCGCGAATTCATCGTCATAATTCTCTCGTAGACGACTCTCGTCCCCGCTCTCGACGACGTCGGCGTCCTCCCCTCGGGCGAGACGCGAGGCGCGCGTCGTCTCCTCGCCCTCTCGTCCGTCGACGTCGCTCTCGCTCGCCTCCGTCGCGTCTCCCATGTACCGCTCGTACCCTCCGGAATCGTTCGCGAACTCAGCGTTCCCGTCTCGCGCGATCGTTCGTCCTCGCGCCACCCGTCCCCGGTGCGCGACGATCGACGACGATGGGCGCGACGTCGATGGGCGCGACGACGACGATGTCGATGATGCCGACGTCGACGGTCGTCCACACCGTCTCGACGTCGCGCACGCCGACGACGACATCGCGCGCGACGACGACATCGACATCACACCGCGCTCGTCCTCGAACTCGCGCGTTCAATCGCGCGTCGGCGTCTCGCGCGCGCGCGCACAATCAATCATAAATCACTCAATCAATCGCGCCACCGGCGGGCGATCTTCAAAAGCGCGCGAGATATTTTATGTGCGGCCGCGCGCGATGGAGGGACTGATTGACGAGTGATGATTCGCGAATCGGAGGCTCCCACGCCTCGAACGAAGACGGGCGCCTCGACAGAAAGAAAACGATGAGAGACAGAGACGATCGAGGGGGGGGGCCGAGGGTGGGTGGTGTTAACCCTAATGGTGTGTACACTATGGAGTCTCGATAGGGAAACGTGGTGTGTGGATGTATACGTATAGTGTAAGATGTGTGAAGACGATGTGTGTGATATATCGACGCGACGGTACGAGGGCGACCGCGCGACGCCGGCTCGGTCCCTCGCGCCCCGTCCTCGCTCGCGGCACTCGACGACGACGCGACGCGAGACGACCGATCGCGATGGCGTTCATTCTCGGTGGATTTTCCCACCTCTTCGCGTTCAAGGGCGCGTTCCAAGCGGAGGTGCGACCGACGACCGACGACGACGACGACGCGCGGGACGGATGGGTGGACGGACGCGACGACGCGCGCGGACGCGGCGACTGACGATGACGGCGACCGGTATCGATGTAGGTGACTGTGGGCGAGAACGAAAACGCGGAGAGCGCGATTCGACGATTCAGAAAGGCTGTGATGTCTTCCGGTCACATCCAAGAGGTGCGCGAGCTCGCGCGCGAGGACGCGAGGACGCGAGGACGCGACGATGACGATGACGCGCGCGGGGAGAATAGGGTTATCATCTATCATCCTTTGAGGAGGCGGGCGGAGGAGAACGCGAAGGGCGAGTGTCGTCGGACGCGACGAGATACGACGAACGCACAGACTGACCGAACGATACGTCTTCATCCGTCGCGCAGACCCGCCGCCGTAGATACTTTGAGAACAAGCAGGACATTCTCAAGAGAAAGCAGTCGACGCCGCGCAACAAGAAGGGTGGCAAGCCGAAGACGGCGGCGCAAGCCATCGCGGAGAAGGAAGCGGCCGCTTTGAACCCGCAAGGTCAACGCGGTGGTGGTGGACGTCGTTTCAACAACTAAACCTCGTCACGTCGTTTCAACGTCTCTCTCTGACGGTCGGTGGAAACGCGAGCGTCGCGCGTCGACGCGTCGACGCCGACCGCCGGGAGACGCGCCGCGCCGTTTAGTAGTTTGGTCGGGGACGACGTCGACGATGCGAGCGGTCGACGTCGCCGTGCGACGCTTTTATACACCTCTATTTTAGCCCGATTGATTTCCACGCGCGCGGCGAGTCGTAGTATGTTTGTTGTAAACACCCCACGTCTCCGCGCGCTCACACAGAGGCTTGTCGCTCGCCCGCCCCCCCCCTCGCCCGAGGGTCAACTCGCGTCCGTCGGTGGGGTCACCCGCGAGTCCCGACTCGTCACCGCTCGTCACCGCTCCGTCGTCACTCGGCGCGCGTCACTCGTCGCGTCGAGAGTGGTCTCGGTCGTCGTCGCGGCGCCGTCCGCGTCCGTCGCGCGAGCGGGTGGATCGAGATCCGTCTCGTCGTCGCGTCGTCGTCCGCGTTCGGTCGCGCCCGCGGTCGGTGGTCGATCCGCTCGATCCGCTCGAACGAACGAACGAACGAACGAACGAACGGGTCGAGGTCGTGTGATTGATTGATTGATTGTTTCACCGCATCTCGCGTCTCGAGCGAACGAACGAAGGGGCGACGATGTATCAACAACCTCGCCCGCAGCAGCTCGAGCGATCGCTGTCGCAAAAGAAGCGAGATCAGGCGGCGGCGAGAAAGGCGTTTAGCAACGCGTGGCAAGTGGGACTCTTCAACGCGCCGTGCGGCAACCCGGGGTATTGTTGCTACGCCTTTTTCTGTGGATCATGCGCGGCGTACGGACAGAGAAAGTTACAGATGGGCCCGGCGTGGCCGTCGCAGTACACGTGCTGCAACGGCGGGACGTGCGTATCCGGAAGGTGCGGCGAGCGGTCCAATCCAGAGTTGTGTCTGGCGTGCGAGGTGTGTTGTTGCTTTCCGAGTGCCATGGCCACGACGCGCTTCATGATTCAGGACGAGCAGCGAGTGATGAACACGCAGTGCGATAACTGTCTCATCGGGTTCATGCTCTGCACGCAGCAGCTCGCGCTGTGCTTGCGCTGCATCGCCATGATTTCAAACAATCCCGACATTGAAACCTTGGCGGACGCCGTCGATTGTTTGGCGGATCTCACGTACGCGTCGGTGTGCGCGTGCATGTTGACACAGCAACAGATTCAAATTCAATATCGCGACTCTCGCGCGCGGGGAGGCGTCGTTCCGGGCGCCATGCAAGCGCCGACGCCGCCGACGATGCAGCCCGGCGCGCGCTCGGGTCCGCGCGTCGTTCAACCAATCGCGGTGCAACCCGCGCAGGCGCAGACGACGTACGTGTACACGCAACCTCCGCCGCGTCCCGCACCGCCGATCGTACACCATCACGCGCCGCCTCCGCCTCCGGCGCAGAGCGATCCGTACGGGAGAGGTGGGAAACCGACGACGTACTATCCCGACGTCTAGCAGCTCGGACGAAGGAGACGCGCGTTTTTTGTAGACGAGGAAACGAGCGAACGACGAGAATGTTCATTTTAAATGACGAATCATGTACTGTAACAAAGAAGAAGAAGGTGACGGTGTCCCGTCGCTCACTCGCTCTCGCACAGACGCCCGAGGGACTGTACGAGCGCGTCGACGCGCAAATCTCGACCTTCGACGGCGCGCTCCGTCGACGCCTTCGCCGCGCGCGCGATGTCGCTCGCCGCGGTCTCGAGGCGCATAAAATCGTATTTTCGTTTCGCCGCCGCCTCGACGAATCGCGAGACGATTTTTGACTTTGCGGTTTCCACCTCGGCTGCGTCCTTCGCCGGCGGGCCCGGCGCGCCTCGAGCCGGCGGCGCGGGCGTCGCCGGTTGCGCAGGTTCGTCGCCGCTTCGATTCGTGTCCAACGTCCGAGCGTCTTCGTCCATGGGCGTCGGCTCGTCGGTCGCGTCTCGGTCGGTTTCGCGTCCCTCGCTCGTTTCACCATCCATCTTCGCCGCCGCTTCCTCTCGCGCCTTCTTCTTCATCTGTCGCGCGAGCGCCTCTGGATCCTTCACAAAGTCGGGGTTCTGCCACACCGGCGCGCCCTTGGGCGCGATGCCGTCGCCGCCGTTGCGAGTCGCCCTATCGCTTCCAGAGTCGGACGGTCCCGCGGTCGTCGTCGTCGTCGTCGTCGCCGCCGCCGCCGCCGCCGACGTCACCGCGCCGGACGGAGACGACTTGGCGCGCTCGTTTCGAGCCTTTTCAATCTCTTGACACCGCGCTACGAGTTGAGGATCGAGCGCGGACGCCATCTGCGCGATGGTGTCTTCCAACGCGTGCGCCTTGCTCAACATTTGTCGACCGTCGGCGTCGTCGGTTCGCTCGCCCCAGTACTGGTGCGCGCTCTCGGTGATGAGATGCACATCCTTCAGGAAGGCGTCCATGGTGAGATACTTTTCGCTGTCAACCTTCCAGAGGAGCGTAGACAGGTCCATGGGCTCGGTGACGCGCTGCGAATATCCGGGCAACTCCTCGTCGTTGATGGGCGCCGCGAGAAGATTCCACGTCTTTTTATACAAGAGTCTCGTGACGACGTCGCGCAGGAACATTCTCTGCTGACGAAGCGCGTGATTCTCGGCGGCGACGGTGGCTTGCGACGCGCGTTTCGCGCCGCGCTTGAGCGAGCCTCCGCTCTCGTCTCCGGGACGAGGCGCGCGAGCGAGCACTTCTCTCCTGCGCGCTGAACCGGGAGTCTTACCGTCGACGAGCTCGCCTCGAGACGCGGCGACGTCTTTTCTCTGCGCGATGTTGAACGCGGCGTCGCACAGCGGCGAGAAAAAGTTGTTCAACGACTCCTCGTCGTACACGTCGGGCATCGTCACCGGTTTCCAGCGCACAGAGGCGAATGAGGCTCGCAAATCGTCATCGAGCGCGTCCACACTCGCCACGTCCGCCGTGGTGAGGAGCATCACGGGTAAATCCGTGGGTATATCGCGAAGGAGCGTCGTGAGCGCCGCCCGAAGCGTCGGCGTCGAACTCTCCCACCACAGTCGAATCTCCGGCAGGTAGAGCACCGAGGGCGCGGCGCGCCGAGCCTCCGTCACGGCGGTGACGAGAGCCTCCTCCGGAGTTCGACCCGAATCGCCGAGGAGCGAAGGCATGCCGATGGCGTGCACCGGAAACTGTTCGAGCGCGTGTAAAAGCGCCGACGTCAACTGATTGTAACCGCTCGTCTCGGCGCCGTGAATGCACAGAGCCGTGCGCTGACACGGCGGTCGTCGCATGAATTCCAACGCCGCGGTGGCGGCGGATTCGCTCGGCAGGGCGCCCGCGGCTTCGTCTCCCGCGGCGGCTTGCGCGAGAATATCCTCGTCCTCCTCCTCGGCGATTTCATCGACGATTTGACGCGCACCAGAGTTGACGCCCACCGCTTCCCCGTCGCCCTCCATGGTGATGAAGGCTGCCGGAGGAAACGTCTGGCGAATGTTTTCCAAGCATTGCTCCAAGACTTTTTCGAGCAACGGTTTTTGCAGAGGCGTGAGCGGACGCGCGTGCGTCCTCGCCGCTCGATGCGACGCCGGAACTATGGCGGCGAGCGCGGCTCTAAAATCTGCGCGGCTCGGAACGACTTGCTTTGGATCGATGTTCAAACGCTCGTCGCTCTCGTAAATTTGAGGATACCGACGGCGAAGCGCGTGCACGGCGGCTTCGGTACACAGCGCTTTGAGATCGGCGCCGCAATAACCCACGCACTTTGCGGCGAGATCGTCGATCAAAGCGTCGGACGGTCGTTGCTCCCACGCCTTGGTGTGAATGCGCAAAATCTCGCCGCGAGCGCGAACGCCGGGCAACGGAAACGCGAGCTCGCGATCAAATCTCCCCGGTCGTCGCAACGCGCCGTCGATGGAATCGACGCGGTTCGTCGCGCCGAGCACGACGACTCGACCTCGGTTATCTAAACCGTCCATCAACGCCAAAAGAGTCGCGACCAGAGAATTGTGAATCTGGTCCGTCTTGCTCGATCGCACGGGCGCCAAACCGTCAAGTTCGTCGAAAAAGATGATGGCTGGTTGACGTTTTTGCGCCTCTTCGAAAAGCAGCCTGAGCTGTCTTTCGGATTCGCCCACCCATTTTGACAAGACGTCGGCGCCTTTCCGCATGAAAAACGCCACCTCTGAGCCCGCGCGCGAGCACGACGCCGCGAGCGCGCGAGCGATGAGCGTCTTACCGGTGCCCGGCGCGCCGTACAAGAGAACGCCTCGCGGCGGAGACATTTTAAAGCGCGCAAACACCTCCGGGTACAACAACGGGAGGAACACCATTTCTTTGAGCGCGTCGACGTACTTGTCCAAACCGCCCACAGATGAGAAAGAGAGCGTCGGATCGACGGTGACCGGCGTGATTTCAGCGTTCACGTCTGGACCGTTCGGCGGCGCCGAAGAGGAGGGTCCGCCCGCGGCGCCCGACAGAGGATACGCGGGCGGCGCCTTGAAGGCGTCCATCGCGCCCGCGCCGAGATTAAACTCGCCGTCGTCTGAATCCTCGGAATCATCGATCCATCGTCCAGACGTCTGTCGCCTCGATCGACGATCTCCCCTCGATCTCTTGTCTCTGTCGTCTTTCCACACGACGCCGCGGCGTCGATCGAAGAGTCCCGGTCTGTTCGCGCCGTCGGCGTTGGTCTCCTCGCGTTCCCTCTCAGGCGGTACGTACCGTTCCGGCGGTGGTCCGCGAGCGCGTTGCGGATACGTCTTGTTCTGCACTCCGATGTCCTCCTCGTCCGTCTCGTCATCGTCGTCGTCGAGCTCTGGCTCGTCATCGTCGTCGTCGCCTCGTCGTCTCGCCGTAAACGTCGGCGAAAGTCTGTTCACGGTACCGCGAGCGCGCGTGCTTCTTCGAACGGGTTCATCATCGCTCTCGTCCTCGATGAATTCGTCGTCGTCGTCGTCGTCGTCATCCTCGATGAATTCATCGTCGTCGTCGTCGTCCTCCTTCCCGTCCTCGTCCTCGTCGTCTCCGTCTTGGTCGTCGTACCTCTTGCGAGGCTTATTTTGTTGTCTCGTCGACCGTCTCTTCTCTCGCTTCACGAGCGTCGTCCCGTACGACGTCGTTCCGTCCGACCCTCGTCGTCGACGCGGTCGCGTCTCCTCGTCGTCGTCCCCATCGTCCCCATCATCGTCAGCTCTCTCGACGTCTCGAACCTCCTCTTCGTCCTCGCTGTCGCTCGCCAACCCTCGCGTGGCCCGTCGCTTCCTCGGTCTCGTCGTCATGCGACGCGTCGATCGTCTTTTCTCCTCCTCGACGCGTCGACGATCGTCCTCGGCGTCGCCCTCTGACGCGCGCAATGGTCAATCAATCCCTCGGGCTGTCGCGTTTTGAAAATACATGAAATGTCCCGACGACGGGACGACGACGGGCGATGGGCGCGCGAGACGGGCACGCGCGAGGGCGCGTCGTCGATCGATCGAAGGGTCGGTCGGTACGTTGTATGTCGACGTGTCACCACGTGCGCGCCTTCGTGGAGACGCGCGCGGATGCGGTTCGCGCCCTGATCTCGACGACGACGCGCGCGCGGGACGACGACGACGACGACGTCTCTGAAGACGACGATGGATTGGAGGAGGGGGCGTGGACGCACGCGTGCGCGACGTGCGCGAGGACGTGTTCGACGGCGCGAGAGAGGCGCGAACACGCGCACGACGTGTTTTACGATCGAGCGAGAGAGGCGCTGACGTGCGCGCGGTGCGCGTCGTCGACGGCGGCGGCGGCGGCGGCGGCGTTTCCGCTTCGAGACGCCGTCGAGACGTCGTCGAGACGCGCGCGCGGGTTGCGAGGAAGCGTGAACATGGGGAACACGTGTTTCATGGCGAGCGTCGTACAGGCGCTCGCGGCGACGACCGCGGTGACGGAGTATTTTTTACGCGAGAATCATCGCGACGCGTCGTGCGACGCCGAGCACTGTTTAGCGTGCGCGTTCGACGATTACCTCGAGAAGGCGTTCAGGGAAGATGAGGACGGCGGCGGCGGCGGCGCGCTCGTCGCGTGCGATTTGCTCTACACGTGGTGGAGCAACGACCGATCGTTCGCGAGACAGGCGCAACAGGACGCGCACGAGTTCTTTCTACACTTTGTCTCCATAGCGCACGCCAACGTCACGGGCGCGCGACCGAAGAAGAGAAGAAACGTTTGTTTGGCGACGATTCTGTCTTTGGAGGCGCCGTACGAGAGCGACGACGAAGACGAGACGACGGAACGCGAACGGGCGGCGGCGGAGACGGAGGCGTCCGCGTGCGAGTGCGTGTTTCACCGCGCGTTCGCCGGGTTGTTGCGCTCAGACGTCTCGTGCGTCTCCTGCGGCGCGTGTAGCACGCGGCTCGAACCGACGGTGGGCGTGTCTCTGGACGTGCGCTCGTCGACGTCGGAGACGACCTCTTTGGAGGCGTGCCTCGAAGATTTCACAGCGACAGAGGTGATTCAGAGTCACGAGGGGGCGACGCGAGTCTGCGCGGAGTGTTCCGTCGCGTCGACGACGTACGAAAAGCGCATGCGCTTCGAGCGAGCGCCGCGCGTGCTTAACGTACACCTGAAACGTTTCGAGGGCGATTTCGAGTCGATGCGGAAGAACGACGCGCACGTTCGTTTTCCGCTTCGCCTCGATTTGTCGCCGTACGTGAGCGACGCGACGCCGTCGTCATCTTTGGCGTCGAATTCGTCGACGCCGTCGGAACGGCGACGACTCGAGCGCCTCTCGTCCTATCGTCTATACGCCGTCGTCGTGCACAGCGGCGTGTTGGAGGGTGGCCATTACGTCGCGTACGTCAAACGGCGGGGCCGATGGTTTCTTTGCGACGACGCGTCCGTGGAACCCGTCTCGGAGACGCGCGTGCTCGCCGCGCAGGCGTTCATGTTGTTTTACGAGTCGGAGACGTCTTCCGGAAAAGAGTAGATGGCGACGCGGTGAGCGCGCGGGTTTCACGCTCGTAGATAGCCTTTTTTGTAAAGTAAGAGTAAAGTAGTATGAGTGGCTCGCCTTCGCGTTCGAGGCGTCGCGCTTCGCCAAAATCGCCGTCGTCGTGTCGTCGCGTCGATGTGTCTGCCGTCGTGGTGTTGTCTGTCCTCTCTCCCCTGTATGGTATACAGTGTGCTTTGTTAGGGTGCTCTGAACGTGTCATGAATGTCATATTGACAAAGCAGCGCGCTAAGTAGAAGCACATATGGAAGTTCAGAATGTGATACCAATGATCATTACAAGGCTTTTTATTTATAATTCATCGTACGTGTTACGTCGTTCATCGGGATCGTTTCGGTGGCCCCCCTTTCTTTTCGTCTCGCTTCGCGCACGTCGCCAAGTACTGCAACGCCTCTTGGGTCTTCGCCTCGTCGTCGTCGCGTGCCGCGGCCTCGACGACGCGCTTCTTCCGAGCGCCGTCGTTTTTGGTGGTGAAATCGTACCACCAATGGCCGACTTGAACACGTGCTGCCCCGGCGCTCTCATGGTCCCATCCCTCGAGCTCGGCGCAATCACCTTTCCGCGGCAGCTTACCATCGCAATTCCCCTGAACGTACATCGCAAGAATGCATACTCTCCGCGAGTCACCCTCCACGTCACATTCACCGTAGTCTCGCCTCTCGCACGTCGCCAAGTACTGCAACGCCTCTTGGGTCTTCGTGTCGTCGTCGCGTGCCGCGGCTTCGACGACGCGCTTCTTCCGAGCGCCGTCGTTTCTGATGGTGAGATTGTACCACCAATTGCCGACTCGAACGCGTGCTGCCCCGGCGTTCTCATGGTCCCATCCCTCGAGCTCGGCGCAATCTGTTTTCCGCGGCAGCTTACCATCGCAATTCTCCTGAACGTGCTTCGCAAAGATGCGTACTCTTCGTGAGTCACCCTCCACGTCACATTCACTGTGGTTTCGCTTCTCGCACTTCGTCAAGTACTGCAACGCCTCTCGGGTCGCCGTCGTCGCGTCGTCGCGTCGAATTTTCTGCCGTCGTGGTGTCTGTCTTGTCTTGTCTTGTTGTCTCTGCCTTTTAGGGTTTAGGGTTCCCGCGCGCTCGACGCTCGCGTCGTCCATCGCGAGGCCACCGCGCGTCTCGCGATGACGACGCACGCCGACGACGCAGACGACGGCGACGGACGCCGACCGGGACGCGCGGCGATCGCGGGGATTTTTCAACCGACACCGACCGACCGTCCGGCGCGGCACAACGAGACGCGCGAAAACGTCGCGACGGACCGAGCGCGACGCAGACGGAGCGCGCGCGTCGTGTTCTTTCCTTCGCGGTCGAGCTCGAGGCGGACGCGGGAAGGAACCGACGAACGAAGGAAGGAATCGACGAACGAACGGTTTGTTAATTGAGTGATCGATCGTAATCATGGATGCATCGAAGGCGATCGACGCCGCGAAAAGAAAGGCGAATGAGGCGAAGAGCGCGGTGAAGAGTCGACTTTTTAGCCTGTGCGCGCCGTGTTTGTCTCTCGCGGGGATGGGGGACGACGCGGGGGGTGCCGGAGGGCAGGCGCGCCCGCGCGGCGAGAGAGACGTAGCGACGAGAGAGACGTCGTCGCGGGCGGACGCCGAGGGAGAAAAAGAAAGGCGAGAGGTCGATCAGGCGGCAAAGCAGCGAGAGAAGGAGGAAGCGGCGATGAAGAAAGAAGAAGAGCGCAAACAACGTGAAGCTCAACGTCTCGAGAACGAGGCTCGACGCGCAGCCGAGAGACAGGCGGAGCAGGACGAGGCCGCGGCCAAACGCGCAGAGGCTAACGCCAAGCGTAAGGCTGAAGAAGAGGCTCGCAAGCAGAAGAAGGCTGATGAAAAAGCTGCGATCGCCGCCAAGCGCGAGGCAACGAAGCGCATGGAGCAGGAACGTCGCGAGCGGGATCTCGCCGAATCTGAGCGCAAGCGACAAGAAGCCGCAGAGGCTCAAAAGGCTGGCGAGCAAGAACGCCAGCAGACGAAATCCGCTGAGCAGGCCGCCATCGCTGCGAAACGCGAGGCGACGAATCGCGCCGACAATGAACGCCGGAAGCAAGAACTCGCCGAATCTGAGCGCAAGCGACAAGAAGCTGCCGAAGCTCAAGAAGTTGTTGAGCCAGCAGCGCTTACTGAAGAGGAAAAACGCATGCTACGCAACGCTCAACGTCTCGAGGACGAGGCTCGACGCGCAGCCGAGAGACAGGCGGCGCAGGACGAGGCCGCGGCCAAACGCGCGGAGGCTAACGCCAAGCGTAAGGCTGAAGAAGAAGCTCGCAAGCAGGAGAAGGCTGATGAAAAAGCCGCGATCGCCGCCAAGCGCGACGCAACGAAGCGCATGGAGCAGGAACGTCGCGAACAACAGATGGCAGATGACGACGCAAAGCAGCGAGAGTGGCAAGAAAAAGAACGCGAGCGCCTACAACAGGCAGAACAGCAGCGCGAGGCTGAAAGGCAAGCGGCCGAAGAAAAGTCCAAAATGGCTGCAATGGCTGCCGCACAGGCGCACGCAGCCTTTGACGCCGCAAAGAAGGAGGGCAGGACTCCGAGTGAAGAAGGCATCAGTGCCGGTCCCCATCAGATGCATTCTCAAGCCTCGCGCGCCATGGTGTCATCTAACGCCACCTGGGATTCGAACGGTGCCAAGCCCTTTCGAAAGTGCGTCGATCTCTTGGGCGCTTCACATACTCTTGCGAATGCTTGGGAGCTCTCCATGGATGGAACGAATGGGGCTCCATTTTCTGCGTTCAAATACACAAACAAGGAAGAAATCAAGGTGAGCTTAGACGCTCTTCCGGCTGATGGCGCCAAAATCGATATATCAGAAGGCGTTCTCAGCCTCTGGTACGTTCAAGCGGCACCGTTATCGATGCCCGTGTCCCACTGTGATGTCGGCGGCGATAACCACGTTGGTATTATGCCCTACGTCCATGCAGTCGACCTGTACGTCAGCGTCGATGGAAAGGAATTCACAGATGCACACATTTGTTATGGTTCCGATACTTCGGCTTCTCGCGAGGCTGTTGTCGCTGAAATAGAGCGCAAGACTGTTGACGGTGAACACTGGTCAAAGTCCTTGCTCCAAGGACCGTCGGATGGCACGCATCCCTGGGCGACGATCGTGAATCACAAACGTTGGGGTACGGATGACTCACTTGTGTATCTTCCTCTCATGTGCGTCGATATTGAAAACGCGACACTGGGTGATGAGGACGCATATCCATACGTCCACAGTCTTCTCGCCAAGTTTGCCCAGCTCCTTGGCGAAGTCGGAGCAGGCAAGCATTCATTGTCGATCCGACTGCGCCCAAGAGGGTACATATTTCTCGACGACGATGGCGACTGTCAGTTTGACTACGTCGGTGGCTCCGTGAAGAACAATAAGTCTTTGAATGCGACTGCCAAATCTTCGGTCGGGGAACATCTTACGGACGGCAGCGCTCCCGGTATGAGCGCTACCTTCCAAATCAAAGTCAGCAAGAGTCAAGCGAGCAGTAAAGGGCCTGTCCGAACGGCGCAAGCTTTTGCTGCGAACTGGCCCGCTGGTGAAATTAAAGAATGCGTCGATTTGGGTTTGAAGATGGCCAACACCGGCGTGTGTGGTGCGAAAGCGGCACAAATGGCCCCCGGCTCTAAGTGCTGCCACATCATTCTCACCGAAGGCAACCAAGGAGCGGGTATCAAAACTGCAAAGTTTGGTGACGAGCGAGCGTACGACTTCTTTTGCGCATGGGCCTTGTTCAAAAGCAAGGATGGAAAACCCGACTCCCTCGGCGCTCAAATCAAATTCGTCGTGAAACGCGATAAAGTTATCGACTACAAGCCTGTTGACCGAGACTGGAGAAGTGCGGGCTTTGAGTCCGTGACGACTGATACAGTCAACGGACTGACAATCACGAACCGAGAGATTGACGCCGCGATCGCGCGCGACGCCGAATTCCTGAGATAAACGAGTTTCCCGAGCGCGTTTCGGTGAAAGAATATTGGCGGAATTGGTATCGACGTACTTTGCCTTGATCGACGACGACACCGATGAGACCATCATCGTCACCAAACCCACCTTCACGCTCGAGGGCAACCGCTACGTATTGAGATCGTAGACGTAGACGCTGCGAATGTACCTCCTCGCGAGATGTACCTCCTCGCCGCCAACGACTTGATTTTCGCCGTCGATGCGCGCGCTCGGTGCGTACTATATACCATGGACTCCGCGCACTGTCGCGCGCTTCATCCATCGACGACAATTCCCGGCGCCTTTGTCTCGTGCCGCGTCGCCGCTCGCGACGGGGTCGGTTTCGACGTCTGCGCGCTCGACGATGGTCGAATTATCGCCAAGCTCGATTTCACCGCGGAAAATTTCTTCGATGATGTTGATGACGTCACCGACGCCACCGACGTCAACGCCCAGCGCGCGGCGTCTTCAATCCTCGTCGCCTCTTCCTCGTCTCCAGTCCTGCTCCTCGCGCGACGCCGCACCGTCGTCGCGGTGCGTCTGTGACCGATTGGTGAAAGCATCGAAACCTAGAAACCTAGAAAGAGGTGACACTGAATTTGAAAGATATAGAATGCAAAGCAATTCACCCAACTTGTCGCCGTCGTCGCCCCGCGTCGTCTCCCAGCGCGCGTCGCCGCACTCGCCTCCCTGAAACTAGGGTTAGAAACTAGGGTAGATTGTGTGTCACGCAGGAGGAGTCGCTGGGGCTCTACCATTTTCACAACCAAGGTTGTGCTACGAGTGGTCGATCGTCGTCTGGCACGAACACTGAGGACAGAACTTTGACGCAAGAGTCCGGAGACGTCCGGAGCGTCGAGGGGGAAGTCTGCGGTGCCGTGTTAGTCGACGAGTGACGGTCGTAGCGTGCCTTCGGAAGAGACCATGAGCGATGCGGGTGATGGCGTATTTGTATGCTTGAATCGTGGTGTCGTCGCGTTTGGTCGATGTGTCTTGCTTTCGTGGTGGTGTCTTGTCTTGTGGTCTCTTACCTCTGTATGGT
>Ga0255774_10001457_pt1 | contig 19574 bp, 18 predicted proteins | sample 101ome_17_FD_179972 | JGI IMG/M metagenome (GOLD analysis project Ga0255774, IMG submission 179972) | Coastal salt marsh microbial communities from the Groves Creek Marsh, Skidaway Island, Georgia - 101407AT metaG (version 2) | ecosystem: Environmental > Aquatic > Marine > Intertidal zone >...
CTCCTGGCGATTTTTCAGGGACCCCACGGCTATATCAGCGCCCAGGACTATGCCCCCGAACCTGCCGTTCCCACCTGGAATACGGCACGCCTTGAGGTCGAGGGCACCCTGACCATCCTTGAGGACGAAGCGGCCCGGCGCGCAGCCCTCGCCGCTCAGCTTCAGGCGCTGGAGGGACCCCACGCGCCCGCGGTGAGCGAGACCCTCATCACCCAGCTTCTGCCGGGCATCGTGGTCTTTCGCCTGGGCAGTTTGAGCCTCCGCCGAACCTTTAAGCTAGGGCAAAACAAGACACCGGCGACGCAAGCGCGCCTCGCGAAGGCCCTCCGCGGACGAGGCGCAGAGGCCCTCGCCGCGCTGACCGACGGCCAGGGCGGCGATCGTGATCACTGGCCGCCCCTTCCCTAATCCGGAGGCGCTCCTGGCCCTCTGGTTCGGGCCAGCGCCCGCCGGCCTTCCCCCTCCCGACGTCAGAAGGCGTTGGTTCCGCGCCAGCGAAGCCGAGGACGCCCGACTCCGAGGCCTGTTCCTCCCGGCGCTGGAGGCCGCGGCCACGGTCGAGGGCTGGCCGAGAAATACCCCTCGGGAACGGCTCGCCCGGGTGATTCTGTTGGATCAGCTCCCCCGCCACTGCTTTCGCGGCATGGCCCGGGCCTTCGCCTTCGATGCCCTGGGCCGCACCGAGGCGAAGGCTGCCCTCGCCCGGGGCGATGAGGCCCACCACGCTCCGGCCCAGCTGCTGTTTTTAACCATGCCCTTTCGCCACAGCGAAGCCCTGGCCACGGTCTGCGCGCTACGCCAGCGCTACCGCACCTGGCTGCGCCGCTGGGAAGGCCATGCCCAGGCGCCGCTCATCCTCGACTTTGATCGAAGCGCGGCCAGCCTCGAGGATCGCCTCCGCCGCTTTGGGCGCGACCCCTGGCGCAACGCGGCCCTGGATCGCCACTCAACGGCGGAAGAGCGGGCCTTCCTCTCCCGCCGAGGAAAAAGCCCTCCCTGAACGCTTGAAATGGCGAGGCACCTCGGCGACCCTTGCGCTGCGGGCATGCGTCCGCATCCCGGGCCGCTTTGGAGGACACCCATGACCTCAGATGACGCCCTCTTCCTCGCTGAAATGGACGGCGTGGCACCCCTCGCGGAGAGCCACCTGCGGGTGCGGGCGGAAAGCCCCGAAGCCCCCTCCCTGGCCCAGCTGGCGCGGCGCCAGGCGGCCGCGAACACGGCGAAGGACAACAACACCCTCACCCTCGGGGAAGTCCCCCCCGTCGATCCCTTCGATGAAATCGCCTTTAAGCGGGACGGGGTGCAGACCGGGGTGTATCGCAAGCTTCGCCTCGGCCGCTATCCCCAGGAGGCGACCCTTGATCTCCACCGCATGACGGTCCGGGAAGCTCGAGAGGCGGTGTGGCGCTTTGTGCACGACGCCCAGCGCGCAGGGCTTCGCAGCGTCATTATCACCCATGGCCGGGGGGACCGGAGTGAGACCCCCGGGCGGCTCAAAAGCTACGTCGCCCACTGGTTACCGACCCTTCCCCTGGTGCTCGCCTTTCACAGCGCCCAGCGCCACCACGGCGGCTATGGCGCCTGCTATGTGCTGCTGCGAAAAAATGCGGAAAAGCGGCAGGACAACCGGGAGCGCCATGCCCGGCGCACGCCCCTCGGAGGCCGCTAGAGCGCCATGGCCATGGCGCAGCGGTCCCGAAGGCCGGCGTCCCGTTCCGCGGCGAGGGCCTCCGCAAGGTGAGGCGGCAGGGTGGCATCATCTAGGAAACAAAAGCCAAAGCGCGCGTAGAACGGCCCATTAAAGGGCACGCTACGGAAGGTTGTGAGGGTGAGCCGGGTGCAGCTGCGCCCTCGGGCCCAGGCGCAGCTGAACGCTAACAGGGCCCGCCCCACGCCCCGCCCCCCGAAGGCGGGGGGCACGTCGAACTCCCGAAGCCAACCGTCTTCGCCGCGCTGATCAAGCAAGGCGAAGCCGCAGAGCGCATCGTCCTGCTCAGCGACGACGAGCCGGTCCTCCCGCAACGCAAGCTCAAGCACGGCGTCGGTCATGGAGGGCGGCGCGGCGGTCAGTTCAGGGTGGGCAGTCTCTAAAAATCGCTCCGCTGCTGCGCGCTCCAGGGCGGGGATTTCCGGAAGATCGAAGGCCAGCGCACTGCGAATCAGTACGGTCACGGGGTGAGGGGCTTTTCGAGCTCAAGAAGGCGGGGCCGAAACCCCAGCTGATCGTAGGTGGCCCGCGCCCCCTCGTTGGCCGCGAGAACCTGAACCCGCAGGGTGGCACTGCCCCCTTCCCGAGCAAAGGCTTGGGCCACGGACAGGAGCGCCCGGGCTGCGCCCTGGCCCCGAAAGGCGGGGTAGACGAAGAGCTCCCCGAGGCTGGCGTAGGTGCGCTGCCCCTCCGCCAGGGCGCTATCGGTGACCCGAGCCAGCACGCAACAGAACCCCGCCACCTGGCCCTTTCGCTCCGCAAGAAAGATCGCCCCGCGAAACGCCATGCAGCGCTGCACCATGGCGTCCACGTAGCGTGCCGCCACCGCGGCGCCCTCGGGAAGGCGCGGCTCCACCGCGCGCTCGAAATCCTGGAGCGCCGTCACCGCCTCGACGAGCACCGCACGCTCCTGCCGTGGATCGCAGCGGCGAAGGGAAAAGGGTTGATTGCCCTCGGTCATGGCGCCCGCTCCGGAATAGAGGCCTCCATTCTTCGCCCCCCGGGGGCCCAGGGCAAGGGGTCGGGGCGCCCTCGCCCTTGCGTGGCGGGCGGGGCCTACCTAAGATTCGCTTCGCAACGCCTAAGGGGTGGCCTGAGCGATCGCAGGCCTGAGACGTTTTCCGCGGAAACGGACCCTTTGAACCTGATCCGGTTAGCACCGGCGTAGGGATAGGTGGCCATTTTCGCTATGCCCCTCACCTCACCGCTTCCGGGTCTTCATCTCTCGAGAGAAGGAGACTGTCATGCTGTCTACGTTTTTTCGCGCAAGCCCCTTACTTCTGGGCCTGAGCCCCCTGGCCCTCCTGGCTAGCCCCGCGCCCCTGGAGGAAATTGTCGTTACCGGCGCCCTCCAGCCCCGAACCCTGCAGGAACTGCCAACGGCCGTCACGGTCTTTACGCAGGCCGACCTGGAAGCTCGGGGCCAGAGCCACCTTGAGGGCCTTCTTGCCGAAAGCCCCAACGTCAACGCCGCCAACGGCGGAGGGCGGGCGCGCTTTTTCCAAATGCGCGGCATCGGAGAGCGGGGTCAGTTCAGCGAACCGCTTAACCCTTCCGTGGGCTTGATTCTCGACGGCGTCGACCTGTCCGGGGCCGGCGGCGCCGCCCAGCTTTTTGATCTGGAAGCGGTGAACCTGTTCCGCGGCCCCCAACCGGGACGCTATGGCGCGAACGCCCTCGCGGGGCTCATGGTGCTAGAGAGCGTTGCGCCCCCGGCGCCCGGAGCCCCAAGCACGGGAACGCTCACGGCGGAGGGCGGCAATCTGGGCACCTACGGTCTCGTGGGCGCCTTCGGAACGCGCCTTTCCGACCGGCTGGGGGTGCGCGTCGCCGCCTTTGATCGGCAAAGCGATGGCTGGATGCGGAACCAAACCCTGGGCAAGGACGACACGGGCAACTACGACGAGCGCGGCGCCCGGCTCCGCCTGGCCTACGCCCTCGCCCCCTCGTGGGACCTCGATCTCAGCCTAAGCCGCCTGGAATTGAGCAACGGTTACGACGGCTTCACCTTCGATAACAGCCGGCGCAGCCTCGCCGATGCGCCGGGGCAAGACGCCCTCGACAGCACGCTCGCTAACCTACGCCTGACGCGAACCGATCTTCCTGGCGGTCTCCAAGCTACGCTCCTCATCGGCGGAAGCGAGGGTCATAGCGATTACGGGTACGACGAAGACTGGACCTTTGAGGGTTTCCACCCCGACGGGTATAGCTCCGAGGATCGCTACCGCCGGGATCGGCAAACCACCACCGCCGAGCTGCGCCTGCAGCAGCTAGAGGGGGATCGACCCTGGACCCTCGGCCTGTACCGACACCAGCGGACGGTCGACCTGCTTCGGGATTACACCTTCGCCCCGGGCCCTTTCACGAGCCAATTCGAGACGGAGCGCCGCGCGCTTTACGGGGAGCTTGGTCAGGCGCTGGCCGGCCCCTGGGGCTTAGAGGGGGGACTGCGCCTCGAGCAGCGCCGGGACCGCTACGACGACAGCGCCGCCGTGCGCTTCCGCCCCCAGGAGACGCTCCTCGGCGGTCGCGCCGCCCTGCTTTTTGACGGCAGCGAGGGGTGGACGGCCTACCTCGCGCTCAGCCGGGGTTACAAAGCCGGCGGCTTCAATAGCGATGGCACGCTCCCAGAGGATCTCCGCAGCTTCCGCAGCGAGGGGCTTTGGAACGGGGAAATCGGACTCCGAAGCCGCACCGCCGATGGCACCTTGGCCGGCGCCCTCACCCTGTTCTGGATGCAGCGGGAGGATCAGCAGATCAGCACTTCCATCGTTCGCATCCGGGACGACGGCAGCGCTGAATTCGTCGACTTCACGGGCAATGCGGCGGAGGGGCGCAACTACGGCCTCGAAGCGGAGGGGCGCTGGCAAGCAACGGAAGGGCTGAGCCTCCAGGGCACCGTCGGCCTACTGGCCACCCGCTTTGATCGCTATAAAAACGGTGCCGGCGATACGCTCACGGGGCGCGACCAGGCCCATGCCCCCCGCTACCAGTTCTCCCTCCAGGCGCGGCAATCGCTGCCGGGGAACAGCACCCTCGAAATCGCAGCCTTCGGCCGGGATGGCTTCTACTGGTCCGACTCCCACGATGCCCGGGCTCGGAGCCTGTATCGCTTGAACGCTCAGCTGACCCTGCCCCTGGGGCCGGCAACTCTCGCCCTCTACGGGCGCAACCTCACGGACGAGCGTTTTGGTACGCGCGGCTTCGGCGGCTTCGGCAACGACCCCCGCAACGGCTACGCGGTAGGGGAATATCTCCAGCTGGGTGCGCCTCGGGAAGTCGGCGCGCGCCTGTCCCTAACGTGGTAAGCCCATGAGCCTCTGGTCCGTAGAAGCGACCCTCTACCCCCTCGATCGCCAGTACATTCCGGCGATCGAGGGGTTCATCGCGGCCCTGGCGCACCCTGAGCTCACGGTTACCGTGGGCCCCATGAGTACGCGCATCGAAGGGCCAAGGACTGTGCTTTGGGAGCAGCTAGAGCGCGCCCTGGACACCCTAGAGGCCGGTCCTCGAGCTGCGCTGGTGCTGAAGGTGCTGACCTTCCCCGCCACCGCGCCCCACCCGGAAGAGGCTTACGGCACGCCATAGCCCTCCTCGGCGAAAGGGGGCAGACTGCCCCCTGAAAAGGAGCGCACCATGCTAAGCCCTGCCCTCACCGCCCTCGAACGCCGATGGCATGAAGAAATTCCCTTAAGCGCCGCCATGGGGCTGAGAATTGTGGATGGCGATGACGGCGCCCTCACCCTAAAGGCGCCCCTTGAGCCGAATCGGAACGTGCACGGCACGGGCTTCGCCGGCAGTCTCTACGCCGCCGCCGCGCTCTGCGGCTGGGGCCGGGTTGCGCTCACCCTGGAGGCCGCAGGGCTCGACGGGGAACTGGTGATTGCGGAGGGGACGATTCGCTATCGCCGCCCGGTGACGGAGGCCTTGGCGATCCACACCACGCTAGGCACTGCGGAGCGCGAGGCCTTCTGCGACACCCTTCGTGCCGAGGGCCGGGCCCGGCTGACCCTAGCGGTCTTCGTCAACGGCACGGAAGCGGAGAGCTGCGCCCGCTTTGAAGGGGTTTACGCAGTGAAGCTGCGGAGCTAAACGCCCGCCCTAAGGCAACACCCGCTCCCCCAGCTCGAAGCGCACCACGCTTTCCACGCCTTCCCAGCCCAGGCCCCGGGGGTCCGGGGCATAGCGCCAGCGCGCAACGGCGGCCCGGGCCGCCGCGTCAAAGACCCCCTCCGGAGCCGCCTCGACCACTTGCGGGTTCCCGACGGCGCCGTCGGCCCCAACGGCATAGCGCACCCGCACCCACCCCTCAAGACCGGCGGCCTTGGCTGCGGCGGGATAGGTGGGCATGGCCCCCTGCACAAAACGTAGCGGGGGCACCCCATCGCCCGTTGGCGCGGCGCAGCCCCCCAGCAAAACCAGGGCCAGGAGCAAACTGAAAGGGCGAGTCATAGGGGCAATCTCGGCTTGGGCAGGGCCCGGAGCGCTGGCGCCTCCTCCAGCGCCCGTTCGAGCTTCGCCCCCGCCCCTAAGGGCCGAAGCGCCCAGCGCCAGCAATGGGTGCCGGCGGGGATGCGATCCTTCGGCCGGACGTCGGGCCCGCAGGCGCCCGTCCCCACGCCGCGCTGCTGCAGATCCAGGTGCAGCGTCAGCCGGGGCTCGGGCCGGAGCGCATGGCGATGATCCACCGCTTCCAGCTGCGCATCGCTGAAGTGGGACACGCTGAGCTCTCCCCCCGGCGGCGCGAGGAAGAGGAGGCCTTCGCCCCCCGCGTTCCGCTGCGCCCACCAGTGCACGTCACCGCGGTTCCCCGCTGCCTGGGGGGCAAGATAGGTTTCCGAGAGGGCATCGATGGAAGCGCTGTAGCGGCCGAAGGCGCTGGCAAAGCGCCGATCCCGGTAATTTTCCCGGGGACCAAGGCCCAGGTAGGTGGCCTGATCAAAGCGCTTCGGCAGAGTGCAACACACCCCCACCCGAGGCACGTCGGCCAGCGCCTCTTCCAGTACGAGCCCCTCCTCAAAAACAAGCCAGCCCGAAGCGGTGGCATAGCAGCGCTGCGCATAGGGCAGGGAAAGCCCGGTAGCGGTAACCAGGGACCCGCGACGCAGCACCCCATCCCCTTGCCACTCCACGGCCTCGAGGCGCGCGGTGAGGGCCGCCAGGCCCTGCCCTCGCCAGCGGCGAAGGGGGCCTTGGGGCAAGCTGCCCCGGGGGATGCCGTCGTTATCCAAGGGGGCACGCCACAGGGATGGGGCGAGCGCCGTTAGCCAGGGTGCACCCTCGCCCGGACCCAGGGCTTGGAGCGCACCGGTCACGCCGTCAAAGCGCGCCGTGAGCCCGTCCTCAAGAACCAGCGCCGGGCCCCGGGGACCGTCTGTCCAGGGCCGGCGAGGCCTCCGGGATGGCTTGGGCTTCGGCCCCGTGGCCACGGGGAAGCTCGCCTCCCGAAACACCCACCCCTTCGGCACGGCCTCCGTGCCCGGGCCCTGCTCAACGCGCACCCGAAGGCAAAGCTGGCTCCCCGGTGAAAGGGCCGGCGTTTTGAACGGCATGGCTAAGCGGCCTCTTTGCCCCGGGAGAAGAAGGGGCGCGGAAAGCCGTCCCCGCTGAACGGGCACGCCATCGCGCTCCAAAGCCCAGCGAAGCACCAGGCCCTTCGTCTCCGTGAAATCGTGCTGGCTGCGCAGCTTCAGGACCCCGCGGCGGACGTCAAAGCCCTCCAGCTGCAGGGGCGAAGCCAGGGCCAGATGCTCCCAAAGCCCCGGGTGGGGGCGGCGGTCGGGGTCGACCAAGCCGTTCAGACAGAAGTTTCGATCGTTGGGAACATCCCCAAAGTCCCCGCCATAGCCATAGGCCCGGGCCTCCGGGCCCTTCCCCGGCAGGGTGAGTCCCTGGTCGACCCAATCCCAGATAAAGCCCCCCTGAAGCTGGGGATAGCGGTCGAAAAGGGCCCAGTAATCGGCCAGCCCACCGTTCGCGTTGCCCATGGCGTGGCTGTACTCGCAGAGGATAACGGGAGCGTCCACGGGCGGCGCCTCGGCAAACCGCACCAGCCCCTCGTGGCTCGGATACATGGGGCAGATCAGATCCGTGGCGGGCACCGCAAAGCCCCGCCCGGCGCCGAGGCGCCGCGCCAGGGGGCCCCCTTCCAGTGCGTCCCAAGGCCTTTGAATGGCGCCTTCGTAATGAATCACGCGCGTGGGATCAAAGGCCCGAAGCCAGGCCGCCTCTGCATCGTGCACCGGCGCGTAGCCCGCTTCATTGCCGAGGGACCAGGCAATAATGCAGGGGTGATTGCGATCCCGCTGGGCCATGCGGCGGATGCGTGCAGAGATGGCCGCCTCAAACCGGGGGTCCGCGGCCAGGCTGTGCTGCCGCGCGTGGCACTCAACGTTCGCCTCATCAAAAACGAAGAGTCCGATCTCGTCGCACAGGTGATAAAACACCGGGTCATTCGGGTAGTGCGCCGTGCGTACCGCGTTAAAGCCAAAGCGCTTGATCTGCAGAAGGTCCGCGCGCTGCTCCGCCGTGCTAAGGGTCTTGCCCCGTTCCGGATGGTGCTCATGGCGGTTCACCCCGCGCACCGTAATGGGAACGCCGTTGACGCAGAGCTTTCCTTGGTCGATGGCCACGGTGCGAAAGCCCAGACGCGGCGCGATCGCCTCCACCAATGCGCCCGCGGGATCAAAAAGCTCGAGTACCAGGCGATAGAGCGTGGGGGCTTCCGGGGACCAGGACTTGGCGCGACCGTAGCGCCCGCTCAGGCGGACCCGGGGCCCCTCGCTGGTCAGCGTGGACCATACGGTCGGCTCCGCCGATACCCTGAAGCCACCCTCTACCCCCCGCCCCAGGGGGCGACCGGAAAGGGTTTCAAGGTGGGCCCGCAAGCGATAGCCGGGAACCGCCGCACTGAGCTCAGCCTCCACGGACCAGGCCCCGCCCGCCTCCGCGCGAAGCGTGAAATCTGCCAGATGAATCGCCGGCCGATGGTATAGGCGTACGCTGCGATGGAGCCCCGCCAACCACCAGTGGTCCTGATCCTCCAGCCAGCTGCCATCGCTGTAGCGCACCACCATGAGCGCGAGCACGTTTTCCCCGGGCTGCAGCTGGGAGGTGAGATCGAAATGCGCCGGAAGGCGAGAGTCCTTGGAAAACCCAAGGTAGGTCCCGTTCAGATAAACAAAAACCACGCTTTCCGCCGAGCCCAGCTCCAGCGTGACCTGCCCCCCGCGCCAGGCCCGGGGGCAACGGAAGCGCCGACGATAGACCCCCGTCGCATTGTCCTCCGGGACCTCCGGAGGCGCCTCCGGGAAGGGCATTTGCACGTTCGTGTAATGCGGAGCATCGAAGCCCTGAAGGGGCCAGGCCCCTGGAACCGTGAGGGCGGTCCAGCCCTTATCGTCATAGGCGGCCGAGAGCACCGCCTGCGGCACGGCCTCAGGGCGTCCGTAGCGGGCAAAGCGCCAGCGCCCATCAAGGCGCAGGGTCCAGGGCCCAAGAGCCGGGGCCTCCGGGCCGCGCAGGGGATCAGCGGCACCGCCCTCGACCCAGGCCCGGGCCGCCTCCACGGTAGGCGAGGCGCCCACCACAGCCCTCATGGGTAAGCGCCCGTCGGCGACCGCTTCCGGGTCGCGCCAGAGCGCGCGGCCCGCGGCGGAAAAGCCCGGCCGAGGGCCCGCCGCTGCCCTAACCATGGGCGCCTTCAAAACCCGTGCGATCAAAAATCATGGCCTCGTCGGCGAAGGCCTTGAACTCGAGCCCATTGCCCGAGGGGTCCAGGACGAAAAGGGTGTGCTGGGCGCCCCGGGTGCCGGGAAAACGCTCGTGCGGTTCGATTAAAAAGGGGGTCTCAGCGGCCTTGAGGCGATCCCGCAGCGTCTCCCAGGTGCCTAAATCGAGGATCAGCCCAAAGTGCCGCGCTGGCACCGCGTGACCATCCACGGGATTGGTGGGCACCGCCTCGCCGGCCTCCTCCGCTAAATGCACAGTCACCTGGTGCCCAAAAAAATCGAAATCAATCCAGCGATCACTCTCCCGGCCGAGGCCACAGCCCAGCACCCCCGCATAAAAGCGGTGTGCGGCGGCAAGATCTTGCACGGGAATGGCCAGGTGAAAACGGGGACGGCTCATGGGGCAACCCTTATGAAGAAGCAGGCGCCCATCTTGCGACCTGCCTAGGGCCTTGCCAATGCCTGCGCAAGCCCCGGCGCCAGCCGGAGCAGGCGATGAGCGAGGGCCAGGGTCGCAAGGCCCCGCTGGAGGTTGTCCCCGCGGGTGGCCACGGCAAAGTAACGATCGCCCTCAAGATGATCGGTGAGGAAGCGCTGCGCCAGCATCCAGGCCATGGCCGCCGGCGCTCGAGCCAGCGCAGGCAAGGATTCCTCCGGGAAGGGCCCGAGGGGTTCGAGAAAGGCGGCGCCGGCGGTGCCGAGGCGGGCAAGCAGGGCCCCCGCCTCCTCGGTCTCCCGCTGCTCCTTAGGGGAAGCAACGGAACGAAGGAAATCCCCAAAATCCATGGCCAGGGTTCCCGGGAGCACGGTATCGAAATCGACCACCACGGGCGCGAGGCCCGGCGCCAAGGGCAACAGCACATTGGCCAGCTTGGTATCGCCGTGGATCACCCGGGTCGGTCCGCCCAAGGGATCCGAGCCCAGGGCCGCTTCGAGCTCGCCATGCTGGGCCCAGGCCTCCGGGCCCAGGGCGTGTTCCGCCTTGCGATGCGTCGAAAAGCGGGCTCGATGGTGATCCAGCGCGTGGTAGCCCGGAAGCGCCGGGGCAAGCTGACTCGCAGGGAAATCTTCGAGCGCCGCCAGCACGGCGCCCAGGGCCCGGCCCGCCTCCGGCGCGCGCTCCGGCATCCGTTCCGCGCCGCCATGGGTCCCGAGAAAGGCAAAGGCGCGCCAGCAGCCATCGTCTTCCTTGAGCCAGGATGCGCCCCCCGGGACGGGCATGGCTTGGGGGATGGGAACGCCCTTCCCCGCGAGATGGGCCAGCACTCGAGCCCCATTGCGGCAGGGTATTTCGGGATCAGGAAACACGGCGGGGTTCACCCGCTGCAGGAGCACATCGCCCCCGGCCCACTGGGCCCGGCGCGTGGCATTGATATGCCCTCCAGGCAAAACGGACCACCGCGCCCTTTCCGGGATACCGAAAACCCTTCCAACCTCGCCAAAGCGCGCCTCGAGGGTCATGGCAGGGGCCTTCCCAGGAGCGCCGCAGGTAGCGCAAAGCGCGCCTCCCCGGCCTCCAGCGTGAGATAGCGCTCCGCCAGCGCCGGGAGCTCGGGATCCTCGGCTACCAAGGCCGACGCGAGCGCCGAAAGCGCCACCCCATGGGGCGCAAAGACCGCGAGGGAGCCGCCCTCCGCGAGGGCCGGTGCGAGCACCTCGAGAGACACCAACCAGGCCCGGGCCTGTGCTACCCAAGCCGGATCGTGGGCAGGCTTTGCGGCGAGGGCGGGGAGCACGAGGTTCTCCGCCGGCAGGAAATCCACCGGGGTGGTCAGCGAAGTTCGGGCATCGCGCGGCCGGGGCACGGCGACGGCGCCGCGGAGGCGCCCATCAAGCCCCTGGCCCAGAAGCCGCTTGTACCAGCGCAGGGGGACCAGGGCCGAGTAGAAGATTTGGAGCGCCCCCGCGTGCCGAGGGTCCAAACCCAGGGCGCCGCAGGCTCGAGCCCCGGGAAGGGGCTCGCAGGCCGTCGTGCGCGCAAGCACGGGGAGGAAGGCCCCTAAGCGCGCCCGGTGATCCTCCGGCGCCGGGGACGCCTCGCACCAAAGCGCCTCCGCCACGGCGGGCAAACGGTCATGGAGGCGCCCATCGAGCACCGCATCATCCACGAGCTCCCCCCACAGGCAGGCTTCCCCGCCGAGGAGCTGGCCCCGCACCGGACCCGGCACCGTTTCAACCCCATCTGCGAGCGCCATCACCCGGGCGGGCCCGGGCTGCACGTCAGCGAGCTCCGGCGCCGCGAGCAGCGTGTCCTGGGCCGCGACCAGGGCGTTGGCCCCCGCCCCGGGGCTGAAGGCCAGGTGCCGTACGGCAGGCAGGGCAAGATCCAGGTAATAGGGCGAAGACAGCAGCGCGTCGTGGCCCTGAGCCAGGGCGGCTTCAAGCGTCTCCACCCGCCGCCACACCTGCACCGTCACCTCTCGCGGAAGGGCCGGGTGGAGGGCTTCATCCCACAAAATCAGGCGCTTCCTCCGCTGAGCGCAAAGTTCCGCAAGGGCGCGGCTAAACCACTGCTGCACCTCGGGGCCCGGGGTAAGGCCGCGCTCCGCGCACCAGGCGACGCGACGCCGATCCTCAAAGGCGTAAACGGAGGCCGGCACCTCATCTCCCCCTAAATGGAGATAGGGATCGGGAAAGCACTCCGCAAGATCATCGAGGAGATCGTGAATCAGCGCCCAGCTCTCCTCCCGGGTGGGGTCCAGGGCGTAGGGCGAGGGACCAAAGGCCCGGGGCAGCTGGGCGGGCGCCGCCCCTGCCGCGCATTCCGGGTAGGCGAAGAGCAGCCCCCCGGCGTGGCCAGGAAGGTCAAGCTCGGGAACGATCCGAATCCCCCGCTGCGCCGCCGCCTCCCCAAGACGATGAAGGGCGTCGAAGGACAGGTAGCCTTCCCGGCCACTTGCTTGATGAAGCCTAGGGCGACGCCGGCTTTCAAAGGCCACGCCCTGATCGTCCGATAAATGAAGATGCAAAACGTTCAGGCCCAGGGTCGCCATGGCATCGAGAGTCCGATGCAGCGCGCCCTCTCCCAGGGGGTGGCGCGCCGGGTCGAGCAGAAGCCCGCGCCAGGGCAGCGCGGGCTCATCCTCGATCACCACGGACCGCACGGGCCCCGGCGCCGCAAGCCACTGAAGGGCCCGGGTCAGCCCCTGACGCAGCCCTGCGGCAGCGCCGGCCTGAAGGCGCCCGCCCTCTCGGGCCAACTCAAGGACAAAGGCCTCCGCCCCTTCCCCGGCCCTGGAGCGCGTTACCCCAAGCACTAGGGGATAGGGGCGCTCCCCTCGGCCAAGGACCGCGTCGAGGCGACCCTGCCAGTGCTCAAGGCCTAGGGCGTCCCGGGCCGGCGCCGCCGACCCAAGATGCAAAATCACCCCCTGGGCCAGGGGCAGGGTTTCGGGACCCGGGACGCAGCTTCGAGGTTTCGGCATCAGCATGGAGCACAGCTCAGGCGGACGGCGCGCTTGAGGGGCGTGGTGCGATCTGGAAGACTTCGCGGCCTTCTTGGGCGATGCTTGCGCTCGAACCGCTGTGGAGACCTCATCATGAGCGACCTAGACATCCAGGGGCGCATGCGCGCCATCATCGCCGCCGAGGCCAAGGCCATTTCCGCGATCGCGGTGGACGATGCGTTTGAGGCCGCGGTCCGCGCCATGGCCGCGTGCGAAGGCAAGGTGCTCACCACGGGCATCGGGAAGGCGGGGTACATGGCGAGCAAGTTTGCCGCCACCCTGTGCTCCACGGCAACGCCCGCCCATTTCGTCCATCCGGCGGAGGCTGCCCACGGCGATCTGGGCATTGTCGGGGATCGGGACTGCATCATTGCCTTCTCCACCTCGGGCAAAAGCCGGGAAGTGCTGGAGATGCTTGAGCTGTCCCGCCACCTGGGCATGGCCACCATCATCGGCGTGACCTCCCACGCGGACTCTCCCCTCCGGGATCTCTCGGACATCGTGCTCGACATGGGCATCATTGAAGAGCCCTGCCCCCTGGGTCTCACCCCCAGCGCAAGCATCGCGGCCATGCTGGCCATTAGCGATGCCCTCGCCTTAACGCTCATGGAGCTGAAGGGCGTGAGCAAGATGGACTATGGCTTGCGTCACCACGGCGGCTACCTGGGCCGGGCTGCGCGCACCGATAACGCCTAGTAAGACGCGCTTACAGCGCCGGATCGGCGGCGGGGCGCATGAGGCTGTGCACTACGCCGTAGGTCTGACCGCGGTCGATGCCAAAGAGCTCCGCGCAGGCCATGAAGAACATGCGCCAGCGCTGCACCCATAGGGTCCCCTCCGCGGGACCGTAGGCTTCGTGGCATAGCGCTTCCACCGCGTCCCGCTGCGCATCGAGATTAGCCAGCCAGGCATTGCTGGTGCGCTCGTAGTGGGTGCCGTCTACCCACCAACGCTGCTCCACGGTCATCACCTCAGGAAACTGCTCGAAGAGATCCTCCCGGGGCATGATGCCGCCGGTGAAGAAGTAGCGCTCCATCCAGCCATCCCCGTCGGCGTAGGGGTAGGCCAAGCTGCGGTGGCAAAAGACGTGGGTAAAGAGCTTGCCGCCGGGGGCGAGCCAGCGCGCGCAGTTTCCGAGCAGCGCCTCGTAATTCCGCATGTGCTCAAACATCTCAACCGAGACAACGCGATCGAACCGGGCCTCCGTATCCCAAGCCCCGACGTTGGCCGTTTCGATGCGAAGATTCGTCAGCCCCGCGGCCGCGGCGCGCGCCTCTATATGAGCGCGCTGGCTGGCGGAATTGGAGAGCGCGACGATTTCCGCCGCCGGGAAGTGGCGGGCCATCCACAGCGTCAGCGATCCCCAGCCGCAGCCGAGCTCCAGAATCCGCATGCCATCCTCTAGCCCCGCCCGCTGGCAGGTCAGGGCCAGCATGGCGGCCTCGGCATCCCCAAGGCGCTCGACCCCGGGGTCGAAAAGGGCGCAGCTGTACTTCAGTTCGGGACCCAGAACCCGTTCAAAGAAGGCCGCGGGCACTTCGTAGTGCTGAGCATTGGCGGCCTCTGTGGCTTCCGCGATAGGTCCTTCGCGAAGGCTGGTGAGGAACGCGGCCTGCCGCGCCTCCGCCGCCACAGGACCGTCCTGGTGGATCTCCCGCAGGCGCTGACGAATCAGTCGTCGCATGCCAAAGCGCGCCAGGGGATCGGGGATCCACCCGGCCTCGCAAAGCGCAGCAAGATCTAGCATGGGCGAAAGTCCCCCTTCACTCCGTAAATGGGCGCGAGAGCCCGGCTATCGGGCTTTTCGAACAGCAATTGAAGATCGCCGATGGTGCGCTCCCGAAATCCTCCCTCACAATACGCTAGGTAAAAGCGCCATAGGCGAAGAAAGGGGGTGTCATAGCCCCGGGCCCTTAGCACGTCACCCGCCGCCTCGAAGCGCTCTCGCCAGTCCCTCAGGGTTCGCGCGTAGTGCTCCCCAATATCATCAAGATGCCTGAGGCGCAGGGAGGTCACCTGGGTCATGCATTGAGTGATGGCGGTCAAGGAGGGGAGGCAACCGCCGGGGAAGACAAACCGTTTAATGAAATCCACGGAGCGTCGATAGCGCTCGTAGCGTTGATCAGCGATGGTGATCCCCTGAATCAGCAGGAGCCCATCCTCCGCCAGCAGGCTATCGAGCTTGCGGAAATAGGTGGTGAAATACTGATCGCCCACGGCCTCGATCATCTCGATGGACACAATGCGATCGAAACGTCCCGTAAGCGCCCGGTAATCCTGCTTCAGCACGGTCACCCGGTCCTCTAGCCCGGCGGCTCGGACCCGGGCCGTCGCGTAGGCAAATTGGGCGTCGGAAATGGTAGTGGTGGTGACCCGACACCCCGTCGCCTGTGCGGCAAAGCAGGCGAGGCCGCCCCACCCCGTGCCAATTTCCAGCAGATGGTGACTGCTATCTAGGCGTAGCTTTTCGCAAATAATCTTGAGCTTATGGGCCTGCGCCGCTGGCAGGGCCATGGCTTCATCCGCATAGATCGCGGAGGAGTACATCATGCTGTCATCGAGCATGAGCTCAAAAAAATCATTGCCCAGGTCGTAGTGGGCAAGGATGTTGGCCCGGCTTCCAGAGACCGTATTGGCACGGCGCCAATGAAAGGCGTTGTAAAGCAGGCGCCCAAGCCGCGCCAAGCCGCCATCGAGCTTTGAAAGCACATCGCTGTTTCGCGCCATGAGCCGAACGAGATCTACGAGCCCATCGGTGTCCCAAGCACCGCGGAAGTAGCTTTCTCCGGCGCCCACGCTACCACCGAGGCCGAGCGCGCCATAGAAACTTGGGTCGCGAACGGTGAGCGTTGCCTTCAGCTCCCCTGTGGGATCTCCGAAGCGATGCACCGCGCCCTGCTCATCCACCAAGGTGAGGGCCCCCGCCCGAAGCGTTGCGAGCTTCCGAAGCACCGCGCGCTTCAATACCCCCGTTAGCCACCGGGGATAGGAAACCCCCGCACGCTCTAGCTCCCCAGCTATCCCTTCGCCCATAGCCCCTCCTAGGACTGCGCCCCGCCCTTTCCCGGATGCCCATAATAGCGAGCCCCTTTCAACCATAACCACAGGGCTTGCCAGTAAATTGCTCCAAGCACGCGAGCCGTCATCAAGGGCGAGCCCCACAGGGCACGCCGGCGGGCCGAACGGTCCAGGGGGACCAAGCTCAGGGCCAGGTGGGCCGAGAAAACCCGCCCTCCAGCTTCAAGGTTGTGCTTAGACACCCTAAGGGCATCTTTGGTGAAAGCGAAGGTGAACTCGTAGCTTTGCTCCATGGGCATGAAGGGCGAAACGTGAAAGGCCTTCGGCTCCCTAAAGCGAAGCGTTCCCGTCTGCCCCCGGGCATCGAGTACATAGCAGTAACGTTCGTTCCAGGGCGTATTGGTGACCTCGAGGACCAAGGCCTCTGGCGCCTCCCGGGGGCCCACCCAAAGCACGCTGACGGGATTGAAACCCAGGCCAAAATAACGGGGCTGGGTGAGAAGCCATGCCCCAGGAGAGGGCGCGAAGGCGAGGCGCTGGAAAACCAGCTGCCGTAGGCGATCGGCAAGGCGACCACCGGCCACCTCTCGCAGATAATCCGTTTCCCGAAAAGACGCCAGCGCGGGGCGGTTTAAGCCCCAGCCCTCGCGCGGGGGGAACGCTTCCGGAAGGGCATCGAGGTCCAAGCACAGCATGTGCACGGGGTAGGAAAACTCATGAGGAAAGGGCTTCAGTCGTCGGTGGGCGAGGCGCCCCTCCCCTAGCCGATGCTCCATTACCAGTCCCAGCCCAAAGCACTTAAGGCGCGCAGCGCCGAGGCACAACCGTCCTCATGAAATCCGTAGCGCCAGTAGGCCCCGCAATAGTAGGTCTGGCGCTGGCCATTGATTTCGGAAAAGCGCCCCTGGGCCGCCAACGCCGGGGCGTCAAAGATAGGGTGGGCGTAACTCAACCGCTCGAAGACCTTTTCCGACCGGATGGCCTCGCTCTGATTGAGGGTGACGAGCACAGGCGTATTCGTCTTCAAATGCTGAAGCGTATTCATCCAATAGGTCACCGTCGCCTGCTCAGCCCCCGCGGCGGAAACGCGATAGTTCCAGGCCGCCCGAGCCTTCGCAGCCCGAGGCAACAAGGCCTCATCGCAATGCAGCACCACGTCATTTTTCTGGTACCGCAGGGCGCCAAGAATGGCGAGCTCCTCGGGGGAGGGGTCGTCCAGCAGCGCTAGGGCCTCGTCGCTATGGCAGGCCAGGACGATCGCATCGAAGTGCTCCTCTCCGGAATCGGTACGAACCCGGACCCCCGCCTCTTCCCGGCAAAGACCACGCACCGGGGTGGCGAGCCGCTGCCGCGCCGGAGGAAGGGTTGCAAGAATGGGCGCAAGGTAGGCTGAGGAGCCTCCCTCCACGACATACCATTGGGGTCGGTTCTTTAGGGATAGGAGCCCGTGGTTCTCGAAGAACTCGATGATGCGCTTGGCTGGAAAGGCGCGAAGACCCTCCGTGGGCACGGACCAGATGGCCGCCCCCATGGGCAACAGATAGTGTTCGGCGAAGGCCTCGCCGTAGCCTCCCTCCGCGAGGAAAGCCCCCAGCAGAGGCCCTTCCCCGGGCGTTGCCAGCACGGCTGGGGCGGCGCGATTAAAGCGCAAGATGTCCCTCAGCATGCCCCAGAAGGTCTGGGACAGAAGCCTGCGCTTTTGTGCGAAGAGCCCAGCAATCGAATGGCCCGCGTATTCCAGCCCCGAGCGCTCGTCGCTCAGGGAGAAGCTCATTCCCGTGGGCCGGCCCTCGATGGAAAGCGCTGAGAATAGGCGCTCCAGGGTGGGATAGTTTCGATCGTTATAGACGATGAAGCCCGTATCGACGGGCTCGGGCCCCTCGGGAAGCTCGAGCATCCGCGTATGCGTATGCCCCCCAAAGCGATCTCCTGCTTCGAAGAGCGTGACTTCGTGGCGCTTTCTGAGCAGCCAGGTCGCGGTCAGGCCTGAAATTCCACTCCCGACGACCGCGACGCGCATGGTTCCTAGGCCGCCTTCGGGGGCGCCCCGAGGCGGGGATTGGGCAGCCCTTCACGCACATAGAACGGAACCACTTTGAGATCCCACACGAGGCCGAGGCGCTCCAGGGCTTTCAGGAAGTACCAGCCGATATCAATTTCCCACCAGTAAAAGCCCAGACGGGCCGAGGCGGCAAAGTGATGATGGTTGTTGTGCCAGGACTCCCCAAAGGTGAGCCACCAGAGCCAGGGATTGTTCCGAGACTCATCGCCGGTCTTGTAACGCTTGGCGCCAAACACGTGGACCAGGGAATTGATGGTGAAGGTGGCGTGGTAGGCCAGCACCGTGCCCACCACCCCGGCCCAGAGCAGGGTCTGACTGCCAGTCACACCCGATTCCGGATAGGCCTGCCCGTAGAAGTAGCCGATGAAGAAGTAGAGCGTGTAGGACAGGATGGGCACGACGGTATCAAAGCGGTCGATGAAGCGGAGTTCGGGAAACTTTGCGAAATCGGAGATCAGCTCCGTGCGGCTCCGATAGTTCCCCGTGGATAGGAACCACAGCATGTGGCTCCAAAGGAAGCTGTCCTGCACCGGCGAGTGGGCGTCCTCCGGGCCGTCGGAGTGCTTATGATGATGGCGGTGGTGAGCGGCCCACCATAGCGGTCCCCGCTGCACGGCGCTGGCCCCCATGAGGGCCAATACAAACTGCATGCCGCGCCCGCAGCGGAAGGCCCGATGGGAGAAGTAGCGGTGATAGCCCACGGTGATGCCCAGCACGCGAATCGCATAGGTGAGGAGCATGAGCCCCACGGCGAAGGCGCTCACCTCCGTAAAGAAGACTAGGAGGCACGCCAGATGCAGCCCGATAAAGGGCAAAATCCGGGCCCGATCGATGGACCGATCTCCGTCGGCCTCGGGGCCGGGGGCGCTAGCATGAGAGTCGAACCACGCGACGACGGTCGCGAGGCCCTGGGGCTTGGCAGATGCTGAGGACACGGCACTCCCACTTATATACTGAGAAATTTCGTGGCGGAGCATACCCCAAGTTAGGGGGCTTCGGCGCCTTGCAAAAACTCCGAGGAAGCGATGGTCACCCAGGAAACGGAAGGGGTCATCCAGTTTGCCTACCAGCTACGCCCCCCTAGGGATCGGGCCCAGGCGCGCGCGCGCGCCGAAGCCCTGGAGGCCTTGGCCGCCCCCTTTCGCCGCGCCGGACTGCTCGGGCGCGATCCGGCCCGCTACGATGGCCTCGCCTATGGCAACGTCAGCCAGCGGGAGGGGACCGGCTATGCCATCACCGCTTCCCAGCGCTCAGATCAACCGACTCTCAGGGCCGAAGACGTCTGCTGGGCCGCGCTTCAGCGTGGCGTAAACGGAGCGCTAGAAGCCGAGGGCGACCGCCCCCCTTCCTCGGAAAGCCTCGTGCACGAAGCCCTCTACCGCGCCTGCCCGGGGGCTCGAGCGGTGGCGCACGGCCATCACCCGGCCCTATGGCAGGCTCGGGACGCCCTCGCCCTTCCGTGCACGGCGCCCGCGGCGCGCAACGGCACGGAGGCCCTCGCCCAGGCGGTAACCGCCCTTAGCGAAGGACAGGAAAGGGGATGCCTTGCCATGGCCGGGCATCGAGACGGTATGCTGTTTTGGGCCTCAACGCCCGAGGCCCTTCAT
>Ga0255774_10001475_pt1 | contig 19348 bp, 18 predicted proteins | sample 101ome_17_FD_179972 | JGI IMG/M metagenome (GOLD analysis project Ga0255774, IMG submission 179972) | Coastal salt marsh microbial communities from the Groves Creek Marsh, Skidaway Island, Georgia - 101407AT metaG (version 2) | ecosystem: Environmental > Aquatic > Marine > Intertidal zone >...
AGATATGGATTATCAATTGTTCCCGAGGCACGAGGGCGAGCGTTTGCCAGGATCCAGGCTGCTGAAGCATACAGAGAAGAGGTTGTGGCTAATGCAGAGGGTGAGGCCGAGCGTTTCGAAAAATTGTTAACTGAATATCAAAAAGCACCAAAAGTTACTCGAGATAGACTTTATTTAGATGCTTTGCAAGGGCTGTATAGTAATTCTACAAAAGTGTTGATGGATGTTGAGGGGGGGAACAATTTGATGTACCTTCCGCTAGATAAAATTCTTGAGCAAAATAAATCAGAGGAGGAAGACTAATGACTAAAGGAATGAATCTCTTAGTGCTTGCAGGGCTTATTCTTGCATTGGTGCTAAATAGCCTCTTCGTGATCGATGAAAAAGAAGATGGAATCGTCTTTCAATTTGGTGAAGCGATTAAATCAGATCTGCCGACTGGCTTAAATTTTAAACTACCTATCATACAAAATGTTAAAAAGTATGATTCACGCCTTCAGACTCTGGATGAAGAGCCCAATAGAATTTTAACAGTAGAGAGTAAATATCTTATAGTTGATTCATTTGTAAAATACCGAATTACTGATGTTCGTACTTTTTATGATGCGACAAGTGGAAGCTTTATTAACTTGAATAATTTACTTGGTCAAAGAACCGCTTTTGAGTTAAAAAATCAATTTGGTCGTAGAACAGTTACTGAATTAGTTTCGGGTGAAAGGGACCAGCTCATGAGGGATATGCGGAATAATTTGGGTAATTCTGTTTCTGATCTTGGTATAGAAATTATTGATTTTAGAGTGAAAAGAATTGATTTACCCCCCGAACTGAGTAATTCTGTCTATGAAAGAATGCGATCAGAGAGAAATAGATTGGCTGAGGAATTGCGCGCACAAGGAAACGAGCTATCTAATGAAATCAGATCTGCTGCCGACAAGCAAAGAGTTATCATTCTGGCAGATGCTTATAAAACTTCCGAACAAATTCGAGGTGAAGGCGATGCAAAAGCAGCAGCAATATATGCTTCAGCGTTCTCTAAAGATTCAGAATTTTATGAATTTACTCGAAGCATGAGAGCTTATGATGCAACTTTCAATAATAAATCAGATATTCTTGTTATAGATCCAAAATCAGATTTCTTTAAATATCTCAATAAATCAAAAGGCACCAACTAGCTTCATATGAGCAATAACACCCTTATCTTGGGTTTACAGTGGGGTGATGAAGGCAAGGGAAAAATTGTAGATGCTTTAGCCGAAAGCTCTGAGGCAGTTTGTCGTTTTCAAGGTGGCCACAATGCAGGGCATACTCTTAAAGTTGATGGTGTGCAAAAAGTCCTTCACTTAGTTCCATCCGGTATTCTCCATCCTTCAGTTCATTGTGTCTTAGGCAATGGTCTTGTTTTATCTCTTCCAGCCTTAGCTGAAGAAATCAAAGACTTGCAAGATAGCGGCATTAATTTCAAAGATCGTTTTTATGTCAGCGAAGATTGCGCCTTGATACTTCCTACTCATATAGCAATTGACAAGGTTCGTGATAAAGAAGAAGGCATTGGGACAACAGGCAGAGGAATTGGTCCTGCATATGAGGATAAAACTGCTAGACGGGCAATTCGTTTTGGTGATTTAAACAATCTTGAAGAGCTCAAAAACAAATTATCAAAATTAGTCAATTACCACAATCAGATTTTAAAAAAGTTGTACAATGCGCAACCTATTGCGTTTGAAGATGTTTTGGAAGAGCTTATTAGCAACCTAGATCTTTACAACAAATATCATTGTAAAACTCAAGAGCTATTAATGCTTTGGGTCAAAGAGGGCAAGAATATTCTTTTTGAAGGCGCTCAGGGTTCTATGTTAGATATAGATCATGGTACCTATCCATATGTCACTTCTTCCAGTACGACTGCAGGGGGTTTATCTTCAGGGCTGGGCGTGGGTCCGCGGCACATTGATTCTATTTTGGGTATTACCAAGGCATATACAACTCGCGTTGGCGAAGGGCCTTTTCTAACTGAGTTATTTGATTCTAATGCAGAGCAGTTGGCAAAGGTTGGGCATGAGTTTGGGGCAACCACTGGTCGTCCAAGAAGATGTGGCTGGCTAGATTTAAAAGCTTTAGAAACGATTGTTTTTATTAACTCTGTAACGAATCTTTGTATTACTAAATTAGATGTTTTAGATGACTTTGATGAGATTCAAGTTTGTATTGATTATGATGAGAATCAACAGCCAATTTATCAAACCTTCTCTGGCTGGAAAGAGGACACATCAAATGCTAGGTCTTTTGAAGATTTACCTAAAGCTGCACAGGACTATATACTATTTATTGAAGAGACTTTAGATTGTCCGGTTGGCATAGTTTCAGTTGGACCATCAAGAGATCAAACAATTTATAGGGATTAGTTTTATCAATTCGGGAGAGATATGAGAAACCTTCTAACTTCACTCGTTCTGCTTTTTATTTTTACTGTAGCTATTTTTTTTGGAGGCGCAGTCCTTAAGGTTTTTGGAACATTGGATGGCCCTGGTGTCATAGAGGGAAAAGCCTTACCAGGCAAAGCAGTTGAAGATAGAGTCAACAGAGTCAATGCTGTTAAATCTGAATTAGAAGTCTTAGATGAAAAGCAAATTCTCTTTGGTGATCTCCATGTTCATACAACTTATTCAACAGATGCATTTATGTGGTCTTTACCTTTTATGAATGGTAAAGGAGCATCACCATTAGCAGATGCATGCGATTATGCGAGATTTTGTTCAGCTTTAGATTTCTGGTCTATTAATGATCATGCTGAAGCTAGCACTCCAAGAAAATGGCTAGATACCAAGAAAAGCATTCAGCAATGCAATAATTTATCTGAGGGGTCAGATGACCTTGTAAGTTTTTTGGGTTGGGAATGGACTCAAGTTGATCCCACTCCTGATAATCATTATGGGCATAAAAATGTTATTTTTTTAGAAACTGATGATGCTTTAGTTCCGCCAAGAGCTATAGGCTCTGGGGGAGTGGCTCCTTTGGTGATGAGGTTGGGTTTGCCATGGACAATGTCTGCTTTGCCAGCGACCCTAGATTTAAAAAATAGAGACAGATTTTTTGCATTTGATAAATTTTTTGAAGAAATTAAGGATACTCCCATATGTCCCGAGGGCATCAACACGAGAGATCTGCCTATCAATTGTTATGAAGAGGCAAAAAATCCAAATATTTTATTTCAGAAGTTAAAAGATTGGGAGACGCCATACATGGTTATTCCTCACGGCACGACTTGGGGTTTTTACACCCCCCCGACATCTGATTGGAAAAAGCAGCTGACTAATTTTCAAGATGACGAGTCACAATTTTTATTTGAAATATACTCAGGTCATGGCAACTCAGAAGAATACCGAACATGGAATGATGCGAGCATTAATTCTCAATCAGAGATTTATTGTCCTCAAGGAACCAAAGACTTTTTACCAACTTGCCAACAGGCTGGCAACATTATGGCTCAAAGGTGTGAAGACTCTGGGATGGATGAAGAGACTTGTAAGTATCTTGTAGATAAAACAAAATTATTTTCTGCCCAAATGGGTCCAACAGGCTATGCCGCTGTCAATGAAACTGATCCAGATGAATTTTTAAATGCTGGGCAATGTAATGACTGTTTTTTGCCGTCTTTTAACTACAGACCCTTGGGTTCAGCGCAGTATGTTTTAGCTTTAACTGATTTTACCGATTCAGGAAACCCCAAACGTTTTAAGTTTGGTTTTATCGGCTCTAGTGATAATCATGGAGCACGACCAGGTACTGGGTATAAAGAAATTGATCGAGTTTATAACACCGAAGCAAATGGTTTCAATGATCCAGTGTTCGAAAAGCTGAGCTCGCTAAGACGTCCAAAGGGTAAATTAGAGCCTAGTTATATAAATCTTGGTAATACATCTCTATCCAGCATTTTGGATTTGAATATTGCAACCGATGCAGAAAGACAAAGTGCTTATTTCATGTCTGGGGGGCTGGTTGCTGCTCATTCAACCTCTAGAAAGAGGGAATCAATTTGGGATGCATTAGAAAGAAAGGAGGTATATGCAACTTCAGGTCCAAGAATTCTTTTATGGTTTGATGCAGAAGTTCAGTCAGAATCTTTAGCAATGGGGGCTGAGGTTAAGTCAAATCAATCGCCAATTTTCACAGTCAAAGCAGCTGGCTCACTTAAGCAAAAACCCGGTTGCCCTGATTACAGTAATAATGGCTTGACTCAAGAACGGTTAGAAAAAATATGTAACTCAGAATGCTACAACCCAAGTAATGAGAGACGACTCATCACTAGAATTGAAGTGATTAAAATTTTGCCTCAACAATATGAAAATGAGCCTGTTGAAGGTCTGATAGAAGATGTGTGGAAAACATTTCCTTGTAACGCCACCAGTTGCAAAGTCTCCTTTGAAGATGAACAGTTCTCTATTGGTAAGAGAGATGCTGTTTATTATGTTCGTGCAATAGAAGAACCATCTCCTACATTATCTGCTGATCCGCTGGGATGTGAGTTTAATGAGGAAGGTGAGTGCATCAAAGCTGAAATATGCAGGGTAGGGGTTGGTGAGAATAGAGACGGCTGTATAGCCCCTGCAGAACATAGAGCTTGGTCTAGCCCAATCTATGTTAATTATTCTTCTTGAGCCAGTCAGTTTGGTTTGTCTTAAGCCATTCATCGAGCTTAGCATTAACAAACTTATAAGAGTTTGGATTAGAAAATTTCTTCGCTAATCGTATGCACTCATCCATGACAATAGGATAAGCCAGTTCATCTGCACGTATTTCAACTATTCCAAGCCATAAAATGGCTTCATCGATCATCTCAAGGTTTTCGTCTTCATGATTTCTTAGATTCCTTGTGATTTCTCTTAAGTCATCTGCTTGTTCAAAAATATTCTCTAATCTACGTTTAAAATAATCAAAGCTAATTTTTTTAGGTGTATTTTCTTTTAAAAATTGGTCTATCAAAGAGTTTAAATTTGATTCGTGAAATAAGTATTGATAGATTGCTTGAACCAAGCACTCTCTAGTTTGGAGTTCTTGTTTGTATTTACCTAAATTTTTTGCCATCTTCAGATAAGCATTTCAACAAGCGATTGAGCAACTTCTTTGCCTTTATTTAATTTCGATGGATCTGTGCGTTCTTTAGCTTGAGTTAAATTCTCAGCAGCAATTAAACCAAATCCAATAGGTTTTTTTACAATCACACTAACTTGCATTAACCCCTGAGCTGTTGACTCAGATATGAGTTCGTAATGAGTTGTCTCACCTCTAATTACAACTCCATAAGCGATAACTGCATCGGCATAGACGAGTTCTTTTTGAGCTGCATGCACAAGTTCCCATGCCCCAGGAACCCTAACAATTTTTATATTGGTAAAACCAATCTCTTCTAAATGCGCTTTTCCCGACTCAACTAGTTGATCGACTAATTCAGCATTCCATTTAGATGCCACTATGGTAATTTTTTTCTTCCCATCTATTGGTGTCGATGAGTATGAAAATCCGTCTTTACTCATTGCTCAAATCCTGTGACCTCAAGATCAAACCCAGACAAAGATGGATATTTCACAGGTGTTCCAAGCAATGTAATTTGTTGCAAGCCCAGCTCTTTAAGAATTTGAGCCCCTATACCTACAGTCTTAGTCTCAGGTTTAATAGATGATTTTGCTCCCTTAAGATCATTTAAGACCTCGTTAGCATCTTGGTAATTACCAATTAGCAGCAGCACCCCGCATTCTTCTTTTCCAATTCTTTTAAGAGCTTTTTTTAAATTTAGCCTCTTGCCAAATTCTTCTATACCAATCAAGTCATGCAATGTATTGGGGACGTGCACTCTAACAAGTGGAGCACTAGATAAAGCAAGATCGCCCTTTACAAAAGCTAAATGCAAGTTATTAAAGATGCTGTCTCTCCATGCAGATAGCTCAAATGTAAGACCATCAACTTCAACAGACTTTGAGAATTCTAGATGAACTGATTTTTCTTTGAGCGTACGATAATGGATTAAATCAGCTATTGTGCCAATTCTCATTTCATGAGTTGCAGCAAATTCCATCAAATCATCTCTGCGAGCCATGCTTCCATCTTCATTCATGATTTCACATATAACTCCAGCTTCTTCAAGGCCTGCCAGTCTCGCCAAATCACATGCTGCCTCTGTGTGGCCTGCTCGACTCAAGACGCCTCCTTCAAAAGCCCTTAAGGGGAAAATATGACCTGGTTGAACTATGTCTTCCGCTCTAGCATTTTTTTTAGATGCCGCAATGATTGTTCTTGCTCTATCTTCTGCAGAAATACCTGTAGAGATTCCTTGAGCAGCCTCAATAGACACAGTAAATCCTGTTCCATGTTTAGCGCGATTGTTATTAGTCATCATTGGGAGATTCAGTTGATCACATTTTTGAGGAGATAAGGGCAAACATACTAACCCCTTGGCTTTGCTAATCATAAAATTAATTTTTTTATCATCAACCAGCTCAGCGGCACAAACTAAATCACCTTCATTCTCTCTATCCTCATCATCAAGCAAAATAACCATCTTGCCAGCTGCGATATCCTCAATGATTTCTTCCGTTGTGTTAAATTCCATTTTCTTCAATATATGATCATTAAATGCTTAAAAACAATTAAAGGTTCTCATTGTAGTAAGTTGTCTTGATGTCATCCTTAAATCTTTCCAGTTTAACCATTTTTAATTTCATTGAATTTTTAATGGCATCGGGAGCATTAACCTTTAAAGCATCAGTGCTGCCTTTGCCTAAAAATATGGGAGCAGTATATAGCACCAATTCGTCAAATAGATTGTTAACAATAAATGTATTTAAAGTTTTTTGACCTCCCTCAACTAAAATACTAGAAATATTTCTATCTAAAAGATCCTGCAGAAAATCCTCCAGAAAATTTTTTTTCTTATATTCTAGATATTCAACGTTATTTGACTTTTTGACTTGTTGACTAGATCCAATAATAATTTTTGCATTCTTTGAAAAAATGTTGCTTACCTTTTTTGATTTTTTGAGGTTCCCTAAGATAATTTTTGCTGGCTGAATAATTGTCTCTCCCACAGATAGGCCTAAATCATTTCTAGTCAATCGAACTGAAAGTGATGGATTATCCTGCTCTGCTGTAGCTCTTCCAATCAAAATCCCTTTCACTCTTGATCGAATGTAATGACTGTTTTTTCTTGATTCAAGACTTGTGATCCAGTTGCTTTCTCCACTTTGAAGGGCAATTTTTCCATCAAGTGACTGAGCACTTTTGAGAATGATATAGGGACGAAATTTTTTTTGATTGGTAAAAAAAATCCGATTCAATTCCTTGCATTCTTCTTTCAGCAAGCCAACACTTGTTTTGATACCAGCTTTTTTAAGTAATTTAATACCTCGTCCATTAATTTTTGGATTTGGGTCAAGAGTTCCGCAAAATAATCTTTTGATCTGGTATTCAATTAATGCATTTGAGCAGGGTGGTGTATTTTTCTCAATTGAGCATGGCTCAAGATTTACATAGACACTTGACCCAGCTAGGAGTTGAAATGCTTTTTTGACACCATACTTTTTCTTACAGTTCTTTATAGCGTTTATTTCAGCATGATCTTTACCATATTCATGATGCCAGCCTTCGCCAATTATTTTTTTATTTTTTACGATTACACATCCGACCATGGGGTTAGGCTGAACCTTTAGTCGACCTTTTTTTGCAAGCTCGATGGCCCTAGCCATAAAGTCCAAATCCGTCATTTCTTCTTCTTTGTGCTTTTAGGCTTTTCTTTTGATAATGAAGATATTTCTTCAGCAAACTCTTTGATATCTTGAAAGTCACGATAGACAGACGCAAATCTTACGTAGGCAACTTGGTCCACTCTTTTTAGGTTACGCATTACAATTTCTCCAATTTGACGAGACGCAATCTCCCTCTCACCAAGTTGTCGAATTTCAGTCAAAATACTACCAAATACCCCATCAACTTCTTCGGCTGATAAAGGTCTTTTTTCCAGAGCTCTTAGCATTCCACCTTTTAACTTGACTCCGTTAAAAGGCTGTCTTTCCCCATCGCTCTTAACAATTCTTGGAAGAGCCAGGTCTGCAGTCTCGAAGGTTGTAAATCTAGCATGACAAACCTCGCACTCTCTTCTCCTTCTTATCTGCGAGCCATCACCAACAAGCCTAGAATCTATAACTTTAGTATCTTGGGCTTGGCAAAAAGGACAAAACATTTTTATTTATATACTGGAAACTTTTTACACATCTCAACGACTTGGTTTTTAATAGAATCAATTTTCTTAGTATTGCCAAGATCTAGAACAATATCACAAATCCAATTGGTTAAAATTTCTACTTCACTGCTTCTGAAACCTCTTGTTGTAATAGCAGGCGTTCCTAGTCGAATGCCTGAAGTGACAAAAGGTGATTGGGGATCATCGGGAACAGCATTTTTGTTGGCAGTAATATTTGCTTGGCCTAAAGCCTGCTCACAATCTTTGCCAGTCAACTCCTTGCTTCTTAAATCCATCAAAACAATATGGTTATCCGTTTTACCAGATACAACATCAATGCCTCGACTCAAAATGACCTCACACATTAGTTTTGCATTATCAATTACATCTTGTATGTATGCTTTGAATTCAGGCTCAAGAGCTTCCTTGAAACATACAGCTTTTGCAGCGACCACATGCATGAGTGGGCCACCTTGAGATCCTGGAAATACAGCTGAGTTTAATTTTTTTTCTAAGCCTTCATTGGATTTTGCAAGAATAATACCCGATCTTGGACCTCTTAAAGTTTTATGAGTTGTAGAGGTAACCACATCAGCATAAGGCACCGGCGAAGGATATAAGCCTGCCGCTACAAGTCCTGATACATGAGCCATGTCCACCAGGAAATATGAACCAGTTTCATCGGCGATGTCTCTAAAAATTTTCCAATCTATAGTCCCGGAGAAAGCTGAAAAGCCAGCAATGATCATCTTTGGGTTATGTTTTTTGGCTAAATCTCTAACTTGATCATAATCAATGTCATGGGTTTCTGAGTGAAGGCCATATTGAAAAGCTGTATAGTTTTTTCCAGAAAAATTAACTTTTGCTCCGTGAGTTAAATGCCCGCCTTGATCTAGGCTCATACCCAGAATGGTGTCATTGGGCTCAAGCATGGCTAAAAATGCGGCTGCATTTGCAGAAGATCCTGAGTGGGGTTGAACGTTTGCATAATCTGCTTTGAAGAGCTCTTTTGCTCTATTGATTGCTAATTCTTCAGCAACATCTACATGCTCGCAACCACCATAATATCTTTTATGTGGATAGCCCTCAGCATATTTATTTGTAAGCACCCCGCCTTGTGCTTCCATTACCCTTTGGCTAGCATAATTTTCTGATGCGATGAGTTCTATGTGCTCTTCTTGGCGAATAGATTCTTGATCTAAGGCGCGCCAGAGCTCAGCATCATATGTTTCTATGGTTTGTGAATTAGCAAAGATTGAATCAGCTTGAGATTCCATTGATTACTCCAAAAATTAATATTTTTAATAAAAAAGCTTGAGAAAGTTATTCTAAATTATCTAGGGCTTCTTGTGGGAAAAAGGACGAGATCTTTTGGGAAAAGTTGCTTTACAAATTTTGCAAGTAATTCCGTGACATTGCTGAGCCTGGCAAAATTCTCTGCCCCAAAAAATAATTTGTAAATGCAGTTTATTCCAGGAATCCTCTGGAAAAATTTTTTTTAGGTCCTTTTCAGTCTGTTGAACATTCTTACCTTTGGTCAGTCCCCATCTTTGAGCCAGTCGATGAATATGAGTATCGACAGGGAAGGCAGGATGCCCAAACCCCTGACTCATAACCACTGAAGCTGTTTTATGTCCAACCCCTGGAAGCTTTTCTAAGGCTCTCATATCCTCAGGTACTTTGCCATTGTATGATTCGCACAGAATCTTGGAGAGCTGATGAATGGCTTTTGATTTTTGAGGACCCAAGCCGCATGGCTTTATAATGTTATATATTTTACTAGGACTTTTAAGGCGCATATCTGCTGGGTTATCTGCCAATTGAAAAAGCTTTGGAGTTACCTTATTTACTCTTTCATCGGTGCATTGAGCAGATAATAAAACAGCAACCAAAAGTGTAAAATTATCTTTATGATCCAACGGCACTGGAGTTTCAGGATAATGTGCCTCTAAAATTTCACTTACAATTAAAGCACGTTCTGCTTTTCTCATCATCTAAACCTAAATTGGTAACACAAGTATTTTCTTATAATCCAAATTTTTAAATATTAGTCATATCAATAGTCATTGATCTGTTTGTATAAGACCTTTAACATCTTTACATAAAGCTTTACTTTTACAAGCCATCTAAGGCTAATTTTTAACTAAATCTTATGCAGGACTACAAAACGGAACACCTCTTTGACCTAACTTTGTCCGAAGAGCAGCAAATGACTTGGGACATGCTTAGAAAATTTGCTGAAACTGAACTGAGGCCGCAAGCCCGCCAAGCTGAGAGTGATGGAAGGCCAAGCGGTCAATTGCTAGATAAAATTAAATCTCTAGATCTTATTTCTCTCATCATTCCTGAGGTCTATGGTGGCATAGGATTGAAGCAAGACGCTGTCTCAAATGCTTTGACCTTAGAAGCACTTTCATATGGGGACTTGTCATTGGCTATGTCGGTCTCTATTCCTATGGTGACTGCTCAAATTATTGTAGAGCATGGAAGCGAGGAACAGAAAGCTGAACTCTTGCCTGAGCTTGCCAAGGGATCAATCTTTCATGTCGGATTAGGTATGAACAATACTTTGCTTGCAACCGATCCTTACCAATCCAGCGTTATTGCAAACGAGAGCGGCAAGAACATTATTCTTAATGGAGCTAAGACTGGCATTGCTTTTGCAGATGGTGCAAATACTTTTTTGATCTCTGCATCCAATGAATCAGGAGAATGTAATTTATATTTCGTTAATAAAGATGAAGAGGGAGTCGAGCTTGAGAAAAAAGAGTTTATGGGTTTAAAAGGTCTACCTCTATATCAAATTAATCTTTCTAATTGTACAATCAATGCTTCGCAGAAACTGGGCGGCCATAACTACTCCATTAATTATCAAGCACTTGTGGATTCCTCTCGTATTGGTATGTCAGCTTTAGCGCTCGGAGTTTGCCAATCTGTTTTGGATTATGTTGTTCCTTACACCAATGAAAGGGTTGCTTTTGACGAACCGATTTCAAACCGGCAATCGGTGGCCTTTATGATTGCTGATATGGCTATTGAAATAGAGGCTTTGAGGTTGATGCTTTATAAGGCCGCTGCCTTAAAAGATCTTGATTCAGATTTTCATAAGCAAGCATCACTCACATATCGATTTGCCACTCACCATGCGATGAAAATAGGAACTGATGGGGTGCAATTACTTGGTGGTCATGGATTTACCCATGAACATCCGGTTGAGCTGTGGTATAGAAATCTAAGAACCATAGGTATATTTGAAGGAGGCGCAGGAGTATAAAATGATACATCCACTTTTACCCAATCACTTACAGAAAACTCAAGAGACCATGAGAATGGCTGCAGAATTTATTTTGCGTCCCATTTCAAGAAAATATGATAAAGCCGAGCATGAGCCACCTTTAGAAATGGAGCAGCTCAATAAAGCTGCTGCAGCGCAAAAAAAAGAAACCGGAATGGGCGATGATTCTGTTAAGTCAATGGATCTTGGAGGAAGAAGTCTTTGGGCTGTAATTTCTTTAGAGCAGATGTGCTGGGGTGATGTTGGGCTATTTCTTGCTAGACCAGGCACAGGATTGGGCAATGCTGCCATCATGGCGGTTGGTGATTCAGACCAGAAAGCTTTATGGGGAAAAAGATGGGCTGCTATGGCAATAACAGAACCTGCTGCTGGTTCAGATTCAAAAAATATTTCAACAACAGCAGTATTAGAAGGCGATGAATGGGTCTTAAATGGAGAGAAGATCTATGTCACTGATGGGGACCGTTGTGATTGTGTTGTGGTCTGGGCAACCTTAAATAAAGACATGGGTAAAACAGCAATCAGATCATTTATAGTTGAAAAAGGCACCCCGGGTTTCACCGTTGCAAGGCTTGAAAAAAAACTAGGCATTAGAGCATCTGATACGGCAACCTTAATTTTTGATAACTGCAGAATTCCACGTGCAAATTTACTGGGCGGTAAGGAAGAGATTGAAACAGATATTGATGCAGCTAAAAAATCATTTGGTGGAGCCATGCAGACTTTTGATAACACTCGTCCCATGGTTGCTGGAATGGCTATTGGCCTTGGTCAGGCAGCTTTAGATATGACCAGAGCATTATTGGCAGAAGAAGGCTACGAAGATAATTTTGGTCGATCCATGCATCAACAAACAGCCATTCAAAATGAATTAGAGATGCTTGAAGCTGAATTGGAAGCTGCAAGATTATTGGTTTATAAATCTGCATGGATGATGGACAACAAGATGCCTAATTCAAAAGAAGCTTCCATGGGCAAGGCAAAGGCAGGCAGGATTGGTAATCGCATCTCTTTAAAATGCGTTGAGATATGCTCCATGCAAGGTTTTTCAGAAGATCATTTGCTTGAAAAGTTTTCACGAGACTCTAAGATTCTAGATATTTTTGAGGGCACTCAACAAATCCAACAATTAATAGTTGCTAGACAAGTTTTAGGTAAGAGCTCCTCTCAACTTAAATAAATTCCCAATTTTTTATTACCTTCATATTTTTTTAATTAAAATTAAGTACGAATCCGAACTTCATAATGATTGCAATAGCTCTAGTATTGGGTATATGATTTAATTACTAGTTCTATCAATCAACTTATAGGGGGAAGATTATGAACAGATTTTTCTATGCTTGTCTTATAGCATTTACATTTAGTGCAATTCCTGCATTCGCTCAAGAAGGTTCAATGAGGGAAGTAGAGGAAGTGGTAGTTACCGCATTAAGAAAAGAAACGAATTTGCAGGACACCGCTATCACCATCACAGCTATTTCTTCTGAGGATATGGAGATTAAGCAGTTAGAAAACTTTGAAGATCTTCAGTTTGCAGTGCCAACCTTAACCTTTGCTAAAGGTGCATACTCAGGCTCAGGTATTTCGCTTAGAGGTATTGGAAACTTTGCTGTTGGTAATGCATCAAGTTCCAGTATTGGGTACTTCTGGAATGGCCAGACGGCATCAATCAGTGGTCTCTATGAGGCTGAATTATTTGATGTAGAGCGTGTTGAGGTTTTACGAGGACCTCAGGGAACATTGTTTGGTTCAGGTACCACAGGAGGAGCAGTGCAAATGCTCTCAAAAAGACCCGATGCTGATGTAGGCGGATACGTTAAAGTAGATCTTGCTGAATATGACTCAACTAGACTTTCAGGCGCGATCAACCTTCCCCTTTCAGATAATCTGCGTTCAAGATTTGCTTTTGCAAGTTTAAAACGTGGGGGTTTTGTAACGAACAACTATGACGGTCGAGATTTGGATGATAGAGATACAATGTCTGGCAGAGCCTCCTTTGAATGGGATTATTCTGATAGCACAACAATTTCATTAATATACGAAAACACAACTGCAGATGATAATCGTTTAAGAGCTGCAAGGCAGTTTTGTAAGCAAGATAAGTTTTTTGGTTGTAGTCCTTTAGAAAATGGAATGGATGCTGTTTGGTCTCCAGGTAGCTACGGTCATTGGGTCCCATACCTTCAATATCAAAATACAGGTTTAGACTATACTATATATAGAAACAACCCTTCATCAGATCTAAGGAGCGTTGATTTAGACTTTACTCCAAGCCATAGCACAACACTTCAAAATACAGTCTTTGAGATTAATTCAGCTCTTTCTGACACCATGATGATGACTTTTACACATTCATATCACACTCGTGAGTTTCAAGATTATGCTGATTATGATCATGCTGTATCTGTTGTTCCTTATGCGATGGGCCCAATAGTAGCAAATGTTGGTGCTGATGCAGCCATTGGCTTCGTAGGTCATGGTTTGAAGACCTATTCAAGCGATCAAGCCATGGACAGAGCAACCAACGAATCTGAGTGGTCGCAGACTGAGTTAAACTTCTCCTCAGATTATGATGGAAGTTTTAATTTCACAGCAGGGCTTTTTTACTCAGCTGATGATAGTGCAACTGATTATCATATTCAAACTCCTTACATGGAATACTGGGCTGATACCTCTGTTGGACCAATTTGTGCAATTTTTTCTTATGCTTGTAATAAAGGTGGTGCAGGTTTTTGGGGTCCTTATTTTTCAGGCCTTGGTGCCGCTGCTCTGCAAGCACCTGCTTTAGTTGCAGCTGGTCTTCTTCCTCCTGAAAATGCTACAGGGTATATTCTCAATGCTGCTGCGACTGCGGGTTCTGCAGCTCCAACAGCTCCTTTGGCTGATTGGCAACGTTATTTCCACAATGACAGTAGTGTAAACAGACATCAAGCTGCCGTGTATGGAGAAATGTATTTTGATCTCTCAGATGACACCACATTAACTGTGGGTGCAAGATATAGCGAATTCTCTATCATTGATCATGCTTACTCCAGTTTGCTAGACCTGCAGGGGGATGCAGCTGGAAATTATTCTGGCGTTCAACCTCTTCCTACTCAAAGAGATTATGAAGGCACAAAAACCACTTATAAAATTGGTTTGGATCATAACCTAAATGATAATCAGATGGTTTTTGCTACTTACTCAACCGGATTTAAGCCAGGCGGCTCAAATCCAACCGATGGTGAGGGGGGAACTCCAACTCTTTATGATCCTGAGATTGCTAACGTATTTGAGATTGGAAGCAAAAATGTTTTAATGGATGGAAGATTGCAGTTAAATATTTCTGCTTATCATAATGAGTATGAAGGTCTACAATTATCTAAGATTGTTAGACGTTCCTCAGTAAATGAGAATGCAGATGCAACTATTAAAGGTATAGAAGCAGAATTTACTTTCTTCGTAACCAATACCTTAATGATCGATGGTTTTATAGCAGATACCGATGCAACGATAGATGAATTCAGTTCTGTTGATCCGTTAAACCCAACTGCGGCAACTCAAATTTTGCCATTACCAGCAGGCGCTACAGGTTTTATTTCTGATTTTGCTCCAGCAGTCAACCCAGGATGGGGCGCACTTGCAGCTGAATGTAATCCTGCAGTATTTGTAGGTTTGGCTCCGCTAACAGCTCAAACTGGAAACTGTAAATTAGCAATTGGAGCAATAACTCCAGCATTAGCAGCGTTAGTTAAATATCAACCAACTAACAATGGCTATGTCTACAAATCATTCGGCCCTCTTTGTACAGAACCATTTTTTGGATTGGATTCTACAACACTTCCTTGTCCTGCAACCGATGGTGTTGCTCAAGATCTTTCGGGTAACAAAATACCTGGACAGGCAGATCTAAACTGGCGACTTGGTATCACTAAGTTTATTGATACAGCCTCGGGTACTTGGACAGCAAGAGCAGATTATTCATACAGAGGCGAGACATTCTCTGATACCTTTAATAATGCAAAAGGAGCAGTTGATGATTATAAGCAACTGGATTTATCTTTAAGATACACTCCTGCAAGCGATGACTGGTATGTTGGAGCTTATGTAAGAAATGCTGAAGATACTGATCATGTCTATGGTTATTATGCGACTGACCCAACAGTAGGTGGTTTCCAAAATGGCGTGGCTCTTGATCCAAAAATCGTAGGTATTAATTTTGGAATGAATTTCTAGTTTTTAAAGATCTAGATATAATAAAGCCCGGATTAATTCCGGGCTTTTTTTATGAAAATATTTAGCAAAAGATTTAATCGTATTTTAGTGAGGCTTCAAGAAAGCTTTCTGGAAGAAAATCGCGAAAATAAAAAAATGCTAGATACCTATCTTAAGTTAGCTGAGGGAAAAGTGCCTGCAGATGAATTAGATTTAGCCAATGCTCAGCTGCGCCAAATTCTTAAAAACCTAGGCTTAGGTATTTTATTGATCCTCCCCTTTAGTCCAATAACCTTGCCTTATATTTTTGCTAAGGCAAAAGAACATGAAATTGATCTCATACCCAATTGGTATAAGTCTTTAAGTAGCGAAGACGATCGTTTAGAATAGTAGACTAACAAGTTTTTTATTGACACATTTGATGTCAATATATATCTTTGGCTATTAAATCAATTTGGAGAATAAATATGAAAACAGCAGTTATCGTTGACAGCGTTAGAACCGGTCTAGCAAAATCGCACAGAGGTGGTTTTAACATGACTCGTCCTGACGATATGTTGGCTCATATCATTAATGCAATGTTAGATAGAAATCCTAATCTACCCCCAGAAGTAGTTGAAGATGTAATCATGGGTTGTGGAAATCCTGAAGGTGCAATGGGGCATAACATTGGAAGGAATGCAGCAGTTCTCTCAAATTTACCTCTGACTGTTGGAGGCACAACTGTTAATAGATATTGTTCTTCTGGGCTTCAATCTATTTCAATGGCTGCAAGTCAAATCATGGCTGGTTGCTATGACACAGTTATAGCTGGCGGCGTTGAGCAAATAACCATGCTGTCTGGCAAGCAAAACATGGATGGTTTTGTAAATGAAAAGCTGGCTGAGAGTCACCCTGGTATTTACCATCCAATGGGCATTACTGCTGAATGTGTTGCTAATAGATACAACGTTTCAAGAGAGACCCAAGATGAGATAGCTTTTGAAAGTCAAAAAAGAACAGCGGCTGCTCAAGAAGCAGGTAAGTTTGTTGATGAAATTATCCCCATGGATACCAAGATGATGCTTATGAACAAAGAGACAGGCGAATCTAAAGAGGTTGATTACACCGTCGATAAGGATGAGTGCAACAGACCCGGAACGACTTTAGAGGGCTTGGCAGCACTTAAGCCCGTATTTGATCCAGAAAATGGTTCGGTTACTGCTGGTAATTCATCTCAACTTTCAGATGGTGCTTCTGTAACTTTGGTGATGAGCGAAGATAAAGCCCTTGAATTGGGTCTAAAACCCATGGCATATTTTAGAGGCTTTACAACCATGGGTTGTGAGCCAGATGAAATGGGAATTGGGCCAGTATTTTCTGTGCCTAAACTCTTAAAATCACACAACATGAGCGTTGATGATATTGATCTTTGGGAGCTGAATGAAGCATTTGCAGTGCAAGTTGCTTATTGTCGTGATCAATTAGGCATCCCAATGGATAAACTGAATGTAAATGGTGGTTCTATTTCCATTGGCCATCCTTTTGGCATGACAGGATCCAGACAAGTAGGCCATATTGTCAGAGAACTTAAGAATCAAGACAAGCAATTTGGTATTGTAACCATGTGTGTTGGTGGTGGCATGGGCGCAACAGGTTTATTCGAAAGATACCCAAGTTAATATAACTTCAGAATTCTCAATTATTAAGAAGTACCTATCTGGCATAGGTACTTCTTATTTGTCTACCAATGGCATCGATCTTTCCATTGGTGATGACTGTGCAGTTATTGCGGCTAATTCAAAATTACTCATAAGCACTGATACCTCTGTCTCTGGAATACATTTTTTAAAATCTATGCCTGCTGACTCCATTGCATATAGATCTGTAGCAACTGCTCTAAGTGATATAGCGGCCATGGGCGGCAATCCAATTGCTTTTAACCTTTCTTTGGTTATGCCGCGCTTTAATCCAGATTGGATGAAAGTTTTCCGTAAGGGGCTGAAAAAAATTTCTAAGGAATTTAAATTCCCACTTATCGGAGGCGATCTTGCAAAAGGCCCTTTGCAGATCAGCGTCACAGTTTTGGGCAAACCAGGAAAAAAAATATTAGTCAGATCTAATGCTCAGCCAGGTGATATTTTATGTGTGTCTGATGCCTTAGGCTATGGCTATATTGGTTTTCAAGAATACAAAAAACATGGGTTAATAAATAAGAAGACTAAGCCTTATTTATTTCCTGCGGCTCAAATAAGTTATGGGAGAGCCATCTCCAATCTTGCATCCTCTGCCATTGATATCTCAGATGGAATCATCCAAGATCTATCTCATCTAATTTCAAAATCAGGAGTGGGCTGTAGTCTTGATTTAGATAAGATTCCTTTGGCTGCAAGTCAATATGCCAAGCAATGTTTGGAGTTTGGCGATGACTATCAACTACTGTATACGGTGCCTCCAAAACAATTATCAGTACTGCAAGCTAATCTCAGGTCCTGCAAAAAAAAATGTCATACTATTGGTGTGATGGGCGGAAAAAAACTAATCATCTCAAACAATAATATTGGCTTACTTAAAAGCTGGGACCATTTTCTTTAATATGAGCTTTCCAAATTTAAAACAACCTTCTCATCTTTTTGCGACTTGGTTTGGTGTGGGTTTAATTAGACCAGCACCAGGCACCTGGGGCAGTCTAGCTGCTTTGCTCATCTGGTATTTTGCAGATTTCTTACATCCATCTATTCATATTATCTTGCCAATTTTTATCTTATTTTCTTGGTTAATTTGCTCCATGGCATCCAAGGACAGTGATTCCAAAGATCACTCCTCGATTGTGATTGATGAAGTGGCGGGGATGCTCATAGCTTTATCTTTTATTCCTCATGAAATTATCCCTTACGTAAGTGCTTTTATCCTCTTTAGATTGTTTGATATTTGGAAGCCATGGCTAATTTCTTGGGCAGATCAAAATGTTAAAGGGGGTCTTGGAATTCTTCTGGATGATTTAATCGCAGGATTGTTTGCCGGTGGTATAATTTATGCAATTTTTCTCTCACTTTAAATCAATTGAATAGCTGTAAATTTGTATCTCAGTCAGAATTACCAACGAAGTTCGGTGAATTCACTATTTCAGCTTTTGAGGAGCCTAATGGTAAAGACCATATTGCATTGACCATTGGCGATATTCAAAAACAAGATGCAGTGATGTGTAGAGTTCATTCTGAATGCTTAACTGGAGATGCATTGCATAGCTTGAGATGTGATTGTGGCCCACAATTGCAAGCAGCATTACAGATGTTAGCTCAAAATAAATCAGGCATTCTCTTGTATCTGAGACAAGAGGGCAGAGGTATTGGTTTGGTTAATAAAATCAGAGCATATGCTCTTCAAGACCAAGGTCACGACACAGTAGAAGCAAATGAATTGTTAGGTTTTGATGCTGATCTAAGAGAATATAATATCTGCTTAGACATACTCCAGCATTTTCATGTCTCTTCAGTTAACCTATTAACAAATAACCCAAAAAAAGTAGATGCCCTAGAGGAAGTTGGAATTACTGTGGTTAAAAGGACATCTTTGCATGAAGGTGCAAATGCCAAGAATCAAAATTATCTTGATACCAAGAGAGATAAAATGGGTCACTTAAGATAAGT
>Ga0255774_10001490_pt1 | contig 19242 bp, 16 predicted proteins | sample 101ome_17_FD_179972 | JGI IMG/M metagenome (GOLD analysis project Ga0255774, IMG submission 179972) | Coastal salt marsh microbial communities from the Groves Creek Marsh, Skidaway Island, Georgia - 101407AT metaG (version 2) | ecosystem: Environmental > Aquatic > Marine > Intertidal zone >...
TTCTTGTATTGGGTCCACTTGTCGGCCAAGGGACCTCCGGGGATCTTGGAATCGAGCATGGTCTTAGGCTTGGGTCAGGAACAGGTACAAGGGAATCGAGGCAAATGCTGCAGGCACAAGCACTGCAAAGGCCTGGCCAACGCGCTCAATCCACGGCGTGTAGCTCTCGTGGCGCAATCCCATCGATTGGAACGCACTTGAAAACCCGTGCCACAGGTGGAACGCCAGCGCACACATGCCTGCCACGTAAAGAGCCACAGCGGCAGCGGCCAAGCTGTTCACCTCTGGGTTGAAGAATTGCATCACCACGGTGTGGAGGTCCTTCAATTCTTCCCCGTTCACAACCTGGGTGGGCATGTCTGCGTCGAAATGCATCTTCCACCAGAAGTTCTGCATGTGCGTCACGAGGAACACCAACACGACTGTGCCGAGCACCGCCATGTTCCGGCTGCTCCAGCCGGAGTTGGCAGACCCCTTCTCCAACGCATAGCGCGCAGGGCGGGCTTTCCGGTTCTGCAAGGTCAAAACCACGCCGTCCACCACGTGAAACAACACGCTGGCGTAGGTGAGGTAACTGAGCACCTTCACCAAGGGGAACGTGGTCATGAACAAGGCGTACTCGTTGAAGGCGGTTTGGCCTTCGATTCCTGGCACAAACAGCTGCACGTTGCCGAGCAAGTGGCCGACGAGAAACAGGCAAAGAAAAAGGCCTGTCAGGGCCATCGCGTACTTCTTCGCAAGCGAAGATTTCAGAATTCCGGAAGAGCTCATGCGTCGCATTAAATGAGTTGTCCAAAGCTACGCTGACTCAGACGGGCCACCAAGCAGAACGGTTCTAACATGGCGCGTGAAGGGAATGAAATGGGGAAGGCCTGCAACAGGCCCTCCCCTTGCGGTCATGCCGTCTCCGGACGCTTCTCCAGCATGAGCATCTCTCCCGCCACCACTTCCGTGATGTACCGGGTGTGCCCTTCCCCGTCCTCGTAGGTCCGGTAGGTCAACCGCCCCTCGACCGCGACTTCAGCTCCCTTCTTGAGGTATTGACCGGCCACTTCCGCCAGACCGCCCCATGCGACCACGTCGTGCCACTGGGTGCGCTCCACTTTCTCTCCCTCGCCGTTGCGGAAAGTTTCGTTGGTCGCCACCGGGAATCGAGCCTTTACCTTGCCGTCGTCGAAGGTGATCATCTCGGCGTCCTTGCCGAGTCGTCCAATCAATTGGACTTTGTTGCGCAATGCATTCATGTGTGTGATGTTTTCCGAGCCCAAACGTCTGCAACAACCCCTCCCCTCGGCCGCGGATTTGACCCCCGAACGCCCGGGATTCAGGGACGTCGCAGGTGAGTTTGCCGCGCGCTACCTTTGCGGGCCATGACTGACGTTCGAGTACGCTTTGCTCCCAGCCCCACCGGGCCGCTCCACATGGGCGGTGTCCGGACCGCGCTCTACAATTGGTTGTTTGCGCGGGCCCACGGCGGGACGTTCATTTTGAGAATCGAAGACACCGACCAGGGGCGCTTCGTGGAGGGCGCAGAAGCGTACATCGAGGAGGCGCTGGCCTGGTGCGGGTTGTCGCCCGACGAAGGAGTGCGGTCCGGTGGCGACTGCGGTCCGTACCGCCAAAGCGAGCGCAGCGCGATGTACCGCGAGGCCGTTCAGGAATTGCTGGACAAGGGGTTGGCGTACGACGCGTTTGACACGCCCGAGGAATTGGACGCGCTGCGCAAAGCCGCCGAGCCCGACGTGTTCCAATACGACGCGACGACTCGGGGGCAGTTGCGAAACAGCTTGACGATGGGTGCGGATGAAGTTGCCGCGTTGAAGGCGTCGGGCGCCTCGTTCGTGGTAAGGTTCAAGACGCCAGACGCAACGGAAGAAGTGCGGTTTGAGGATGCCATTCGCGGCAGCGTGGGCTTTCAATCTAGCGTCCTGGACGACAAGGTGCTGATGAAGGCCGATGGGCTGCCAACGTACCACCTCGCCAACGTGGTCGACGACCACCACATGCGCATTTCGCACGTGATTCGGGGCGAGGAGTGGTTGCCGAGCGCGCCGCTGCACGTGCTGTTGTACCGCGCGTTTGGGTGGGAGCACCCCGTGTTTGCGCACTTGCCGCTGATTTTGAAGCCCACGGGCAACGGGAAACTGAGCAAGCGCGACGGCGATGCCGGAGGCTTTCCGGTGTTTCCGACCAATTGGACCGACCTCAAGAGCGGAGAGACGTGGCCTGGGTACCGCGAGCAAGGGTACGCGCCAGAGGCGTTTGTGAACATGTTGCTCATGCTGGGGTGGAACCCCGGAGACGAGCGCGAGCTGTTCACGGCCGAGGAAGCGGCGAAGGAATTTTCGCTGGAGCGCGTGGTCAAATCCGGTGCGCGGTTCAACCCCGACAAAGCCAAGTGGTTCCAGGAGCAGCACTTGCGTAACGCGGGCTCAGAAGCGCATGCAGAGGCGCTCGAGGCCTTGGCTCAAGCGAAGGGCTTGGCCTGGGATGCGGCGCAGTGCAAAGACGTGTTGGACATGATGCTCGAACGCGTGGCGTTCCTGCCTGAAATTTTGGACACCTCTTGGTTGACAGCCGCGCCGGCGGAATTCGACGCCAAACTTGTGCGTAAGAAGTGGAAGGACGAGACCAGCGGTTACTTGAAGGACCTCGCGCAAGTGCTTGAGGGCATCGGAGAATGGACCAGCGAGAACGTGGAAGCCGAATTCAAGGGCTTCTTGGAGGCGCGGGAATTGGGGTTTGGGCAGGTGCTCTTGCCGTTCCGCATCGCGCTTACGGGCGAAGGAGGCGGTCCTTCGATGTTTGACTTTGCCGCGTTCCTCGGAAAGAGAGAGACGTTGGCGCGGCTGGCCCAAGGAATCGAGGCTGTGGAGGAAATTCGAGCTGCAGGGGAATGACGACGACCAACCAAATCCACGTCAAAGGGTTGCGTTTTTGGGCGCATCACGGGTGCATGGAGGAAGAGGCCGTCGTCGGCCAGGAGTACCAGGTGGACGTCACGCTGTGGGTGGACCTCGCACCAAGTGCAGCCACGGACGACCTCACCGCGACCGTCGACTACTGCGACGTTCACCGCATCGTCCAGCGTGAGATGAAGGTGCGCAGCAAGTTGGTAGAACAGGTCTGTGGGCGCATCGTGAAAGGCCTTCGCGAAGAGCTTCCTTTGGCGCAGGCCGTCGAAGTCACGCTCACGAAGTTCCAACCCCCCATCGGCGGCGACTGCGATCACATCGCGGTGGTGATGCAGGGCTAAGAGGCGGTCGGTGCGCGATCACGCGCGATTCGAGGCCGGCGCGACCTCCGTCTTACAAGGACATTTCCGGGACGTGATCGGGAACCACGAGGTTGCCCGCGGTGGCGGCAACGACCTCGTCCACGCTGACGCCCGGCGCGCGCTCCACAAGGTGAAAGGCGCCGTCGCGGATGTCGAGCACGGCGAGGTTGGTCACCACGCGCTTCACGCATCCCACCCCTGTAAGCGGGAGCGAGCACGCGTCGAGGAGCTTGGATTCGCCTGCGCGGTTGGTGTGCTGCATCGCGACGATGATGTTCTCGGCCGAAGCCACGAGGTCCATCGCCCCGCCCATGCCCTTGACCATCTTGCCCGGGATTTTCCAATTGGCAATGTCGCCGTTGGAGGCCACCTCCATGGCGCCGAGCACCGTAAGCTGCACGTGGCGGCCGCGGATCATGGCAAACGACGTGGCGCTGTCGAAGTAGACCGCGCCGGGCATGGCCGTGATGGTCTGCTTGCCGGCGTTGATCAGGTCGGCGTCTTCCTCTCCCTCCACCGGAAACGGACCCATGCCGAGGATGCCGTTTTCGCTCTGGAATTCCACCTCCATGCCCTCCGGAATGTGGTTGGCCACGAGGGTCGGAATTCCAATGCCGAGGTTGACGTACCACCCGTTCTTGACTTCTTGAGCGATGCGCTTGGCGATGCCGTTTTTGTCCAACATGGCGCGTTAGTTTGAAGGGGTTTGTGGACGCACTGTGCGCTGTTCAATGCGCTTCTCGTAGCCTTCGCCTTGGAAGATGCGTTGGACAAAAATGCCCGGGGTGTGGATGGCGTTGGGATCGAGCTCGCCCACCGGAACCAGCTCCTCGACCTCCGCCACGGTGATGCGGCCCGCCATGGCCATCATGGGGTTGAAGTTCTTCGCAGTCGCCTTGTAAATGAGGTTGCCCGCGGCGTCGCCCTTCCATGCTTTCACGAAGGCGAAGTCGGCAGTGAGTGCGGACTCGAGGACGTGGGGTTTGCCGTCGAAGACGCGCACCTCCTTGCCTTCCGCCACTTCCGTGCCGTAGCCGGCCGGCGTGAAAAAGGCCGGGATGCCCGCACCTCCTGCGCGGCACCGCTCGGCGAGCGAACCTTGGGGAATGAGGTCGACCTCGAGTTCTCCGCTGAGCATTTGGCGCTCGAATTCGTCGTTCTCGCCGACGTAAGAGGAGATCATTTTTCGGATTTGGCGTTGCTGCAGCAGAAGCCCCAACCCAAAATCATCCACCCCCGCGTTGTTCGAGATGCACGTCACCCCGCGCACGCCGCGGCGCACCAGCTCCGCGATGCACTGCTCGGGAATGCCACACAGGCCAAACCCGCCCAGCATCAAGGTCATGTCGTCGGCCACCCCTTCAAGGGCGGCTTGGGGTCCAGAGACCACTTTGGAAATCGCCATGGCTGAATGTCGTTGATTCAGAAAATGATCAGTTGAACAAGTCGTCGTCGTCCAACGGGTCAAAGGTAGGACCGCGCAGTTCCGCAATTTCCTTGCACGTCAGCGTGTCGCCGCCGATGCTCTCGGGCCGCGTGAAATCTTCTTGGCTGACGGCGAGGCTTTCGTCCGCGTAGACGTCCTTCATGAAGAAGCCGTAGATCGGAAGGCCCGTGTTGGCGCCTTGGCCCAAACGCGTGGTCGAGAACCGCACCGTCGGGTCTTGCGCTCCGACCCACACGCCGGTGACGAGGTCCGGGGTCAGGCCCATGAACCAGCCGTCGGTGTTGTTTTGGGTGGTTCCGGTCTTGCCCGCCATCGGCACGCGAATGCCGTCGTAGTCGCGCTTGTCGGAGTCGTACCGAATCCGAATGCCCGTGCCCATTTTCTTGCCCTTTTCTTCGTTCCAGGCGCCGTCCACAACGCCCTTCATCATTTGCACAACGCGGTAGGCCGTCCGGTCGTCCAACCCTTGGCGGATTTCCTGGACGGGTTCGTAGATGGGGTTGCCAAACCGGTCTTCGATGCGCGCAATGAAGGTGGGTTCGACGTAGACGCCCTGGTTCACGAGCGAGGCGTTCGCGCTGACCAATTCGCGAAGCGTCAGCTGCGCCACGCCGAGCGCGATGGACGGCACGTTGGGGATGTCGCTTTCGATGCCCAAGGCGTGGGCCAGGTCAATCACGCGGCGCGTGCCGTAGTCCTTGATCAACTTCGCGGTGACCGTGTTCATCGAGTTGGCCAGGGCGTACTCGAGCGTGACCATCTCCCCGTATTCCTCGTCGCTGTTGTCCGGGCACCAGCGTGGGGGGTCGCTGCCGGGAGGGAGGTCGATGCAGGTTTTTTGGTTGGGGAATTCGTCGCACGGTTCCGCCCCCAAGCGCAACGCCGTCGCGTACACAAACGGCTTGAACGTCGAGCCCACTTGGCGGCGGCTTTGGCCCACGTTGTCGTACTGGAAATGCTTGTAGTCGATGCCGCCCACCCACGCTTTGATGTGGCCGGTGGCGGGCTCCATGGAGACCAAACCCGCGTGCAGAATCGCCTTTCGGTGCAGGATGCTGTCGAGGGGCGACAGGACGGTGTCCACGGCACCGCGGTGCGAAAACACCTTCATGGCGACAGGCTCGTCAAACACGCGGCGCATCTCCTTGTCGGTGCGGGCGGGCCAGGTGTGGCCACACCCTCCCTTCTCGCCGTTGCATTCGTGCCCGGCAGAGCCGTCGGCCCGCGCTTTCGACACGATGTAGAATCCGGGGCGGTTGCAGGACGGGCACAGCTTCCCAATCCCCTTCTTGTACCGGTCCGAGTCGCGCATCGCCACGTCCAGGATGGCCTGGCGCGCCTCCGGTTCGATGTCTTCAAAGAACGGCGCCACGTCCTTAGGCCGGTCCCGGAGGTCGCGTTCGAAGCTGGCCTGCAGTTCGCCAGCAAGGTGGCGGTGCACGGCGTTCTCGGCGTAGGCCTGCATGCGGCTGTCGATCGTGGTGACGACGCGCAGGCCGTCGCGGTAGATGTCGTACGGGGAGCCGTCGGCCTTGGCGAGGACGTACTTGCCGTTGGCGTCCTTTTCAGCCAGCATCTCCTTGAGTTCGGCACGGAGGGTTTCGCGGAAGTAGGGCGCCGCTCCCTCGTCGTGGCTGACGCGCTGGAATTGCAACCCCAGAGGCAGGGCTTGAAGCGAGTCCGCGACGGCATCTTCGAGGTGACCGTATTTGGCCATTTGGCTCAGCACCACGTTGCGGCGATCCTGCACCAATTCCGGACGGCGAAGCGGGTTGAAAAGCGCGCTGTTTTTCAGCATGCCCACCAGCATCGCAGACTCCTGCACGTTGAGCTCCGCGGCGGGCTTGTTGAAGTACACGTTGGCCGCACTCTCGATGCCCACCGCCTGGTTGATGAAGTCGTAGCGGTTGAGGTAAAGCGCAATAATTTCCTGCTTGGTGTAATGCCGTTCAAGTCGGGAGGCGATGATCCATTCCTTGGGTTTTTGGAGCACTGCTCGCTCGAAGAAACTCGTCGTCTCGTACTGGTCGGTGAAGAGAAGCTTCGCGAGTTGTTGGGTCACCGTCGACCCGCCGCCTCGCTTGCCCATGAACGCAATGGCGCGCGCCAAGCCAATGAAGTCAATGCCAGCGTGGCTGTAGAAGCGAGCGTCCTCGGTGCTGATCAAGGCGTCCACCAAATGGGGCGGAAGCGTCTCGTACCGGGCGTCCGAACGGTTCTCGGTGTAGTACCGGCCCAAGATTTTGCCGTCCATGGAGTAGACGCGGGTGGCCAAATCGGTCTTCGGGTTCGCCAGGGCTTCCGTTTCAGGCAGATCGCCGAGACGCGCGAGCAACACCAGCCCGCCCAAGCCCAGCAGCGGGCCGAGTCCCACCAACCACAACAGCAATTTCCAGGGAATGCGCTTCATGGGTCCAAGATGCAACGCGGCACGCCTCGCAAAGGCGCCCTTTGAATTCGTTGTGAGCACCGGTGCGTGAATTGCTCCCAGGCGGGGGGCGGGGGGCGTACCTTTGCGCCATGGTTGCCTTGATCAAAGCCGCCCAGCTTTTGCTGAGTTTGTCCATCCTCGTGGTGCTCCACGAACTCGGCCACTACTGGGCCGCCCGCGCCTTCAAAACGCGCGTCGAGAAGTTTTACCTGTTCATGAACCCCGGTTTTTCGCTTTTTAAAAAGCAAATCGGCGAAACCGAATGGGGCATCGGCTGGCTTCCGCTTGGCGGCTACGTCAAGATCAGTGGCATGATCGACGAGAGCATGGACACCGACCAAATGGCGCAGCCGCCCCAGCCGTGGGAGTTCCGTTCCAAGCCGGCTTGGCAGCGGCTCATCATCATGTTGGGAGGGATCCTCGTGAACTTGGTGCTCGGATTCGTGATTTACAGCGGCGTGCTGTACTTCTGGGGAGAAACCAAGCTCGCCAACGAGCACCCCGTCAACGTCGACCCCGCCCTCGAAGCGCTGGGCTTTCAAGACGGAGATCGGGTTTTGGGCTACAACGGCGAAACGCTTCTCTATTACAGCGACTTGCGCATGGAGGGCTTCAACAACCGGGTCACGCAGGTCGACGTGCTGCGAGACGGAAAGATGGTGTCGTTGGAACTCGAAAAGGAACTCGGCCAAACCTTCATCGACGAAGGCATTCGCCGCCCGTTCTCCCTCCTTTACCCGTGCGAAATTGCCGAGGTCGCGCCCGACAGCCGAGCGGCCGTGGCGGGATTGGAGGTCGGCGACCGCATCCTGTCCGTCGGCGACATGACGTTGCCCTACTTCGAGACGGTTCGGGAAGCGATTCAGTCCCACCCCGAGACGCCCGTGCGCCTGAACGTCGAGCGCGACGGACGGCAACTCACCCTCGACGCGGTCCCGGACAGCGCGGGAAGCCTCGGCTTCTTCGTGCAACCCGCCTCGCATTACGCGGACATGTTCCCCACAACGCACCTCGAATACGGCGTCGTCGCCTCCCTCGGCGCCGGATTCACCACGGCCTGGGAAACGCTTCAGGATTACGTGCGCTCGATGCGCTTCCTGTTCACCAAGAGCGGAGCCTCGCAAGTGGGCAGCCTCGTCACGTTCGGAAGCATCTTCGACGCGGGCTGGGACTGGGAGATTTTTTGGCGCAACACGGCCTTCTTCTCGCTCATCCTGGCGTTCATGAACCTGCTGCCGATTCCCGCCCTGGACGGCGGGCACGTGATGTTCACCCTGTACGAGATGGTTGCCGGGCGTCCCGCTTCCGAGAAATTCTTGGAGCGCGCCCAAATGATCGGCATCGTCCTTCTCCTGTCCCTCATGGTCTTCGCCCTCGGAAACGACTTCTGGCGTTTGTTTACTGGCGGATTTGGGTGATTTTGCGGGCATGACCCTCGTGACCTTCTTGTCCCCCTTGCTCTCCGTGCTTGACCTCGAGCTTTCCGCGGACGACATCAACGCCTACGGCTTGGTGATTGGCGGCAGCGCCGTGGTGATTCTGTCCTACTTCGCCAACTTGCTGGCCAAACGCACGAACATCCCAAGCGTGCTTGTGCTGATCGCCATGGGCATCGGCCTGCGTCAAGGCCTGAGCGTGGTGGGGCTCCACCAGATTCCGTTTGAAGGACTCGTGCTGGAACTGCTCGGCACGGTCGGGTTGATTTTCATCGTCCTCGAAGCCGCCCTCGAACTTGAACTTCGCAAGGACAAGCTCACCCTCATTTTGCGCAGCGCCACGCTGGCCTTGGTCGCTTTGGGACTGAGCACGGCCGCCATTGCCGCCTTTTTGCACCTGTTCCTCGACATGCCCGTGCTCAACGCCGTGGTGTACGGCATCCCGCTTTCCATCATGAGCAGCGCCATCATCATTCCGAGCGTGGGTGGGCTGTCGCCGGCCTCCCGCGAATTCATGGTCTACGAAAGCACGTTCTCGGACATCTTCGGCATCATGGCCTTCTACCTGTTGCTGGGAAACCAAGAGGCCGCCTCGGGCGGAGAGGTCCTGACCAACGTCGCGTTCAACCTCCTCGGCACGCTCGCCATTTCGGTGGTGGTGGCCTACCTGATGGTGTACGTCTTGCAAAAGATTGAGAGCGGGGTTCGGCTCTTTTTGAGCATCGCCGTGTTGCTTTTGATCTACGCCGTCCAAAAACTCTTCCACCTCAGCCCGCTCATCTTGATCTTGATCTTCGGGTTGATGCTGAACAACCACAAACTGTTCTTCCCCGATTGGCTCGGCATCACCAACGGCTGGCCGGGCAAATTGCTGAAGGACGACCGGATGAAGGCCCTTCACCACGACTTCCACATCCTCACGCTCGAAAGCGCTTTCGTCATCCGGACGTTCTTCTTCGTGTTGTTTGGCATGACGGTGAGTTTGGGTGTGCTCCTGGACTTGGACGTCCTGTTTCAGGGACTCGTCATCAGCGTCCTCTTGTACGTGGTGCGCTTGATCCTGCTTCGGGCCATGCGCCAAACGCCCCTTTCCCCCTTGCTGTACATCGCCCCGCGCGGCCTGATCACGGTCTTGCTCTTCTTTGCCATCGAATCCCAGCACGCCGAGCTCGTGTTTGCGGGCTTCGACCAGGGCGTGCTTTTGGTGGTCATCTTGGCCACGTCTTTGGTCATGACCGCGGCGCTCATCCAACACGGCAGCGGCATCCAGCCCGTCGCCGACCACGACATCGGCGCCCTTCCCAACGCCCCGCGCCCTTCCGACTCCGCCCTTTCCCGTGGAGACGACGGGGCGAATGCAGCGGGCCCTGAGACGGTCCAAGATGGGGAGGGGGACGCAGCCACGGCGGACGTCACGCGCGGAGGTACGCCCGGCCCGGCAGGCGACGAATCCACCCCTGCACCTCAAGGGTAAAGAGCTGCCGGTCGAGGATCGCAGGGGGCAGCCCCAAGCGTGCGTTCAGTTCAAGCCACGAAACCGGTCGTGTGGCCGAGAGGGCGCGCCAAACGTCCCGGCAACCCGCAGGCACGCCTGCCGTGTTGGGGGCGGGCGGGCGCACTGAGGCACCGCGGGCTCGGGCCTGCGCCGCGTCGGCCACGGCACGCCACAGCGACTCCACGTCCCGCACGGGGCGGGCGAGGTCGTCCGCCACCAACGCGCGGTTCCCTGCCCACGCCGCACCGCGGTCTCCACGCCAAAACGCAAACACGTCTCGGTCCTGGTCGAAGGCGCACCGGGCCGAGATCAGGGAACCGCCGCGGGCCGGGCTCTGCACCACCACGGTGCTCGGCGCCAACCCCGTCAAAATCCGGTTCCGCGAGGCAAACATCCACCGCTCCACCTGCGCGCCGGGCGGTTGTTCCGACACCAGGAGTCCGCCCGCGTCGAGGAGGCGTTCGGCAAGCGGCACGTGCATCCGGGGGTGGATCGACGCCAGGCTGCACGGCAAAACGGCCACCTGCGCGCCAGGACATGCGCCCTCGAGGGCACCGGCATGGGCGCGGCCGTCAATTCCCCGCGCAAGTCCGCTCACAAGCCGTCCCCCCGCCTCCGTCCATTCTCGCCCGATGCGCTTCGCCCAAGTCGCGCCCCGCGCCGTGCACGACCGCGTGCCCACCACCGCCAGGGCCCGACCCCACGACCCCGCTTCCGGCACCGTACCGAGCGCGTACAGGACGGGAGGAGGGTCCGGGGTTTGGGCGAGGAGCGGGGGATAGCGCGGGTTCCCGAGGGTCAGGATCTGCGCGCCGAGCTGACGGGTTTGCTCCCGCCACCCCTCCGCGCGGTCACGCGCGGATTGCGCCGCTTCCGGATGTTCCCGAGCCCACCTTCGCCACGCCTCGCGCACGTCTCCGACGCGCTCCACTTCGCGCCGCACCGCCACCGCACCCCACCCGGTCCGCGCCGCAAGCCCCATCCACGCCAACTCCTCATTCATTCCGCCAAAGGGATTGCGAACCTTGCCATGCGCGCAAGGCAATTCACACCCGAGGGCGGATGTTTTGCACACGTCGCCGAAGAAGGGGGATTGTGTTGTTATTTGGCCTTATGCGACTTCTCCAACTCGCCACACTCCTCGCCCTCGGAGCGCTCTTGGGAGCCTCCTCCGACGCGTGGAGCCAAACCGTCCAAGGTCGCGTCCTCGACGGCGCCGGCCAACCGGTCCTTGGCGCGTACCTGACCAACGGCGTCGCCACCGTCGCCACCGACCTCGACGGGGCCTACACCCTCGCGCTCAAGCCCGGACAGCACACCGTGATGTGCACGTTCATCGGCATGGCCAAGCAAGAATTCAAAGTCGAGCTCACCGCAGGACAAACCGTCACTTGGAACCCCGTCATGCAATCCGCCGCAGAAGCCTTGGGGCTGGTGGTGGTGTCCGCGGGTCGATTTGAGCAAAACGCCTCGGAAGTGACCGTGTCGCTTGAGGTGCTCAAGCCTACCCTGGTGGAAAACAAGGCGACCACCTCGCTGGAAACGGCGATTGAGCAGACGCCTGGGGTGAGTTTGGTCGACGGCGAACCCCAAATCCGAAGCGGCAGCGGTTTCAGCTACGGCGCCGGCTCCCGAGTCATGGTTCTGGTCGACGACCTTCCCGTCCTCAGCGGCGATGCAGGCCGTCCCACCTGGGGCTTCCTTCCCTTGGAAAACCTGGAACAAATCGAAGTCATCAAGGGGGCGAGCTCGGTCCTGTACGGAAGCGCCGCCCTGAGCGGGGTCATCAACATCCGCACGCGCTACCCAGACGCCCGGCCACTCACGCGCGTGAGCTTGCAGCACGGCGTCTACAGCGACCCCCAAAGCGCCGAAGAGAGCAAGTACTGGGACGGCACGCTTCAGCAAAGCAACCTGCGCTTCCTGCACAGCCAACAACTCGGTGGATGGGACATCGTGGTCGGCGGGAACGTCCTGGGCGACGACGGCTACAAGGGCCCGGAAATCTATTCGGACAGCCTCGGCGTCCCCCTTGACACGGCCTCCATGAACTACAACCCCCTCACCGTCGACCGATGGGGCGCCAACTCGCAAGCCCGATTCAACGTGAATTTGAGGCGACGCGAGACGGGCATTGAGGGATTGAAGTTTGGGCTGAACACCAACTGGCAGAAGGGCGAGTCGCTCAACACGCTCATTTGGGAACGGGCCTACGAAGGCCTTTATGGCAGCTCGGAAGGGGCAGCCACCCGCACCAAGCAGCTTGTCGGAACGGTCGATCCGTACGTCGAATACCTCTCTCCAAGCGGCACGCAACACAGTTTCCGCAACCGCTGGCAGCACCTCAACAACGACAACGACAACGACCAAAGCAACGCCAGCCACGTCTTCTACTCCGAGTACCAAGTCCAACAGCGCGGCGAATCTTGGGGGCTGGACGGCTTGGTCTTGACGGCCGGGGCCGTTCACCAACTCACCCGCGGGCGCGCCCAGCTTTACACAGGCGGGAACGCCGACGGGCTGAACACCGCCCGCAACATGTCGGCGTACGTGCAAGCAGACCAAAAACTCGGCAAGCGACTCAACCTCTCGGCCGGCACGCGCTACGAGCACTTCAGCATCAACGACAGCACGGCGGCCAAACCCGTGTTCCGTGCCGGCCTCAACTTCCAACCGGCTGAGGCCACGTGGCTGCGTGCGAGCTTTGGCCAAGGGTTCCGCTTCCCCACCATCGCAGAGAAGTTCATCCGGACCGGACTGGGGCCCCTCCAAGTCTACCCCAACAACGCCTTGCGCCCGGAGACCGCCGTCAACGTCGAAGCCGGCGTCAAGCAGGGCGTTCAAATCGGGGGCTTTCAAGGGTTTTTGGACGCCGCGGCGTTTTTCCAGGAGTACGAAGACTTCATCGAGTTCACGTTTGGGCAATGGGGCACGCTCGCCGACCCGCTTGCCGGAAACGGGTTCAGAAGCCTGAACACGGGTCGCTCCCGCGTCACCGGCTGGGAAACGTCCTTGATGGGACGAGCCCGCTGGGGGGAAACCACCCTCGACGTGCTCGCCGGGTACACCTACACCAACCCCGTCAGCCTGACTCCGGACTACCTCTACTCCGTGGTCACCAACGCTTCCGGGGACACGGTTGGCGGAGCGAACTACCTCAACACGAGCCTCGACACCGCAGGCCTGGTGTTGAAATACCGTTCACAGCACCTCGTCCGGTTTGACGCCGAAATGCGTCGAGGTCCCTGGTTTGTGGGCGCCAGCGCGCGCTACCAAAGCGCCCTCCAAAACATCGACGCCGCGTGGATCGTGTTCGAATCCCTCGGAGTGGTCGACTGGGGCTTGTCAGGTTGGTTGGAAGACCACCCGACGCTGCCTTGGATTTGGGATTTCCGAGCAGGTTACGCCCTTTCCGACGCACACAAACTTTCGGTGGTCGTGAGCAACATGACCAACGCGGAGTACAGCATCCGGCCTCTGGCCATTGAATCGCCGCGGCTTGTGAATGTGGTCTACACGTACGAAATTCACTAGTCCGCAACGGCAACCTACCGATCTGACATGAACTTTTTGGCGGTCATTCCCGCGCGTCACGCCTCGACGCGCTTTCCCGGCAAACCCCTCGCCTCCATCGCCGGCTTGCCCATGATTCAGCGCGTCTACACGCGCGTGAAGGAGGCCGAAGCCTGCGACAAGGTGGTCGTCGCAACCGACGACGAGCGCATCGCGGCTGTCGTCCTGGACTTCGGCGGCGACGTGGTCATGACGTCCGAAGATTGCCCCAACGGCACCGTTCGGTGCCACCAAGCCGTCGAGCTCCTCGAAGCGCAGGGACACACCTTCGACGCGGTCTTGAACATCCAAGGAGACGAGCCGTTTGTGCATCCCGACCAAATCAGTCAGCTCGCCGACCTGTTGCGCAAGCCCGACGCCGCCGTCGTCACGCTCGCCAAGTCCATGCCGGCCGACCCCGAAATTCATTCGCCGCACCGCGTCAAAGTGGTGCGCAACATGAAGGGCCGGGCCCTGATGTTCAGCCGCAGTCCCCTGCCGCACGGCGACGGACCGTGGCTGCAACACGTGGGGCTGTACGGGTTCACCCGCACGGCCCTGGAGGCCTTGGTGCAACTCAGCCCCACCCCCCTCGAGCAGCGCGAAAAACTCGAGCAACTGCGGTGGCTCGATCACGGCTGGCGCATTGACGTGGGCACGACTCCCCACCTCACCCCAGCCGTCGATACGCCGGAAGACTTGCTGGCCATCGAAGCCATGCTGGCGAAGGGCAGATTGGCCTGAGGCCCCTGACGTGCGAGCACAACAAAAGCAGGAACCCAAGGGCCCTGCTTTTCACTTTTCGAAAGAACGCTCGGTTGGTTATTTCAACTTGCCGAGGCGTGCCTTAACCTCCACCGTTTCACGACGCAAGAGCAAGCCGGGCTTGTACGTCTTGGTGAACTGAGGATAAAACACCACGTCATATCCCGGGTTGGCTTCGAGCAATTTGTAGATGGCCCCGGCTTGCGCGCGAGACATCGTGGAAAGAAGTCCCACAACAGGAAATGAGCTTGGAACGCCGCGATCCACCTCGCCTGAACGGCGGTTGGCATTCGAGAACGTCAACAGGCCAAGGAGGGTTGTGACTCGAGCTTCCGCGGTCACTTGAGGAGAAAAATCGAAGTCTTCCGCGCTGAACTCGACGAGGGAGTTGGGTTCGCGGATGCTCTTGTGCACCGAGGCACAACTTTGCAAAGTGAGGACGAGGACTACCGCACCAATCAGGGACAATCTCATGAGATGAACAATTTGAAGTTTACCCCTCCAAGGTAGTGCAAAGGTCGCCCCGAAAAAGCGAGCCTGCCCTCCTGTATCTTCGCAACCCCGCACGCGGTGTGCGGACGTAACTTCGTTGAAATGAACATGCGAATTTTTGGCGCGGCAGCCGCCGCCGTTTGGGCCCTCAACTTGGGCTGCAGCAACCCTTCTTCCACTGACATGAAGACCTCTGACTACGTGACCAAGGCCTCGGAACTTCCGACGCCTCCTGACGCGGCAAAAAAGCCACACACCACCGACATCCACGGCTTGCAATTGCACGACGATTACTTCTGGATGCGGTTGAGCGACGAGCAAAAGGAGGCCAAGGAGTCCGATGCCCAAACCGCCGAAGTCGTCGCCTACCTCGAAGCTGAAAACAGCTACAAAAAAGAGGTGATGGCGCCCACAGATGAATTCCAAACCAAGATCTACGACGAGATCGTGGGCCGCATCAAGAAGGACGACGAGAGCGTGCCTGTGCTGGACAAGGGATACTGGTACTACAGCCGCTACGAAGAAGGCAAGGAGTACCCCTACTCCTGCCGCAAGAAAGGAAGCATGGACGCCGAAGAAGAGGTCATGCTCGACCAGCCCGCGATGGCCGAAGGCCACACCTACTTCGCCGTGGGCGGGCGCAGTGTGAGCCCCGACAACAACCTGCTCGTTTACGGCGTCGACACCGTGAGCCGCCGCCAATACACCCTCTACGTCAAAGACCTGCGCACCGGAGAAATCTTCGAAGACCGCATTCCGGAAACCACCGGAGGCGCCACGTGGGCCAACGACAACAAGACCCTGTTCTACACCAAGAAGGACCCCGTGACCTTGCGTTCGTTCCAGATTTACAAGCACGTGTTGGGCACCGACGTGAGCGAGGACGTGCTCGTGTTTGAGGAGAAGGACGAGACGTTCTCGTGCGGCGTAGGCAAGACCAAAAGCGAAGCCTTCCTCGTCATCGGTACGAGCACCACGGTCAGCACAGAGTGGCATTACTTGGACGCCAGCACCCCCGACGGGGAGTGGAAAGTCATCCAGCCCCGCGAGCGCGACCTCGAATACAGCGTGAGCCACTACGGCGACCACTTCTACATCGTCACCAACCGCGACGCCAAGAACTTCAAACTCGTCAAGACGCCGGTCAACGCGACGACGTACGGCAACTGGGAGGACGTGCTTCCCCACCGCGACGACGTGTTGCTCGAAGGCATCGAGATTTTCAACGATTGGCTCGTCGTTCAGGAGCGCCAAGAAGGCCTTAACAAAATCCGCATCAAGCGCTGGGACGGCACCTCGGACGAATACATCCCGTTCAACGACCCGGCCTACACCGCCTACGTCGGGGCGAATCCTGACTTTAACGCGGGTCGACTTCGTTACAGTTACACGTCCCTGACCACACCCAACAGCGTGCTCGAATACGACTTCGACACCAGCGAGATCACGACGCTGAAGCAGCAAGAGGTGTTGGGCGGCACGTTTGACCCCGCCAACTACGTCAGCGAGCGCATGATGGTGGAGGCGCGCGACGGCGTGAAGGTTCCCGTGAGCATCGTGTACCGCAAAGGCGTCGAACGCACAGGAGACAACCCCTTCTTGCTCTACGCTTACGGCAGCTACGGGGCAAGCATGGACGCGTACTTCTCGGTGGCGCGATTGAGCTTGCTTGACCGCGGTTTTGTGTACGCCATCGCCCACATTCGGGGTGGAAGCGAAATGGGTCGCCACTGGTACGAAGACGGCAAGTTGTTCAACAAGATGAACACCTTTACCGACTTCATCGACTGCGGCAAGGCCATGGTCGCCGAGGGCTTCACCAGCCCCGACCACCTGTACGCCATGGGCGGAAGTGCCGGCGGGCTGTTGATGGGCGCCGTGATGAACCTCGAACCGGGCCTGTTCAACGGGGTGATTGCGGGCGTGCCGTTTGTGGACGTGATCAACACCATGCTCGACGAAAGCATTCCGTTGACGACGTTTGAGTTTGACGAGTGGGGCAACCCCAAGAACAAGGAGTACTTCGATTACATGATGACGTACAGCCCGTACGACAACGTCGCAGCGAAAGCCTACCCCCACGTCCTCATCACGACGGGCTACTGGGACAGCCAGGTGCAGTACTGGGAACCCGCCAAGTGGATTGCCAAGCTGCGTGACTTCAAAACCGACGACAACTTGCTCATCATGGACTGCAACATGGAGACGGGCCACGGCGGGGCTTCCGGGCGCTTCGAGCGCATCAAGGAAGTGGCGCTCGAGTACGCCTTCATGTTCATGCTTGAGGACATCCACGAATGAGCGAAAGCCGCCGGTTTCGGACCCTGACGCGCGACGAACTCCAAGGACTGGAAATGGAGTTCGCGCGCTTCTTGGCTTCTCAAGGGTTGCCCGCCACGGAATGGGCGCGCATTTCCTCGGCGGAGCCGAGACGGGTCGAAGAACTCATTGCGGAATTCAGCACGGTGTTTTGGGAAACCACGACGTCACGCTTGACCTACCTCGAGCGCCACGACGGAGGAGACGTGTGGTACTTCAAATTTGGGGAAACGGACGCGCAGCTGATGCGCATCGACCCGGAGGGCACGCGTTACCGCGGAAGCAAGTCCTTTCCTGAGGAAGCCCGTGGGCAAGAGGTCTTTTTGATCCTGGAACAAGGCGCCACGCCCGTGCCGTCCGAAAAACACGAAGAACTCGACCGCTTGTTCGCAAGCCTCGGGTGAGTGCCAAAGTCACGCTTGCAGCCGCATCCCGCACGGGCCTGCGTGGCCTCAGGCGGGCAATGGCCAGCCCATGCGGCGAAGCCACCCTTCAAAATCCTCCTTGGCCAAGTCCAAATGGTGCGCATGCAGGCCCGCCGTGTTGGCACCTTGAACATGCTGGAAGCTGTCGTCGAGAAACAGCGTCCGCTCCGGCGCCAACCCGTGAAGTTCGCACACGTGCAAAAACGTCTCCGGATGGGGCTTTTTCATTCCCAGGTCTTGGCTGTAGTGCGCCTGTTCAAACGCCCCCCAGAACGCCTCCGCGTCAGGCAACGTAGCCCGCAAGTTCTCCTCAAACACGCGGGCGTGAATGGCGTTGGTGTTGCTCAACAGAAACAAGCGCGTCCGCTGGCCGAGGTGCCGCACCTGCTCCGCGCGACGCGGGGGCATTCCGGTCAAGATGCTGCACCACGCCGCGTGAACCTCCTCGAGGGTCGTGCCCGGCCGGCACCGAGCTTGGAGGTGCCCGTAGAAGGTGTCGCGGTCCAGGTTGCCGGTTTCGAGGTCGTCGAACCAGGGGGTTTGGGCTGCTTGGTGGTACAGAGACGCAAACTCAGTGTCGCCAAGGGCCGCAAAGGCCTTGACAGGCGCGTCGTAATCAATGTCGTAAAGGACGCCTCCAAAGTCCAAGATGACGCCGTCCAGCGCCGCAAGTTCCACGGGTTGGTTCAGCATGGCTGCCGCATCACAAGCGCTTCAACCACGCCTTTTCGTGGCCTCGGGCTCGGGCGTCCTCGAGGGCCCTTCGCGCTTCTTCCTCCGTGACGTAGCCGCCCATGGCCACCACGGTCAGTCCGTTGTGTGCCTGGAAGTGCAGCGACGTCTCAAACCCCTCTGCCTCCATGGTGGCAGACAGCTTTTCCGCATTTTCCTTCACCCCAAACGCTCCTCCCACAATGAGGAAGTTGACCGGCGCGGGAGCCTCTGCAGGCTTTGCCACGGGGGTCGGTGCGGGGGTCGGCGCGGGGGTCGGTTCGGGAGCCGGTTCAGGCGTAGGGGCAGGCGTGACAGGCACGTCAATGCGAAGGCCTCCTGCAGCCGGGCGTCCTGCCTCGACGTCGAATTCGAGCAGGCCTTCCCAGCCCGTGCGGTCCACAAATTCCTGAACCGTCTCGCCCGCGATCGCCTCGTCCGTCTCGGACCAAGCTTCCAAGGACGGGCGTTCGAGGGGGGCGTAAGTCGCCGTCACGGGAACCGCGTTCCAGAGCGGGTTGGTGCCGAGCAAGGTCTCCGTGCCTGCGGGCTCGGACAACAAGTACGCGCCGGCCAAGGTCAGGGGAATGGCCACGGCTGCGGCCGCGCGGCCCAACTTGACGCGAAGCGGAATGACGCGCGGCTCGCGCGACGCCGTGGGAACTTCTTTCGGGGTTTCGGGCCGTGCAGCAGGCTCCAGGAGGGGAGCGGGAGCGGCCTCGGGAGCCGAAGCGGCGTGGGTCGTGGAAGTGCGGGGCGATTCAGGATCCGCGACAGGAGCCGAAGCTGGCACGGCAGCGCCCACGGTCCGTGCCACAAGCGGAATGCTCGCGTGCCCAAACGACCGAAGCATGCGCTCGAATTCCACGTCCGCCATGAAACGGAGTTGCCC
>Ga0255774_10001493_pt1 | contig 19208 bp, 15 predicted proteins | sample 101ome_17_FD_179972 | JGI IMG/M metagenome (GOLD analysis project Ga0255774, IMG submission 179972) | Coastal salt marsh microbial communities from the Groves Creek Marsh, Skidaway Island, Georgia - 101407AT metaG (version 2) | ecosystem: Environmental > Aquatic > Marine > Intertidal zone >...
AAGGGTTATGCCAGTCTGAAAAAAAATCTATTAATTACAGTTATTTATGCTCATTTTCTCTATTTCTTCCTGTTAGGATACAGTAGAACTTGCTAAACATCGGTGGAAATCACCAACTGGCAACAGGACCGGCTAACTGGGTATTATTGGAAGGGAGTAAACCTTGAACCGATCATGCCGGTGCTGACACACAGCCAAAGGCGCAGGGCGACAGGTGCCCACAACAATAATAATGAAGGACCCGCTATGAAGATTCTCTCCTCTATCGGATTGCTCGCCGGTGTTTTGTCAGCGACAAACCTGGCTGCACAGGTTGATACAGAAGTCCTTATTGATCCTGTAGCCAGTTTTACGGAAGCACAGGTGGCCGCCGGACTGGCGGCTTATCAGAATAACTGTTCCGAAGGTTGTCACCAGAATGACATGCAGGGGGGAGGGCCAATTGCATCCCTGCGGGGACCAGCCTTTACGAGTGTCTGGAACAACAGGAGGGTGGCTGACCTGATTGACACAATGATGACAGCGATGCCGCCGACTAATGCGGGTGGGCTCCCCCAGCAGACCTATATCGATCTTGCTGCCTTCATTCTTTCTGCCAATGGCGGGGAAGCCGCTGAGACACCTCTTCAACTCGACTCAGCGGCCCTTATTAGCCAGTTCACGGCGGATGGGTCTCCGGATGAATACCAGGCTCCACTGGCTGGGGATATTCAGGAAGGGCCTACAGGGGTCACTATTGAGGGGAATGTACCGGGTTTCAGTGAAGTCTCCGAGGCAATGCTGAGAACGCCGGATCCCTCCGACTGGCTAATTCATCGGGGTAATCAGCAGGCCTGGAGCTACTCCGCGCTTGACCAGGTCAATCGGGACAATGTTGATGAACTCCGCCTGGCATGGGTATGGGCACTGGGTGAGAATGCCAACAGTCAGCAGTCTCCAATCGTACACGATGGCATCATGTACCTCTTTAAACCGGGCAATAAGATACAGGCCCTGGATGCCACTGTTGGTGACCTAATCTGGGAGCATAGCCTGGGCGGGCGCGCTGGAACCATGCGTGGATTGGCCATCTGGCATGACCGGATTATCACCAATACCCCGGATGCCCGTATCGTCGCTTTGGACGCAGAAAATGGAGAGGAGATCTGGAGCACCCTGATTGGAGAAGGCTTTGGCAATTCCAGTGGTCCACTGGTGGCTGATGGAAAAGTGTTTACCGGAATGGGGCAGTGTCTGCGTTTCCGTGAACAGAAATGTTTTGTCAGTGCCTACGATGCCGAAGACGGCAGTCTGCTCTGGAAGTTTGAAACCGTCGCCCGCGAAGGGACAACAGGGGGGGATACCTGGGGCGGAATTGATGACATGTTCAGGGCCGGCAATGATCCCTGGATAACGCCCAGCTATGATGCTGATCTGGATATTGTCTATATTGGTGTTTCCCAACCCAAACCCTGGATGCCTGTCAGCAGGGGAATGACGGTATTTGATGACGCCCTGTATTCCAATTCAACCCTGGCCCTGGATGCTGATACAGGTGAGCTGCGCTGGTATTACCAGCATGTCCCCGGCGAGGTCTTTGATCTGGATGAAACCTTTGAACGGGTTCTGGTGGATATTGATGATGAGAAGGTAGTTTTTTCCGTTGGTAAACACGGCATTCTATGGAAACTGGACAGGGTTTCGGGACAATATCTGGGACACACAGAAACGGTACTTCAGACTACCTTTGACTATTTCGATCCTGACACGGGCAGGCCCCAGTATCGGGAAGATGTCGTTGAATCCGGTCTCGGTGAGTGGCTTGAAGTATGTCCATCTTCAGCCGGCGGCAAGAACTGGCATGCCATGAGCTATCATCCGGGAACCGAGAGCCTGATTATCCCATTGAGCCAGAGTTGCTTGCGACAGCGGGCAACCCAGATCGATTTTGTAGCAGGCGGGGGTGGTGCTGCGGTTGATCGGGACTGGTTTCCAATGCCTGGTACCAATGGAAACGTTGGCAAGCTGGCTGCCTATGATGTGCGTACCCTGGAAGAGTTGTGGTCTTTTGAACAGCCGGCATCATTCCTGACCGGCGTATTAAGCACTGCAGGGAACCTGGCGTTTGCCGGTGACCTGGATCGGTATTTCAGGGCATTTGATGTTGAGACGGGTGAGGTGCTGTGGGAAACCAGGCTGGGCACCTCCGTACAGGGCTTTCCGATAACGTTCAGTATTGATGGAAAACAGTATATTGCGATGTCCACCGGTCTGGGTGGAGGGAGTCCGCGTATTGTGCCTTCCAGGCTAACACCGCAAATTCATTATCCGGATTCGGGGAATGCGCTGTTTGTGTTCGCATTACCCGAATAAATCCGGATAATCGCGGGCTTCACCCTGGGGGCCGACAATCACGGTTTAACATGGCAGGATTCTTGAGACCGATAAAATAATATCGGGCATTGAATGATTAACAAGAGTGCAACAAGCAGACAATAGAATGAAGTTTTCCAGTTTCGGCGATAAATACACAGGCCATTCAGGGATTGTGGACTTGATGGCAGATCTGGGCGAAGCCTTGCATACCCGCCCCGACATGATTTCCATGGGAGGCGGTAACCCGGCGCGCATTGCCCAGGCCGAGGCGGTTTATAAACGGCACCTTATAAGTCTGCTGGAAGAGAATGACGGTGCCTACAATATCCTGGGAAAATATCAGTCTCCCCAGGGAGATGAAACGCTGCTCAGGCAACTGGCGGACCTGCTTCGGTCAGAATATGGCTGGCCTGTCACTGAAAAAAATGTCGCTATCAGCAATGGCGGCCAGTCAGCATTTTATGTGCTCTCCAACCTGCTAGCCGGCAGGTTTGCGGATGGCACAAGCCGGCAAATCCAGTTTCCCCTGGTGCCGGAATATATTGGTTATGCGGACACTGGGCTTGAACAGAATTTTTTTACATCCACCAGACCGGTAATTGATATGCTCGGCGACCAGGTGTTTAAATACCGCGTCAATTTTGATGACCTGAAGGTCTCTGAAAAAACAGCGGCATTCTGTGTGTCCCGCCCCACCAATCCGACAGGCAATGTGCTGACCGACAATGAAATCTCCCAACTGGATAGCATCGCCGCTGCCCATGACATACCGCTGATTATTGATGGAGCTTACGGTACACCTTTTCCGAATATTATTTTTGAAGAAGTCAGTCCGTACTGGAGCGAGAACACGATTATACTGTTGAGTCTATCCAAGCTGGGCCTGCCCGGGGTGAGAACCGGATTCATAGTGGCCAGAGAAGAGGTCATACAGGCCTATGCCAATGCAAATACCATCCTTAATCTTGCCTGTGGGAATGTGGGGCCTGCTATTGCCGGACGACTCTTTGAAAAGGGACAGGTACTGGATATTGGCAGGAACCTGATTATGCCTTTTTACCGTGACAAGGCTTTCAGGACCATGGATATGTTTATGGACTCCATGCGTGATTTGCCTATGTATGTCCATAAACCGGAAGGGGCTATTTTTCTGTGGTTATGGTTCAGGAATCTGCCTGTCAGTGCGGCAAAACTGTATGAAATTCTCAAGGATTCCGGGGTACTTGTCATTCCTGGACATGATTCATTCGCCGGATTGGATGCTGACTGGCAACATTCTCACGAGTGTATCCGAATCTCCTATGCACAGGATGATGCGCAGATTCGCAAGGGAGTCGACATTATAAGCAGGGAAGTCCGGAAACTTTATGAACAGGGATAAAACGATAAAAGGATGAAACAGAGTCTTGTCTCCTCCTGGAGATGCCATTACTCTTTCAACAGTTAATACACAATGCAGGAAAGTATTTTATGAACAGATTTTTTCGATCGGTTCTGGGGCTTATCCCCTGTACCTTGCTGGCTTTTTCAGGTGCCGTTTTTGCACAGGAACACAGTTATGCACCCAGTGATATTGAAAATGGCCGTGGGCTTTTCCAGGCCAATTGTCTTGGCTGTCATGGAGATAATGGCGACCAGGTTGAAGGGGCTGACCTGAGCTCTGGCCGGTTCCGTAGAGCCAGTACTGACGAAGAACTGATCCGGCTGATTCGTGAAGGCATACCCAACACCCTGATGATTCCAAAAACCAATCTTTCCTATGGGGATACGCGTGCGATTGTTGCCTTCCTGAGATCCCTGCCGACCGGGGGCGCGCTTGTTGCAGACAATCGCGATGTGCGTATCGGTGACGCATCCCGCGGTGAGTCGCTTTTCTTTTCCGAGCAGACACAATGCAGTGCCTGTCATGGTGTCAATGGAGGAGGTAACCTGTTGAGCCCTGATCTTGCCAATATCGGTGCCACCCGCACACCGGGCTCGCTGGAAGATTCCATGCTAGATCCGGCCAAGGAGGTCAGGGCAGGTCAACGTTTCTATCAGGTCACGGATATGTCCGGTAACCGTACCGAGGGACTGCTTCTGAACCAGGACACGCATTCTTTACAGTTGCTCAATGGAGAAGAAAAACTGGCAGCCTTTCAGAAATCCGAGCTGGACAGTCACGGTTTTATTCCGTCCCCCATGCCGTCCTATCTTGATGTGTTATCCCCGGCTGAGGTGGCTGATCTTGTTGCCTACATGTTGTCGCTTAAAGGAGACCAATAATGAAAGCTGTAAAAATTATCGCATGTCTCCTGCTGGCATCCATTCAACTTTCCGCTGTTGCACAGGTAACTCCAGAACGACTCCTCAATGCCGAGGATGAGCCTGAGAACTGGCTGCTTTACGGGGGTGATTACGACAGTCATCGTCATAGTGATCTTACCCAGATCAACAAGTCCAATGTTGATCAACTGGAACTGAAATGGGTATGGCAGAACCGGGCCCGCGATGGCGCTTCTGAAAAGTTTGAAGCGACTCCACTGGTGGTGGATGGCGTCATGTACACGGTTGGTGCACCCAATAACGTGGTCGCTATTGATCCGGTTTCGGGCCGTCTGTTCTGGCAGTATTCCTACACACCTTTGCCTGAAGCACGTTTGTGTTGTGGTCGGGTTAACAGAGGACTCGCTATTCATGGCAATGACCTTTTCATGGGGACCATCGATGGCAAGTTACTCAAGCTCGATGCCCGCAATGGAGAACCTGTCTGGCTGGTTGACGTGGCTGACCCGGAACTGGGTTATGCCCTGACACTTGCTCCCCTGATTATAGGGGATAAGGTCATAGTCGGTCCTGCTGGGGGTGAATACGGTATCCGAGGATTCATAGCGGCCTATGATGTGGAAAGCGGAGAGCAGTTGTGGAAGTTCAACACGGTGCCAGGTCCCGGAGAGCCCGGTTTTGAGTCCTGGGAGGATCCTGAGCAGGAAGCCTGGAAGATTGGTGGTGGTTCAATCTGGCAGACCGGTTCCTATGATCCTGAACTCAACCTGACCTACTGGGGGGTGGGAAATCCTGGTCCTGACTGGAATGGTGATTCACGTCCCGGAGACAATCTGTATACGGAGTCTGTGGTTGCCCTTAATCCCGATACCGGTGAGATAGTCTGGCATTACCAGTTCACTCCCCATGATGAAATGGATTATGACGCGACCCAGGCGGCCGTGCTGGTTGACATGGAATGGCAGGGTGAAGAGCGCAAGGTCATCCTGTGGGCCAATCGTAATGGTGTGTTTTATGTCATCGATCGTGAAAGCGGTGAATTTCTTCTCGGTGAACCCTTCGTATCCGTTAACTGGTTAAGTGGTTTTGATGAAAATGGCCGCCCAATCCGTGCGCTGTATCCAACGGAAGAGGGCACGTTTATCATGCCCAATAACCAGGGGGCTACGAACTGGTATCCACCATCCTATTCACCGGTTACAGAACTGTTCTACATGCCGGCCTGGCTGGATACATTCTCTGTCTATACCAAACGTCCTGTGGAATACACGCCAGGCCAACAGTATGTCGGCGCTTTCCCCACTATGGCAATGCCGGCACTTGGCGTAAATCCGGTAAATCAGCGTCTGCCTGAGGAAGGACTTGGAGCCATCCTGGCAATCAATCCACAAACCGGGGAAGTGGTATGGCGCCATATGATGACCAATGTTACTGACAGTGGGGTCCTGAGTACCGGCTCCAACCTGGTGTTTGCCGGTGGCAGGGAAGGTCACTTCTATGGACTGGATGCGGAGACCGGGAAAGAATTGTGGAAAGCCTCACTGGGCGGCCAGATAGCAAATGGCCCGATGAGTTATGCCATTGATGGTAAACAGTATGTGGCTATAGCAGCTGGTGCGGGTCTCTTTGTATTTGGCCTGCCGGAATAAACCAGGTAGCGTTTGATCATGACTAGGCAGGTAATAACATTTCCCGTTTTTACCTGCCTGTTTCTATTTTTCTTTTCCATTTTTCTCATTTCATTTCCGCTGAAAGCCGATCAGAATGACCCCAGGCTGGAGGAACTGTTCAATTTGCTACGGGCAGAGGAAGACAGTTTTCGAGCCAACGATATTGCCAACAGGATCTGGTCAGTCTGGACAGAACACGAAGACTCCCGGGCAAATACCCTGATGATGCAGGGTATTGCCCGCATGAATGCCGGTGACCTTTTCGGTGCGCTTGATACCTATGATGCCCTGATTGCGCTGCAACCGGATTTTGCTGAAGCCTGGAATAAACGGGCGACCCTCTACTGGCAACTGGATCAATTCGATGCTTCCCTGAAAGATATCGAGCAGGTGCTCAGGCTGGAACCTTTTCATTTCGGGGCACTGTCGGGCAGGGGACTTGTTTACATGGAGAGGGGAAACTACCTGCAGGCCCGTGGGGCTTTCCTGACGCTGCTTGAAGTCTATCCAGCCATGCCTGGAGTGAGGGAGACAGTGCAGCAGCTTGAACGTGTGTTGCAAAAGGGTATTCCGCAATAGTTCATGGGGTAAGGCAGGAGATGACCGGTTCCCTGGATTATCTGCGAAAAGGTTTGAGGTACAGTAATAAAAACCCGGCAGTTGCCGGGTTTTTTATTAAAGCTTGAGTATCCTGGATTACATCGGGGGTGTTGCTTCGTCCTTACCCATATGTAGCCCAACTTTACTGGGTGCGGTTTCCTCCATAAACAGCGCAACGATGAAGCCAAGGACCAGACCACAAGCGGCAAAGTATATTGCGGCACGCAATCCGTATGCTTCCGCCAGATTACCGGCAATGATGGGACTCAGACCTCCACCGAGAAACTCGCCTGCAAAAATCACAAAGCCGGCCATGGATGCCAGCATTCCCGGAGGGGCCGCTTCTGCAGCAACAGGACCAGCAAGAATCGCCAGGGCCGCGAAGTTGAAGAGGGAGGAGAAGAATAACAGTATCCACAGCACGGTTGTACTTTCTGGTCCAGTCTGTGAAAAGGTATACAGAAACACGGCAGCCAGAATGTAGGAGGCCAGTGTTGTCATCTTTCGCCCCAGAATATCTGACAGGGCAGGCATGGCAAATTGACCGATGCTGCCACCCACACCCACGGCAGTAAATACACCACCGGCTGTAAGTGGCGCGAGACCGAGTCCGCCCGCTTCCGGTGGCGCAGTTAGATAGGCCATCAAAAGGGCTGCAATAACAAATATTCCACCCATCGCACAGATCAGGGTGAGTGGCGCTACTTTGGCATTACGGTGCCCGAACATGCTAAATACTGAGCTGATGGACAGGGATGAACCTGGGCTGCTGTCACCTGACTCAGCTACCTGTTTCAAAGGTTCCCGAATGACAAACCACATGATGACCGCAATGATGACGCCAGGTGCGCCGACCAGCATGAATACGACAGGCCATTCATATATTTCCAGCAGTTGTGTTGCGATGTAAGGTCCAAGCGCCAGACCAAACAGGGAAATCATGCATTGGAATATGCCATTGTTCAGGCCGCGACGGGAAGGTTTGGATGCTTCAAATGCGACGGCGACACCTGTTGAGGCTACAGGCCCTTCTGCCAGCCCCATAATCACGCGCACCAGTACCAGCATGGCGATAGAGGTAGCCAGACCACTGAAGGCAGACATCAGGGAAAAGATCAGGATGGCTGGAACAAGAACGGCGCGTCGGCCAAGTTTATCGGCAAGGAAGCCCATGACGAAAGCGGATATACCCCAGGCCATGCCCAGATATCCGGCCAGAGCGCCTCCCTGTTCAGGTGACAGCCCAAGATCTGCCCCCATGGAGGAACTTGGTGACTGGAGAATGATAGGTAATATGAAACGGTCTAGTCCGACCAGTCCGAAGGTCAGACTGAGCAGCAGGATGATTTTCCACTCGTAACTGGCATCCCAGTTACTGGTATCTTGTTCAGACATAGGAGAGTCCCCTCTTTAAATGATTTTCTGAATAACGGCTCAGGAATTATTGTTATTTTTCAGGACAAAATCCTGACAAGCCCGCAGAGTAAATCATATATTCCTGAGAATGACACTTATTAATTTGAGCTACAAACCTTAGAATAGATAACTTAATCAATGAATTACCCTATCCGGGTATATAGAGGACTGTCGAATCCTGTAGGCTGTCCGTAATAAACCTGCAGAGACATGCAAGCATGATGACTTTATCCAGAGCACGAACTGTTTTTTTGACAATTGCCAGCCTGTTTTCAGGTTGTTACGGGACAGGCCTGTATGCCCAAAGTATTGCCGGCGGCAGGGCAGAGTTTTTGCTGGACAAGAGCAGGCTATGTTTTCCGGTGGCGCTGGTGGAAGAAGGCAGTTCCTACGATGTGTGTATGCAACTTGACAGTATTGATGAGGGATACAGCTTTACGCTTGCCAGTGCAAGCCAAAGGGATGATGTGCCTGCCGGGGCCGCAACCTACAGTCCTCAGGATGGTCTGATCATTCCTGTTGTACGTTTCAGCAATGGGGCCACCTTTGTGAATGTGACTTTTGTGGCGTCTCTGGACAGCAGTACTTCAACTGTTCGCTTTGTAGTTACCGGTGGTGAGAAAGTGATTGTTAACCCGGATCACTCAATTGCACGGGTATGGAATGAAGAATTGCTGAATGGCATTCGCAACGATTTCGCCAGGCCAACAGTTCATTCGCGTAATCTCTTCCATACCTCTGCTGTGATGTATGACGCCTGGGCCGTATTCGATGAAACAGCAGATACTTATTTTCTGGGAAAGACACTTAATGGTGTTGAATGTCCCTATGAAGAGATATCGGTGTCGGCAGGCGTGGAGTCAGCACGGCGAGAGGCAATCAGTTTTGCTGCCTTTCGCTTGTTAAAGCATCGATTTGCCAATGCTCCGGGGGCTGTCAGTGTGCTGAATGAATTCAATAATGTTTTTGCAGCACTGGGCTATGACGCCAATTACACCAGTACAGATTACAGTAACGGTAGTGCCGCAGCGCTGGGAAACCATCTTGCCGAGTGCATGATTGCCTACGGATTGCAGGACGGGGCCAATGAATCAAATGGTTATGCTCCAGAGAACTATATGCCGGTTAATACAGCGTTGGTACCAACAGAGAAAGGAAATCCAGTTCTGGAAAACCCCGATCGCTGGCAACCACTTTCTTTTGAGGTATTTCGTGATCAGAGTGGAAACCTGTTCCCTGGTGAAACACCGGAATTTGTTGGGCCCGAATGGGGTAGGGTACGGCCTTTCTCATTGCAGGAAGAGGACCTGACCATCTATCAGCGGAACGGGGCACAATGGTGGGTTTATCATGACCCGGGTGATCCTCCTTTCATTGACGATAATGTTCTGGGTTTACCCCGGGGGGATTATTACAAGTGGGGCTTTCAACTGGTAACACAATGGTCCTCCCATCTTGATCCGGACGATGGTGTCTTGTGGGATATCTCCCCTGCCAGCATCGGCAACATCCAGGAATATCCCATCACCGAGTTGCAATATAAGTCCTTCTATCAATTGTCTGGGGGAGACACATCCCAGGGGCATCAGGTCAATCCGTATACGGGACAACCCTATGAACCCCAACTGGTCCCTCGGGGGGACTATGCCAGGGTTCTGGCCGAATTCTGGGCGGACGGTCCGGATTCGGAGACTCCGCCGGGTCACTGGTTCACTATTCTTAATTATGTGTCTGATAATCCACTGACAGAAAAACGGTTTGCTGGAGAGGGGGATGTGCTTGATGATCTGGAATGGGATGTTAAAGCCTACTTCACACTTGGCGGGGCCATGCATGATGCGGCCGTCACTGCCTGGGGCATCAAGGGCTGGTATGACTATATCCGGCCAATCTCGGCACTGCGCTACATGGCTGAAAAAGGGCAGAGCAGTAACCCCGAACAGGCGTCCTATGATCCTCAGGGAATCCAGTTGCTTCCCGGCTTCATAGAGCTGGTGACTGAAAATGACCCGTTGGCCCTGGAGAATCCGGATAATATCGGCAAGATCAAGTTTTTCGCCTGGAAAGGCCCGGACTATGTGGAGGATCCCGAAACAGACTATGCCGGTGTAGACTGGATCCTGGCCGAGGACTGGTGGCCTTACCAGCGACCTTCATTTGTCACCCCGCCTTTTGCCGGTTATGTGTCCGGGCACAGCACCTTTTCCAGGGCGGCTGCACACGTCATGACCCTGCTTACCGGCGATGAGTTCTTCCCTGGCGGCATGGGCGAATTTCATGCCCCAAAAAATGAATTCCTGGTCTTTGAAGAGGGTCCCAGCGTGGATGTCACCTTGCAGTGGGCAACCTACATGGACGCTTCAGACCAGACCAGTCTTTCCCGTATCTGGGGGGGAATCCATCCTCCTGCAGATGATATTCCGGGACGTCACCTGGGAGATATTGTGGGGCCTGAAGCGTTTGAATTTGCCAGGCAGTATTTTGCCGACCAGACGCCTTGATAAACTAACCGGGCGAATACCCGTAATGTCGGGATTTATTCCTGTCCTAATGAAATCAGGCTTTACTTAATATATAACATTAATAAAAATTAATAACCTATTGAAATATAAAAATAAAGTATATTTTTGCTTGATTTTTCTCTTAATCCAATTTATTGACTAAGATAGTGATCTTCTTCACAAATCTGTAATAACTTTCTGTTTTAGTTCACAATTAAGGAATACGCTGTTAAACAGCAATGGACCAAGTCGTTACCATTCGCGTATGCCTTTCAAACTTGCATGTGAGTTGCAATGCTGATTTCTGTAGCGCACGCACAGACAAGGTGTATCGATACAAAACATGCTGTCCAACGTTAAACGACACTGAACCTCTTGCCGATTGGCAGGAGAAAGGACAGAAAATGAACACCTCAAGTCTTTCGAAGCCATTGACAGCACTGTTACTGCTTCTCCTGGTTACGGCCAGTGCAGTAGTTGGCGCACAGGATAATAATGCCATTGGCAAAATTCTTATCAGCAGAGGAGGGGTTGAAGCTGTTTCTCCTGATGGGGAATCGCGCCAGCTCAGACGGCGATCCGATGTGTTTGCCCAAGACACCATCATTACCGATGCCTCCGGTTTTGCACAGATCCGTCTGGTGGATTCAGCCATTATCGCTCTCAAGGAAAATACCGAGTTCGTTTTCAGGGAATACAACTTCGACGGTGAAGGAGCCACAGACAATCGTGCCATTATGGAACTGTTGCAGGGTGGTTTCCGGACTATTGATGGTCTGATTGGCGAGGGAAATGAAGATGAATACCGTGTGGATACCCAGTACGTCTCCATCGTGGTTCGCGGGACCACTCATGAGGCGGTCATAGACAATCTGGAGGATGCCCTCTATACGGCTGTTTTTGATGGGGGTACAACCGTGTCCAATGAGCAGGGTTCCATAGACCTGGGTATTGGTGCCGGGTTTGATTTCAGCCGCACCGGGCGTGGCCAGGCGCCGGAGGGACTTCCCACGATTCCCGCCCAGCTGGGCAATATTGCTGTCAATGGCGGTGTTGAAGAGGATGATTCGGATTCCGGGGAAGAAAGTGAACAGGAGTCTTCAGACAGTAGTGATGGTGATGATTCCTCTGGAACCGCTGCAGATGGGGATGAGCAGGGTGCAGGACAGGCTGATGAGCAGGATGAAACAACAGTTGCCGGTAATGCTCAGAATAATGGCGCAGGCCAGGACAACGGAAACGCCCAGGCTGGTTCCGACAGTGCCAATGCTGACATTGATGTGCAGATCAACCCGGCCAACAATACTGAGGATTTGCGTCAGATTGAAGTCAAGGTCATTGCACCTGAAGAGCCAGAAGATACCGGTGACGCTGAAACAGAACCAGAACCAGAAACGGACGAAGACAACGATACGGGTATCTTCACTTTGATTGAAGAGGAAGAGCCCGAAGAGCCGGTGGTAGAGGAAGAGCCTGAAGAGCCGGTTGGAGAGGAAGAGCCGGATACTGACGACGGTGAAAGCCCAGGCCAGAGCGGTGATGCTCTCGGACAGGGGGGCGATTCGCCCGGAAATAGTGAGGATGCTCCGGGCCAGGGAGGAGATTCTCCCGGGAATAGCGGTGATGCCCCGGGTCAGGGAGGAGATTCCCCCGGGAACAGCGGTGATGCGCCAGGGCAAGGCGGTGACAATCCGGGCAATGGTAACGGAAACAACGGCAATAATAACGATGGTGGAGACACCACGACTGATGATACAGACACCAGTGGCGACAGTGCCGGTCCGGGCAACTCAGGCAATGCGGGCAATGGTAACGGCAATAATAACGATGGTGGAGACACCACGACTGATGATACAGACACCAGTGGCGACAGTGCCGGTCCGGGCAACTCAGGCAATGCTGGCAATGGCAACAATAACGGCAACGGAAATAATAATGGCAACGGCAATACGCTTGTCCAGTCTTCAGACACCCTTATTCAGGATCTGGTAAACGGTCTGGATGAACTTCCGGGCAATGCAGATGTCTTTCTCTCCGAGGTCAACGGCAAGACGGTTCTAGTAGCTACCATGGCGGGCATGGATGACAGTGGGCTGCAGTCGTCGGCTTCCCTGGGCGACCTGACAGTCGACTGGGGTTACTGGAGTCTGCCGGGATTACTGTCCAGTAAACAGGAAATCAGCCGGGAAGACTTCCAGCGGGTCTACCTGGCCGTCGTTGAGCCGGCTAATATGGATGACCTGAAGTCCACTTCAGGCAGCTGGAGCTTCAGTTCCGAGCCCAACCAGTTTACCGGGACCGGAACAGGCGGCACACTGACCGGTCTGCAGATGGGATTTGACGTCAACCTGGATTCCGGTGCTGTCAGTAACGGCAGCTTTGTAGCGGATGTTGGTTATGGTCAGCAGAGTTGGTCCATGAATTTCACTGGTAGCGTTGAAGGTGCTACGGCAACCATGGGCAACTTCAGTGATACGTTAGTCATTACACCCGATGGAGTCACAGGAGCCATTCACGGCAGCCTTGATGGTGTCTTTACCGGGGCAGGGGATATCCAGGGTTTTGTCAGTGGCTTCTCCCTGACCAGTGGCAGTGAGGCACTTGGTGGTTTTGGCCTGCTTCGTGGAACCCCCGAATAATGTGAAACCCTTTTAAATCCGCATAAAAATACCCGGCAGTAGCCGGGTATTTTTTTGGAAAAGCAGCGTGAATCAACATACTAGAGTGAGTCCAGTTCCAGCAGGACAGGGCAGTGGTCAGAGCCCATGATGTGGTCGTATATTTCGGCTTTACTGATATGGCCTGCTAGGCTGGCAGAGGCCAGGAAGTAATCCAGCCGCCAACCAATATTCTTCTCCCTTGCGCCTGCACGATAACTCCACCAACTGTATTTGACGGTATCCGGGTGAAGATGCCTGAAGGTGTCGATAAATCCGGCATCCACGATATTGTCCAAACCGTCAATTTCCTGCTGGGTGTAGCCTGCTGTCTTGTTGTAGTTGGGCTTGGGTCTTGCAAGGTCTATATCCCTATGGGCCACATTTAGATCGCCACAGGTAATGACCGATTTATGTTTCTCCAGGCTTTGCAGGTAAGAGAGAAATTCCCTGTCCCATTGTTGGCGATACTCCAGGCGACGCAGACCATTCCCTGAATTAGGGGTATAGACAGTGACCAGGAAAAATTTATCAAATTCGGCGCAGATAACCCGACCTTCCTGGTCGTGCTCCTCAATCCCCAGGCCATTTGTAACAGAGAGTGGCTTGCTAGCCGATAATATTGCGGTACCGGAATACCCTTTGCGTTCAGCAGAGTTGGGAAAGACATGAAATTCTTCAAGTCCAGCCAGGGCAGTTAATACCTGGTCATCCTGGGCCTTGGTTTCCTGTAGACAGACCACATCGCAATGCAGTGCCTGTACAGCCTCGACAAACCCCTTGTTTACAGCAGCCCGAATTCCATTGACGTTCCAGGAGAGTAATCGCATTAATCAGTCCAGCTCAGTTGAGCATATTCAGGGATTGTTGAACAAAAAAGCTGTTGCGATCGATCGTTTCCAGAACAACATCCCTGGTGCTTTCACCATCTTTAAGCGTTAGTGGAATACTGCTGCCCGCGGGGCCGAAGTGCCAGAGTGTTCTGAAAAATCCTGCCATCGATGACACTGGCTGGCCAGCAACTGACAGAATAATGTCACCTGTTCGAATTCCGGCTTTCGCTGCTGGTGCTCCCATGTAAAGACCAACAACACACAATTCTGATTCGTGCTCTTCAACCAGTGTGCCAAGCCAGGGGCGTGACTGAGCCGGTTTCTGGCCATGGACACACATGTGGTCAATATAGGGCATGACGAGATCAGTGGGGATGAAAAGATTACCGGGGACGATATCCCCGGTTGGGCCCTTAAGACCAAGAGCGAGTGAACCGATACCGACAAGCTGTCCAGTGCTGTTTATTAGTCCAGCGCCGGACCAGTGTTCACACAGGGGAATGGTATAAAAGGCTTTTTCCAACAGGTATTCCCAGCGCCCGGCATATTCTTCCTTGCCAAATACGGCTGCATCCATGGCTTTTTTGTTGTCACTGGTCAGGATTTCGATACGGTCACCGACATTGACGCTGTCTGCCGGACCAGTATCCAGATATGTCTTTCCCAGGGATGCCGATGGCTTCAATAAAGCCAGGCCCGAGTCATAATCCTGGGCCAGCACAATGCCTTCACTTGTTTGCCCCTTGCGGTTGGTTATCCATACTTCACCAGCTTCCATGACTGAGTAGCCTACGGTCAACATGAGTCCGTCCGGGCTGACCTGCATGGCATGACTTTCACGCTCTGTACCCAGCATCTCAGCAGTCATTGCCGTGTTAGGCACAATACTGTGCACAGCCATAACGGCTTCATTTCGGGGGAGCTCAAATGGAATAATTGTTGCAGACATTGATTACAGCTTCTTATTACTTCTGATAATGATGATAACGCTTTTGTCGGAAAATGACAGGGGGGTGAATGGCGCAGTTTAACGCTAGCGTTCGCTCTGGGGAGTGTGACCATCTGTCGGTGTATGGTAATATGCCTGCCGTTTTAGACCAGTGCCCGATGTTTCGCCCCGGTGGCACAGCTGGATAGCGCGGCCCCCTCCTAAGGGGCAGGTCAGAGGTTCGAATCCTCTCCGGGGCGCCATAAAAATAGCCCCTCGCAGAGGGGTTTTTTTATGGTGCCTGGGAAAGTCCGATGAGAACCTTCAGGTTCGACAGCGGCGATAGCCGCGCAGACGGCCGTTTTACCGGCCGCCCGCAGGGTGAGGTATTTGGCTTCGCCAAATACCGAATCTATCCTCTCCATTCAATTTCCCAGGTTTCTCTAGGCTTATTACCAGGACCTTCTGATCGCTTCTTACGAGCTACACGACAACATCGAACATCCGGGTTTGGTACGGGCCCATTCCGGTCTCTTTGCTACCAGATGGTCTTTACCTTCCTGGTCCGTGTAAGGAGTCTTAAGCACCTCCATCAGTTCATGAATACCACTGTAGTCACCTTGTTCCGCTTTATCGATGGCAAGCTGGGCAAGGTAGTTGCGCAGCACATAGAGGGGATTAACCATATTCATTGACAAGTGGCGTTCTTCATCTGGTACGGTTTCGGAGTTTAATCGTGCAAGATAGTCTTCGAACCACTGAATGAATCCTGTATGGGCATCTTCAGAAAGCTGTTCAGCGTAAAACGCGGGTGTGATTTTGGCCAGGGCCTGTTCTGCAGAGTCCTGCCTTTCAATGTTTGCAAGGTGCCTGAAAAAGATTGTCATATCTGTTTCAGCAAGCCCAAAGGTGCTGATCAGTGACAGGCAAAGCGATTCATCACCGGATTGCTGTGTACTCAGGCCAAGTTTTTTTTGCATCATCTTCAGCCATTCCTGCTCATAGGTGTTTTTGAATTCCTCGAGAGCATCCTCCAACCCCTGAGCCTCACCAATCAGGGGGTAAATGGCATTGGCCAGTTGCAGTAAATTCCACAAGGCAATTTTGGCCTGGTTACCAAAACGGTAACGTCGTCCCTGGGCATCGGTTGTATTGGGTGTCCACTCAGGGTCGTAATTCTCCAGCCAGCCGTAAGGGCCATAGTCGATAGTCTGGCCGATGATGGACATATTGTCCGTATTCATGACGCCATGGACAAAGCCAACTCTCATCCAGTGGACAATGAGTCCCGCCGTGCTCACGCATACTTCCCTGAACCAGGTCATGTATGTCTCCTTGCCAGGTTCTCCCAGATGGGGAAAATTCTGCCTGAGCGTATAGTCGGCAAGTTTTTTGAGGTTTTCCTGATCTCCCCTGGCTGCGAAAATTTCAAAACTGCCAAAGCGTGTGAATGTCGGTGCCGCCCTGCAGACTACCGCCCCTGGTTCATACCGGGGATGACCATCATAAAACATATCCCGAACGACGGACTCACCGGTCCCGACCAATGAGAGCGCGCGTGTTGTCGGTACACCCAGATGGTACATGGCTTCACTGCAGAGAAACTCCCGAACTGAGGAGCGCAGAACGGCAAGCCCGTCAGCGCTTCTGGAATAGGGCGTCGGGCCCGCCCCCTTGAGCTGGAGTGTCCAGAACTGGCCATCGGGTGCTTTCAGTTCTCCCAGGTTGATCGCCCTGCCATCTCCGAGTTGACCGGCCCAGTTGCCAAACTGATGACCACCGTAGCAGCAGGCATAAGGCACCATGCCTTCAAGCAGACTGGTCCCGCTAAACACACGGGTAAATGCTTCATTGCCGGATTCGGCGGGATTGAGGCCCAGTTCCAGCATCAGGTCTTGTGAGGATGCAATGAGGGAGGCATTGGGGAATGCTTTCGGAGTGACCAGCGAGTAGCAGGCCTGGCTGACCTGGCGTGTATAGTTCTCCCTGACAGGGTCGCCGGGTAATTCTGTGATGAAGGTACTATGTACCTTCAGTCCATCAAGAGACCTCATGTTGAAAGGTTTGTTCATAATCAAGGCTACTGTGTGCAGATAATATCGGGGCTGGCAACCTGTATCCTGTATAGTGAGGCCACAATCCCTTAAAATAGGACATCTGTCCAGTCTGCAATTTATACGTGAAAGGCTGGTCTTTAGGTTAATCCTTCTGACGGTTGCCAAACCTACTTGATTTCCAAAACGGACAAAAGCGAATTCGCTTGGATTATGACATGCTGGATACCAGACCACTGCTCATTGAAACAGACTTTCCTTTTCTCAAGAGGGACTCTCTGGAAACACTCCAGGTCAATCTGGGATACCTGTGCAATCTCAGCTGTACCCATTGTCATGTCAATGCCGGTCCCCGTCGTAAGGAGTTGATGAGCCTGGAAGTGATTGAGCTTGTGCTTGATTTTATTGACAGGAAATCCATAAAAACCCTAGATCTGACCGGTGGGGCTCCTGAGATGAATCCTCATTTTCGTTACCTGGTCAAGGAAGCCAGAGCCAGGGGAGTGGAGGTGATTGACCGCTGTAACCTGATGATCCTTCTGGAGGAGGGTTATGAAGACCTGGCAGAATTCTTAGCCCATAATGAAGTCATCATTACAGCGTCATTACCTTGTTATCTTGAGGAAAATGTTGAAAAACAGCGCGGGAAAGGAATCTATGATGGCAGCATTGAGGCCCTGAAAAAGCTCAATGCCCTGGGTTACGGCATTGACAGCAATCTGCAGCTTAATCTTGTGTACAACCCTGTGGAGCTGAACCTGCCTCCGCCACAGGAACCTCTTGAAGCTGATTACAAACGCATACTTGACGAAAAGTATGGCATTGTTTTTAACCAGCTTTTCACTATTACCAATATGCCAATCAGTCGCTTTGGGGGCATGTTGCTGGCAAAAGGCCTCTATGAAAAATACATGGGAATCCTCAAGGATAATTTCAGTGAAGGTAACCTTCAGACAGTGATGTGCAGGACACTACTAAGTGTGGATTACCAGGGCTATGTCTATGACTGTGATTTCAATCAGATGCTGAAGATGTCGTTAGTAGCAACGTCAAGGCCCAAACCTCACCTGCAGGACCTTCTTGATCAGGATCTGGAGGGCGCAATGATTGCAGTTGGTGATCATTGTTATGGCTGCACGGCGGGACAGGGTAGCAGTTGTGGTGGTGCCCTGAGTGACCGATAGCATACAGGCAAAGCCATGAGTAGTGCCAAGGTCAGTATTATTATTCCTGCGCTGAATGATGCGGGTGAACTGAAGCGATTACTTCCTGAGTTGCAGGACTTTCGTACAGAAGGTCATGAGGTCATAGTTGTTGATGGTGGTAGTATAGATGGTACGCTCAGCGTGGCCAGGCCGTTGTCTGATCGTCTGCTGATGACTGGTGCCGGTCGGGGCAGGCAGATGAATCTTGGTGTGGAAAATGCCCGCCATGATCTTGTACTGTTCTTGCATGCAGACAGTCAGTTCCCGGGGAATGGAATCCATGAAATTCTCAGGGTCATGAATGAAGGAGATCATCACTGGGGCCGTTTTGATATTTCCCTGGACGGGAAAGCCGGTATATATCGTCTTATCGCGTTACTGATGAATATTCGCAGTCGCATCACCAAGGTGGCCACCGGTGACCAGGGTATTTTTGTCAGAAAATCCCTGTTTCTTTCCGTGGGGGGCTACGAGGACATACCTCTCATGGAAGATGTCGCTATCAGCAAGACACTGCGAGAGCACTCTTCTCCCTATTGTCTTGATTCAAGAATAATCACTTCCGCACGACGTTGGCAGCAAAATGGCGTCCTTGCGACAATTATCCAGATGTGGGTATTAAGGCTGGCCTATTATCTGGGAGCAGATCCAGCTGTACTGGCACAGCAGTACTATTCTTCGAATACAGATAAGCAATCGGTCGATACCCGTGATTAGTAACAAG
>Ga0255774_10001500_pt1 | contig 19163 bp, 27 predicted proteins | sample 101ome_17_FD_179972 | JGI IMG/M metagenome (GOLD analysis project Ga0255774, IMG submission 179972) | Coastal salt marsh microbial communities from the Groves Creek Marsh, Skidaway Island, Georgia - 101407AT metaG (version 2) | ecosystem: Environmental > Aquatic > Marine > Intertidal zone >...
GATACCTTGCTCACAAGTGGGCTCAAACAGGCAGTCTACCTTCAGATCATCCTTACAAGAGTTCAGCACCAAAACAAAATGCTGTATTGGTGAATACCGACACAAAGGTCAGCCTTGATGGGTCTGACATTGACAGGATTGTGCTGTGGAAAAATCACAGGCAAACATCAGGTAATATGGCGTTCAACACTTACAACAAAGACGTAAACACTCGTCCTACAACAGGATTGATGTATCCCCGTGTTAGAACACGTAGGCGTGGATAAAGATAAATACTGTATAAGAGGTATTTACTATGACACACTTCGTACGACTATTTGTAAATAACAAACATCAACTTTCTGAATCAGAAGTACCTTATAATGCTGTACTAGAATCTCAAGATAATTTAGTTTATGAGTTTCAACATGACCGAGCACTGTCAAGAGCACAAGCAGACGACTATGCAGATGCGCTTTCTGATTATCTATTAGAAAACGGTGTTGAAGATTTTCATATTGAAATAAGCATTAGTGATGAAGAAGCAAATGCTTTAATAGAAAGACGTATAGAACGTCAAATTGCAGAACACTGGAAAACAAAAGTTCAACCTATACTAGAAGCACATCCGGGCACACATTATATGGGTGCATATGTTTACAGTAAAGAAGCAGAACAAGCAATTCTTGAACACAAAGAATTTGTAGAAGCAAAGAAAAAGAAAAGAAAAAAGAAAAAGCTTACCGGCAGAGATAAAAAAGGTCATAAGAGAGCTACAGAAAAAGGTGCTGGTTTAACCAAAAAAGGTGTTCGTGCATATAGACGTGCAAATCCTGGCTCTAAATTACAAACTGCTGTAACTACAAAACCTAGCAAACTGAAAAAAGGTAGTAAAGCTGCCAAAAGACGTAAGAGTTTCTGCGCTAGATCAAAAGGTTGGAAAGGCGAAAGAGGTAAAGCTGCTAGAAGAAGATGGAACTGCTAAAATGGTAGATTGGGATGTTGCAAACGATTTCTTAGTATTTTGCAGGAACGATAAAGATTTTTATCCTAGTCATTTCTTTCCGTGCATGTCTACACTAAGTGACTTAATGGATCTTAAAAAGCCTATTAAACGCTCGCATTGTATGACAATGATAAAGAAAGGCATGCGTGCATACTGCGATAGATACAAGCTAGGCTCGCCTAATGATATTTTTAATAAAGAAACTGTAGATAAAATATTTGAAGTTATTAAATCTGAAGAGTTTCCGTTAATACGTAAAGGTGAGTATAGATGCAGATAAGAGAAATAATAGAGACTCGCACAAATACAGGCGCTCCGCGAGGTGCATTTGGTGGTCTAAGGTCGACTCTTAAACACCTAAAATATAAAGCAGTCATTAATGCAAAAAATATTAAATTGCCTAAAGCAAAAGCTGTAGCTAAAGAAGCTAACAATGTATTGATTGCTTTTTTGAAATCAACAAAGAAAAAAATTAAAGACACTCCGAAAGATATATGGGACTCAAGTGTAGACACTGTACGTAAATACAAAAATTACAACTACAACCGTAAGAAGTTTAGTGAATTTCAATATGCTAGATGGGAAAAACTAAAGGAAATAGAAGGCATACGTTGGAGAGAATGGTTAGCTTACATTAACAAGTTTACCCTGGGACAAAATCCGTATAGTTATTGGCATCTTTACCTTGCAAAGCCTGCGATGTTATATTTTAATTATAGAATGTTTGTAGGTGCTCTAAAAGTAGCAAAAGAAGACCTTGGGCCATTTTCTGCTTTAGCTCTTAGCGCAGCCTCTTTGCAAATTCCTTTTGATTTCTTTGTCATGAGCAAGGGTAGAATGATTTTTGATACTATTGTATTCGGAGACATGGCTTTATCTGGTGTGAAGGGATTTTTTAAAAGCCTACTCGGTGAGTTTGAATATGAATATACAGAAGATATAGAAAGCTCAACTTACCTAAATCAGAAAGCTGATGCTACGATTATGCAATACGATAAAATAGCAACTGAACAGCTTAATAATACATTGACTAAAATTGCTAAAGTAGAACAAGCTGCCGAGCATTTCTACGAAAACCCACAAGATATAGAAGGTGCAGAAAATTATTTACGGGCAACTTACCCTGAACTTCCGGAAGATTACATATCAGAATTTACTAACCAATTTCTAAACGATGCTAGTGAGTACTATCACGAAATCTCAAAAGAACTAGAACAATTTAGGAAAATTTTAGGAGCAGCGGTATGAAAATAACAGAAATTTTAGGATTTGGTAAACAAAAAAAGCAAGCAGCATTTGCATTTGGTAGATTAAATCCTGCCACAGTTGGTCATGAAATAATGGTTAATGCTATTGCACAACAGCCTGGCGATGGATTTTTGTTTTTAAGTAATAGGGCTGCTAAACTACCTACAGATCCTCTTGAACCAGAAGAAAAACTAGATTGGGCACAACTAAGTTTTAATAATGTAGCTGTTGGCTTAGCAAAGACAGTGTTAATTGCTGCTGATCGGTTGTATCAACTAGGGTATACAGATGTTGTCTTTGTTGAAGGCGAAGATAAACTTTTTCCTTTGATCGAACGATACAACGGTATAGAAACTGCCGTGCATAATTACAAATTTAATAGTATAAAGCAGCTTAGACTCAGTAGAAATCCTGATGCCGACGACGCAACTGGCATGAGTGCCAGTAAAATGCGTCAAGCTGTAATTGATGATGATTTTGAACTATTTAAGTCAGGTGTAACAGCGCCGGCTCAAAGCAAAGCACAAGATATGTTTAATATGCTAAAACAAAGATTAAACCCATAAGGTTAAAAAATGGATGAAATTTCTCAATTACAAAAACTTGCAGGAATAAACAGTTTTCAAGGATATACTCCTTACACAATAGAAGACGGTTCTAACATATCTATCACCGGTAACGAAAAAGCTGTAATTCAAAGAGAACAAGATATTCGTCCAGGTACCGAAGAATGGTTCAAACTTTGGTTTAGTAGACCTTACTGGAAGCAACTTGATTATCCTGCAGGATTTAGGGGTCGCAAATGAAAATTTTAGAAATTTTTGAAGGTGTCGGCCGTATTACTCAACAAAATCAAACTGCAGACGTAGGACCAAATCAAGTTAGTATTGAAGCTGCTAAATTTGGTTTTAAAGTAGACGAAGACGGACGACCTGCTAAAAAAGCAAGAGGTTCGAATGTTCACAAACTTAGTAATTTAAGTTTATCTGAGTCAGTACTTGTTAAATTAGAGCGTGACAAAAGAAATAACATTTATGTACTACATATGGTTGACAACCAGGATAAGCATAGAGTAGAGCTACGTGGCGAAAAAGGTTACGAAACTGGAAACTACAACAAACACGATCGTTTACATCAAGTTTTAGACGGCTTAGGTAAAGCAGTTGATCTCGGAGCACTGTTTGCAGGCGAAACTGTAAGTATAAATCCACATCACCCTGATGGCGAACAAGCATTAAATATCACTAAAGCTGTTATGAGCGGAAAAGACAACAATAAAAAAATAAATGAACAAGAAAAACCTAGAGTGCCATGGATTATACGGCAGCTACAAAAAGGTATTAATAGAAGGCAAATAGCAGAAGAGTTTGGTAAAATGTTAGCCAGATCAATAAGACACAGGGGTAAATCTCAAGAACAAATAGATAGAATGGCTTATGCTGCTGTGCAATATTATGCAGACAGGATAGACAAGTACGCTTCGGATTGGAAGCCTACTTATACACCTAGAGATGAACTGGTGCCTAGCGGGTATTTTTATGACCCAGTAGAAGGTATGTTGAAACCACTAGACGAGTACTTTATAGAAAAAGCTCCACCTGGTAGAGAAAAGCAAGTCAAGAAACTGAAAAAGAAGTTTGACGATCCTAGTACAGCCTATGCTATTGCGTGGGCACAACACAATAAACACGGTAAACCGTAGAAAAGGAAGAAAAATGACTGACACAGCAGCAAAAGTAAAACAGGTAATTGCAGAAACACTAAACAAAGATATAGAATCAATTGACGACGCAGCAAGTTTTATTGATGATTTAGGAGCAGATAGCTTAGATACAGTTGAAATTGTTATGGCATTAGAATCAGCATTTGATATCACTATAGAAGACGATGCAGCAGAAAATATTTCCACAGTAGGCGATGCTATTGCGCAAATTACAGAGAGCATTGGGAGTTAAAATGAAAATAAATGAAATTGCAGGCGGCGGTAAAGCTGCCGATCAAGTGCGTGGCAACGAGCCTACTCCGAAAAAAAGTAGGCCTGGCGGTAATGAAACACCACATCCTATGCGTGGAAGATTAGTCGGTGAGGATATTGTTAACGAAGGTTTTGGCATCCTTACAAAATTTTTTGCTTCAAATCCTAAATGGGTTAGAAAATTAGCAAAAGCTATTCGCAGAGGCGAAAGTGAAGCAGACAGACTACGCAGTATAGAAAGATGGGCTACACGGTCTGATTTACCACCTGAAGTAGCAGATGAAATTTTTGAATTACTAAACTTATACAGAACGGGAAATCCAAAAATTAAATATACTGTAAGTAAAATTCTTTTTCAAAATAGTAACGGTACTATAAGACTAGGGAGATACAGCGATCAAGGATTAAATGCAGCAAGGTTAGAAGTACCCGAAGCAGCGTCTTCTGGTGCAACTGGAAGTGCTGGCATAGCCAGTGCTACAAAATCTTTAAATAAAAAACCGATTAGAAGAGGTGTTGCGCCAAATGCACTAGATGGTGATATTTTATTGGCTAGTGAATACGGAAAGCCTAAGAAGAATAACAAAAAACGATAAATACTGTATATTAACAAGGAACCCACCATGGCTCGTAAAAAATTACAAGAAGGTCACTTAGGTGACATGGCTATGAAAGCTGAAATGGATCACGAAGTGCAGATGGCACGTAGTGACCTATATAAAGTTGCAAAATATGCTGTAGAACTACACGATATGCTTAAAGGCGTAAGCGAAGCAGAGGGCATAGAAGGATGGCAGCAGGCTAAAATTACAAAAGCTGCTGATTATTTAGGTTCAGTTTTCCACAGTATGGATTATGAAACTAATATAAGTGAATCAAATCAACTCGATGAGATTGATTTTGGTAAATTTATAGGTGGTGCAGCAAAGGTTGTTAACAATCCTAGAACGGCTGCTAGGGAACTTGCCAAAAGAGCAGGCGGTAAAGTAGCAGGCGTAGTTAATAGAACAAGAAATGTAACCACATCTGTACTTAAAGCAAGGCACAGCGAAGTTGACGCTAAAATAAAAAAGTTAGCTAATCAGGTAAATGATAGCGCAAAAGGTGTTGCTATTGATATAGCTATATTTAAAACAAGAGCATCTAGAAAAGAAGCACGCAAAGCTGTTGATAAAATAGAAAATATGTTATCAAGTGGCGATATTGCAAAATATTATAAGGGCAGGCAAAACCCACAAGGCCTTATAGATAATATAAAGCGTAATTTAGATAAGTTAGACAGAGTGCCATCATCAAAAAAACCTAGTAGAAAAATTATATACGAATTAATTGAAGATTTGCAAGCAACTACTGAAGTTGCTGAAGGTGTTATTGCTAAGACCTTAAAAAATAAACGTGTATCTCAGAACGTTAAAGCAGCACTTGTAATGGGATTAGCTATTTTGTCATCTTTTATAATAGCTACAATAAACGAGTTAGGCGACGGTTTAATGGACGAAGAAAAAATTGAAGAAAAAAAGAAAAAACAAATCGATCGCAACGGCGATGGCAAGAATGATTGGGAAGATGTTAAACTTGCTCGTAAAGCGGCCGCAGCAGCAGCAAAAAACAGTCAAAACGAATCTGTAAATTCAGTTATGTTAAGACAATTAAACCAAGCTGTAGAATACAAACTTGGTAAAATAGGTGCAGCTAACGTTTCACCAAAAGCAAAATACATAGCCGAAACTACTGTTTTAAGCGAACTTAAAAAAATAAGAGCAATATTTAAGAAACGAGTAGACGAAGGCCAGTATGGTGAAATTACTCATACAGACGAAGACCCTACAATGGCCGAAGTATTAGTAAAAGGCATGGGTGTATATAGGATAGATCAGTTAGAACAACGTATAAAAGATCGCATTAACAATGTTGCACAATTGTTAGACCGCGGAGAAGCTGATCAAGCCGCTGCTTTACTAGATCCTAACAGCAGTACTTACAAAAGTTTGCTAGTTATGATGAAAGCATTAGCAGAGGCACACGACGAACTAGCGTTTGGCGATCATAGTATGAGTGCAGGCATAAATTAATGTTATTGCAAGAACTTTTAACACAATATAGTGATATTGATATAAGTCATACTGCACTAGATGAAGAAAAGCGGAAAAGATCGCCAGCAGGCGGTCCCGGTTGTTGGAAGGGTAAAAAAATTCATCCAACTAAGCCTACAAAAATGAAAGGCGGCAAGCGTGTTAATAACTGTATAGATGCAGATAGCAGCGATGGTAAGTAAAAGTATAAAAAATACAGTAAAAATTTATGTATCGTAAGAAAAAATGTTAATAGAAGAAATTTTGACAGAACAAACTATTGAATTATCACTAAGAGGCACACGCAGGCTGCCTGTTCAGCAATCCTTGCTTGACATAGTTCAAAAAGCCGCTGCGACAACTGGTTTTTCTGTAGAAATTTTTAGCGGAGGTCAAATGTCGCTTGCTGATTGGCAAGCAATTCCTGAAAATCAAAGATTCAAGCAAGGTTCTACCTATTATATTAAAAAGAATGGTAGTAATGTTGCTGTCAGAACCGGATCTACACGTCACGACAATGGTAATGCATGTGATCTTTACGTATTTAAAAATGGGCAAAACTTAACTACTAACGTTGAGAATGACGATCCTCCTCCAACAGATACAATGGCATTTATTTCAGCATGTATTGCAGCCGGAGCAAAAGGCATAGGTGCAGGACCTAGATACATGCAATATAGCGGCAGAAGCGGTATTCATATTGACATAGTTCCTCGCGGGGGCATTTGGGCAAAAAAGGGGGAAGCAGCGCCAGACTGGCTTGCAACTGCTGTATCTAACGGAAAATCAGGAAAAGTACAAGTCCCTGATACAGCAGATACAAACAAAATTACCTCTAAAAAATCACGTAAAGCATCAACAACTACTACAAATAGTAGCACTGTTATAAAAAACGTAGGCACATATGATCCAAAATTAGAGTCAAAAGTAAAAGCTATTCAAGAAAAACTTCTTAAACTCGGATACGATGTTGGTCCAACAGGCGTTGATGGCAAATATGGCCCCAATACAGAAGCAGCAGTAAAAAAGTTCCAGCAAGACAATAATTTACAAGTAGACGGAATAGTCGGTTCTAAAACATTGCAAGCTCTGCGAACAACAAAAACAAGTACAAGAGTAGGAAAAAAGTCTTCCCGTCAAACATCTAGCGGGGCTACTGGCACTTTTAACAGTCGCTGCCAATGGATATTACAATTATCAGGAAGTGCACAAGATATAGCCATAGCAGCTTTGAAAGAACTAGAAGGTTTTTATCCTAAAGCTTATTGGGATCACAAGCAATGGTCTGTTGGTTATGGGTCATATGCCGGCTCAAAAAATAAGAATGCACAACCTCCAACAAATGAAGTAACTAAAGCTCAAGCCGAAGCACTTCTAAAAAAAGAATTACCAATATACATAAACAATGTAAAGTCTATTATGTCTAAAGGTAAGTATAATTGGTCAACAAAACAAATTGCTGCTTTAATAATTTTTGCTTATAACATAGGTAGCATTAACCAATTAACTGCAAATGGTACAAGAGACGATAACACTATAGCAGCAAAAATGCTAGAATATATAAAAGCAAGCGGTAAACCTTTAGACGGGTTACGGTATAGAAGATCATGCGAAAGTTTACTATTTAAAGCAGGGATACAAGGTGCTAGTTAAAGATATAATAATCGAACAACGCATGACTGATTATATTACTAGGGCACGATCATTAGAAGATTTTGCATTTGAGGCAAATAAGGATCAGCTAAAACTAACACCAAACACTCTTGATCCAAAATCACCTTCACGTTTTGAATACAACCCTGCGTATAAAAACTACGGTTATTTTTTTAGTACAAGTTCTAGTAACACTAACACTTATAGGACTACACATCTCTATAGTCCTAACCCGAGAAAACCAGAGTTTGATACTCTTAAAGGTGTGACACTAGTTTTGGACGGATTTAAACTACAAAATTTACGTGGCATGAAAAAGACCTCACGTATGGCATTTAATACTTACGACGTAAGTTATCCCGATAGACTAACTGTTGATTTAGACGATCCAGCACCACACACATTACCTAAAGTTGAGGCTAGTTGGAAATCTATACTAAACTTTTTCAAATCAAAAGTAAAGCCTCAAAAACCGGACGAACCACGCATATCTATATCACATGCAAGACAAGATTTAGAAAAATGGAAGAAAGCGTTCCAAACCGGAAAAAATAAGGAAGCTGTTAACATAATTAGAAAAATTGCTAGGGACTACAAACTTTCAGATACAGAGTTAGACGCATTTCATATGCGTTTGATGCGATATAAAGGATATTGGAAAGGCGGTCTAGATGCTTACATCGACGAAGCAGAAGAAAGATTCTACTACAATCGGCCTGTTGTCAAAGACCTACACAAGTACATTAAAGAAATCCATTGGCATATTCCGATGATCTTAGAAAGAAATCCTACAACTGGCTTACCAACTGGCAAGCAAACAATCGATCCTGAGCACGAAAGACAAGTAATACAAATTTTAAAATGGACACAAAAATATAACATAAAAGGTTGTGTGTTTTTTAATGCAAACGATTATGCAATTGTTAATCGTAGAAAATGCGTGCCAATAGACGTATTTAACAGTAAATTGAAAAAAGTTGCTACAGGATCCCAAAGACCGCGCAATGTACTTAGGAAAGTTGCAAGCGCATTTAAAGCAGGAGTAGAAGCAGGTTTATCACGTAGATTTAGGATGTAAAATGAAAATTTACGAAGTTTTTGATAAAAAATATGGCCACGACACAGATGATCATGTAGTAAAACATAAAGACGATAATGATAAAAACTTTTGGGCTGTGTACAATCACAAAGGTGACATTGTTAAAACATTTTACTCAGCAGAAAAAGCAAAATCCTTTGCAGAAAAAAATCACGATAAATTAATGAACAATGAAATAGTAAGTGAAAAATGGAGTGATAAATATAAACGCAGCATAAATTGCGCAAAGCCTAGAGGATTCTCACAGAAAGCGCATTGTGCAGGAAGGAAAAAGAAATGAAACCTACAGAATTTTTACCAAGAGACTATCTAGCAGCGTTAACACAAACTGATTTAGGCGACGAAACACCTAATCATGTTCAAGCTGCACAAGCTCTTGCTCTTGCTGCACAAGGTAAAGAATTAAGCGATGAACAACAGCTTGCATTAGGCCCTTATGTACAATTGTTTAGTACACTTTTGATTAATCCTAGATTTAGGTCAAGACTTCACTCAATGATTAGAGCAATTCAAGGCAAAAACAATTAATCCTATTGTCGATGATACAGAAGAAGATTTTGTATGGCAACGAACAGATCCAGATAAATTATGGGTTTTTGATAAATTAATTTTATCAAGGAAATTAGGTTACGAATGCGGACCAACAGGTATTGATGTTCCACGACCTAACTATTACATAATTAGGCCTTGCGTAAATGCGCTAGGTTTAGGGTTAGGTGCTAGTAAAAAATGGCTAGAAGGCGGTACCATGCATTTGCCAATAGGATTTTTTTGGTGCGAGTTTTTTAAAGGCAGACATATAAGTGTTGATTTTAAATACGGCACACAAGTATTAGCTGTAGAAGGGTTTAAGTCAAATGATACTTTTACACAATGGAAATTGTGGAAACGAGTAAATGATATATTGCCATTTCCAGATATACTTAAAGATTTTACAGATGAAGAATATATCAATTGCGAATTCATAGGGGATAAGTTAATCGAAGTACATTTTAGGCGAAATGAAGATTTTGACAAAGCTGTAGATGAATTTATTCCAGTATGGAAAGGTGAAAGCATTGATCCGCCAGTTGGATACAAGTACATATCCTATCCAGATGTACATGGTAGAATTGGAGCATTTGTCAAATAATAATTGACAAAATTACACTTTTATAGTAAATTAAATATTATTAGGAGAATATATATGAGCGATCGAGTCTACGGTCCTGATGAAAAAGCTAAATTAGAAAGACTAGTACAAGAAGGAGTAGGTGTAATGCAAGAAGTTGACGACCTACAAGCTAGCCTAAAAGATACAGTCAAGTCAGTTGCTGAAGAACTTAACGTCAAGCCAACTTTGATTACTAAAGCTATTAAAGTTGCATATAAGCGTGACTGGGATAAGCATGTTGACGACTTTGAAGATCTTGAAACTATTGTAGCAACAGTTGGAGTTGATAAGTAAATTATGCCATACGTTGACGCTTTTTTTGACAGAGATGCTGACATTATTAGAATTGTAGAACGTCTCGAAGGGAAACGTGTGTTTAAGGATGTGCAAGCAAAATACACTTTTTATTACGCAGACGCTGCTGGAAAATACAAAAGTACACACGGCGAGCCCCTTAAGAGAATTGTGTGTAAAAATACAAAAGAATTCAAAAAAGAACTTGCAATTAACAAACACCTAAAACTGTTTGAGAGTGATACTAACCCTATTTTCCAATGTTTAAGTGAAAATTATATAAATCAAGATGCTCCTAAACTAAATGTTGTGTTTTGGGATATTGAAACAGACTTTGATCCGGATCGTGGATTTGCTCCAACAAATGATCCGTTTATGCCTATTACTGCTATCACTGTATATTTGCAATGGCTTGATATGCTAGTTACTGTTGCAATGCCACCTAAAGGACTTCCGCTAGAAGAAGCACAAGCTATGTGCAACGAGCGTTGGGGCGAGCAATGTATACTGTTTCCTCATACAGAGCAAGGCGAGCGTGATATGCTTGAAGCATTTTTGGATCTTATTGAAGATGCTGATGTACACAGTGGCTGGAACTCAGAAGGTTACGATGTCCCTTACACGGTTAACCGTATTGCTCGCATACTAAGTAAAGACGATACTCGTAGATTTTGTTTATGGCAACAATTGCCAAAGAAGCGTGAATTCGAAAAGTATGGCAAAACTAGCGAAACATATGATACCGTTGGCCGTGTACATATGGATTATCTTAACTTGTATAGAAAGTACACTTACGAAGAACGTCATTCCTTTAAACTAGATGCAATCGGTGAATACGAAGTAGGCGAAAACAAAACTCCTTATGAAGGAACTCTTGATCAACTATACAACAATGACTTTGAAAAATTTATTGAGTATAACAGACAAGACGTTGCCTTGCTAGATAAACTTGATAAGAAACTACGCTTTATCGATCTAGCTAACGAACTTGCCCATGCTAACACTGTACTATTGCAAACCACTATGGGCGCTGTAGCTGTAACAGAGCAAGCTATCGTTAACGAAGCACATCGACGTGGGATGCAAGTACCAAACAGAAAAGAACACGAATCAACACAAGCTGCTGGTGCTTATGTTGCTTATCCTAAAAAGGGCTTACACAAATGGGTCGGCTCTATGGATTTGAACTCTCTATATCCAAGTGTAATTCGATCTCTTAATATGGCACCTGAAAGTATTGTCGGACAACTGCGACCTGAGGAAACAGATGCTTACATACAAGAACAAATGACTCTTAAGAAAAAATCCTTTGCTGCTGCATGGGAAGGGTTATTTGGCACGTTTGAGTATGAACACGTTATGGATAAGAGACGTGATAAAATGATCACAGTAGACTGGGAAGACGGCCGCACTGATGTACTCAGTGCAGCAGAAGTACACAAACTTATTTTTGATAGCAATATGCCGTGGATGCTAAGTGCAAACGGTACTATTTTTACACACGAGTTTGAAGCAGTTATTCCTGGCATTCTAAAGCGATGGTATGCTGAACGTAAAGAGCTGCAAGGCATGCTTAAAAAAGCAATTGCCGCTGGTAATAAAGCGGAAATTGAATATTGGGATAAACGACAGCTTGTTAAAAAGATTAACCTAAACTCTTTGTATGGTGCAATTTTGAATCCTGGCTGTAGATTTTTTGATAAGCGTATTGGACAATCAACTACACTAACTGGCAGACAAATCGTTAAACATATGAGTGCAGAAGTAAACAAAGTTGCCACTGGCGAGTATGATCATGTTGGCGAAACTGTTATTTACGGCGATACTGACTCTGTATATTTCTCTGCATACCCGGTACTCAAAAAAGAGGTCGAAGCAGGCAACATTCCTTGGACTAAAGATAATGTAATTACCTTGTACAATCAAATTGCCGATCAAGCAAACACAACTTTTCCGGACTTTATGTTGCGTGCTTTCCATTGCCCAAACAGCCGTAGTGGTGTGATTGCAGCAGGCAGGGAAATTGTAGCACAAACTGGCCTATATATTACTAAAAAGCGTTATGCAGCACTTGTTATTGACGACGAAGGCAATCGAAAAGATATAGACGGTAAAACTGGTAAAGTAAAAGCAATGGGCCTTGATCTGCGTCGTGCTGATACACCGCCTTACATGCAAGAATTCTTAATGAAAGTGCTTACCCGTGTATTAGAAGAAGCGCCTCAACAAGAAATTTTAGACATGATTATTCAATTTAGAAAAGATTTTGAATCACGTCCTGCGTGGGAAAAAGGTACTCCTAAGCGTGTTAATAATCTAAATAAATTTAGAACCGCGGAAGAAAAACAAGGCAAAGCAAATATGCCTGGACATGTAAGAGCAGCACTAAATTGGAATACTTTAAAGAAAGTTAACAATGATAAGTATTCAGAAGATATTGTCGACGGCATGAAAACAATTGTTTGTAAACTAAAACCAAATCCTTTAGGTTACACTAGTGTTAGTTACCCAACTGATCAGCTAAGACTGCCGCAATGGTTTACTGAACTGCCGTTTGACGATGCTGCAATGGCAGAGACAATTATTGATAATAAAATATCAAACCTTATTGGCGTACTGAACTATCCATTAGAAGACACAAAGCAAAATACAACATTTGCAAGTTTATTTGAGTTTGGAGATTAAATGAAGTTTTATATTACTGGCACACGTAGAGGTTTAGGCAAAGCTCTAGCAGAAAAATACGGAAATTGTGAAAACTTAGAAGACTGCGATGTTTTTGTAAATTGTAAGCATGATTGTTTCTCACAAGTTGAACTTTTGTATGATGCTGCTGCATTAGGTAAAAAAATTATTAATATTAGCAGCAACAGCGGCGACGGAAACAAACCAACCCCACATATCTATGCAGTAGAAAAGGCTGCGTTAGACAAAGCAAACGAACAACTTTATTACCAAGGAGTAGATACAACTAGCGTACGATTTGGATGGTTTGATAGTCCAAGAGTTGCACATGTCGAAGCTAATAAAATGAGTTTAGATTATTGTGTAAGTGTAATTGACTGGATACTACAACAGCCGCATCGAGTAAAAGATATTACTATTACGCCTAAGGGATAATTATGCAGGAAAAACGTATTATTTTAATTAGCGAATTTATAGAACAAAAATTACGTAAAGAGCAAGAATTAGAATACTATGAAAAAGAGCTTTTAGAATTACAGCGTAAAATTGGATACTTACGTAGAGAAGTAGACCTTACAAACACTATTATTGATATGATTAAAACTGAACAAGTACAAGACTTTAAAGAACAAATATTAGAAAAAACCAAACCTTTATTACCCGGAGCAGATAAATGAAAATGGGCTTTACTGCGTCTACGTTCGATCTATTACATGCCGGCCATGTACAGATGCTTGCAGATGCTAAAGAAAAATGCGATTACCTAATTGTGGGGTTACAGGTAGACCCATCGGTAGATAGACCTGAAAAGAATAAACCAGTGCAAACCCTTGTAGAGCGATACGTACAACTTAAAGGTGTAAAATATGTAGATGAAATTGTGTGTTATCAAACTGAAGAAGACTTAATAGATATACTTAAAATTTATCCTATAGCAGTTAGAATATTAGGAGAAGAATACAAAGAAAAAGAATTCACTGGTAGAGAATTATGTAAACAAAAAAACATAGAATTGTTTTTTAATAAAAGAGATCATAGGTTTAGTTCTAGTGACATCCGTCAACGTGTATGCGATGCACTTAAAGAAAAACAGCCTACAACCCCGTGGTATAAAAATATTATTCCGCCTAAATTATAATCTAAATATATTGACAATCCGTTAACTTTATACTACAATAAAATATTGGAGAACTTATAATGAAAGACATTTTACAAGATATTGTCGCACACACCCATACACTTGACTTACCAATGGTAAAAGTAAGTGTTAGCGATTCTAATGAAACAGTTATTGAGTCAATGGCTGAAGATCGAAGCGTAGTAGTGAGTGCAAAAACACACACCCCTGTTGTTGAATTTACCGATACTTTTGGCATGCCAAATCTCGATAAACTTTCTTTGCACTTAAAAAATCCCGAATATAGAGAAAATGAAAAAATTGATGTAGTAACCGGCGATCGCAATGGTGAAACTGTTCCTACACACATTCATTTTGAAAACTCTAGCGGCGACTTTCAAAATGATTATCGCTTTATGAGCAAAGCGATTATAGAAGAAAAATTAAAAGCAGTAAAGTTTAAAGGTGCTGCCTGGGCTATTGAGTTTGAACCAACACTAGCAAGTATAAGCAGACTAAAACTAATGAGCGCTGCACACTCTGAAGAACCATTATTTAGAGTGTATACTGAAAACAATAATCTTATGTTTTCATTTGGTGATCAAAGCACACACGCTGGCGAATTTGTGTTTGAGCAAAATGTTTCAAGTAGTTTACAACATTCATGGTTTTATCCAGTGGCACAAGTGCAAAGCATTCTAAATCTAGATGGTGACGTTACTATGAGCATTTCAGATCAAGGTGCAATGAAAATTACTGTAGACAGCGGCATGACTACATACGACTACATTATTCCAGCTCAAAGTAAGTAATGATTACAAATTTAACTGAAACTCAGAATGACTATGCTATATTTCTTCCTGCACTAAGTGGTTTTTATGCCACTTATGTAGGTAAGCAACGATTTGAAGAATATGTTCCTAAAGACCGTATTCCAAACAACTTATCAAATGGCGTTGAAAGTTTAAACTACCTTAATAAATCCCAAGGTAAGTTCCAATACAAGTGGACACTATACTCAGCCGGGCATGCTGACTTAGACACAACTAAAAAAGCACCTAAAGAAGATATGGTACGCAACCGTGATAGAAATAACACTTGGGTACTAGGTGATTCAGGTGGCTTCCAAATTGGTAAAGGTGTTTGGGAAGGCAATTGGAAAGATCCAAATTGCCCAAAAGCACACAAAAAACGAGACAGCGTCTTAAAATGGATGGATGCATACATGGATTATGGCATGATCCTTGATATTCCGGCATGGGTGTCACGATCAGAAGCAGGACAACGTGCAACTGGCATTACTACCTACCAAGAAGCTGTCGATGCTACACGTATTAATAATGATTATTGGCAAAAGAATCGAACAGGTGCTTGTAAGTTCTTAAATGTACTACAAGGCGAAAACTTTGAACAAGCTGATGACTGGTACGAGCAAATGAAGGACTATTGTGATCCTTCGATTTATCCTGACACACACTTTAATGGCTGGGCAATGGGTGGTCAAAACATGTGTGATATAGAATTAGCTATAAAACGTCTTGTTACACTGCATTTTGACGGCTTATTACAAAAAGATATTCATGATGTAATGCACTTTCTAGGCACAAGTAAGCTTGAATGGGCTGTGCTTCTTACTGATGTACAAAGAGCTATTCGTAAGTATTACAACGAAAACTTTATGATTACGTTTGATTGTGCTTCGCCGTTCCTTGCTACTGCAAACGGACAAATTTATATACAAACTGAAACTGAAGATAGAACTAAGTGGGTTTATCGAATGGTGCCAAGTGTTGATAACAAAAAATACGCAACAGACCCTAGAGGGTTCCGTGATGCTGTACTACAAGATGGTATATTTGATAACTTTACAGATTCTCCAATAAGTGACGGAATGCTAGTAAGCGATGTTTGTACATATGCACCTGGAGATCTAAATAAAATTGGCAAGGAAGGTAAAACTTCATGGGATAGCTTTTCGTATGCACTACAAATGGGTCACAATGTATGGAGTCATATAAACGCTGTACAAGAAGCTAATCGCCAGTATGATTCGGGTATAATACCTAAGATGCTAGTGCAAGAAACTTTTGATCGTGTATATTTTAGAGATGTTGTAGAAAGTATTTTTAGTATCAAAGATCGAGATCTTGCACTTGCAGAAGTAGAAAAACATAGACGCTATTTCTTATCTATTATTGGCACTAGAGGCGCTATTGGTAAAAAGACTATCAATGCTAGTGCTAACTATAATAAATTCTTTGAATAGGATAACCAATGACCGAAGAAAATATTGAATACGTAGCATATGACAAAAATAATGACATATTATTTGCTACTAGAGATAAAAATGATTTTGACTATTTTTTAGCTAATAATTCTAATGTAGCGTCAACTATATTAAGAGAAATAAAACCAGACACAGACGATACAGATCCGTTATCATCAACTGCAACTGATGTTGCACAAGCAGACAATATAGGAGTAAGCAATTGACGATATTTGTAAAAGAAGACTTTGTTTCACATGCAGGTCTCGATCTTAAATGGAAAATTGAATGCGACGGGTTAACTGAAGATGATTGGGAGTGCCTTGCTCTTATGATTTCAGAAATTGAAAATCGTCCTTTTTCTAAAGTAGTGGGTATTCCACGGGGAGGTTTACCACTACAGTATGCGATGGAAAAATACGCCAGCGGCAATCCCGATGATCCAGTACTAATTGTAGATGATGTATACACTACAGGTACAAGTTTTAAAGAGTTTGTTGAAGAAAACTATGCAGATCAAAAAGTAATTTGTTGGGTAGCATTTGCAAGAAACCCTGCAAATCAACAAGTTAATGCCTTATTCCAAATGGCATCAAGTATGTGGAAGAATCTAAAATGAATCGAGACTATGATACTGGCGAAAAGAATGATGTTACGTTCTTTACTGGCTATGAAGTAGAAAAAACCCCTGCATTTGATCTAAAAACCCTGTTTGTTGTAGGTTTACAAAGTGTAGACTTTATCGAACGTTTTTATAAACAAGAAGAATGCGAACACATTTTCTTCGGCGCAAATCACTCTTTTAAGATACCGCATCATACTACACTTGATAAATGGGAAAAGATGATTAAACATTTTCTAGATAAAGACATCATGTGTAGTTTAGATTTATCTACAGATTTTGCTGGAGATCTATTGGAAACTAGTTTAGTTGAATATCATAATTTTATTCCGCAGTTGAGAGTAGTTGTACCATATGTTAAGCAATGGCCCTACAACACTATGGTAAAAATTGATGATAAAGACTTTAAAGCAACGAATCCGGGTGTATGGTGTCATACGCTGCATGAACTAACCAATCATCATTATCATACAGATTGGTCAAAATATACACTTGACAAAGTTTTAAAATAATTGTATATTAAGTATATTGTTAATAACAACAAAGAACTTAAACAATGAGTAAAATGCTTGCAAAGCGACACATTTGGGTAACTTTTCAACGAGAAGGTATCCATAAATATCCAGCAGCACTAGAAGATCCTAGTCTTGCTACTGGAGACAAATATGACGTTAGTTTTTTAGGTTATCCTCATCGTCATATTTTTCACTTCAAGGTTCAAATTGAAGTGTTTCACAACGATCGTGATATTGAGTTTATTCAATTTCAACGATGGTTGCAAGAGCTGTACGAACAAGGCACTCTTGAACTAGATTACAAGTCGTGTGAAATGATTGCAGATGATTTGTATGATATGATTTCCGAACGGTATACCGGACGGGCTATTACTATTAATGTTAGCGAAGACAACGAAAACGGTTGTCGTATTTACTACCCTGCTAAACTGGAGAAAATTGACTAATGGGAATTCAAAACCCAACTATCCGTAAAGTTTTTGACGATCTTGACAAGTTCCGCGACTACTGTCGTTTCGAAGGCAAGGTCTTTAATGAGAAGGATCTGTATAAGCAAGATTCGGAGGTATGGCAAGCATACCAGCGCCATCAAGGCTGGCTTCGTGCTAAAGCTCGTAATGCAAATAGGAATAGAGGATGACCGTATACATTGTTGATATAGAAGCTGTTGATACACGCTATACAAAACAATGGAAAACGCACCTACCTGAACAACTGAAAAGAGCAACTAACGAAAATGTAGTTGTTATTTCTGGTGGCGAAACGCCTCAGGCTACTACGCCTGGGGCTTTTCTAAATTTTGGCGGTACTAACGTGTACAAGAGTAACCAACTGGCACAGATTGGTGAAATGTTTTGTAACGGTGAAGTTAAAGATGGCGATTACTTTCTTTACACTGATGCGTGGAACCCCACAGTAATTCAATTAAAATATATGGCTAGTTTGCTAGGCGTTGATATTAAAATCGGCGGTATGTGGCATGCTGGCAGTTATGATCCACAAGACTTTTTAGGACGTCTTATTGGCGATGCACCTTGGGTACGTTCAGCAGAACACAGTATGTTTAGCTGCTATGATCATAACTTTTACGCAACTGATTTTCACATTGACTTGTTTGCTGAAGAGTTTTTTGACTGGGCCGGTGACGAGCTTCGTGAAGCTAACCAAACTGTTGAACAAGTTGGTTGGCCAATGGAGTATTTGAAAACTGCTCTTGAGCCATACAGGCATATGCCTAAAAAAGATATTGTTCTTTTCCCGCATCGTATTGCACCTGAAAAACAATTAAATATCTTTAAGGATCTTGAAAAGCAGCTACCTGAATATGAATTTGTTGTAGCACAAGAACAAGAACTTTCTAAGCACGATTATCATATGTTGCTAGCAAAATCTAAAGTAGTGTTTAGTGCTAATCTACAAGAAACACTTGGCATTAGTTGGTACGAAGGTGCGCTAGTGGATGTTATTCCTATGGTACCT
>Ga0255774_10001501_pt1 | contig 19147 bp, 19 predicted proteins | sample 101ome_17_FD_179972 | JGI IMG/M metagenome (GOLD analysis project Ga0255774, IMG submission 179972) | Coastal salt marsh microbial communities from the Groves Creek Marsh, Skidaway Island, Georgia - 101407AT metaG (version 2) | ecosystem: Environmental > Aquatic > Marine > Intertidal zone >...
CAGGTGCAATCTGGGCAGCGCATCCCGTGACAATGATTTTGGCATCAGGGTGATCGCGGCGGGCTTTGCGAATGGCTTGGCGTGCCTGTTTTTCGGCTTCGGCGGTTACCGCGCAAGTGTTAAAAATAATTGCATCAGACAGACCGGCAGCGCCCGCCTGATCGCGGATCACTTCTGATTCCCAAATATTCAACCGGCAACCAAAGGTTTGCACATCAGGCGCATTGCGTTTGCTCATGCGCTTGCCCTCATCAATGCCGATAAGTCGTCATTAAGCACCCCATCAAAAACATAGGCAACCGGCCCGCGCATAATCACCCGCCCGCCTGCTGTGCCATCATCCTGCCAATCGATAAACACACTGCCGCCATCCATGATGATTTCATTGCGCCGCGCACCGCGCCCAGATCGCGTCACCGCAACCCCAACAGCACATGCCCCAGACCCACAGGCAAAGGTAATGCCGCCACCACGTTCCCATACGCGCATGCGAAACTGGTCTGAACCAACCTTGGTCACAAAAGAAATATTCGCCCGATCGGGAAATAGTGGATGATGCTCAAGCTGTGGCCCGATATGCGCAAGGTCAATCGCCTCGGCATCATCGACAAATAGCACCGCATGCGGATTGCCCATTGAATGGCAAACCGCTGTCACCGGTGCTAATGCGCCAAGATCAACCGCCACCGTATCGGCAGGACTTGCCAAAGGCACCTCATCCCATGCAAGCCGTGCCGGCCCCATATCAACCGCGATATGATCGGCATTTTCGGCCGCACGCCAGCTTTGCAAAATGCCAGCATCTGTCTCGATCGACAGCTTTGATAATCCAAGATCGCGCATCACCAGATCGGCAACGCATCTTGTGCCATTGCCGCAAGCAGCAGCGTCACTGCCATCGCTATTGAGAATCTGCATGAAAATATCAGCCTTGGCCGAAGCGCGGATAACCAATATCTGATCACAGCCAATGCCGAAATGGCGGTCGGCAAGGCGCGTTGCCACAGCAGCCCCGATCACATCGGGAATGCCATTTGCCGGATCGCGCGCATCAAGAACAATGAAATCATTGCCAAGGCCATGCATCTTTAAAAAAGCTGTCATAGCACAGCATATAGCCGGTTTTTCCCCGTCGCGAAAGGGGGTCGGCATGGTGATGATCGCAGGTTAGAGGGTCAGGCTGATCGGTACATGATCCGATGGCTTGTCAACGCCGCGCCAATCGCGGTGAATTTCCGCATGCGCCACCTTATCGGCAAGATCATGGCTAACCCAGATATGATCCAAGCGGCGGCCGCGATCACTGGCCGCCCAATCGCGCGCCCGGTAAGACCACCAAGAATATAATTTCTGATCATCGCCAAAATAAGCACGAACCGCATCATGCCAGCCACCATCGGCAATCAGCCGTTTTAACCCATCGGTTTCCACCGGCGTATGGCTGATGATTTTCAATAATTGTTTCGATGACCAAACATCACTTGCCAATGGCGCGATATTCAAATCGCCAACCAGAATTTCGGCCTTTGGCTGATTTGCGCTGAAATGGCTTGTCATCTCGTCAATGAATTGCAGCTTATGGGCAAATTTCGGATTTGTCTCAATATCTGGAATATCACCACCAGCTGGAACATAAAAATTATGGATGCCAATACCGTCATTGGTCAATGCCCAGATATGGCGGCAATCAGATTTGCCTGTCCATTCCATATGGTCGATTTTGGCAAGCGGCTGGCGCGCAATAATCGCAACACCATTATAGCTTTTCTCGCCGCGAATGGCCTGATGCGGCCAGCCTGCCGCAGCAAATGCTTCGGCTGGAAAATGCAGATCTTGGGTTTTCGTTTCTTGAAGACATAACACATCAATATCGGCCTGCTGCAAAAATGCCAGCACTGTCTCAAGACGAAGCCGAACGCTATTAATGTTCCAAGTTGCGATTTTCATTTCGAATGGCTCCTTAAAGGGGCGGTTTGATCACTGCTCTCACAGTGCCAGCCAAATTTTGCTGGCCGTAGGCAAAGGTGGGTTAATTCCCGTCAGAATATTCGGGAAGGCGAAAAACCTCATTGGCAATGGGCTGGTCATAAACGATGTTTTGTAATGTCACACTGGTTTCAATGCCAGCCGCATCAAGCACGATCCAGCGCCGAAACTGAAATGGCTTTTCGGAAAATTCAAGGGTCAAACGGCCAGCGCCTTCACCATCATCTTTGCCAATTTGAATCCGCACAATGCCAGCACTCGTCGGTAAAACACGCGTTTCATATCCATCAGGCCGAAGCGATACCTTTTCCGCCAGAATAAGCGAAAGCGGGGTTTCAGAAATCGGATAGCTTGTCAGCAGGCGTTCATCCGGCCGGTCAACATGAAGCCAGACACTGCTGGTGATCAGCTGCAATTCATCACCTTTGCCATAGGTGATTTTCATGCGTGATGGGCGACGAAATGCCAATTTGCCTTCGGCGCTTGTGCCATCTGACGCCACCTGCACAAAATCGGCTGAAATCGTTCTGATCTTGTTAAACCATGTTTCGGCGCGGGTCACATCATCACTGGCCATCGACGGCATCGCGGCCAGCATGATTGGCAAGCTGACAAGGAACATCACCCTTGACCCGAAACCCATGATTCGCGCTTTCATCATCATCCATGACATCATAAGAGTCATTATCAGTGCCGCTAGCCGTGATTGCAGATTTTGCCGCTTTGTGTTGTTTGGCATTAAAGGCCACCATTTTCGTTATCAGTTAGCAGAACATCGCGTTTGCCAACATGATTCGCCGCTGAAATAATGCCGTTGCTTTCCATTTCTTCAATGATCGTTGCGGCGCGGTTATAGCCAATTTTCAAATGCCGCTGAACAAAGCTTGTTGATGCTTTTTGTTCACGAACGACCAACGCCACCGCCTGTTCATAAAGGCTGCCACCATTGTTTGGCACCGCCCCGTCAGCAGCGCCATCGCTGCCAATTTCGACCTCTTCAACAACACGGTCATCATATTCAGGCTCACCTTGCTGGCGCAGGAAATTGGCAACAGCTTCAACCTCGCCATCATCAACAAAGGGGCCATGCACGCGAACAACCCTGCCGCCACCTTCCATGAACAGCATATCGCCCCGACCAAGAAGTTGTTCGGCGCCCTGTTCGCCAAGGATTGTGCGGCTGTCGATCCGTGACGTGACCTGAAAGCTTATTCTTGTTGGAAAATTCGCCTTGATTGTGCCGGTGATCACATCGACTGACGGGCGCTGGGTTGCCATGATGACATGAATTCCCGCCGCCCGCGCCATTTGCGCCAAACGCTGAACCGCGCCTTCAATTTCCTTGCCCGCAACAAGCATCAGATCGGCCACTTCATCAATCAACACCACAATGAATGGAAGCGGTGCCAGATCAAGAATTTCTTCTTCATGGATCGGTTTGCCGGTTTCAGGGTCAAAGCCGGTTTGAACGCGTCTTGTCAAAACTTCGCCCTTGGCGCGCGCTTCGGCAAGACGGTCATTATAACCGCCAATATTACGAACCCCCATCTTGGCCATATTGCGATAGCGGTTTTCCATTTCGCGAACCGCCCATTTCAATGCGGTAACTGCCTTTGACGGATCGGTTACAACCGGACTTAAAAGATGCGGAATGCCATCATAAACCGATAGTTCCAGCATTTTCGGATCGATCATGATCATCCGGCAGGTTTCGGGCGTATGCCGGTAAAGAAGCGAAAGGATCATCGCATTGATGCCAACAGATTTGCCGGAACCGGTGGTACCCGCAACCAGAAGATGCGGGAATTTGGCGAGATCAACCACCACCGGCGCACCGGCAATATCTTTGCCAAGTGCCATTGGCAGGCTTGAACGATCACTGGCCCAACTGTCATGGTCAAGAATATCACGAAGCATCACAACCTGCCGGTCTTCGTTTGGCAATTCGATGCCAATCACATTTTGGCCGGGCACCACGGCAACCCGAACCGAAATGGCACTCATTGAACGGGCGATATCATCGGCAAGCGAAATCACGCGTTGCGATTTGGTACCCGGTGCAGGGTTCAAATCATAGCGGGTGACAACTGGCCCATAGCGCACATCGGCAATCGTGCCATTGACACTGAAATCCGATAGGACATTTTCGAGCTGGCGTGCGTGATCTTCAAGAATCGATTTTGACGGGCCTGATTGGGTTTTTGCGGGTGGATTCAACAGGCGGGCAGGCGGCAATTGGAACCCTGAATTATTGCCAAAATCAAACATTTCCTGCTTGGCATTCTTTTTGGTGGCGCGCGGTGACCGCGCTTTGCCAGCCGCCGCCTGATTGGCATTTTGGTCAGCAACATGACCAGCCGCATCGGCAACAAGCACCGGTTCTTGGCGTTGTCTTGATGGTTTTGGTTTGCGCGGCGGTTTTGCCGCCACCCGCTGTTGCACATTATTGACCGAACCCGCAACCTTTTGGCCAAGGCCGGCAACGCCTTTCACCAAAAGTCCAATTTTACTGGTTCTATCAGATCGTTTTAACCATTGCCGAGGCGAGATTGCCACCACCCAAAGCCATGATAACAAGCCAAAAAACAGCGCCGCGCCGCCAACATAATGGATCGTATCTAGCCCCATAAAGGACGGTATCGGCTGCATGACCCGCATGATCATGCCAATGATCACCGCGCCTGCCGCCCCGCCATTATCACTGGCACCGCCACCATCAAGCGCAAAAAGACCACCAGCCAAAAAGCACAGGCTTAGCGGCAAAGCAATGATCCGAAATCGCATCCATGGCACTGGCTGTTTCCGGAAATAGGACAAGCCCCAGAATAACGGCACCAAAGCCAGAAAAAATGACGCAAGCCCGATTGCCGCATAAAGCCCCGCCGAAATATTGGCGCCAACCGGCCCAAGCCAATTGGCCACAGGCGCCGATGAAATCTGATTCCAGGATGGGTCATTTTTGCCAGCGGTGATGAGCGCAATCAGCAACAAACCCGATATCACAAAAAGCCCAAGACCAAAAATTTCCATCAACCGATTTTGCAAAAACTGCATCATCGCAATGGAAAAAATGGGTTTCTTGTCGTCACTATTGGCCATGACTTTCCTTATAGGGTAAATTTGTGTGGCAATCTAGGCATTGCCATAAGCATTGTTCTTGGTCAAAGGCATTATCATTGCTGGCTTTTATAAATTTTCGCCACCCGTGAAAGCGCCTCATTGGTGCGTTCGGCATTATGAACAAGCGCCAATCTGACATAGCCAGCACCCGGATTACCATCTTCGGTCTCCAGGCCCATAAAAGATCCGGGAACAGCCTTTACCGCCTGTTCGGCCATCAGCCTTTTGACAAATTCAATATCATCATCAACCTTAAGCCACAGAAAGAAGCCACCTTGTGGTGGGGCAATGCCAAGATGTTTTTCAACAAGGGCGAAATTGGCATCATAATAGGCACGGATTGCCGCAACATGCGCCTCGTCATCATAAAGATCGGCAGCAACCGCCAAAAGCGGTGTTGGCACCAATGATCCGCCATTGCCGACAAGTTTCAAATATTGCGCCACAACCTGCCTGTCACCAACCATGAAACCGGCGCGAAGACCAGCTGCACCCGACCGTTTTGACAGCGAATTCAACACCACCAAATTGGCCAGAGGATCTGCATCGCCAGCAATGCCATCTTGGTCGGCAACCAAGGCGGCGGCCTGCATCAGACCCGTTGGCGGACTGCCCCGCCAAATATCGGCATAGCATTCATCCATCACCAGCAGAAAATCATGTTTGCGGGCAAGCCGGATTACATCGACAAGATAATCCATATCCATAACGCTGCCTTGCGGATTTGTCGGGCTGCACAGATAGAGAATGCTGGCGCGGTCAAGATCGGCAGATGCAACCGCATCAAGATCGGGAAGAAAATTCTGATTGGCACCGCTGTTCAGCCAGATCGTCTCGCCGCCACTGGCAAGCGCACCGGCGCGCCATGCATGGTAAAAAGGGTTGGTCACTAGCGCGGCGGCATTGGGCTTGCTTGCTGTTACCAGATGGCCAAGCAAATGAAGCGGCTCGCGCGTTCCGGGAACCGGAATGATTTGGCTTGCATCGGCAAGCCCTGCCGCTTCGGGCCAACGCCGCGCAATATAGCCTTCAATCGCTTCGGTAAACCGCGCGCTTCCCGTTGCCTTTGGATAGAATTGCCATTGGTCATTATGACGCGACACACTGTCGAGCAACAGGGCGGCTGGCGGCTGTTGTGGCTCGCCAATCGACATATCAAGAACGTGCAGATTTGCTGGCGGCGTTACTGACTCAAGAAGCCCGCGAAGCTGGACAAACATATTGCCGTCAAAAATGGCATGCGCTGGATTAAGTTTCATGGATTTTTTCACCATATCAAATGAAAGGCTTGGTCAAATGAAAGGCTTGGTCAAAAAGATGGCTTGGCCCGCCAATTGGTTATTTCGCCATCATTGGTAGCGCATGGCTTGCGCTGGGGCAATGGCTGCGATGATGTTACTCACTAGCAAAATAGACCAATTTCAGTAAACTGCTTTCAACCAGATTGATTGTGATGGGTGATCTGGTGCCAGCGCACCATCTTGCCTTGAAAGGGATCACGCCCCCATGCCGCAAAAGCCAGCCATTTTTCTTGATCGCGACAATACGCTGATCCATGATGATGGCTATATTTTCGAGATTGAAAAATTTGCCTGGATCACTGGTGCGGTGGCGGCATTAAGGCGGTTTCATCAGGCCAAATTGCCGGTATTTATCGTAACCAATCAGGGCGGCATTGGACGCGGCATCTTTACCGAAAGCGATATGCATAACTTCAATCATCATCTGATTGATGCTGCCGAAAAGGCCGGTGGTGCCATTACCGATATTGCCTTTTGTCCCCATCATCCGCTTTCGCCTGATCCGGCAATGGCGGCGGCATGTCGTTGCCGCAAACCCGAACCGGGATTGCTGTTTGATCTTGCACAAAAATGGCAAATTGACCTTGGTGCCTCAGTGATGATTGGCGATCGTGATAGCGATGTTGAGGCTGGAAGGCGGGCTGGCATGACCGCCTATCTTTTTGATCGAGGTGATCTGGATCAGCTTGCCAAACAAGTGATGGATCGCCATTTTACGGCAAAGACGGATGGCAGCAAATGACCGATCAGACACATTATGAAGTGATTATTGTTGGCGGTGGGCTGACCGGGGTGATGATGGCATTAGCGCTGTCTTATGGCGGCTATGGATCGGCCGCGGCACCGGCAATTGCGCTTGTTGACCGCGCCCCAGCACAGCCCCATTCAGTCAATACCAAAACAGCCCACACCGAATCACCAAATTCCACATCAAACACCCGCAAAACCGCAAGCGGTGATCATCGCACCACCACCATTCACGCCGCTGGTAAAACCATGCTTGAGACGCTTGGCGTCTGGCCGCTTATTAGCGATATGGCAACGCCGATCACCCGCATTAAAATTGCCAATGGCGCACCGCGCCAAGGCGGGCTTGCGCGGCGTCAACGCCCCGAATTCAGCCTTGATTGGCATGATGCTGACCAGCCAATGGCCTATGTTGTGGCCAATGACCAGCTTCTTGATGCCCTCTATATGGTGATGGCAACGCGGCCAATTGCCCATATCACCGATGCCGAGGTGACAAGCTTTGACGGGGCAGGCGACCTTGCCCGATTGCAATTTGTCAACCGGCCCGATTTAACCTGCCAGCTCGTTGTTGCTTGTGATGGTGCAAAAAGCAAATTGCGCGATTATGCCGGCATCCGCAGCTTGGCCGAACCACATCGGCAAACCGCCATTGTTGCCAATCTGACGCTCGAACGCGATCACGCCAATATTGCCTATCAGCGGTTTTTGCCAAGCGGGCCATTGGCGTTGATGCCGCATGGCCCGTTTCGGGCTTCGCTTGTCTGGACGTTACCAAAGGCCGAGGCCGATCATTTTATGGCGCTTGATGAAGCCGGTTTTGCCACTACGCTATTGGCCGCTTTTGGTGAAACGCTTGGCGGGTTGCAGCTTGACGGGCCACGTCTTGGCTGGCCGTTAAAGCCAACAATTAGCCGCAAAATGACCGGCCCGCATCTGGTTCTGGCAGGCGATGCCAGCCATGCGATCCACCCGCTTGCCGGTCAGGGATATAATCTGGCGCTTGGTGATGCGGCGGTTCTTGCCGATTGTCTTGCCCGCGCCAGCGCACGAGGGCTTGGCGCTGGTCACCGGTCGGTTGAAACTGATTATCTTGCCGGACGCAAATTCGAAGTCACCGCCATGACAGCCATGACAAGCGGGCTGAACCAGCTTATGTCATTTCAGCCAGCCATTGCCAAAGTCACCGGCGCGGGTATGGGGCTGGTCAATGCCAGTCCGGTAAAATCATTTTTTCAGAAAAGCGCAATGGGCGGTCATCTGGCACGCGCCAATCTTCTTGAAGGGCGTTTACCTACATGATGGTACACAAATTATAGAGCCTAGTTGCGGCGCGCACCGTCACTGGCAAGGCGCGCCAGATAATCAGCCATCAACTGATCCTGGCGAAGCGCATAATCATAAAGCAGACCCCAGCTAAACAGGCCGGTATTATGCCCGTCACTAAAGCCAAGCCGGATTGCATAATTACCAACCGGTTCAATGCTGCTTATCAGGATATCTTGTTTTCCAGCTGGCGTAGTTTTCTGACCAGCGCCATGACCCTGCACCTCGGCCGATGGCGATTCAACGCGCAATAATTCGGCTGATAGCGAGAATTGCGCGCCATCATCAAAACGAATTTCCAGCCGATCCTTGGCTTTGGAAAGCCGAATTTCTTCAGGCCAGACATCTTGTGATGGTGTTTGCGGCGGTGATGTGGTCATGGGGTACACTATCCTAGCATTTAATCTTGGTCGTTAACTTTGGCAGTCATGGAAATTTTGGCAGTCATGGGCGGCAAAACCCTATTCATCTTCACCAAGATCGCGCGCTTCATCACCAAGCATGATTGGCACACCAGCGCGAACCGGATAGGCCTTGCGCGCCTGATGGCTGATCAATTCATGATTTACGCGATCATAGGTCAAGGGGCCGCGCGTCAAGGGGCAAACCAGCACTTCAAGAAGCCGCGAGTCAATTTCATAATCTGCCGCAGGGTCAGTGTCGTGCATCATTGCCTCCGGTTTCGTCATGCAATGCCATTTCCATCATGGCAATTAATAGATCGGCGCGTTTTGCCATTGAATCGGCTTCTAAAAGCGCCTGTTTTTCGGCAACTTCAAACGGACAGATCATTGATAATGTCGCCAATAGTTGATGGTTATCCGAGTTTTCAATTTGCGTCCAGTCGGTCTCAAAACCCTTCATATCGAAATAGCGTTTCATCACTTTGATCAGCGGATCACGGTCAAGCGCGCTAACGTCAACGCGAAGATCATTCGCAAAAGGCTGCCAATCAACATCCGCAACCAGAAACCCATTCGGGTCAAGCTCTTGGCGAAGACGATGAAACCGGCACACGCCGTTAAGCGCAATGACAAAACGGCCATCATCACTTTCTTGGAAAAATGACAAACGTCCAGCACAGCCAGTTTCAAACAAACCCGCCGCATCAGCCCCGTCATCATTGGCTATGTTGTCATTGGCTATGTCATCATTAGCGATGTCACCACCAGCATGATGATCAAGAGGCTGTACCATGCCAATCAGCCTTGTTGGCGTTGCCAGCGCATGCGTTACCATTGCCAGATAGCGCGGTTCAAAAATATTCAACGGCAATTGCCCGCCCGGAAGCAAAAGGGCGCTTGGCAGCGGAAAAATCGGAATTCGCATCGGAAGCTGGTCAAATTCCGGATCAAAAATACCACCTGCCATAATCACTCCTTAAAAATCAGATTTAAGCCATTCCGCATTTGCATTATGGCCGCATTTACCCTTATGCCTCGATAAGGCTGTTCATTCTGCCCATATTATCTTTACGCGTTATGGGCATAATCCGGCTAGGCGAAAAGTAACGTCGATAGCTTGCGCCGCGCCGCCATTACATCACGGTTTGCTGGACCAAGCGTCTTGAAAAATTCCAATAGCTGCATACGGGCTGCCGCGTCATTCCAAGCGCGGTCAATGCGGATGGATTCAAGAAGCTGTTCCATTGATTCGGCTTGTTCGCCAGTGGCAAATAACGCCAATGCCAGTTCTTGGCGCGCGGCAAGATCATTCGGATCAGCATCAACCGCCGCACGCGCTTGCGCCAAACCGCCAGCCGCACCTGCCGCTTTTTCGGCTAATTCAAGCGAGTCAATGGCAATCACCATGGCGGGTTTATCGCGAAATTCATCATCAAGCTGATCAACGATTTCGCGCGCGCCATCAATATCTTTCATCCCGACCATACAACGGATCATGCCTGCAAGACCATCGGGTGATTCAGGATCGGCCGCCATGATTTCATGATATTGCGCCATCGCATTGTCATAATCTTGTGTTTCAAGAAGGTTGTTTGCCGCCTCGACCATTGCCGCAACATCTGGGCCACTGCCGCCAGCCGCCACCAGCTTGTCAATAAATTGCTTTAGCGTTGATTCGGGCTGCGCACCGGCAAAACCGTCAACCGGCTGTCCATTGAAAAAACCATAAACCGTTGGCACTGATTGTACCCGCATCTGTTGGGCGATCTGTTGGTTCTCATCAATATTAATTCGCACCATCTTGACCTTGCCCTTTGCGGCGGCAACGACCTTTTCCAAAAGCGGGCCAAGCTGTTTACACGGCCCACACCATGGCGCCCAAAATTGCACAACAATTGGCATTTTTGCCGAACCATCAATGACCTCGGCCATGAAATTATCCATATTCACATCGATTGGTGTGGTATCGGCAGCGGCCGCAATAAGCTGTTCCATTTTGTCCTAAACCTTCTTTAAAAGGCGGTGATCCGATTGTGATCCACCGCCAAAACGTTGCGTTTTAATCGGCGGTCACGCCCTTTTTCAACTCTTCATCTAGATGTAATCATCAGGCGTTGCAAAACAAGGGGCATTATGACTGCCCCCAAAGCCATTTAAAAATCAAGCCAGCGCGGCTGATGGCCTGTATGCGCCAAAAATTCCTGCAAGCCTGATCTGGTGATGCCAATCGTCATGTCATTGACAAGTGGATGGGCGTAAATGCGACCATCGGTTTGAAGCGCCGAATCAAGAAACAGCGAAACTTTGTGGTCCGAATCATTAATCACTGTCAGCGGGCTGACCGCGCCCGGACGCACACCCAACATTTCAAATAGCCGGTCAGCACTGCCAAATGACAGCCGGTCAGAACCAATTTTCTGATCAAGAGTTTTTAAATCAATCACCCGATCTTCTTGGGCGACAATCAGGAAATTGCGCTTTTTCCGATCGCGAAGATACAGGTTCTTGATATGAATCCCGGGCATATCGCCGCGATGCGCTTTGGCATCTTCAACTGTTCGCAAAGGCGGATGATGATGCGTGACATAATCAATTGCCAGCGCGTCAAGAACCGCCAAAAGTGATTCCGGCGTCGTTGGCAAGCTGTCTTTGAATTGTGATGATGCGTCCATAATGCGGCCCTGATAAGGTGATTAATCCGTCGCCATAATGACGATGACCATAGGCTGGCCTGATCTCTTTCTAGCCGGATGAACACGCCTCTGCAAGACCATCGGTTTGCTACGCCATAGGCCGGTGATAAATCTGGCTGAATTCTGTGAAAAATGTAACGAAATGCAACGATTGACGCGAATCGTCGCGCATATTAAGACACGGGATCACGGCGACAGATATGGTTGCGTTACAAAATGAAATTCAGGCGATGATGAATATTGGTCTAATCGGATGTGGCATGTGGGGCCGAAATTTGGCACGCAATCTTGCCCAGCTTGAGGCGTTGGCCGCGGTTGCCGATCGCCATGCCGAAAATGCCGCCGAATTCGGATCAGCCTTTGCCGCCAAACCGGTTGATGTTGACACGCTAATCCATGATGAGTCAATTGACGGCATTGTCATTGCCACCGCCGCGCCAAGCCATGATGTGCTTGCCATTGCCGCCTTGGCCGCTGGCAAACATGTTTATGTGGAAAAGCCATTATCGTTGAGCTTGGCTGGGGCAAAAGCCATTCAGGACGCTGCGCAAGCGGCGAAAAAACAAGTGATGGTCGGGCATTTGATCCGCTATCATGCCGCCTTTATCGAATTGCAAAAACAGCTTGCCGCTGGTGCCATTGGCAGCCTTCGCCATGTTCAGGCAAACCGGTTGGCAATGGGGCGTATTCGCAATACCGAATCTGTATTGTTTGATTTGTGTCCGCATGATCTGTCGCTTATCCTGGCGCTGATTGGCAGCCTTCCGACAAAAATCCATTGTGCCGGCGCAAGCCATATGACCCCGAATATTGTTGATTTTCTGACCAGCTTTATGGGTTTTGAAAATGGCGTTTCGGCTGGCATGCAAACAAGCTGGCTTAGCCCGTTCAAGGAACATCGTCTGACGGTCACCGGAACTGCCGGATCGCTGGTTTTTGATGATACCAAACCCTGGCCGGAAAAATTGACCTTGTTTCAGGATCAAATGCGGCTGAATGGCGAACATTTCATCATTGATCGAGCAAGCCCGATTACGCTTCCGGTTCCCGAAGCCGAACCATTAAAAGATGAGATGCGCGCCTTTATTCAAACCTGCGAAACAGGCAAGCCAGCGCCAACTGATATTGCCGAAGCGATCATGGTTCAACAGGTTCTTGAAACCATGCAAACCCACCTCATCGACACATCCGCCGCACCCTCGAATCACCAGCCAGTGAGCCCCAAATGAGCATCGTCTTTATTGATTTAAAAGCCCAGCAAGCCCGCATTCGTGACAAGGTCGAAGCCGGATTCCAAACGGTGCTTGATCATGGCGCCTATATTATGGGGCCGGAAATTTCTGCATTGGAGGCGCGTCTTGGTGAATGGACAGGCGTTGCGCATAATATTTCCTGTTCGTCAGGAACCGATGCGTTATTGCTGGCGCTTATGGGGCTAGAGCTGCAACCCGGCCAAGGCGTTATCGTTCCCTCTTTTACCTTTGCCGCAAGCGCTGAAGTGATGCCGGTCATGGGCGCAATACCGATTTTTGCCGAAGTCGATAAAACTAGCTTTAACCTTGATCCAGAAAAATTACCGCACGCGCTTGCCGCGGGCAAAGCCGCCGGCATCGATATTGTTGGCATAATCGGCGTTGGGCTGTTTGGCCAGCCGGCTAATTATGCCGCGATTGGCAATTTCGCGCGTGAAAATGGCCTGTGGCTGATTGATGACGCCGCGCAAAGCTTTGGCGCGACATGGCATGGCAAGCCGGTTGGCCAGCTTGCCGATGTCACCTGCACAAGCTTTTTTCCGGCCAAACCGCTTGGTGCCTATGGTGATGGCGGCGCAATTTTTACCAATGATGATAAAATTGCCGAAATCATCCGTTCATGCCGTGTCCATGGCATGGGGCGCGATAAATATGAAAATATCCGCATTGGCATGACTGGCCGTCTTGATACCATGCAGGCGGTGGTGCTTGACGCCAAGCTTGATATTTTTGCCGATGAGCTTGTGCATCGTCAAAATGCTGCCGACCGCTATGCAGCTTTGCTTGAGGGCGTGGTTGGCACGCCATCGCTTGCGGCAGGCGTCACGTCAAGCTGGGCACAATATGTCATTCAATTGCCACAAGGCAGCAACCGTGACGCCATCTGCAAATCGCTTGTGAATTCTGGTGTGCCGACAGCGATTTATTATCCTGTGCCAATGCATCGTCAGCCACCCTATGCACATTATCCGGTTAGTGCCTGCAATCTGCCGGTGACAATGGATTTATGCGATCATGTGTTGGCCTTGCCAATGCATCCCTATCTTGAAACAGCCCAGCAAGCGCTTATTGCCAGCAGCCTGAAAGACGCGCTGGCCACAGCCTAAAATTGTCAATTCTGAGGGTTTGCCGCACCAGCAAGTGGCGTGTGAATGAAAAAACCGCGGCCATCACCACGCGATCATGTAATTTGCCTCTTGCAAGGGCGCAAGGCTTGGATTATACCAGCTTTCAGCGGTTCGCGATAACCGCATCCCACCTGATTTGGTGGATGCGACGCGGGTGTAGCTCAGTGGTAGAGCACAACCTTGCCAAGGTTGGGGTCGAGGGTTCGAATCCCTTCACCCGCTCCAATTCTCAATATCAAAGGTCCTTGGACTAAGATACCAGTGACTGTTTTAAAACAGTGCCAGTTGTGGGATCAGCCTTTGGTGTTTATGAGGCCTGTCACCACAGATCGACCGCGCCCCCCAAAAGCAATGCGCCATAGTAAGCATCAGCGACACGCAAGCGCGGCTGTCCAGCAACAAACCATCAGTTAAAAGATTTTGACACGCCAATTGAAATTGAGATTTTGGGCGGCGTCACACATTGCTTTTCGTTCTGAAGCGCCCTGATATGACGACGGCGGGCTGGGGCATTTTCGCCAAGTTTGGCGGCGAAATCAAATTCGGCTTTTAACGCGGCGCAATCAAGAGCCTCATCGCCATCACGGGTGAGAATTGACCGATCGGGCGGTGCGCAACCAAGCAACAAAAACAATAGCATTACCGTCCCAATACGCATGGCAACCCCTTTACAAACACCCAAGTGATGGTCTCAGAAACACCCTCCAGATCATCCAGTCTTACAAGTCAATATCCCGCGGCCAAACCCGCCAGTTTTGCCACCAGCCGGTTGCCTATGGCTTGAACGCAACGACCGGCGCACCGCCTGCGATCCAGCCAACAATTCCGTCACTCAGATGGGTGACATCACTGTAACCAAGCTGGCTGACAAGCGCATTGCCGATAATGCCGGTTCGGTTTCCGGTACGACAATACAGCATGACGGGCGTATCTGGCGTTGGCACGATGGCGGTAAATTTTGTCTGAAATTCCGAATGCAACTGCCCTGATTGGGTAAAGGCGGTAATGGTATGCGCACCTTCGATGATTCCGGTTTCTGCCCATTCTTCAGCGCGGCGGATATCAATCACCACAACACCGTTTTTCTTCGCCGCCTTGAAATCGGCAGCTGTGGCATTACCCAGTTTCGGCGGTATGGCAACAGAAACCAGCTCGACATCGAAAACCAATGTCGCATTTGGCGGGATTACCCCACCGGCACCCGCCGCACCATAGCCAAGCTCTGGCGGGATTGTCAGAACCCGCTTTTCGCCAATCTTCATGCCCACAATGCCCTGTTCCCAGCCCGGAATAACCTGCCCGCTGCCAAGGGTAAAGCTGAACGGCGTGCCGCGTTTTTGGGAATCATCAAAAACGGTGCCATCGGTCAGGCGTCCTTGATAATGCACTGATACCTGCATCCCGTTCTTGGCTGTTTCACCATCGCCCTCGGCAATGACCTCAAATGATAAATCGGCCGCGTTCACACTAACCCCCAAAAATAAACATACCGGCAAAAAGGCAAGGACTCGCCCAAGGCCTTTGATCCAGTGAAGAATTTTCATCAATTTCTAACCCTTTGGTAATGAGCCGACTAAACAACAATTCATTAATCACATTATTTGACTGAAGATGCTAGTCCCCACCGGCCCAATTGGTAGTCCAAAATACGTATTTTGTAACCCAGTTTCTGGATTTTTAGCCTAATATTTAAGATGACTTTTTATGTATTAATTCCACAAAACCCTGCAAAGAAAATATCATTTGTAAGAAAATTGGCGGTTTAATTTGGCATTACTGTTGGGTTATGAAAACATTGACCAGACAGAAAGAGACACTACGGCCAATAGGCAGAGTGCCACTGACAAATTAATTAGTCTTTGAGTTCGAACGGACAACTCTAATCGATTGATTTTTAGTCCCACAAATAACCAAAGACAGTGGAGTAAAAACCAAATAAAATTTGCAATTATCAGCTTAATCCAAGTTTCGATGATTAGGCTTTCAGGGTAAAAAGCGAAACCGCTGAAAAGTGCTGTATTAACCGCATATGCTTTTGGATTGATAAACTAAAGTGTTAAACCGGATATAACTCCCAGTTTTGTAATATGGATAAATGCAATTTTTGAGCCGGCAATAGTAATGCTTAAGGATAGATAAACAAGATATACAACAGATATAATCAGCAACATCGTTCGAATAATTGTGTCTGCCAAGACTGCAGTTGCAAGGCCCGGAATAACCGCAAAGCAAACACGGTTAGTGCCAACTAACAAACCAAAAAGGTACCGAAATCCTTGCCGCCAACCATATGCGGCTCCCAATCCTGCCAACGATAACACGCCTGGCCCAGGTGTGATTATTAAAAGAAAAACCGCAAGGGTAAATGTTAGCATTTATTGAGGCCTATAAATTTTATCTCTCACATCAATATTTTCTAAAAGTAACTCGGAGAAATGTTAATGATTCAATCAACTATCGATCATATCGTTATTGGCGCAGCAGATTTAGAAAAAGCAACAAAAAGGATTGAGCAGTTTATAAAAGCTGATTTTTCGAGTGGTGGAAAGCATCCATTGATGGCCACACATAACCGCTTAATCAAACTTCAAAATTCAATATACATGGAAGTTATATCTATAGACCCCGGCGTTACAATGCCTCGATCTTCAGGCCACAAAAAGCGTTGGTTCTCGCTTGACTCGCGGTCCACAAAACGCCGGTTATCACTGGCACCACAACCTTTGTGCTGGGTTGCCGCCGTTGATAATATCGAACAAGCAGTATCACATTGTGGTTACAACCCCGGTAAAATTATTGAGGTAACAAGAGAAGACTTACGATGGAGATTAACAGTCCCAGAGAATGGGAAATTATCTTTTGATGGCGTTTTACCTATTTTAATTGAATGGCCAAATGGGAAAAATCCTGCCGAAAGAATGCCGGAGAGCAACGTTTGTTTACAGCAACTGACCTTATTTCATTCAAATCCAAAAAAAATCAAAGGCATTTTATCCAAGCTAAATATTTTAGGCCCAATAAATATTGAACTTGGAGAGCCAAGAATACAATTCTCTTTCAAAACCGCGAGCGGAAAAAGCATTGTTTTTTGCGAAAATTGTCTAGCTGATATCCAATCATCCTCCTGACATACCTGACATAATGTGCCGGAAAATCACGCTATTTCATGTGCGCGCGGCATTTTTTGGATCTTTTTATTTTTTACAACCAGCTATTCAAAAAACCAGGGCACTATTGATCTAACTAGGGCGCGCCGTTTATTGATAGTTCACGTTAGCTATCGCGCGGTGCCTGAATGCGATTTGTCATGCTGTAGTCTCGGCTAATCAAAAATAATTCTATTTTGTCAATTGAGTCTGTTGATATTAAGGAGGTAAGCGGCTTTACAGAAGGTAAATCATTTGGAGTCACCAAAGTTATAAACTGGTCTGACGCTGATAAGCCGTTATAAGCACCATCCAAAACCGCATGCTTATTAAACGCAGTATTAGAAATAACTGTCCTACTTTGTATGCTTACCAACAACGCATCTGACTTCGAGGTTAACTCAAAATTTGTTTCGGTTACTGAGTTAGCTTGCCAGCAGGCTAGCCTCTGTCCAATTCGAATTCTGTAATCTTTGAAATGCTTCTTAATGCCAGCCTTTTGCGCCAGGCGATGCTGTTTATTTTGCCGCCAATTTTCAAGTGATTTTTCACTGTCCCATAATTGATGAGACAAAAGACTGTAATCATCAAACTTGGCTTCATATCGGTTTAACCAAATCAGTCCCTTATGTTTTTCAAGTTCGGGTTTAAGCTTTTCAACATATGAGAAATAATGATTTAAATGACCAGGGTTTGGAGCAACTTGAAAAAACAAACCTACGGGCGTTTCATTGCTTTTCGCCATATGCTGCCTCCATAAATTTCGCGGCAAATTAGACACTCGCTTTTTTCAATTGAACACGATTTTGTTGCCCATTCAATTATTTCTGTTAGCATTTTATTCGAGCTACATAAAAGTAGCAGTTGATAAGCTTAATCAAAAAATGAGGAGACACACCAATGAAACGTAGAGATTTTTTAACCAAAGCGGGTTTGGTCGGAGCAGGCACATTTGCTGCGTCTACGCTTGCTGCGCCAGCTATTGCTCAAGATCGAATCGAAATTGCAATGGTATCAACTTGGCCAAGAGATTTTCCTGGCCTTGGCACTGGTGCTCAGCGCTTTGCGCAGAAGCTTTCAGACGTAACTGATGGTCGCATTCAAGTTACCTACTATGCTGCCGGTGAGCGTGTGGGCGCGTTTGATTCCTTTGACGAGGTAGCTTCAGGTAATGCACAAGCCTATCACGCAGCAGATTACTATTGGAAAGGGAAGCATCCTGGATGGGCCTATTTTACAGCCGTTCCATTTGGCCTTACTTACCCAGAAATGAAGGCTTGGCTTCGCTGGATGGGTGGTCAAGAGCTTCACGATGAATTAGCTGGTGAATTTGGTTTAAAATGTGTGCCAATGGGCAACACAGGAGTTCAGTGGGGCGGTTGGTTCAACAAAGAAATCAACTCTGGAGATGATTTAAAGGGACTAAAAATGCGTATCCCTGGCCTTGGTGGAGATGTTATGGCCAAACTTGGTGCGTCTCCAGTTTCGCTTCCAGGTGGCCAAATCTATGAAAACCTTGTCTCTGGTGCAATTGACGCAACAGAATGGGTTGGCCCATGGAACGACGAAGCAATGAAGTTTTATGAGGCTGCAAAATACTATTACTATCCAGGCATGCATGAGCCAGCTTCACAGCTGCATGTTGGATTTAACGCATCATTCTGGAGCGGTATGAGTGCATCTGATAAAGCGCTTATCCAAGCAGTTGCAGCCGGTGGAGATAATGATTTTATGGCTGAGTACAATGCCAAAAATGGTGCCGCACTTGAGCGTTTGGTGAATGATCAAGGCGTTGTTGTAAAAGAGTTTAATGACGACGTATACGCTGCCTTCAAACGTGGCTCAGACGAGGTATATGAGGAAGTCCAAACTCATTCAGCACTGGCAAAAAAGATCCACGAATCTATGGTAAATGCTAGAAAAATAGTTGGTGATTACGTCCAGCTAAATGACGTCGCGTACACAAATAAGCGTAACGCGGCTCTAGGAGCGTAACGCTGCTTTGGGAAAAAAATCAACTGAGATCCGCTGTCTGTAAATAGCG
>Ga0255774_10001506_pt1 | contig 19125 bp, 19 predicted proteins | sample 101ome_17_FD_179972 | JGI IMG/M metagenome (GOLD analysis project Ga0255774, IMG submission 179972) | Coastal salt marsh microbial communities from the Groves Creek Marsh, Skidaway Island, Georgia - 101407AT metaG (version 2) | ecosystem: Environmental > Aquatic > Marine > Intertidal zone >...
GTGAAAAATAAAATCGATGCAAAACAGTCCGAAGATCCGCACAGCTTCTGATGGTTTATCTTGATGTTAAAGTCAAAACTGTTCGAAGCGACGTGCGCGACGCGCTCTCCGATGGAAATGGAAGGTGCAGGACACCGCACGGAGCACGATTTGTAACTTTTGTAGCCGTTTGAGATGGGACACGTCTTCGAACCGTATCCACGGTTATATCTGGACACACGATACGTTTTGTAATGTCTCCCGATACCGCACGGGGCGTATTTGTGTCAGGGTACTCACTGCAGTACACGCGCTGTGCGAGCAATGGTCAACTACGGACAATCGAACATTCAAACTGCAAGGTTTGCGCATCTGCAAGCCCTCCGTGGTATTGCGGCGGTGGTGGCGACGGTCAACCACTGGTGCGCCCTATACTATCCGAACATTTCGCATCCCTTCACACCCGCAGAGAAACTCGAGCAACCTGGTAAGACTCCGGTGTCCATATTGGTAAACGGTCAGTTACCAGTGCGTTTCTTCTTCGTATTATCCAGCTTCGTGCTTTCACACGGCCACTTTGCAGCTGTTAGGTCCGGAAGAACGTCACCGTTGTCACAGCGAGCAATGAGAAGGTACCCACGACTGCTTTTCCCAGTCATCGGCGCAACGCTCGCAAGTTTACTCGTTTGGAAGCTCGGATTTTACGGGTATATGCGACGCGTATCGTACGCTAGCGGAACGACGTGGTTGATGCATCCACAGCTTCCAAGCGAGGTCTGCATAGGAAACGCACTAGAGGAGGCGCTCTGGGTAACTTGGTATTATGGAAACCAATACGTTGGGCCTCTCTGGACGATGCGATGGGAGCTTTCTGGCTCCTGGTTCAGTATGCTGCTCGCTTTGGTTGCCTCCAACACAGGGAAGAAACGTCCCGTGGTGTACATATGCGTTTGTGCCTGGCTTATGCACAAGTCTGTATTCTTACAATACGGCGGTGAGTACTATCAGCAGTGTACGCTCGGTGTTGCGTTCGCAGATGCGCATGTTTCTGGACTACTGAAGCCTTTTCGAAATATCTGGCTGCACATCGGCATGTTCGCTGCGTTTGTGTACTTTGGGATGTACCCAACATATGCAGGTAGCTTTGCAGATATATGGTATGGAAACCTTTGGTACACTTTCTCTGTCTCGGCGCTCTTCGGACTAACCACTACAAATATGTCCATAAAGCGTGCGTTGGAGACGCGTGCATTGGTGTGGCTCGGGGGAATTTCTTTCTCACTCTACGTGCTCCACGATACAGTACAGAACTCAGTATGCGCATGGGCGTTCACACACATGCTTGGACCCCTCGGTTTTGATATAGCCGCCATCATGACACTCTTTCTGGTAGAGTTTCCGATACTGATACTAATATCTGTGCCATTTGGAGCACTGTTTGATATCTTTCTCGGGCAGGAAGCTGTGCGATACGCACACAGTGCATTGTGCGACAATCAGTTGCCCACCGTGAACGCCGAAAATGATCACTGGTGGTGGCAACTGATGACGTGGCGGACTGCCAAGAGGGTTCTGAGCGCAATTAATATTGTTGCTTTGGAGATAAAGAGGCTCTGTAGGGCTCATAGAGGCAGGGCAGTGGCTATCCTTGCCCTGTGCGTCTTCATGGCTACGGTGGACCTTGTGCCATCTTTTCTTGCTGAAGAGCCGTGCACAATCCCGATTGTTCGCGTATATGAGTATTCTACGGGGCTTTACCGTGTTGATAGACAAGATGGACCTATCGCAAGGGCGTTGAGATCATCAGCAGAATTCTTAGTTGAGGGACCAGTGTTCTCTACTTTTCCACATAATCCTCTGCCGGGCTCTGGATGGGTTGCCGAGCTGAGTGCATGCCCCGGTTCGACAAATGCCGTCGGCCCACTCGAACACTACAGCTTGGTGAATCCTGGTGACTTGAATTTGCTCGCTGGTTGTCGTTCTTTGGGCCACGTCATGTTGCAGCAGCGTCGAAGCAATGGATGGCTTGAATCGGTTGAAATCAGACCAAACCCAAACGCAATACAGTTCAACTCGTCATTCATCGCGTCAACAGCGCATGCCGTCGCCTCTTTGTGGGACAGTGAAGCTGCCGAAACGACGTTCCTTGCGCCAGACGCGCGGTTTACGTACTGCTAGACAGAAGGTGTTTCAGTAGTAGGAACTTAAGATCGTCACATCGTTTTGACTGGCTTGCAGCTGTTCAAGAACAAGGGGATATATGAAAGTCAGGCACTTTAACGCGGTCTGGACGGCTCGGAAATTAATGTACCTTGATTCGATTAACGTTTATGTCTTCAATAAGTGGTGGTTTGGTGTATGTCTAATACTACAGCAATCATTCAGGAGTGTCTTCATACACTCTGACGGTGTGCTAGCGCTGTTGCTGACGCCACTGAGCACGACGAGTGGATGAATGGTTGCGTACAGACATGACGTTAGTCGACATTCTGGACGACGACAAAGATGACGATGGAGTGGAAGCGCTATCAATTACGTCTCGTGCGATGCCATCTCCAGCCAGGCCTGTCATCGTCAAGTGCAAAAAGTGCAAACGTCGCGCAGGCAAGATGACATACGGCTTGAGCATGCGCATGCACCAACTGCATTGTGCACTCGCGCTCAGCCGTCGGGTGCTGCTTAAAGAGCGCAACCGTAGCGCAGCTTTGAAGGAGAGATGTACCTGGAACTCACCGTCGTGTCTGTTCCCGTTGGCTTTGACACCCTCAGGTCGGCATATCTCGAATCGTCTGCGCATCCAGTCCTTACTTGCCCACCGATCAGTTTTTGCTTACGTACGTGGACGCAGCCTTCGCACTGGACCCGGCGCAGCGACTGGACCACGAAGACGTCCCTACTGAAAAAGATTTGAAAGTGCATCAGAAGCACCGGATGAAAGAAGCAGGTAGCGATATGGCTTTTGGTCAAGTTCAGAAAAGCGCTGCGATTGAACGAAATGACAAGACGGAGGACCTATTTGGCTTCTTGAGAAAATGTGAAGGTGCGCTGACCAAGTTGCACGCCGATGAGGATGGGGTGCGACGTGCAGCACGTTGCGCAGAAGTTTAAAGAGTTGGATTAGCGCGAACAGCGGCTACATAACTACGAAGAGGAAATGAATGCGAGGATGAGGCAAGTCGACGCTATGCAGCGGCAGCTGAACGCAATGTTGAATGTGGCCAAAGCACACGAGACTGTTGAAAGCCCTGAAGAGGAAGTAGCTCCGGGATCACCTGTGGGTAAATCCCTGAACGTGCCAGTCGAGGTGCCTGTGATTCCGGAAGAGGACGCAATAAGAAGATCTTCGCAACCTCGCAAGCTTAGGACTACACAAGACTAGTGCTCGTACTTTTATACAGTTACAACTGTCGCAGTTCACCCATCTCTCGGGTCTGTCGACGCGCGCTGCCCTGCCCAATCCGAGCCACTGAAGCCGTATATAACCTCACTACACCCTCGCACTTTGGACCATCGTACGTCCGTTCTTCGCTGAATGGCTCTTAAGGTATCCAACCGTTCTAGTCAATTGCTTGAACTGCTCCTTGGTCGGTTCACTCGCTACTCGACAAATCGATAAATTAATCAACAGTGTGAAAGTCGTGAGCGACACGACACTCGTTCAGGTTGGCGCGCCATGCGTTAGGATTATCATATGAATCAACATATTCCACCTAGTTATTTCTATGACGTCGCCCCCGCCGGCGCCGCATCCTCGCACGAGGACCCACCTTCATCATGTCGCTTGTACATGCGCGGGATCCACTTCGTGAACGCGGTCGTATTTGCGGTTTCATGAACACAAACGCAGCCACGTTCGGAGGTCACGCCGCGGCAGAAGAACTCATGAACGCCACGAGCAAATTTGCCTCGGGCCTGGACGACGCGCACGCCGGAGACGTAGGACCAAAGGAAGCAATTGTTTCATGTGTTGGGAATAGATCGTTACGCGACTATTGGATGGTGCTTTACGGGCATAACATTCCGAGCGAGACCGCAGACGTGCTGCCCCTGCGATGAATGTAGAAATGACCCATCCAACACAGATACTACTTGTAAACACTAGCAAGCTCGCTATTTTGTTCGTTGTCGATACGATTTCATCGGCGTCCAACCTCGTCGAGAAGTCTTTTGATTTCCGCGGTGGGGTACTTTGACTTGTAGACAAAGTGCGGTAAAGGTCCCGCCGGATCGAGATTCTGGACGGGATCAATTTGAGGCACCCATGTATCGACCTTTCTGAGCCATTTCGCGGATAGCGTGAACTGCTTCTCTTCGTGCCCACCGCCGGGATACGGCCAGATGATCAAGTGCGAATCTTTCGCAAGGAAAAACGACGAAAAGCCTACGCCGCCACCCGGGCAGACAAGAGTTGACGCGTTGAGAAATACGTCAATTTGTTCTTCCAAAGTGGTGTCAGGCGTAATGACGTAGTGCTTGACATTTTCAGCGCCGCGAGTCGATCGCAGCATACCGAGCACTCCGTCTTGATTGTCAAAGTCGTAAAAAGAGTACGAATCTTCCCGTCGCTTTGTGACGAACACAGTCGCTTTCTTCGAAGCCTTATGTTCGGGGTCGAGCCCGATGTTGCGAATGATGTGATCTCTATACCCTTCGACGTCCGAGGCGTTCGCATGTAATATGCGCGCCAAGTGGTCTGGAGATCCAATGACGAGATGTTCGTAACACGTCGTCTCTCCTTGGGCGAGCGCTCGTAAATCTATGCCTAAAGCCCACGAGAGAACCTCGACGTGTCTTTCGCACGCGGGGACCGCTAGGTGCGCGGTGTGGGGTAAATTCACCGGGTGAGCCGTCGTACAATTCCTCATCACTAGTGCGGTGCGCTTCGTGCTCGCGCTATTCCAATTTGTTGAATACGACGAAGGTGCATCATCAAGGTTTAGTGACAAGAAACGAAGTCGCGTCCATATCCCGAAAAAGTTGTCTGCAAGCATATGCCCCCAGTTTCCAGAGGCAAAATAGGACGCCAATGTGAAAACCCCTTTGAGTTCAAGCGGCCATTCTCGATTCGTGCCGTTCGCGTCGACGTGAGCGGGTGTGGTCGCGTACTGAATGTCATTGGGCATCGACTGCGCTGCGTCCACGCATACGACGTCGTACGACACACCAGCGGAGTAGTCGCCGTTCGTCGACTGAACCGGATCCACCGCGTACACAATTCCTCGCTCGAGCCCCGCTTGCGTGAGCATTTCTTCCTCTCCAAACAATGTCACCTTCGCGACGTATGGCGGATCCAGAGGAGTTGCGCCGTACGCGGACTGCCTTGGAAACGACACGCAGGCGTGCTTCACGTAATCGTGTTCGTCGTAGTCGTCGTAGTCGTACTCAGAGGACGCGCCGTGTCGTTCACGGGTGGCGAAAGATCGAGACGCGGAGACGTAACGTCGTCTCGCGCGCGAACGTCACCGCGCGCGCTCGTCAACCCGCACACGCCGGGCCGAACGTTCGCGCACCACCCAGCCTTGTCAGACTTCCCGATCGCAGAAGTCTGGTTCGACGCGGACTACGTCACAGAATTCACCGGATTGCGCGTGAAACATCAGTGGGACTGCATGAATGGTGCGGACAGCGAAGGTTTCGGGTATTACGACGTGGTTCCTTCTCGACGATTCAAGTTTCGAGAACACGCAGACGCTACTCGCGAAGGGAGGAAAACGTACACACCGGATCTTCCGATCGCGGACGATGAGTACTCGCAGTGGCACGCCATTGCTGAAGCTCTCGAGATGACACCTGAAAACGCTGAGTTTGTTTACGTCGAACTCGGAGCTCGTTGGGGAACGTGGGTCTCGCGAGCGGTGACGTTAGCGACCATTAGAGCTCCACGGTTGAAGCGTGACGCCGTAATATTCGACGCACTGCTGCTCCTGTACGATGAGCGCGTTTCCCATGAAGAGTCCGTCTCGCAAACGATTCGCCCACTGGCACCTCTTCGACGATGATTTGATCCGTGAGCGCGACGTCGAACACGTTGTGGTGCTCGCTCGAGAGCGCTCGATAGATGAGCGCATTGCGACCGCACTTTTTCGTCGCCTCGCCGTCGCCCGCCTTTACTCGATAAAACGGGATCCCGTCTTAGCGCTCACCAACTTTTGGATACAAGACGCACGTGCGCTGCGCCCCGCGAAACACCGCTTAGCTCTTTCGCGACTGCCAATCGCGCGCCAGCGCTGTCAAGCGCATGGCGGTGATTTTGTCGCCCCAGTGTGAGAAAAAACCAGTCGCGTAGTCCCACATCGGAAACGGAATGTTCATAGAATCCACATACTTCACTACAGTGAACGCCAGGATGGGATCCGAAACCTTCCTGTACTGCCCGCCGAAGACGCCGTGCGCAGAATCCGCCTTTTGCGAAACCATGCAGTCGTGCAAACAAAACGTCGCCTCGAAATCTCCCAGCGTCGTCGTCGTCCCGTCCTTCTGTTTGGTGTCGATCGCACGCTGTAACAGTTGGAGCGCGTTTCGTCTGCGCGTGTGAAACAAACGACCGGGATTCCACTTGCCTCGGCTCGGCCTCTCGTCTTGTTCGCCGACGACGTATAGTTTTCCGTCGACATGTTGCGCTAAAAAGCACGCCGCGTCCTGCACCTCGTTCACCTTGTACATTGCGTCCTCCACCATGTGTTTTTCTATTTTCACGTTTCGCCACGGTTCGAGCACGGCGTCGACGATCGCGTCGATCGCGGTCGCCTCGTCGTCGTCGTACGTCCCCCACGAACGCGACGTCGTCAAGTCTACGTCTCAAAACAACCAACCTCTCCCACGAATCGCGACGATCGCGACGATCGCGACGAGAAAAACTACTACCCGTCGTCGTCGATTTCGACGCAACGTCGGTCTCCGTACACGCGGCGGCGCGTGAGGATGGCGTTGAACGTGGTTATGACGAGGACTTGAAGACGCGTCCTCATCCACGATAAGGCTGGCGGTGCGCATCGTCGTCGCCGTCTTCCGTCGCCGTCACGCCGTTTCTCGACGCCGCATCCGCGTATACGCTCTACAAAACGCACGCGCGATGTATCTCATGCGCGTTGTTCTTGCGCGCATTGTTGTTTCGCTGAAGAAGATTTCTCCAGTTTCTCGAAATTGTGCCACCCACATCTGAAGTGTCGCCAGTATGTGACTCTCCTAGACTTCCATTCAAGTTTCTTTGACTCCATTCCCCCCATCTTGTGCTCCCCTTCTTCCTCTGCTTCCTTCGCCCCATCTTGTCAATGAGGTCGGATAACCTGTGTCTCAAAGTTATGACTCTCTAACTGCTTATGTTACTCTACAGGGGAGGGGCATTTCCGAGCAGTGCTGCCAAGCGTGATGAAGGCAAAAAATCGGATTTCTAAATAACACCTCTTTTCGTTAGAAAACAATTCCACCGCGCGAAGAAGCCGAGGCTGGCGGTAAAATCGACTGGCAACAAATGTTCACGCACATCCTGTGACCAACGCTGGTGGATGCGTACGACTGCTCACGAAGTCAGGTCAGGCAGGTCAGGCCAAGAGGCGTACACGCTGTGCGGCGTGAGATGAGTTGTTTGGTAGGAGCCAAACAACTGCAGTGCCTCAGGAAGTATCTTTTCCTCAAATCTCAACACAACCATCCTATTCAAAAGCGAGTTATTCACTTCACAACCTCGTTCACCAAAAACTTGAGGAGACTCAACATCTGCATAATTGCTTTCGGTGTATTTCGCGCGGTGTCTCGCGAGCTGACGTGACTGCAAGCACTGTACGCACGTCTTCCTAAACATACTCTCAAAACACTCGATTTTTTTCCAACATTTACAAGTTGAGCACTTTCTCGATTCGTTTGCAGTCAACCTTCTCTTTCTTTCGTCATCTTCGCGCAGGGGAGCAGTCTTTCTCGTGTAGAAACGATATTTTCTTTTCTTCAAACAGCACGCGTCGCACGTCTTGTCGCACAGAGTGAAGTGTAATAAGTCGCGCGCGCTGGAACGCTTGCAAGTCGAACACCTTTTAAGCTCGTGCGACAACGTTCGGTCCGGTGAGTCGCTCGAAGAAAACATGAACGATCTTGTGTTCTTGTTCACGGCGAGGACGTCTCGACGGAAGACGCGCGAATCGGAAAGACTCTACGAATGAGATGTGCGAGATGCGTGCACCGCCGCGCTATTCAGTTGTCGATCGTGAAGCCGGCGATCTGTGAAATGGGTGTGGCTAGAGGGTGAGTGAGCGCTGAGCCACCCGAGCGCGACGCGTCTGTTTTGTCGGTGATTTCACGCGCGCGTCCGATGCGCTAGAGTGAGGGGGGGGCGCCCGGCATGGATCGCGGTGAACTCACCTCGCAAGCTAAAAGTTGAATTTCGAATCCTAGTCATTTTCGCCTAACTCGGGTCTAAAAGTTATGAAGGTGGCTTGCTGTTAGTCGCCCTTCTCATAACTCGGGTATTAAGTCCGAGTTAAGCCCAAGTTATGAAGTTCTGCTGTTAGTCACCCTAAAAACGTGAGTGAAATTTCCGAAATCTGCCGAGGCCAACTCAGGCTCAGCGTCACTGTACGGCGGGATTCAGCGACGCTCCGAGTCAGCACGCATCACGCTTCCCAACGCCTTTCGGTCTCGGTCGACTCGTGACGGGCTCGGCGAGTGAGAAAGCCGTGCGCTCGAACAGCCGCGGCACGGTAGCCGTTGGAGTGAAGTGGGATGAAGATGTTCAGTAGCCAAGGGGCTTCAAGATCGACAAAACGACCGCTCAAATGTCGCCCGGATAGAAAGTGCGCGTGGTGTGCGAGTCTTTTGACCTATTTTGCAGTGTTAGCAGTGTACAACGAGCACAAATCCGCCATAATGAAAGGTGCCCAACACAGCCAAAACGGAGTAGCAGAACAGACGCATTTCAAGCTACTGGTTATGTACGCATACTTTGAGTCGGAGTCCATCCCGTTTTGCGAAAAAATCATGAAGCGCACAAACCTTGCAACCTTTATCAACGCAGGAGTATCGGACTCTCCTGACGTAACCTACCTCTTTTCAATCAGCGGCGAAACGCCGAAAGCGAGCGAATTTTATTCCTCAATAGACTTAGAATCTCCTTATGGAGACAGCATCGTACCAAAGTTTGCGAATGTTTTCGTGAGAACCCCCAGAAAATCGAACGTTCCCGATCTCTGCCAGCACGCACTCGGTTTCATGATGTCGCGGAGGAGAATGGAATACTCGCACGTCGCATTTTTGAACGATGGCGTGAGAGGACCTTTCGACGTGACTAAGCCGTCTACAGTTACATACTCGCAAGGGGCACCGGATTGGATTCAGTCTCACTTAGCTCTGTTGCACAGCGCGCCAAATATTGGGGCAGTCGGATCAGTCATGAGCTGTGAGTTAACATTGCACTTGCAAGGATGGTTTGTATTGCTGCACGCGAATCTTTTTGCGAAACACTTACACATCTTCAAATCAACTTGCCACATTAAATCATGGCAAGCTGCCATAAGTAAGGAAACGGAGTTCTCAACAGCCATCCTTCGTGATGGTTTCGATCTCGCCACGTTTTTTCCTGAAACACTCGTCATCGGACGGCGCAACTTCTCGACTGAAATGCGCTCACGCTTGAACGACTGCGTCAACCCAATTTCTGCTTTTCGCCTTCGGAATAAACAGAACGCGATCGCACCATTGGATTTGGATAAAGTTCGTTTTCTGAAAATTGGCGGAAGTTTTTATCGTCATGATATTCTTACACACGCGACCAAAATAGAGATACATAACTTCACGTCAAGCAAACTTGGCGTGGATCGTACAGATTACTATTGTTTTCGAAATAGCAAATTAGCCAGTGATTTCCGAAGCAACTTTGATCTCGGACAAGGTTGGTGACGAGATGAGTCTTGATATGGGTCATTCGCGACCTAAAAGGATGGTTTTGAATCTTAGGCGCCTTAGAGCAGCAGATCAACACACAGCGGCGTCGAGTGGATATTCGCTTCGGGGATTAGAGGAGTGCGGTTTGGTGTCGAGTCTAATCAAGAGTCGTTGAAGTGAAGACTATAACGAGGGGGAAGGGAGAGTCTACGCGCTCTTGATCCCATTTAGCATCTTGTTGCTAGCTGATTCCATCTCTGTAGGAACATTTTGCCATCGATATCCACTCGACGCTGGTTCTGCGCTCGCGCGCGCTCTGCTGCACCTGGCGACGCCACATACCTGATGCCGTGAAAACACACCGTACTCACTGATGCCGTCTTCCGTGAAGAGATAGTGTTGTGCACGAGACGGCTAATTCCTCAAGTAAGGGACGAAGCGTCGCGAGCACGAACGAGAGCGGCTTCTTCGCGAGCGCGGGCCTCGTCGTGGTAGGCATTGACCAGGTCAAGCACAAGCTAACGATCGATGAAATCTTTGATAGCACGAGCGTTCGTGTCGTTGAAGACCTCAGCGCGTTATCGGGTTCGTTGGACGAGCACGGCAATGTCGCCACTGAAACACAGTCGTTGAGCATCACTCTCAAAGAATACGATGAATTGGAGGACAAGGGCGGGTTCGAATCACAGTGTCTGACGATAGTAACGTCGTTTCTGAATACACACGGACAATCACGACGTACGTAGGCGACCAGCTGTTCGTGTACGGTGAGGAAGTAAGTGACTTCAAGCACCTGCGGGAATCTGCAATTTCAACGCTTTCAACTGCCGTCTTACAGGAGGTAGACCGAATTCAACAACAGCACGACACTCAAATCGCCGATTTAGAGGCAGCCGTGGAATCGAGAGATCAGCATACCGACGAACTTCGCAGTGAGCTCAGTGATCTCGTGTCGAGACTAGAATCTTCGGAAGCTTAAATTATTACACTTTTCAATCGTCACGCCGCTTCTACGTGTCGTCGCACCTCGATAACATACCAGTCGTCGAGCCTCTCCAGAACACGTCAGATTTTCGTTCATCGAACGGAATCTCACGTTCACGCAGGATCCGAGGCAGCGGCTTGAACCCGTCGCGATTGATGAAGTGGAAGTTTGGCACGAGCACGACTGATTCGTCGATAAAACAATTCACATTGATAGAATGCGCCAGGATGAAAACATTCAAGGATTTCGATTCCGAACACTTTTGGTGTTCGGAACAACAGGTCCTTCGCTGCGTTATACATGGCAATAAACTCCGCTTGAGCAGAACTGGACGCTGGAATATTTTGAAGGTTAATCTTCGAGCTTGCGGGTCCGCAGGAATATATATCATATTCCAGGGTATATATTCCAAGGTATGATATATACCCTGAATGAATCTTCGACCGCACCCAACTCTCGGGTCTGTCGACGTGCGCTGCCCCGCCCAATCCGAGCCACTGAAGCCGTATAACCTCACTACACCCTCGCACTTTGGACCATCGTACGTCCGTTCTTCGCTGAATGGCTCTTAAGGTATCCAACCGTTCTAGTCAATTGCTTGAACTGCTCCTTGGTCGGTTCACTCGCTACTCGACAAATCGATAAATTAATCAACAGTGTGAAAGTCGTGAGCGACACGACACTCGTTCAGGTTGGCGCGCCATGCGTTAGGATTATCATATGAATCAACATATTCCACTTAGTTATTTCTATGACGTCGCCCCCGCCGGCGCCGTCTCCTCGCCGGTGTTGTCTTTGCTCAGACTTGCGGGCGTCGCTTGGCGGCTCGCTGCTTCTCCGCCGCGGAGACGTGGGAGTAGTGCGAAATGCCCCCGAGCGCGATCAAACCGCCGATTATGTTGTTCCACGTCACCGGAATTTCGAACAGGAGCCAAGCGAAGAAAAAGATGAATACCGTCTTCACGTGGCCGATGACCTGAAAGGAGAGCGCGCTAAAGGTGCCGATGCACATGTATTGCGAAATATTCACCCAGATGGCGAGCAAGCACGAGGCGACGAGAAAGAGCAGAGACTCTTGCGTCCAGTAATAGTCCGTGACAAAGCTCCCCGTGATCGCCTGATCGAGGAACGGACCAATGAGGAGCATCGACGCCGCCATGAGCGGCGCCGTGCGCCCGAGCAAGTCGTTCGACCCAATGCCGTATTCAATCTGCAACCGACTCACAAGGATCTGCTGTCCGCTCGTCGAGAGCACGCCTATCATGGCCACGATCGTTCCCCAGAAATTGATCGACGTCTCTTGCACCGTGGCGATGCCGACGCCAATCATGACTACCCCAATGGCGCGCGCGAGCGCCCACGAAACCTTCTTACCGAAAAACGTGAACTCCAGCATCGCAACCGCCGGTATCTGCAGGAGTTTACACAACTGGTAAAACCCCACGTGATTCATCATCAGCGACAGGTTGAGAGAGACGATGCTCATCGATGCGACGGCGACGAACGCTCCCAACCGTTCACGAGGAAGATCTCGACCAGTCGCCGCCGACTTCCCGCTCGCCTCCTGGTTCCCGCTCGCGAACGACCGCACGGACGTGGTGCAGAGAAAGTGCAGTCCACACAGCGTCGTCGCGTACTGAAACGCCAACCCGGACGATCCCATGAACTGTTTATTCACCATCACGATGGCGACTGAGGAGACAAAATTACTCAGCCACTTGATCGCGTTGGTGGACGAGATTCTACCCATGATGGCGCGATGACGACGGTAAACACGCGTCTCGTGCACGCGCGCGCGTCGTCGTCTCGGTCGCGCGTTCGCGTGCGAACGATCTTACGATCTTACGCGCGAACCGTCGCTCGTAACACGAGCGCGCGGCGATCAATCGCGCGGTATGATATAACTGTCTCGGCGCCGCCAAAATGCACAATGCGCCGCGCGCTCGCGCCGCTCACGAATGTGTTGGGACGTTGACGTCGGAGGGTAGGGTGTACTCGTCCGATTCGGGCGTCCTCGTCTGGTCCGAGCGAACTCGTTGAACGACACGATTTTAGAGCATTTTTAAGCCGAACTAAGGCTGACAAAGAGATTGCTTAAATTCCAAAATTTCCCGGCCATTTTTTCGCTTGTTTGTACAAAGAAGTTTCTTCGTCACGGCGAACTTTCACGCACTTGAAGAATAGTGCGGAGCAATCACACAACGTTTCTTCGTCACGGCGAAGGAACTTTCACGCGCTTGAAGAATAGCGCGGGGCAATTACGAGGGCCATATCGACGAACACCGATCGTCGTGCTCAGGGCTATGCGTATCCAGTTGGTTTACGACGGTTGAGTCGCCTGCTGTCGACACGCAGACGCGCGTACACACGAAGAAAGCAGAGTCTCTGCTTGAAACTAATAGCGTCATACTTATCATTCCAAGTTTTCACGGCTTGCGTAGTTCAGCGTGCACCAATACCCGTCGAAAAGACCCGTGAGTTCGAAGCGCTGCCTTGGGTGAGTGACAGGACTGCCAAGTTTACACACAAATGGAGGAATCACAAAACACGGAATGCCGCCGCATACCTTTGTGTGAGTACGAGGAAATGCTTATTGCTGAACGCACTCGTGTATCGATTGCTCGCATGTCCTGACGTCTTCTATGATGACCGACACGAGAAACTGTTTGAAGTACCGGCACTGTGCATACGACACAGCTGCCTGAAACGATTTGGTAGATCTCACTACGTGTACGCAGAATTTATTTTGAGTACGTTCGAAGCTGTGACCAGAAAGTCCATTCAACCATCGAGACCCACACCCGAGGGCAAGATCGCAGTTATCGTCGAACCTCGTAAACACCCATTGCTTGAATACACCATTAAGCAAGTCATGACGACTTTGGGCCGAACTTGGTCACTTCAGCTATTTCTTTCTGACGAGAACGAGGAATGGATTCGGCACAGACTACAAATTCATAGCGGGGGCTATGGTGAAAATATTGTAGTAACACCGCTCGCTAGGTTTGGCCTAAATGAAATGAGCCGGTTTGGTAACAAAGTTCAGAGCGCCTTCAGCGCGCACTCATCTATGTATGAGGCTATTCGTAGCGAGCATATCCTTTGGTTTCAAGTTGACGTTGTCTTACGAGCCAAGCCGCAGCCTGACTGGCTGCGATTTGCATACATCGGGTCTGAGTGGCGCGGCTGTGAATATCCAACATGTTCAGCGCGCGATTGCGATAAAGTTTGTGGCGGCGGCAATAGTGGATTATCTTTGCGACGCCGATCAAAAGTTCAAGCCGTAGCAACGCGTGGTCGTCTACCTGAATATCTGTGGGGCCGTAGTTCACCGCACTACACTTCTGTACATGTGCAACACTATTTTGATCAAGATGCATGCTTTGAAAGTGATGAATTCCGAGATAACTCCGTCACTCGATGGTTTCAGGACGATATGCAACTTTCTTTCAAATTATCCAAGCTGGGTTCCTTGCCCCCTGCTGACGTTTCGCGACACTTTGCAATTGGAGAGGCGCTGCCCAAGAATGAAAGTGTCTTGAAGGTCGACCCGAGCGGCATGCATAAGCCGTGGTCAACACCCTGGATACACCCAAAAGTGATCATGGAGCTCCTCAGTGAACCATTTCATCATATTATGCGTTCGCCTGGAGCAACACCATGAAATATATGCTCACTCTTTATCTTGTATGCTTAGCGCTGCGGGAGACATTCGAAGCGATTCGTTGTGCGTTAATGAGTCCATGCTGATTATTACACGTATGTCCTTGTTGAAAGACTTTCAAGAAGACGATCCAAATCGGATGTATTTCATCTATTGACAGTCCCTCGATTTATAACTCGTCGCCGCGCCTGAGTTGTGACGACGTTCTGAAAAAGTACTCTTAGTCTTTTCGCCCAACTCAATTTTAAAGGCGTTCTACACTAACTTGGCCTTCAAGTACAAAGTTATGGCCAGCCCGAGTTATGAAGTTCTAACATTAGTCGCCAGACCCAATTCCCGTGGGACGCGTTTTTTTTTCAAAATGACCGTCTATGACTCAAGAGGGGGGACTCGGAAGGTGAAAAGCGTCGCACCTGGGTGGGGTGCAGTGCTTTTGTGGGGAAACTGTTCGTGGTGACCGTCGCGCGACGCGCTGACTTTTGCGCGTGAAAGTTGGTGTGCACGCGTGAAACATATTGAAATATGCTTCCAGGAAATTTTGTCGAAAACTGCCTCGCGATGACGCCGATATGGCCCAAATTGTAAAATAATGTATGTTGAAACCAGCGCTTCAGGGCGTCGATCCGGGACGAGCAAAATTGAAACTGCGTGTAGTCGACGTAAAAGCGCTTCCTTCACGTGATTCAATTGCGTTTGTCTCGCAACGCGTCAGTCCAGCGACGTACGCGTGGTTTAAAGTTGACGGGGTACAAAATAATGAGTCACGACTCGCCGATTTGCTCATTTGCAAAATCGGCGGTCCATAACTCGCGCGTCGCCGGAGGGACAAAATCGCGAAATCGGCGAGTTATAACTCAAGAAATGAAAACGAAAAAATTGAAATGAAGGTCGAACGACCTCATTCGATGTTGCTACGAGCTGACACGAATTTCTTGCTTCAAAGTTCTGCGCCATCGCGGTGTTTCTCGACGCGAAACTTCGTATGAATGATGTAAATAAACACAAAAACATATCGTGAAAATATCACACGAATGGGCGCGCGCACGGCGTCGCTACAGCGCGACATGTGAAAGTTTGCTAAATTCCTAAAATGTGCTATGGCGCCGCGTCGAGACGTTGAATCGTAGCGACGGGGAAACATGATATGCATAAACATCCGTTCCACGTGTTTATTGGGTCTCTGCGTCAACGACGCCGCCCCGGCGACGTAAACGTGGGCTAAAGTTGAAGGGGTACTCATTTGTGAGTCATGAATCTCCGATCTGGTGATCGATACGTGTGTTCGATATTGGCGACTCATGGCTCGTAAATCAGTACCCCTTCGACTTTAGGCCACGCGTACGTCGCCGGGGCGGCGTCTTGCCAGACAAACGCGATAGATTCACGTGAAACAAACACTTTTACGTCGACTTATGCGCGGTTTTAACTTAATCCCCCGTCGACGCCCTGAAGCGCTGGTTTCAATATTGACATTATTTTACAATTTTTTGGCGATATCGGCGCCGTCGCTATGTTTTTGTTGACAAAACTTGCAGACAATGTAACTCACATACGTTTTGTGCGCCCACGCCAACTTTCACGCGCAGATGCCAGCGTGTCGCGCGACCGTCGCACAAACAGTTTCACCCCAAAAGCACTGTACCCTAGGCGCAACATCGAATGAGGTCGTTCGACCTTCATTTCAATTTTTTCGTTTTCATTTCTTGAGTTATAACTCGCCGATTTCGCGATTTTGTCCCTCCGGCGACGCGAGTGATGGAGAATGGACTCGACGCTGGTCTTCAAAGATTGCGCGCACATCCGGCCGACGTACATGCTCCATTCGAATCGTCCGACGTACGCGGGCGAACCAATCGTCGATCCGGCTCGTGTGGAATGGTCTGCGGTCCGAGAAACCCGTCTCAGGCCACGCCGAGCGCTGTGACGGTGGGTTTTGCTTGGGCGATTTTCCAAATGCTTTTTTAACTAGCGCCGGTGACGGCGCAGTGCAAGTTGTTACCGATTGCGCGCATGTAAAGTAGAATGATAGTGATGTACGCGGTCAGAAGATCGTAGAAATGTATTTTGAACGTTAAAACATGCCGTTGACGCGCACTGGCCGTCGTTCTCGACGCGGAACAAAGACAAGTTTCCCTAGTTTCACAAGTGTTGAGTTGCGACTCATTGTGGATAAGGACTCAGTTGCTAATGTGGCGACACGGACAAACGCGCGTCTCACGCGCTCTGAGGGATGACTATTCGCGCGAAAACTCGCGCACGCGGGAAAAAGTAGTATCATCTACCATCGTAAACATTGATGGCACAATTCGTTCAGCAGAAGCGACGATGTGTACGCGCACAAGCAACAAGCTCAAAAATACACTTTCAAAGAAGCTGGCACTTCGTCCAAGTGCACGCCTCTGGCGCGGATCTATGACAACTCAAACGACGAGTTTCACAAAAAGACATATTTTCTGCGTTCTCTGTCTGCAGTGAATTCAAGTGTATACCATTACTTCCGCTTGCGTGTGCGAGAACGCGACGACGGTAGTTGAAATCACTTCTGCTCGTCGAACACACTTCACGATGCGCCGACGCCCGTCCGATGTAGAAGGCGCAACGCGCAACGCGATACGATCACAAACACATTTGTACACGCGTTTCTCTGCCTCCGCGACACCCGACGCGCGCTCGCGCCGCGACAGCCGCGTGAAAGTGACGGGGTTGCGCGACGCGCCGAGCGAGTTCAAAAACAGGGGCGAAACGGCACCAGATTCAGGTTTCAGTCGACAGTGTGTCATGCCGAGTCATGAACGGTGAAATTAAATATGTAAAATGATAGGAAAACATTATTGCAATGGGTCTATATATCACCACACCATTGTGAGAACAGCAAAAAAGGGATATGAAGAAGCAAACGCATCTCTGCCGACACTGACTCTGCGCCTGATGGCGATCTCACCCTAGGCGACGAGATCCATGAGGTCGCCGAAGAGCTTCGTGATGAAAAGCGCACCGCGCCGTTTTTTCTAGTACGTAAGAAAGGCAAGGAAGCTTAGCACGCCGTCAAGCAGAATCAGTCTATACGCCGCCCCGTCCTGTTGAGCTCAGTATAAGAGGTTAGTACACTCTTGTTCTTGTGGCTTTAGGACCATGGTAACCTCGCGCCTGCGAGATTGTCCCGCCAATGTTCGAGAGCTTCTTCGATACTTCTGACTTGATCACTACGTGGAATCAGTGTATCTAGCCTAATGGACTGCAAACCGAGGTACTTTCCTCGTAACGCCGCAGTGCCAAGACGAGAAGTCACATCTTCAAATTGCTGTTCAGTAGTCATTGGCAATATAAGCTGGGATGGCAATTCGCAGAACTTTGCTACTTTCAGCGCAAAGCTATATCGATCCAAGATTTCGGACCCAACACCGTGAAAAACACCGGAAGCCCCTTTCTCCACCAGTGTTTTGCTGATTCTGGCGAGATCAACGCTATACGTCGGAGCGCCAAACTGATCTGTGGGACACTTGAATGTTTTGTTGGATTTGAGTGCGTCACAAAGTTGATAGATGAAGTTCTTTCCAGCGGCGTCTGGCCCGAAAACACCGGTGGTTCGAATGATGAGCGCGCTCGGATCTGCGGTCAATACATTTTGCTCCCCTTGCAACTTGCTTTTGCCGTAAGTATTCAGAGGATTGACCTCGTCTGATTCCAGTGACGCTTTGTCAACCTTGCCATCGAACACGTAGTCCGTCGAATAGAAGACAGTCTTCGCGCCCACTCGCCTTGAATACTTTGCTATGATGCCAGGTGCGACACTATTGACTGCGTCAGATTTATGTGGTTCAAGTTCACAACCGTCGACCCATGTGAAGCCTGCACATATGTAAACCACATGAGGACGCATGAGCTTCAAAAAACTTTCGAAAATCTGAGGCGTCGATGCGATATCTTCCAATTTGAGTTGATATGAAAGCTTTTCGTCGTCTCTAGAATTGTAGGTACCAACAACGTGTTCTGTACTATGTGCGGCGGTCACAGCACGACCAAGCTGACCGTTTCCACCGATGACCAGTACACGCATGGAGGGGCGGATCTCGTCGCGGCATGGAGTGATGGCCGACCTGAGTGGTGGAGCGTGTTCGTCTTTTGTGCTCATGATGTATGCTGTCTGAGCTGCTGGCCAGAATATGTCTAATTGTTTATCAAACGCAAAGATGTCGACTTCTTCTGGTGGATTGAATACTCCTCCCTGAACATATAGCACTGTAGCTTCCTGTATGCATAAGAATCCGTGCGCGACGCCTGGTGGTATGAAGAGCTGTCTTGCGTTTTCTGCGCTGAGTCTCACAGCAGCCCACTGGCAGAAGGTGGGGCTTTCAGGTCGAAGGTCGCAAATTACGTCGTAGATTACGCCACTCACAACTGAGACAAACTTACTGTACGTTGATTTGTGAAGCCCTCTCAAAGTATCTCGCACACTGATCACTGATCACTGATCACTGATCACTGATCACTGATCACTGATCGCCATTCACACCGATGTGTGAGAATCGCTTCTGCACGTTGGATGTTGGTGGAATAGGTAGTATTTTACTAACATACTTACAGCTCTTCGGGGAAACAGAGAGCATGCACGGCATGGTTCTGCCTA
>Ga0255774_10001518_pt1 | contig 19043 bp, 12 predicted proteins | sample 101ome_17_FD_179972 | JGI IMG/M metagenome (GOLD analysis project Ga0255774, IMG submission 179972) | Coastal salt marsh microbial communities from the Groves Creek Marsh, Skidaway Island, Georgia - 101407AT metaG (version 2) | ecosystem: Environmental > Aquatic > Marine > Intertidal zone >...
ACGCACGGGTATTGATTGTGCGCGACGCGCGTGCTCGATGGCGCTCGGGCGCGTCTTGATGTCTTGATGTCGGAGGGAGGTGTCCCAGCGACCGATGAAAAGTGGTCCGTGACTGGCGCTTAGTACGCCGACAACGTGGTATCGGCGTCCGAGGAGAGCGCGTTGGAGACGAGATCGCGAGATTGGTGCGGGTGCGTGTCGGCGGACATGTCGTATTCCTCCTTCATCTTCTTGCACATGGCGTCGAAAGACTTGGCGGAGATCAAGCGGCACTTTTGGTCCACTTGCCAATTGATTTGGTACGGGGAGCAAGAATCGTCGTTGTTGTAGCTGCGACCCGTGGTGGAGCCAGCGTACACGGTGACGTCGCTCAAAGAGAGCGTGGTGGTAGAGCTCCCCGGGAAGCTTTGGAGCATGCCGTCCATGAGGTTGCTGCCACTCGGGAGATCGTACGTGGCGTCGTTGACGACGTGGAACACTTGTCCACGCACGACGACGGTCGGGTTGTTTTGAACAGCGAAAGCGCCGCCGAGGCCGTCACCAATTTTTTTACCGCCAGAGGAGTACACGTAGTGAAGCTCGTAAGTCTTACCGACTTCAGTTTCCTTGCAGTATTGCCAGTCGTACTCCGTCTTTTGCGCCGTCGTCAAGGCGGCGACAGCAGCAACGTTGTCGCAGTAGAAGCCGTACTCCGTTTCGCCGGAGAGAAGTTTGCGGCCAGTCGTCGTATGCAACTTATCGTATTGTCCGGAAGACTTGTGTTCCGCACCCAAGTGGTAGTGCGTGTTCACGTGCGTCAAGGCGCTCACGGAACCGTCATACGCGGCCGCTTTCGCCTTGAGGGTACCAGAGCTGTACGACGGACTGACATCCCTCGGAGACTGCGGCTGCGCATCGGCGCACGCGAGCGGCGCCGGGGCATCCGAAGACGTCCACTTATCCTTCAACGTCGGGTAAGCGACACCGATCGTGATCGCCATGCCGACCACCGCGCCGACGGCGACGCCCTTCAGGGTCTGGGTAATCTTGTTTGATCCGCGCTGCTTTTCAGCGTCGATCACAGCGATGGAGGTCATTTTTTCGGTCGTGTGCGTGCTTTCGAGTATACGAGCGGTGCTCGGTCGTGTTATTCGCGCGACGAAGCCGTGCTCGTCGACGCTTGCGTGCGTGCGTGCGGTATTGTGCGGCGGCAGAGGACCGACTTTCCACTCCGGAGGTTCCCGGAGGCCCCCAATTTGACTGTTCGTATCGCACCCCTGTCCGACTCTTCGGGACGTGACGCGCGGTACGGTTGATCCACAGAAATATCCGTGCACTACGCGGGACTTCTCGTACTGAAACTACCACAAACATCATGAGATATGACTCATCGGCGCACGGGCGAGATCGGCGGATGATCTGGGCGTTCGCGTACTTTAACGAGGTCGCGCGGGGCTGAAAGTTCTCGCCTCTATGGGTAAACACTGATACCTTGGGTGAGAAACACGACGATATAGCAATTTTTGTCATTGATTACGATAATAAACACGTTCTACTGCGGACGGATTGGTCACCGCCCGGACCTAGCGGCGAACGGCGCCTCGAAAGCCGCCGCCGCGGTCGGCGCGATCGAAATCGGCGTCGCGACGGCGAAACTGCCTCGAACGATGGGCGTCTCGCTCTTCGAGTATTCTAAATACGGCGCCGACGGCGTCGATGATGTCCTCGCTGGCCTCAGGGAGGGGTTTGCGCGGCGCCATGACTTTGAAGGCCAAAGCGGCGTCGATTTCTCGACGAACGTCAGTCATGAGGTCGAGAGTGTCGGCGCATTGGGAGTCAACGACGATCCAGTCGTCCAACATGATGCGTCGACGGGATTCTGGCGGTGTTGGTGACGGGGCGTCAACGGGGACGCCGGAAGCGTCGAGAAGTGAAACTTGGTCGTCGTCGTCGATTTGAGCGACTGCAGACGGGGCGTCCGTGTCCCCGTTATCGTCGTCGGAAAAGTCACGTCTGGTGAGTTCGTGACCGCCGAGAAGCATGAGCTGTTCAGGTCGCATCGCAGTGACGTCACGGAGGAAGACTTGCGAGCTTAACATCATCTCCTTGTACAAGAACCAGCGGGGCAGCGGCGTTCGATCCCGCGGCGGTTTGCGGTGGAAAGCGACGCTGGATGGGTGTAAACCGGCATGGTTTTCCGTTCTCGTGCGCAAGGTGCCAAAGTTACCGAGCTGTCGTCTAGCGGCAATATTACCGGGTAACCCCGCGGCCCAAACCGCGGTGAACAACGATTCGTTCCCAGCGTTGTAATTCACAGATGCGTCGTACCTCAGCGTCTTTTTATTCGCCGACCGGCTCTCTAAATCGTGGTCCTGCACGAGACCGATCCGGTTGAGTTCGTGGAGTAATTGAGAACGGACGGATGAAATCGTGTTAAGAGCCGCGACAGAGACGAAATTGTCGCTCGCCCATCGACGTGCGGCGTCCCATCCCTCCTCGTAGACGATGGCTTGAAACGCGTCGTACGCCCGAACCGTCGCCAACATGTCTGAGGTGTTGCAAAAGCTTTGTCGGATCTCTCTCGCCTCGTCTCGCATCCCAGGGGGGACGTAAAACGGATCTCGAGAGCTAAAGCACGCTGCCGCCGTGAGCACGGGATCGAGACACTTCATCACGGCGCCCATGATGAGCATTCGCCCAGTCCCGGGATCGAGCGGAAGAATCGACAGCAATCGTCCCATTGGCGTCAACACCTCGCCGACTTCTTGCTTTTTGATTGCCCCGAGCTTGAAGAGGCGATCCATGGCGTACGTCACCGACTCTTCCGCTGGAGGATCCATGGCTTTGGATAAGAAACGCTGAACCCCGGCATCCGTCATCGAACACGTCTGCAAACACGTCGCCTCGAGCGCGGTTCGCTGAATCTCTGGAGTCGGTCTCTCCGCCATGGCGTGTAGAGTACCGTGAGAGTAAATCCTGTAACAAGATCCCGGCGCGACGCGACCAGCGCGACCGGTTCGTTGCGTCGCGCTCGCTCGAGACGTTGTCGTCGTACCCATCATGGACATGCCGCTCTCCGCGTTCCACGACATTTCCCGAACCAATCCGCTGTCAATCACAGCCAAGACGTCGTTAATGGTGACAGATGACTCGGCAATGTTCGTGGCGAGGATCACCTTGACGACGCCGTCGGGCGCCGGGATGAAAACCTTTTGTTGCTCCTCTTGCGGTATGGTTGAGTGGAGGGGAATGACGTTCATTCGCTCGTAGAGCTTTTGATCTGTCGTCTCCTCGAGAATGCTCATCGCCGCCTTGATTTCATCCCACCCAGGTAAGAAGCATAAGATACTCCCTTTACGACCGGCGTCCGTCTCGACAGAGGCGACGTGCTTGGCAATTTCAGCGACGAGTTGAATCGTCAGTTCGCTCACCTCTCGCTCTTCCTTGCCCTTACCAACCATGGCTTTCTTCATGGTTGATTCACCGGCGCGAGCGTTGCGCATCGCTACGGCTCTACGAAGAGCTCTGACCCGCGACGACGCGCGCATTCGTCGAGGAGACATCCCACGACCGGCGTTCGCGCCCTCCAATTTCATCTCCAAATCTTCGTTTTCGTCGTCGGCGGCATCGTCCTCTTCGTCGACGTCGTCTTCATCCTCTGAGATTTCCACTTCGACTTGCTCATCCTCCGCCTCGGCGATTCTCTCGAGCTGTCTCGCAGCCGCTTCCTCAGCCTCAGCCTCCTCGAGCTCGTTTTGAAGTGTTCTGTCTTGAGCCATCAACAGCGACTTTGCGAGTTGCTTCAGACGATTAGGAATCTCCCGTCGATCCTCGGCGTTCTTTGCGTCTTCAGTCAACAAACTCTCATCTTCAACGTCAAGCTCCCCGCCGCCGTCGAGCAAATCCTCCAAGTGATAAATCTCAACCGGGTGACGCGGCTTCGTCGGCACGCTCATCAACGGCACGTCCTCACCGTCGTTGACATTATCACTACTCGCAAAGTATTCGCTAAAGGATTCCGCGTCGAGCGTCGCGCTCATAAGCACTACTCTGAGATCTGGTCGTTGCGTCACGAGTTCCCGCAAGAGCACGAGCAAGAAGTCAGTGTTGATGTCCCGCTCGTGCACTTCATCAATCATGACGTGCGAGATTCCATCCAAGCTTCCATCACGCATCAATCGACGAAGAAGCACACCAGTGGTGACAAACTCAATGTTCGCCGCGTCTCTCGGCGTGGATCCGTGCAATCGAACGGCGAAACCAACAGAGTTCCCAATGGCTTCGTCTCGCTCCGCCGCGACGCGCTCCGCGACTGAAATCGCGGCAATCCTTCTCGGTTGCGTGACGATGATGCGCGTTTTTGGTCCATCGCCGTTAGCGATGGCGTCTTCTAAGATGTACTGCGGACACTGCGTCGATTTACCGCTCCCTGTGCCTCCGCTGACGACTACGACTTGACGCGTCTTGAGCGCCTTGACAAGGTCATCCTTTATAGCCTTGATCGGAAGCGCATCCCGAACCGCCTTCATTTTACCCTGAGGACCGTTTTCGTCGTCTAATGCCCTTTGAAGCCTTTTCGCCTCTTCTTTGACGTACTTGTCGTTTTCTTCGATCATTTGCTCGGCTCGACGCGACTCGCGCGCCGCTTGCAAAATTGCCTCCGCCTTGGACGGCCCACTTTCTGTTTTAAGTCTCCACTTCGACTCTTGCTTGGCGGCAAACTTGGCTTCAAAGTTACTCTGCATCTCTTCCAACTGTTCCATGCGCGCGTCGTGCTCTTCGGGCGATCGCATCGCGTCGATGAGCGCGTCGATGGCTCGATCTGGCAGAGGAGGGATGGCCATCATGGACACATGATTCGCCGGCGCCGAATCGATGATGCGATTGAGCTCCTCGAGCCGTTCTCGTCCAATCATCTCCTCTAACGGTTTCCCGACGACGGAAATCACCGCCTCGGCTTCGCTTCCGGCCTTACTCGGCGCCGATCCCGAGCCATCGAGCTTTTTACCACCCTCGATAAACGCGCTAATTTCTGTGACAAAGTTGCGACCCTTTTGAGACGTCGTCATTTGCGGACGAGATGCGCCCACCATTTCCAAGAGCAACTGCGCCCGGTTCTTCTTTGCCTGCTGCGCATCCTTTGCCTCGGCAATCATCATCGCTTTGACGTCCGGCGGATCGTGCGGATCGATCCCGAGCGTCTTAAACTGGGCGTAGAGATCCATCATGGCTAAATCGAGAGACTCCTTCTTTCTAAACGCGACGCCAGTGTTTGTAAACTCCACTTTACCATCCTCGAGAACTTTAGCGTCCGACGGCACCGGCGCGATCACCCCCTTCGGTACCACCGTCTTCACCGTCGTGATGAAGATTTGATCGTGCGACGGACCGCTCATCGTCGTCGACGTGCGATGTTTGAAACACATTTTAGTCGCCGTCTTGTGCAAGACGTTGCGAATGTCATTCACCGGCGGCGCGTTGTCAATGGTTTTCGCTCTCTGTCTCGTCATCACCTCTCGCCCGTTCTCTCCGTGCGTGATGCGTTTCGCCGGCTTTGGTTTAGCTTTCCCCCCGGAGCTCTTACCGCTCCCGGCTTTATCGCCTCTTCCGCCAGAGCCGTTTCCTCTACCTCCTCTGGCGGCTGAACCGCCGCCTCGACCGCCGCCCCGACCGCCGCCGCGACCACCGCCGCGACCACCACCGCGACCACCACCGCGACCACCACCGCGTCCCGAAGATCTTCCGCGTCCACGCCCCCCCACCCCCGACTTTGACGATTCCGCGGCGACGCGCGTCGTCGACGAAACCTCTCGTCGAGTCAAAGCCAGCCGTCTCGTCGCGACGCCGAAGCCGACGCCGACAAAGTTTCCTCCGCGCCCCGACGACGACGCGGTCGTCCCCAGTCCGAACCCCACCGTCGATCCCCGCCATACCGATCGCGCGACGACGACCCGCGCCGTCGCCGTCGCCGTCGCCGTCGCCGTCGCCGACCCACCGCTCGTCGCCCGAACGACGGGAACGCCTCGCGCCGACGCCGACGCGAGCAACGACATCACCGTTCGCTCCACCGACGACCCGCGCCGACGCGAGAGCATGCGACGCGCGAGCCGAACCCGCTCGACGTCGACCTACGACCCGTTCGCGGACGCTTCGCCCGACGCCCCGACCCGGTCTCCCGTCATCCGACCGAACGTCGTCGTCGTCTCAATCGTCGTCTTAATCGTCGCGGATTCGGCCCCAAAACCTAAGTTTACGTATTCCAGATATAAATACACTAGGAAGCCGTTAAAACATCACACACACAAGACGTACGTGCTCCAGACTGAAATACTCTAAGAAGCCGTTACAATATAATACACACAAGACGTACTCACGGACTGAAATACACGGTAGAAGCGCGAAAACCTGAAACCAAACTTTTTCATCAAAAAAACGCAATACGATCATTGCTCTTCTATTCTATCCTTAAACTACAGTATCATTGATACTACTGTAAGATGCAAAACTCCTAACGAGATACGTAAATGTCAAACGCCGAAAAGGTCGATCGCGACGGTTGGAACCCCCGCACACATCCCGACGCGCGGTCGATTCGGTTCGGTTCGGTTCGGTTCGGTCTCGACGCGCGATGACGGTCGACGGCGACGACGCCGACGGGTACCTCTCCGACGGCGCGATGGCGCGGTGTGAAGCGACGGCGGCGCTGGTGACGCGCGAGAGAGGACGCGACGCCGCGACGGGGGGAAGAAGAGCGGCGGTTGACGACGACGACGCGATGAGGGACGGAAGACGGACGGAAGGAAGACGGACGGCGGGAACGAAGACGTATGGGTTGGTTCGCGCGTTCGGGGGGGGAAAGTCTGCGGTGAGGACGACGACGAGCGGCGGTGAGGACGACGACGGAGAGACGACGACGGGGGACGATTGGCGCGTCGCGGCCGCGCGAGAGCGAAGAGAAGGCGCGAGAACGGCGAAGAGACTGGCGGGTCTGAGAGATCAAGCCGAGGCGCGGGCGGAAAAGGCGGAGCGAGATGTCGAGGTCTTGCGAGCGGAGAGCGCGGAGTGCGTCAAGGCGCTTCGAGCGACGATTGAGGCGCAGAGGGCAGAGTTGGCGAGACGCGCCGAAGCCGACGGGGCGAGGGCGAAAGCCGAGGCGAGGGCGAAGCGCGCGGAGGAGGAGGTGAAAGAGGCGAACGAACGGTTTGAGAGGGCGCGAAGAGACGCTCGGGAGGCTCGGGAGCGGGTCAAGGAGGGCGAGAGCGAGCTCGAGCGCGCGTTGAGCTCTTTGGAGATTTCGCGCGCCGACGCCGTCGAGCTTCGTCGGTCGCTCGGCGAGGCGGCGGAGAAGATGGCGAGACAAGAGGCGCGGGTGCTTCAGGCTGTGCGCGCGGCGGAGAATCTTAAATCTCGTGCTGAGTTTGCGGAACGACAAGCGGAAAACGTCGAGGCGAGAAGCGCGACAATGCGAGAGGGCGAAGCCGCGCACAGCTGCGAGCTGTTGGACAGAGCCAAAACCGAGGTGTTGGACGCTCGGGCTCGAACCAAGCAGATGGAAGCGAAGGTGGCGGAGACGACAGAAGAGTTGGAGCGCATGCGCGAACGTTTGACGTCCGAAGTCGAGCACGCTCGTCTGGAAGGCGCAAAGACGTTCAAGACGCGCATCGAAGCTATGACGGCCCAGCGAGCGAGCCTCGACCGCGAGCTCGAGGCAAAGAACGAAAAAGTTGCAGAGCTCGAGCGCGTTCTCGCTCGAGCCCGCGCCGAATTCAACGAACTTCAGCGCGGTGCGGCGTACAAGGTGAACACCCTCGAAAAGCGCTGCGCTGAGCTCGAGCAAAGCCTGTCGCGGACGGAGGCGCTCGCCGAGTCAGTCTCCGCGGAGAGAGACCGAGTGGCAAAGACGAACGAGCAACACGCGGCAATGCTCACAGAATCCACGACAAAGGATGCCACCATTGCGATTTTGCTTTCAAAGCTCGAGGAACAGCTCTGTGAGCTTCACGCGAGGGCGGACGAGGCGACGAAGAAGATGAAGACGCAACGCAAGGGAGACGCTGCAAAGATCAGAGGCTTGCAGAGGAAGATTGACACCATGCGACGCGCTCGCGACGCCGCCAAGGCTCAGATTGCTCAACTGATTGAGGACAACGAGCAGTCGTTGATGCGAATCAGCGTCTCGGAGGTGCAGTTGAGAGAGGCTGAAGACATGGTGTCTCGGGCAAACAGAGAGTGGTTTGCCGAGCGTCGACTGAGAGAGACCGCCGAGGCTGCGACATCTCGCGCGGAGAACGAAGTCGCCGCGGCTCGCGAGCGTCTCGCGTTGACCGAAACCACTCGCTCGGACGACGCCGCCTCCTTGGCTGCGGCGCTCGAGCAAAGCGTCAACTCTGAGCTTCGTGCCAGCGAACTCACCAATAGAATTGAAGGCTTGGAAAGCCTACTCGCATCAGCTAACGACGCGCTAGCGTCTGCTCGAGAGGACATTCGAGCGACGACGTCGCGAGAACAACAGCTCAGATGGAGATCTCAAGAGCTCGAGTCGGAGAACTCGAACCTTCGAAACGATCTCGAGCGTCAGACGGCGGCGCTCGCGGATAGAGACGTCGTCGAAGCCGACTTGGCAAGAAGAGAAGAGGCGCTCGCCGATGCCGAGGCCCGCGTCGCGCGACTCAACGTCGAACTTGCCGACGCCAAGATGGAGAGCAGAATAGCCAAGCAGGACGCGATGAAGATGTCCATGGAGATAGATCGCTTGCGAAGCGCGAGCGCGGACGAGGCACCGCCGCGTTTGCTCGCCGCCTCGCCCGATCCATCGGATTCCGTCGCTCCCGGCGCCTTGGCCCTGAGCCCAGATCAACTCGTCAGCGACACGGCTGACGAAAAGACGTCCTCCAAACGATCCGAGCCGGTGAAAAACAAACCGGTAGCCTTCAATCCATTCGCCGCGGACAAGGAGAACGCGACGGGTGCCAAATCGACACCGCCAACGTCCAAGTCTCCATCCCAACGGTTCCATCGACGTTTCGCGCGTCCCGCCGACGTCGCCCCGCTCTCACCGCTCTCTCTTTTGAACGTTCGGTGAGCTCGGCGTAGATGTCCCGAGAGTGGGACGAGGTGATGTAAAACGCAAGGACGTTCCCAGTGTACAAAAAGTAACAAAAAATCCACAATGCACCCACACACGACGACGCGCGCACGCACAGCGACCGCGTCCGTCATGTCGCCGTCATCGAGCGGAGATCCCGACGCAGTGTCCTCGCTTCGAGCGCGTCTCGTTGGTGCCTCTGTCGCCGCTGCCGTCGCCGCTGTCGTCGTTAATCCTCTCGACGTCATCAAGACGCAAACGCAAGCGAATCACGCGTACGCCGCTGGAACGACCAATCCGGGAGTGCACGCCCCTGTGGATTGCCCACCGAGGTGTCCAACGACGGGTAACGCTCAACGCATGTGCGCGCCCGAGTGTGCGAGACCGACGCGAACGCTCGACGTCGCGAAAACAATCTTTCGCAGAGAGGGTGCGAGAGGCTTTTGGAGAGGTACGTCGGGCGCGCTCGCCGCGGCGTTCCCGACTGTTGGGATATACCTCCCGTGTTACGATTACGCGTTGGAGTGGTTGATTTCAGAGCGGTCGATGAGCGAAGGAAGCGCGGCGGCGGTGGCGGGAGCGGGGAGTCGGACGGCGGCGACGCTGTGCGTGGCGCCGCTCGAGTTGGCGAGGACGAGAGTGTTGGCGACTGGAAGAGGGACTGGGGGGATTTACGGCGAGAGTGGTGGACGGGCGTTCGTCGGGGCGTTGAAACAGAGCGCTATCGTGGCCGGGAACGGACCAAGTGGGTATTTGAGCGCAGTGAGGAGCGCGTGGACCGGGGTGGGACCAACGCTCGCGCGAGACGTGCCTTACAGCGCAATGTACTGGTACGCCGTGGAGAAGTGCCGGACGTACCTTGGAGGCGACGTCGCGGGACATCGTGAGACACGAACGGTGCAGGAACTCGCGGGGATTAATTTTGCGAGCGGGGTGATTGCTGGGGCGGTGGTGGCCACGATAACAACGCCGCTCGACGTCGTCAAGACACGAGTGCAGATTCGCGATATACATCCTACGAACTTTGCCTCGTCGACCGAGTCCGCACCTGGTATCTCTAAACGAGGTGTCGTCGGTGAGCTCATGGCGGTGGCGAGAAATGGTGGTGCGAGCGCGTTGTTCGCAGGATGGGGGCCGAGGGCGGCGAGGGCGGCCCCGACAGGAGCCATCGTGCTCGTCTCATACGAAGTCGTGCGAACTCAGTTTTCGTGATTCGAATACACATTGTTGTTTGTAGAGAGACGCGCGTCTATAGTCCATTTTTCTAGCTTTTGGCTGCGCGTGCTTTAGGTAATACTACATTAGATGACTAATAGGTAACGACGGAAGAAGAGCGGCGAGCTCAAAACCACGTGTGGTCTACGCTGTGCGTCGAACCAGAAAGCGTAGACCGACAGATGACGCACTGCCCAGTCTCAAAGGCGGCTTTCGTCGAGTGTAACGCACCGCACGAAGTGCAATGGATCCCATTTTGAGACTTTGGAATCGATTCCAAAGTGGCTGCACACATTTTCGCCGGGTCCTCGTTTTCTGGAATGTCAAAGTCCACGTCTCCCGCGCTCTGGCACTGTCGAAGCATGGCTTCCAGGTTCGGCAGGGTCTCCGCGGGCGATATATTCATGAGATCTTTGATCATTCGAGAAGCCGTCCCGGCGTTACCGGCTTTAAAATTCTTGGCACTCGCAAACCGAAGCGACGCTCTCCTGTGCCTCTCTTCAATGTGCGGCAACGCCACCAAATGTCTCGTCAGCCGAGCGCACTCGCGTACATTACCGACGAGAAACGTTGACGTATCTCTGAGAATCTTGCACGTCGTCGCGTACGACGCACACTGGAACGCCACTGGATCTTGCGAGTGCACGGCGTTGACCGCAGCCGCGACAAACGCGAAGAGTGCCTCACTGAGTTTATTGGCGTCAAACAGACCCAATCCCCGTCTGAACTCCCTTTGTGGATTGATGGTATCCGAATCTGGGAGAGATATTTGCGCCAATTCCTCGTAAAATGCCGTTTCCGCGCCGAATGACGATCGACCTCGCCCCTGGCCTCTAGGACTGATCGGTCCGGACGGAGGACCAGTGCTATCTGGAGACTTTCCGCCATCGGACGCCGATGGACCCTGAGTCTCTTGCGTTGCAGCTGAAATACGTTTCACTGCCGCCGTCGCCCCACCTAGATTTCCTACGTTACCGCCGACGATCGAGTCTAACATGTCGTACGGGTCGATTGACTTGGCCTTGGCCTTCCCTCCGCGAGCCAGAGGCTTTCTCCCCGAAGGTACCGCGGCAGCCGCTTCGTGCGACTTTTCCGAGACCTCCTTGACCGACTCACGATTCGGTTTTATCACCGCCGGCTTCGTCGTCTCAAACGCTAAGGCCTCCAATTCGCTACCTATGTCCTCTGCCCTCCCCGCTTGGTTGAACGCCGACGTAAACAACTCGCTATCCCCCGGGGTGATTTCCTCCTTCACCCCAACCGCACCGCCCCGCGCCCGCGGCGGTGGCGCAAATGAAAAGTTCTCCAAACCCATAGACGCCGGTCTCGCCGGCACGGCGTCCAGCGGCTTGATTTCAATCATAAACTTTTTCCCAAAGCCTCTCGTCTTCCCGCCGGTTCCTTCGTCTTCGGAATCCGAGCTCGACGCCTCATCGGCGTTACCCCGACCCCGGGTCTCGTAGAAATCCATCTCCGCAGAATTCCTCGTACCAAGTCCCCCGTGAGTGACGGTTCCCACGGGCCCGATGTCCCGTGCGACGACTGAATACCCGCCGCGTAAACTTGGAATTAAACTCGAATTCCAGCCCGGAGACTGTGGGATAAGACTCGCAGTCTGACCGACGCCCGCGATCGTCCGCCCACCCGCGGCGTCGCTTTCGCCCTCGAACGGTCGACGATAACGTTCCTCCGCCTTCGCGGGGCGTCACCGAGGCTCTTGATCGCCCCCGTCGTCGTCGTTCGTCGTCGACGACGAAGGGACCGAGTCTGTCGGTGCGACCTCGGTCCAGCTTTGGGCCCGCGCGCGAGCGCTCAACGATGGTTCGAGGTTGATCGATAAAAATGAGGTTCGAGGAGTTTTGTGGGGTGAACTTAGGCTTGGATTTCATCGATGCTTGTATCGAGGTTCAACCGTAGTTCAACGAAGGTTGATCGGTGAGTATGAGGTTCGCGTGTATGAGTGATGCGATGTTTTCTGGCTTCAATTGATCGATGGTTTTTACCTTTCGAATGCAATAGTGCGTGAATTCGACGGTCGGGTTGAAGCGTAGAATCGAGGTATGATCGCGCGAGGAGTGACGTTGACCCCGGTCCACGCTTATCCCGACAACGCCCGCGGGTGTCGGTGAACGAGTGCGAGAAAAACGTTCTTTTCCATCGTTAACGCGCGATTTTCGGGTGGACGATGTGCTACACGTCGTCAGGAAGCGAAACGAAAATTGAGTGTTTCGTTGACGATCCGTGGACTCGAATGGCATTTCTCATTGATCGACGCCTCGCTCGATTCGACGGCGACGTCGCCCGTCGCCCGCGTCGGAGAGGTATCGCTACACCATGTCAGATCCAATGGACGTGGATGCGCCCCGGACGATGCCGAACGCGTCGACAGGAAACGGCAAGACTGTGTCGAATTCTTCCGACTCTGGCAAAAGCGCGCTCGTGGCGGCGGGCGAACTCGACCGGTCGCGCGTCGACGGCGACCTCGGTGGAACCCCATCCACGCCTGGAAAGTACAGAAGCTCAACCACGGTGGAGGAGCACGTGAACAAGAAGATTCACGCGGCGAAACGACGCACTAGGTCCGAATTAAGCGTGAGTCAAGGAGGGTGGACCAAGCACGGATACGCGTACGGCGACGAAGCGATGGACATCAGAAAGCTTCGATACCTCGATAAAATTGAGCGCGTGAGCGTGAAAGACATGACACGGGAAGAATTTGTCGAGAAGTTCGAAAAGACCCGGACGCCGTGCGTGATCACGGACGCGATGGAGGATTGGCCTTGTTACCGCAAAGATAGCGGGCGTCACTGGAGCGTCGACTCGTTGACGAAACGGTTCCGAGACATCAAGTTCAAAGTGGGCTCGGACGACGATGGATACCCGGTAAGATTGAAAATGAAACACATCCAATCGTACTTGAACGATCCCGTGCACATGAAGGACGATTCACCGATGTATGCCTTTGACGGGAGCGTCTTTGACAAGGCTGAGACGAAGTCGCTCTTGGAAGACTTCACCATTCCAGAGTGGTTCGCAGAGGACCTTTTCAAACACGTCGGGGAGAAGAGACGGCCACCGTACAGATGGATCGTGTTTGGGCCTCCCAGAAGTGGTAGTTCTGTCCACGTCGATCCCTTGGCGACGAGCGCGTGGAACGCGTTGATATCCGGTAGGAAGCGCTGGGCGTTGTACCCGCCGCGGTCGGTTGATAAACCGACAATAAAACCGAGAGGTCTGGGACTGGACGGCGAGTCCATCACGTGGTTTAACAAGATGTACCCACGCACGACGACGGAGGAATGGCGTAAACAAGGGTTCCCGGAGCCCATTGACGTGGTGCAGTATCCAGGAGAGATCATGTTTGTTCCGGATGGATGGTGGCACGCCGTGTTGAATCTGGACCACACCATGGCGGTGACGCAAAACTTTTCGACCACGGCTCGTTTCGATGCCGTCTGGCGTATCACTCGACGCGCTCGTCCGAAAATGTCTGCAAAGTGGTTGGAAAAGCTTCGTTTGACGCGCCCAGACCTCGCCGAGGTCGCCGAGGCCCAACCTAGGCGAAGTGAGATAAGCGCCGGGGAGAAGACGAGTTCGACGAGCAGCAGCTCCACGGGGAGTAGCGACACCGAAGCGAACACCTGATTACGTTGAAAACGTCTCAACTGAACGACAAACATTCATTATTGATTCATAACATTACATTTATAACCCACTAGAATGAAAACAAGTAAAACTATCGCATGTAATATGACCTAATGTACACAGGAATGACTGATCGTTTTTCAGTTTACGCGCTCAGACGCCACGTCATGTCAATCTCCGTTTCGCTGACGCGTTCGGTGTATGAGCTCGACACTCCCGATCGAGCTAAGAATGCAGTCAAAGTATATCCTAAATACTCATTCGTTGGGGAGTAACCTCTGCTCTTGAGTTCTCTCGATCCCCATAAAGTCGCCGGACCGTTCACTCGAACGCGAACCTTGCGTTCCCCATCAATCGCCCCGTCGGGATCCGGACGAAGATCGTTATCGACACTGACTTTCAACGCGTATCCGCTGTTGACGAAGACCTCAGCCAGGGCTCTCATCCCTTCGACGCAGTCGGCGAGTTTTTCGTTTCCTCTACCAGTTGTCATCGGCTTCGGCACGCCATCGAAGTATGCAATCTCAAAGTCCTCTCCTCTGTCGAATCCCTCCAGAAGACGATCGTAGATTCTGTTTCCACATCGCATCGCGACAGCTTCTGGCAACGACGAATTGTTCCTCAGGGATTCGTCCCGTCGCACGACGGATGCGACGCCCTCCGCTCCAGTGCGTTCCTCAAAAACTGCGCTCGACTTTGGAATTTCTCTTGCAGCCGTCGCCATTTGGACAAACGAGGCGAAATCAAAGTACAGCGGATCTCCAATGGCGCCCTGATCAATCTTTAACGGCTCGTACAGATACTTGTACGGCTCCCACTCGCTCGCTCTGAACCTCCACTGCGTCGCCTGAAACTTATCCATCGCCATCACGTCGCAGTCATCTATCGCCTCGTACGCCGACCTCAGCAGACAGACCGCGAATTCGATCCGCAATCGGGGTCTCGGAAACTTCACCGGCTCCGGAGGCGACGGCGGGACGATTGAAAACCCGTTTGTGCCCGTCTCCCCGGCATCCGTCGTCGGGAGGTACACATTTCTCGGCGCCCACTCGCCCCCCATCGCCTCGCTTGAAGGCGCGCCAACCAATCCCGAAACCGCCTCCGAGGCAACCAACGCGATCCCACCGACCGTCGCGCGCATCGTCTCGCGACGACTGATCCTCATCGGCGCTCCCTCGACGACCTCGCGCACATCGCGCTGAGGCGCGTGGTGGCTGTGATTATCCACCTCTGGCCTCGCCCTCGCGCGCGAGGCACCGCGTCTGAGCGAAGAGCGCCATCGCGCGTGGGTTTCTCGACGCGTCCCCGCGTTTTGACCGAGCGTCGCTCGCGTCGTCATCACGGACGTCGTCGTCAAGGATGTCGTGGACGGGCGCGTTGTGACGTTCACCTGAATCGATCGATGAAAAACACCGATCGACATCTTTGAAACCACTTTTTACGCATCGACGCGAAAACCTCAAAGCTTATTTTTACCGATAAAATATTAAGAAGAGCGCCAAAAAGACGCGGTTCGAGACACGTCGACACGCGTTTCGCTCAGTCGTGCGCGCGCGACACCCGTCTCGAACGATCGAAGATGCGGCTGTGCGCGCTCGCGAGATCGGCGACATCGACGGCGACGTCTCGGGCGTCTGGGTTCGGGTCATCGAGCGCGCGCGTCGCCGGGGTCGTGGCGAGAGCGGGGAGAGAAGACGCCGCCGCCGGTGGTTGGGCGAGCGGACTGCGCCGAGCGGCTGGGTCTTCCGCCGGTCGTGGGGACGGACGACGGGGGCGAGAGGAGGGAGGGGATTATGACGACGATCATGACGACGGATCGGGTGGGCGTTCGATGCGAGACGCGCCGAGAGGGCGTCGGGAGAGTCGAGGCGGGGCGAGGCGAGTGGATTTCGACGGGGGGCGAGGCGGACGAGAACGAGGACGGGGTGGAAGGTCCAGGGACCGTCGAGGCGACAACGATGCGTTTTATGGTCGACAATCACGGGGGAGGGACGATCGTGGGCGTCGCGGGGGCGATACGAGGGAGCGCGAGGTGAACGCGGAGACGGGGCCTCCGCCGCTGCGTCGAGGACACAGACGATTTTATGCGACGTGTCATCCGGGTTTAGAGGAAGTCGTGGCCCGTGAATTGGCGTCTCCGATGATTAACGCGAGCGATATCATCGTTGGGAAGTCTGGGGTGTCGTTCTCGGGGACTCAACGCGTCGGCTACGACGCGAATGTTTGGCTGAGAAGCGCCGTGAGAGTTCTCGTCGAGCTGAAGAGGGGGTACTTGGACCCGGGCGTGTCGGGGACCGAGAGTGTGTACGAGTTCGTCAAGCACGCCGTACCGTGGGAAGAAGTCATTCCGGGGGATGGGAGCGACGAAAGCTTGCGGTTCGGCGTCGAGACACGGGTTTGGGATTGCAGCCAGATTTCAAGCTCGCACGCTGCAAAGATCCGAGTTAAGGATGCCATCTGCGACGCACTCGTGGATGCCACAGGAACGCGACCTCCGCCTCCTGAAAACTATGCCGCGGCGGATGTGCCCATGTACGTCACGCTTTACCGGGACGAAATCATTCTATACCGAGACATGAGCGGCGAGTCGCTGCACAGAAGAGGATACAGAAGCGCCATGCACAGGGCGTCCCTCAGCGAATCTGCCGCCGCAGGGATGCTCAGCCTGGCTGGATGGCCCCAAATGCTCGAACAGTGGCAAAATGATCCATCAAACGGGTCGCCGCCCGTATTGATCGATCCAATGTGCGGGAGTGGAACCTTTCTCATCGAAGGCGCTTTGATGGCGGCCAACGTCGCCCCGGGGCTCATTAGAAGCGAAACGATCGGCTACGCGTTCGAGCGCTGGCCGGATCACAACCCACGAACGTTGGAAGAGTCACTCGAAAATGCGAGGCGAATTGGTGCGGAGACTCGGGCGATTTCGTCCGTTCCACCAGTCATCATCGGGAACGATATCCATCCGGGCGCCGTGACACTCGCGGGCAAGGGAGCCGAGACTGCTCGCGTCGATGGGATGATAGAGGTCTTCAGAAATGATTGCGAAATGTTTCATCTCAGTGGATCAGGAGCTGGGGCGAGAATCGAGCCCGACGCCCCTCGGCTGGTTGTCACTAATCCACCTTGGGGTAAGCGCATCGGCGCCGGGAACGGGCGAAGGAACGAGCAACAAGAGTACGCAGAGGAGGGCGATGAATACGAAGAAGAGACGTACGACCGCGACACGACGATGGGAGGAGCGGATGTCACTCCGGAAGAGGCGCTCGAACAGGTGTGGAACTCGCTCGGGGTTTTCCTCAAGCGCGAGTGTCCGGATTCTTCCGCATACGTATTGAGCGGTAATCCCGAGGTATCTCGAGCCATTCGCATGCGTGCTTCGCGCAAACACCCAGTCGGTATCGGCGGAGTCGATTGCAGACTTTTGCGATATGACATTCTTCCACCGAAGCCGGCAGGTTACGTACCACCGATTCGCAAGATGCGCGGCGACGAACGTTAGTAGTAGACGGGAAGACGACGTTCAATAATTTTTTTGTTAGAATTATAACAAGCTATTAGCAGCAAATCCTTCTCGTCGTTCCGTCTCGACAGGAACGCTCAAACAATCTTTCGTGTACTGATTCTTTTCTCCTCTCCTCGCGACGCAACGGCGGCATCGAGACGCGCGCGAGTGGTTGCGTTATGCGCCTCCTCTACTTCAAAAAGGTGCACGTAGCCCACATGGCGACAAAAGAGAACAACGCGAGAATCAATTCTGGGGCCATGCCTTGCGGGAACAACGGAATGTACACCGGAACGATGGAACCAACTAACCACGCGAGCACCAACGCGATGAGGGAATCTCTGAACGCCTTGCCCAAAGTTCCCTGTCCCCCACGCTTCTCGTTCAAGAAGTAGACGCACGCCCCGAAAGCGCACGCCATCTGGAACGCCGGTCCGCTCGTCGCCGGCTGCGCGATCGCCCATCCCGAGATGATGACGTACAACAACGTTCTGCGGATGAGCGTTTGCTGATCCGGCTTGGCAAACATAAACTTGATGCGCTGCACAATCGGCGCGTCGTAATCAACCTCGTCGCCCTTCTTCTCCTTTTTCAACTTTCTAAGCCCCTTTTGCATCTTACGCGTCGTCAATCGCTCACTGATCACCTTATCGTACGCCGCCTCGATAGACTCCACTCCGCGCTCGTCCCCGGCGTGTTCCCGGATCAAGTAATTAAACGCGCTCGACACTTCCTCGCTCGTCGAATCCTTATCGATCCCTAACCTCTTGTACGGATCCTTCTCCTTTGTTCTCGTAAACGGCACCACCGTTCTTCGCGTCGGCGCCGCCGCCTCTTCGTACGCCGCGACGTCATCATCGCTCGCCGCCGCCGCGCCGTACTCCTCGCCGCCCTCGGCCGCGGACGCCGCCGCGACGAGCGCCTTCCACGCCGTCGGTCGAGACACCGTCGTCGCGAATCTTCCTCGTCCACCCACGACCGACGTCGTCGTCGCCAGCCTCGCGGGGCGTCCGACGGCGGCGCCCCGAGTCTTCGGGAGCGCCATCGTCCTCGTCGTCGTCATTCTCGTCGTCATCATCGCGTTCGCGCGCGCGTGCGGACGCCGTCGTGTGGCGCGCGCCCGCCGAGCGCAGCCGCGTCGAAGCCCTCTCGCGGACATGCACACAAAAACATAACGAATCGGAAATACGTTATCACAGTATGAGTACTACTCAACATACTTAATGGGACAAAGTACCGATTCAAAAGAAACTACAAGAAACCGTAGAGCTCGACGGGGCGGGCGAAGGGTCCATCGAAGAAGCGCGGTCGAGAACTCGATACCGCACGAGTGGTGACGAACGAGGGGTCGTTGGAAAGAAGATGTAAAGTTACAAAATATACTCGAGAACGAGCGCCATCGGCGCGGCCGTCGCGGAGAGAGGCGCGGGCAAAGACGAAAATTCACGTTCGGCGTAAATTTCCATCGTAATCTCCACCAAAAATGTCCTGAGTCCCAAAAGTTTTCTGAGTGACGACTCGTGCATTATTTTCGGAATAATTTACGTTTTTTCTCGAAAATTTGCGTTTTTTGAGTATTAAATCGTGCGCAGTGGGGGACTCACTTGTCGGTTCGTG
>Ga0255774_10001528_pt1 | contig 18978 bp, 30 predicted proteins | sample 101ome_17_FD_179972 | JGI IMG/M metagenome (GOLD analysis project Ga0255774, IMG submission 179972) | Coastal salt marsh microbial communities from the Groves Creek Marsh, Skidaway Island, Georgia - 101407AT metaG (version 2) | ecosystem: Environmental > Aquatic > Marine > Intertidal zone >...
AATAAATAAAAGGTTTGTAAAGAAATAAATAAAAGTTAATATAATTTTTATTTATTTTATATTTGGATTTTTGTTATGGGGTGGTTGATATAATGTGTGGTTGGTGTTGTGTTAGTTTCCTGTGGAACCGTGTCCTCCTGCTCCTCTTTCTGTGCTGTCTAATGATTCTACCAATTCTATTTTAAATGGTTCAAGCGTAGGCATGCATATTTGGAAATATCGATTGTATTTTTCCATGGTTTGTGTAGTGTCCCAACAATCTACTGCTGCCATTAGGTTGCCTCTGTAACCACTGTCAATAATACCAACATTATTGGCAAGTCTAAATTTTGTTTTGTAAATACTTGACCGAACGTTTAATGTATAAGCACATGGAACTGGTGAGGAGGTATTTGTGTATGCTGCCGCTTTTACTTTTAAATTTACAAGTTGTGTTAATGGATACTGTGTAGATGGATGAGTAAATTTTACGGTTTGTGGAGTATACAAATCAAAACCAGAGTCTACGTAATTGGGTTGTGGTTTTTTTAAGTCGTTGTTCCATTTATCTACCTTTCCCTTATACATTTCCCTTAATTCAGGGTCATCTACTTGAAGAAGTAGTTTAAATTTAGGAGTAATAGATGCGGTGGTGTTTAAATGATTCGTTACTGAAGTCATGATTGTAGTATATGTTTGTTTTTTATTTTTAAATAGTTTTATGATATGGTATATTTTATGATATGGTATATTTTATGATATGGTATATTTTATGATATAGTTACTTTTGTTTAAATCTTAGAAGGGTTCTAAATAGATGATGTTTTAATAATTTTCTATTTTTTTCTTCTATTTTATCAAACCATTTTTGGTATTGAGATTCCCAATACAGTATTTCTTTTTCTTGTTCTTCTATGGTTGGTGTTTGAGTTTGTTCGGTTTTAGGAAGGGTGGGAGTGTCCATATAATACTACTATAATGGTATATTAAATTATTTATAAATATACGTAGTTTATTTGTTTATTTATTTATTTGTTTGTGTTATTTTATTATTATTATTATGTATTTCAATATAAATGAGTGCAGCAAGTGCTTTATCGAATGGTTTAGATGATACCAAATACAAAACGTATTATGACTTGTTTTCTTCTTTTTTGTATGTTAAAGATATTGATGGTGTGGGTTCCATTATGTTTCACATGAAACAATTCAAACCCAAAAATGTTAAAAAACAATACGACGAGTTTACTCAGTATGTTATATACACTTGTATAAAAGCTTTAAACATCTCCAAACAAAATGGATGGTCTACTATACGGGCATATGTAAATTTAAACCATTGTAGTATGGACAACTTTTCATTGAAGATATTTAAACATATCAATGGTTTGACGTCTACAGCGTTTCCAGACACATTGGACACGTGCTTTATTTGCTCTACTACAAAAATGTTTAAAATGTTGTGGGGCATGGTCTACAAAATCATTGATGCAGAAACCAGAGAAAAATTCAAGTTGGTAGACGATTTTAGCTTTTTGTTTGAGAATTCTATATAAGAGGGAGTTGGGTGTGAGGAAGTTGGGTGTGAGGAAGTTGGGTGTGAGGAAGTTGGGTGTGAAGGAGTTGGGTGTGAAGGAGTTGGGTGTGTGTGAGTTGTGTGTGTGTGAGTTGGGTGTTGTAGTTTGTTATAATTAATTATTTTGGAATTATAATAAACATTACATTACAGGTCTAGGTCAAAGGAGATGGGGGAAGATTGGGGGGTGCCGGTGTTTTCGGTGGTTTCTAGGCGCCGCTTTGCCCATTCCATGTATACTGGATTGTCTACTGCGTATTTTTCCACTATTGGACGGTGCTTTTTTATGTATTCTTCACGATTGTGGAAATGCTTTACATACTTTAATTGTTCCGCCCCCTTGTCTACTTGTAGCCTAGGATAATAGTATCCATAATCTTTTAACATAGGGGAATTATGGACTAGTGGTATTCCTAAGTAAAAACATTCAATAAAAAGGTAGTTTAAATCACAATCCTCCACATAAGACACTATACAGTTACAATGTTTTTGAAGAATGTAAGGAAGGGGGTATCTGCCTTCTACTGAAAACTTACCTTTTTGATGTAGTTTGGTGGAAAGACAAAAGTTTTTAAAAAAGGTGACGTCTTTTACCTTAACCGTTGAGAAAGCGTAGACACGCTCTACATCTTCAAACGCTTTTTCACAAATGGCGATTGGTATAATACAGTTTTTGGCTTGCTCTAGATTGGGTTCGCAAATTCCTACCCTAAGGTGCTCTTTTACATCGGTTCTTACCGTATTCATTAAATTGTGCTCTTTAAACAAGTCTGCCCTCCAAAAATACGGTCCAACAAATATGTTGTCGGTTGAATAGCGGACTTTGTAGTATTGAAGACAGTATTTAAAATGTGGACTTATCCAGATTTGGTCGAATTCAGAGGTTACCACTCCAGACGACCATTTATCGTCTATGATGGAATGAACGTCGTTGTGGTAGACGCTTCCCAAAATAATGTAAATGATTTTCATTTTGTTTTCCTTCATTATGCTGGATAGTCGGTTGCTGTAGATACCAACGATAAAGATGTAGTCGAAATCGAAAAGTTCGGGGTATTTTTCTTTGTAGTTTTCTACCCGGCGACTGTTTTCGTCCCACAATTTACAGTAGTTAAGAAAGCGGTATTTTGGGTGTGTGTAGTCGGTGGTGGTTAAAAAGCAGACGTCGTAGCCACAGTTTACAAAAAAATCATACCACAGCATGTTGTTTAATCGTAATCCATTGCAGTGTAAGTCTTTGATTTCTTGAGATGTTATAGCAATTTTAAGTCGTCGTTTTGGTTGTGGAGGAGGGGTTGTTATTGTTGTGGTTGGTTTATTGATTATGTCCATTGAAGCATCGATGATTTCCATTTGAGTTGAGTTGATTTGATGAATTAGGGGGTGCTTGTGTATAATATGCTAAAAGTTTGTTTTTGGGTTGTTTTAACGAATGTGTTGGGATGAGGGGAGTTGTGTTGGGATGATAAGGAGTTGTGTTGGGATTAGGGTTACCATCGTCCCATCATTAGTTGTTTGTTTTTGTTGTTGTCTAAAATATACCAACTTTTCTTTGCCGATTCCCACTTTGCTCCTAGTTTTTTGGCTTCGTCTTTTTCATTGTATGGAACATTCAGGTAGATGCGTTTTTCTTTGGCTTTGTTTCGCTGTTGTTGTTTGTTTAGGGAGAGATAGTATTCTGTTGCGTTGTTGTAGGTTGCGTTTCCAGAGATAGAGTTGTTGGTGATGGTTTGGGAATACGGACATTTTTCAACCCCTGCTGCTTTGTTGGCGAGTCGGTCGGCATGGTCGTTTCCAATGCTGTGTTTGTCGGTGCGGTTGGTATGCGCTTCCACATGATGAAACTTGATATTGGAGTGATTTCTACAGTAAAGGTATGCGGTTTGAACCAATTCCAAATTTGGAATTGGTTTTTTTTTGTTGTTTGGATTGACCCAATTTTTTTTATAACACTTTTCCCCGTATGTAGTACAACATCGAATAGCATACCTTGAATCACTGTATATGTTGACGATTTGGTTGTTTTTGATTTCAGTGTCTAAAATGGTGAGCGCTTTAATGATTGCAAGAAGTTCGGCGATGTTGTTGGTTTGTTTGCCATTGTAGGATTCGCTGGTGTTGCGTGGGTCGTTTTCCCCAAACCATATACCGTAGCCCGCCCTAGCGTAAGGTTTTCCATTGTCTATACATGCGCCATCGGTATATACTGTGATTTCGGATGATGGTTGATTGTGTTGAGAGGATGGTTGATTGTGTTGAGAGGATGGGGTTTTGTTGTGGTTTATTACAAACTGGTCCATGATTCTTTATATAATTAGTTATGTTTATACGTAGAATATAACTAATTCAATTTGTTTGTTTGTTTGTTTGTTTGTTTGTTTGTTTGTTTGTTTAGAGTTTGTAATGTTGTTTAAAGTTGTGTATTGCTTCGGTAGTTGTTTGGTAGGTTTGTATGTCTACGGTTGATTTGTTCGTGAATGCTTTGTAAATTGTGATTGGGTCGATTGTTTGTTGTTGTTGGTGGGTTGACAAAGTGTCTACAAATGTAAAATGGTCGAATACGTTGACAATAGGTTTCAAGACTACGTGCTCCATTATTAATTCTGGTGTCAGGGTATCAAATATTGGTATGTTTTTACTTCCCAATGTGTAGCAAAATTCTAAGTCTGCTTTTTGTATAAAAATGTTGTGGGGGGAGAGATGTTGATTAAGCGTTTCCACGATTTGAGCGGTTTTTTTATGCATATAAGTGACAAGTTTAGGCGCTACTATTTTGTTTGCCGAAATCATTTCTTTGGAACACAATGGTTGGTTTATTTCATTGGATGAAAAAGTAAAGGTAATTGTGGGAGGAGTTGTAGTGGGAGGAGTTGTAGTGGGGGAATCGTATTGGGTGGTTAATCGGTAGGTTTGGTTTTTAGATAGTAAGGTGTTCGATACTACGGATTCAATAGGATGTTGGACAAAGAATATATTGTGGTGATATAGAATTGGCATTTTAATGATTTGATTGCGCTTTAACACTTCATTGATTTCTTTGGTTATGGTGTTGTAAATTATTTCACTAAAATTCTTTATTAGGTATTGATTGGTAGAAGTAAGTTGGATGGAAGAAGAGGTGTTGGGGGTGGATACGGTGTTTTCTACTAGGGTGTAACGGTTATTTAGTATTTGTGTTTCTTTGCTGTAATTTTTATTGGTATTGGACGTCATTGTTTTTATTTTTATTTTTATTTTTGTTTTATATTTGTTTGTGTTGTATATTGCTATGATTATATTATTTTTTTTTATTTTTTGTTTGGATATTATATAATGATGAATAAACTTATGGATTCATTGCTTGGCCCACTAGGTCCTGAATTTTGCAATTATTTTTATATTCTTATGGTAATCAGTTTAGTAGTTTTGGCTGCTGCTGTTATCGGTGTCGTTCGCCGATTGTTGACGGACAAAAAAGCTGACATTGTTACCCTTTTGGTTCTTTTGGTTCAGCCAATATTGGTTTACTTTGTAAACCGTCTTCTTTACACCATGTGTGTTGGTTCGGTTAAAGACGATAAAATGATGATGTAAATCGTGAAAATTAATAGTAAATATATTTGATATGATTAATAGTAAATATATTTAATATATATACAAAGACTTAACTTATTTTAAGATGAGTAAGATAAATAAGATAAATAAGATGAATAATATCATGGATATGATTAAAGGAGTTGATACCGACGTTATTTATAATTTTATTGCTGGTGGGTTGTTGATTGCCGTTTCAGGTTACATTTCTAAATACTACAGCTCTTACATCAGTGGATTGATATATGGTTCGCTGCCATTTGGTGCTTACTATTTATACTTGTATTCTATTTACAATGGAGGAACAGAGAAAAACCTAAGCACTGATTTAGACAAGGGTGTTGATTTTGTAAATGGTTCGGTGATTGGTGGTATATTGTGGGTTATTATGTTGGCGATGCTTTATCTTAATTTAAGCAATCCCATTACTGTTGTATTTATTGCTTCGGTAGTGTATTCGTTGATTATATTTTTACAAGTACGGGTGATTAAGAAAGATTAAGGTTGTAGGTGGTGTGTAGAGGGGTTGATGTGTTGGGTATGTATATTTTCTACTTACCTATTAGTTTTTTAAAATTAAAAAAAGATGATTTGGATTGTTGGGGTGAATGTGATATGTGTTGGGGTGAATATAGACCAGGTGAAACATTGTTATCAAATAATGATATGTTTTCTGGATAATATGTTTCTATATATGTTCTCATATTTTCTGTTCCCATACTTTGGTTACATCCAGCACAAATTGGGCGAAGGTTAGTTAGTGATATGCTACCGCCATTGGCTTCTGCTATAATATGTCCTGCTTGAAAGGTATGTTGTGTTATTTTTTCTTTTCTACAACAATAACAAAATGAAACACCGTATTCTTCCCCAATGTATTCGTTCCAAACCTCTTTTTTACGTTGTTTAGGTATACTTTTCTTTTTGGTTTTGGAATTGATGTTTTTTATTTTTGGTATACTGTATCCAGTTTCTTGTTGGATAATTTCTTTTACCCAATCAAAGTGATATTCTTGTCCGTTTTTTTTGTACATACCTAAGTAGAATTGATTCTTGTCTGCTATGTTTTTGTACTCTGTCCATTTCTTCACTCTTTTTTCTATTTGTTGATAAGACTCCACCGACCATTTTTGCATTTGATGGTTTTTGTTTAATACAAGAGCTTTTAAATCCGTTTCTGTGATGTGATGATGACTGTCTGGATGTTTTTCGTTTAATTTTTCCGTTAGATATCCCAATGCTTCTTGAAAATCATTTTGATTTATGAAAGGACGTTTCGTGTTTTTGGTTTTTTTAAAGATATTAGGAAATTGGTTTTGGATGGAAACAAATACTTGTTTGGGAATGTTTTCGTCGATGTTGGGCGACCATTCTGGAAGTGGAGTGTTTTTGTTTAATATTTTGTAGTTTTCTAATACATGCTGATACGTAGGAACTGTTATTAATTCAATGGTTACCTTTTCATTGTGATATTGTTTGTTGTATAGTTTCCATATGGTGGTATATCGATGTTGTCCATCCATCAAATAAAATTTGTCGTGTTCTTCACAGAAGTGGACATTGATGGTTCCTATAAAATTAAAATGTTTGTACTTCTTGAAAAAAGTTTCTTGATATTCTTCTATTTCGTTGATGGTTTCAGGAACAATAATTCGCTGTTCACTTGGTATAATTATATCAGCTTTTACCAACTCTTTTATGGTAACTAAAAAAGTTTCGATGTTGTTGTTTCGGACCAATTGGTTTGATTTTATTGCTTTATCTGCTAGATGACGTAATGTATTCATATAATTGATTTTAATTTAGATGAATTGATAGATTTAGATTGTTATATATTAGTGAAAATATGTGTTTAAGTTTCTTAGAAATGTATTTAAACATATAAAGGTTGATATATATATTATTAAAATTATGGTTATTAAGATTGCTATTTCAGGGAAAATGTGTAGTGGGAAAAGTTTTTGTGCAAAGATGATAAGGGAAAAGTATACGATGGCGAAGGTGTTTAGTTTTGCGGGGAAGTTGAAGCAGGTGACGCATGATTTGTTTTTTGATAAGTTTATCGGTGGAGGTGTTGGGAGTGGAGGTGTGGGGAGTGGAGGTGTTGATGGTGTTGGGAGTGGAGGTGTTGAGAGCGAACGGACCATTCAGCAGATGCATAAAAATAGGCGGTTGTATGTGGAGGTTGGACAACGGATGAGGGATATTGACCCGATGGTATGGGTAAATCATGTGGTGAAGGATAGTAGAGGGTGTGATTTTGCGGTGGTTGACGATTTACGCTTCAAAAATGAGATGATTGCCTTGAAAAATGAAGGGTGGAAGATTGTAAGGTTGAAGATAACGAAGGAGCAGCAAATTAAGCGATTGGGAGACATCTATGTCAATAGTGAAGAGCATATTGAAGGATTAAACTCTGTTACCGAAACGGATTTGGACGATGTGGTGGACAGTGACTATGATTTTGTGGTTGAATGTTGCGACAATGCGGGGGAAAAAGTGTTAAAATGGGTGGACGATTTGGTAAAAGAAGAATTGAATTGCGGTGTTGGTAGTGGTTGTGAAAACGATAAAAGAAACTGTGCGATTGTGGATTTTGAAGGGTATATCAAAGACAATGGTGTGATTTGTTAGGGTGAGGGTTGGAGTGAGGTGGTTAGGGTTGGAGTGAGATTTTTGTTGGTGAAATATATTTTAAATTATAAAATATATTTTATAAGTATAATTAATTATAGCGATAATGACTGTTGCTGTTGATATTGATGTTGGTGATTGTAATTTTACTAAAAATATTAAGATGACGGACGCTTTTAATCAGACAGAACCTTTTGGTTTTGTGGTTGATGATTTTATGAAACATGTGGATTTAGATAAAGTTATGAAGCAAGCCGAAGAATTCCATCGATTGTTGGAATTGGAGAAAATGTGGGGCGGTGCTGGCGGTGCTGATGGTTGTGGGTTGAAGGGTTGTAGTTTTAGAGGATTGGGAAAGTGTGGTTGGAGTGACTTTGGACGTGGTATGATTGGTGGTGGTGGTGCTGCTGTTTTGCCTATGATGGTAAGTTACTTTATGATGAATGGGTTGCTGTTGTTGGTTATTGGATGCATGTTGGCGTATGTTATTTATTTAAAGTTTAACAACACTTGCTGTAATGAAGACTGTAGTTTTAGTTTAAACAAAAATATCATAAGTCAAATGAAACATGATGTTATTGTGTTTGTAAAAAAAGCGGTTCTTTGCTTGCTTCATAAATCCGTTTGTGTTGTGAAATCTTTGTCTAAGTTGGTAAGCATTTGTCACCACGTATACAGCAAAGGTGTTGAAGAGTTGATTTCAGGATTGGAATGTGGAGGAGAGGAAGAGGGAGATGGTCGGGGGTGTTGTGGGATAGGAGAGGGAGATGGTCGGGGGTGTTGTGGGATAGGAGAGGGAGATGGTCGGGGGTGTTGTTAGTGATGGTGCTTTTTGGTTTTGTTTTTGTTTTTTTTGTGGGTTTTGGTGCGGTTGGTTTTGTTGCGATGGACCTTGTTGTTGCCTCCTTTAAACTGTGTGTTGGCTACTTTTTGGAAGATTTCTTTTTGGCGGTCGGAGGCGTTGAAACTACCTAGTTTGTTGGAAAGGGCGCTTTTTGCTTTTTCTTTTGCTGCTGTTGCTGCTGCTGATGCTGTTGCTGTTGCTGCGGAGGTTAGGGAGGATGCTGCTGAGGTTAGGGAAGAAGATTGAGAGGAGGATGGTAGACTTGACTTGTAATCAAACATGTTGGTGATAAGTTGCTTGATTTTTGCAAGTTCGATTGGGTCGATTTCGTCGTTGTTGCGATTTTCTACTTCTTCAAATACCTTTTTTACGGTTAGAGGGTCCATTCCAACAGTCATTGCTGAGATTTTCTTTATTAATTCGTCTCTTTCTTGTTCGTTGATTTTTTTCATAATGCCATCGTTTACAACTGGTATGTCACTAAATACCGCTTTTACTTTGTTGTCGTCTATATGGTTTATTATTTTAGAAGAACGTTTGGTTATATTACCCAATAATGTTTGTCCCTGTGTTAGATTGGCGTTTTCATTTAGTTTTTTTATGATTTCGCTTTTGTGGTTTACGGTTTTTTCATTGCTGATTTCATTTTTTTTAGCAAAGAAGTTGATAAGGGGGTCAGAGGTATTGCTTATATTTAAAACACATAATTGAGATACGATTTGTTTTCTTAATCCACCACTTGGTGCTGAACAGCTTGACATATTTTAATATATGTTGTGATTTTATTATTTTTAAATTGATTAATAATCATAAACAATAATTTATTGTGATTTATTGTGATTTATTGTGATTTATTGTGATTTATACGTTTATATTATTAAAGGATAAGATATTATGACTACCTTGTGTAACAACATGATTTTAAAGATTGCTGAATACGACGATTGGTCGGGCATTTACTTTACCAGCAAAGATTGGTATGGGAAATGGTTGACTGGAAAGCGTCGGAAAAGCGCTATTGCGTTGCAGAGATGGTATAGGGAACGGTTGTTTAATCTTTACAATCCAAGAGAGATTTGGAAAAATAGGGGATTGATGGTGCGCTTTTACTTGAATATTTACTCTGGTGAATACGAACAATTTATACTATCTCTCCCCGATGCAATTATTGAAAAGCAAAATACGATTCATTACATTAAAGATTGGGAGACAGAGACATTGCGTGGATTGGAGGATGCTTACGATGCGTTTCAGAACAGTGAAAAGAAAAAAAGTGATGTGATTCGGTTCCTTCTTACCAACAATATGACGGCGAAACATTATATTATTCATGGTGTGTGAGGGGTGTGATGTGAGGGGGATGGTGTTGGAGTTGATGTGAGGGGGATGGGTAAGTGTTTTTAAAAGATAGATTAATTGATTAATAAAATAATAATTAATAAATTAATAAAATAATAATTAATAAATTAATAAAATAATAATTAATAAAATAATAATTAATAAATTAATAAATAGTTTGGTAAATATATAAATATGGAAATTGTTACTGTGAGTATTGTTATTGGAGGGACGGTGTTGTTTTTTATTGGGACACAGATTGTGGGTGTTTGTTGTAGAGGTAGTAGGAGGGTGAAAAAAAGGTTTAGACGAAGACAGCAGATAGGAAGACGACGGTTTCATGGTACTAGTGAGGTTGTGTATGGTTCGATTTAATTTAAATAGTTGTCGAGAGTAGTGGAGTTGATTACGGTTTCGTAGATTTTAAAGTTGGCGGCGTTTACTAACATAGCTCTTGCTATGCATACGCGGTACCCTTTCCAAAGGTTGCCTTGATGTATTGCTTGCTTGATGCTGATGTTTTGTGCCACTTGTCGCGACATGATTACATCAATAGGGTATGTGGTGGTCCATGATGCTACACCGGTTAGTGCTCCGCTTAAAAGTGTGCTATCGGTATGTTGTTTTAGTGTGTGGAAAGTGTAGAAATACACCCCCATTGCTAAGGTTTCTCTGGCGGTTGTGCTGTAAAGACCTCTTGTTGTTTTTAGTTGTTTAAATGTATTGGCGATGATTTGTTTGTTTGTGGAGGTGTTTTTGATTTGCGTGGGAGAGGTGTTGGGAGGAGGAGAGGAGGTGTTGGGAGGAGGAGAGGGGGTGTTTGTGGGAGGAGGCGTGACTTGAAACTGGATTTTGAAGGATTCCAGGATGTAGGTGATTGGGGATATGACTAGACCGCCCAATGCTCCAGAGTAGAAATGGTTGTTGGTGTATTTGTAGGTTCGTTCGTGGGTGGTAAAACATGTGATGTTGAATATAGAGGAGTAGAAAAGGGGGAATTTCCATCCCCTATAATATCGTTTGATTGGGTGAGGGAACCATTTTTGCTTGTTTTGGATAAGTATTTTTGCGGTGTCGAATGGATGTCCTATTGCTAGTTGACCTATCCCTACACACGATGATGCTATTACGTCTTTCATATAAATATATTATTTATTGTAATGTATTTATATTTATTAAATCAATTTGTTTTTGTGTTGTTTTTGTGTTGGGTGTGTTGTGTGTTGTGTGTTGTGTGTTGTGTGTTGTGTGTTGTGTGTTGTGTGTTAGGATAGGTAGGGCCATATTAGGTATATGGTGATTAGTATGATGTTTATGGCGGCGTGGTTGTGGTCTTCTATGGTGATTGGTTGGGGGGTTGGAAGAGTGTGATTGTGAGGGTGAGTGTTGTTGTTGTATTTGGAATTTAAGATGATATCAACAATGTCTATTCCATAGTTGGTTTTGGGGTCGATATGATGATTTTTGTGTTCGATGGGATGAGTTATGTTGTAGTTTATGTTGTGGACGGTTGCGTAAAACAACGCCCATAGCATCAGTATATAATTGTTTAGGGTCACAGCAACGGTTGTATTTTTAAACAAAAATGTGGGCTTGTAAAGATTGTTGAATATTATTAATAAGCCTCCCTGTGTTAGAAAGTTTTGTACTGCTTCTACAATGACGTTTGTTGGTGTTTTGTTGATGCTGGTGTCATGGTGAATAATGGAGTGGAAGTCTAGTGTATAGTAGAGGATGGTTTCAATGATTGGGTTTATGAGGGGGATTTGATGGAGAATACGGCAGACGATATTGGTGGAGTTTTTGTAAGCGTCTGTGAAATTTATGCTGTGGGATATGTAGTGCATTAGATACCCCCAAAATGCTATAAATATGTAGGTGAATATTCCAGAGATATAAGAGTTTTTGTTGTTGCCGGTGGTGTAGTATGATATAAGGATGATAGATGCTAATATGGTTATCCAAAATATATAGTTGGTTTTGATGCTTTCTAGGGTGGGAGATTGGTGCTGGTTATTGTTGTTTTGTTTTTGTTTTTGTTTTTGTTTTTGTTTGTTGCCTGATTTCATATAAACTTTTAGTATTGTTGGGTATGTCTGTCTATAATATGTTGTTATTTGATTTATTATTTGGAAACGAATGTCGTTAAATATTTCGTTTATTAATGTTTGTTTTATTTAATGGATAAAAATAATAATACTAGTGAAAATGTAGATGTTGAAAAAAAGAAGGAAGAAGAAGAGGCGAAGGAGGAGGAGGCGAAGGAGGAGGAGGCGAGGGATGAGGTTGTGAGGGAGGAGGTTGTGAGGGAGGAGGAGGCGAAGGAGGAGGAGGCGAGGGAGGAGGTTGTGAGGGAGGAGGTTGTGAGGGAGGAGGTTGTGAGGGAGGAGGAGGTTGTGAGGGAGGAGGTTGTGAGGGAGGAGGAGGTTGTGAGGGAGGTTGGATTTAGGAGGCGACTTCGTAATTATTTGGTGGATAGTTCGGTTGGAATGGTGAAACGGTCTGGTATTCCTTTGAATTTAGCATGCTTGATATTGAAGATTTTTCATTTTCGTTTGCCGTTTGACTTGATTTTATACGCTTGGTTGGGAAATGTGTTTACGGGGCTGTGCTTGTGGATATTTGTTATGACGGTGTTTTCTTTTTTTCTTTTGTTGGACGGATGCGTTCTTTCTGTTATTGAATACAAGTTGACAGGCAACAGTTTAAATGTCATGGACGTTTTTTTGTGGTTGGGAGGGTATGAATTAAATTACACCAACCGATACTACGCTACTATTATTGCAGCAGTTATTTATTTGTCTTTGTTTTTTGGTGTTGTATTTTATAGAGGAGGTTTTAGCAGTGATAATATTAATAAGTTGCTTTACTATTTGACATTTTCTTACCTGTCTTTTTAAATTTTAAATTTTAAATTGATATTGATTTAAATTAGTTATTATTAATTACAATCAATAAAGTAAAAGTAATATGGGAAATTGTTGTAAAAGTGCCAGTAATGTTATGAGTTATATGTCGTGCGGTAGTTGTAATCGTGCTGTGTTTATGGAAAATCATTATGTGAATTGGAGTAAGGTAGACGAGCATACACCAGAATTGTCGTTTCGTGGTATGAGAATGATGTGTAAGGTAGTTTCAGTATACGATGGAGATACTATTAAGGTTGTGTTTCCGTTGATGGGGCGTTTGTATAAATGGAACTGTCGTGTGGACGGTGTAGACACTCCAGAGTTGAGAACTAGGTGTGCTTTGGAGAAAGAGTTTGGGTATTTTGTCAGGGATAAGTTGAGGGAGAAGATATTGAATAAGGTGATTTATATTGAGTGTGGTAAGTTTGACAAATATGGGCGGTTGTTGATTACGCCTTACTGTAAGGGGGTGAATGTTTCGGAATGGTTGATTAAGAAAGGATACGCTTTTCAATATGGTGGTGGTAAGAAGCAGTCGTGGTCGGAGTATTTGATGGAGAATGGCAGTGTGGTTCGTGATATGATGGTTGAGGGTGAGGTTGTTGATGGCGAGGTCGATGAGAGGGAGGTTGATTTTGAGATTGTGGGGGAGAAGATGGTGTGAGGGAGGGGAGAGTTGTGGTGTGAGGGAGGGGAGAGTTGTGGTGTGAGGGAAGGGGAGAGTTGTGGTGTGAGGGAAGGGGAGAGTTGTTGGTTTTTTATTCTATGTTGAGCATAAATATGCCTAGGATGACTAGGGTGATTCCTATGAATTGGGTGGTGGAGATTTTTTCATTGTAGAAAAAGTAGGATATTAGGGTGGTAAACAATACTACTAGTGGCCAGACAAAGGCTACTGAATATGCCCCATTGTTGCTTTCCAATACTTTCCAAAACATGTATATTCCTAGAAAACCAGCGATTATTGAGATTGCAAATATTACAAACAATTTAGGAGTGATGTGGGTTTTGATTTTTTTAAGGAGTTGGTTGGCGAAGTTTATTGTGTTTTTTGGATTTAGTGTAGTGGATGATTTAGAAAGGTTGCTGTTGCTGTTGAGTATAAATACCAAGAGTAAGGCTAGAATTGGGAATCCTAACCCCATTCTTAGTATATACATTTCCATGGGGTCGAACGATTTTAGTAGGTATTGTTTGGCAACTATCGTAGTGATTGCCCACGCAAATCCAGATATAAATGCGAATTGATAGGTTGGTGATATGTTAAATATTGTCATTTTGTTTGTGTTTTGGGTTATGTGGGTATGTATTATTGAAATATTATTTATTTTTGGGGTTTGAGGTTGAGGTTGAGGTTGAGGTTGATGCGGTATAGTTTGTTTAATATTTTTTATAAACTATTTATACGTTAAGATGGAAGATATTAAGATGGAAGATATTAAGATGGAAGATATTAAGATAGAAGAAGACAATGGTGATGTTAAGGTTATGGGAGAAGACGGAGGGTGTGGAGACGGAGGGTGTGGAGACGGAGGGTGTGGTAAGATTTGTGTTAAAAGTGAGAATAGTTGGGCGAAGGATGCTGTTGCGGCTGCTGAGAAGGCTGCTAGGGCGGAGTTGGTTAAGGATAATGAGGTTGGACATGCTATTTCCATGAAGATTACTAAAAATGTAAGTAAGGCAAATATGTCTGTGGTTCAAATGCATGATACTATTTCATTGGAATCGTGGATGGAAGATAATTACGTGGAAAACGCTTTGTTGTTTGACAGTTTAAATGTTGTTCCTACCACACACAATTCGGCCGCTGTTTTTTCACGGAAAATAGAGTGCTGTATTCCATGGTTGTGGGCGAAGTGTCAGGGATATACGATTCGTGACCAGTTGATGATGGGAGTACGTTGTTTGGACTTGAGACTTCGGTTGATTCGCGACGATAGTGGTAACCGTTACCAGATAGTTCATTTTTTTGACTCTACTTACACGTTTATGGATGTCATGAAAGAAGTAAATGATTTTTTACAGGAAAACAATGGGGAAACGGTGTTTGTTATGATTAAACCAGATTGGAATACCAGGAAGGATTGGAAGTATAGTGATTTAGAAGATTTGTGGGGGAAAATTGGTGGGATGGAGCAGGTGTTGAAGGATGATGGGGGTGAATATGTGAAATTAAATGAGTTGAGGTTTAAGCATGTTAGAGGCAAGATGGTTTTTATGCCGGATGGTCATATTTACAAGACGTACAATAATGGCGGCGGTGGTAGTGGCGGAGGCGGAGGCGGAGGTAGTGGCGGCAGAAGGGGAAAAGTGAATCGTGGAAAGGATGTGGATGTTATTCATGGGGTTAGGGTTGTTTATCCTAATTTTTTAAACCGTTGTGAAAATTGGAATTCCAATGGTGTTCGTCATACCAAACAGCGGATTGAGTCGTTTTTGGCCATTGAAAAGCAACGGGCTAGTAGTTTGGAAAGAAGGATGGAGGGTGATGAGAGCAAGATGTTTCCGTTGGTTGAAACCAATGTTGTGTTGTTTAAGGGGACAGTGCCTCCTTATATGGTTGCTAAGTGTATGCATCCTTATTTAAAAAGAGAGTGTGTACAGATGGAGTGTGTTACGGATGATGGCATGTGCTATGTTAAGCGATTGGGGTTTGTATTGGTTGATTTTGCAAATGAAGGTTTGATTAGAAAGTTGCTTTCCAATAATATATGTAAGTATTATTGAGGGAAGGGTGTTGTGGGGTTGAGGGAAGGGTGTTGTGGGGTTGAGGGAAGGGTGTTGGTGAAATAAATAGTGTGTGTATCATATATAATAATATATAGTTGTCGTATGTGTATGCGTATGTGTATGTTTAAGAATGTGTTGTGGAAATTTGCGCTGCTTTGTGTTCCTGTTCGTTTTTTGATGGTTTACATTGCTATGAGAGTTGGAAGATGGAGTGTTGGTGGTGGTAGGGGAGGTGGTTTGTATTTTAAGGCTATGGGTGTGGTTGGTTTGATGATTGGTATTGGATTTATGTATTTGCATTTTAGTGGGATGCGACCGTTGAGTGTTGCGGGAGACAAAGCTTGGTGGAATCGTATGGTTCATTCGGTCTTTTATTTGGCGTTTGGTGTTCGCGCTTTGATGGGCGACCAAGACGCTTATTTGTTTTTGTTGGGTGATGTTGTTTATGGTATTGGTTCATTTGTAAAACATCATGTTGCGAATGGGGATTTTCAGAAGTTGTTGAGGTGAGGAGGATGTGGGAGAGGAGAGAGGAGGATGCGGGAGACAAATAAAATTGAATTGTAAATAAATTTAAGTTATTTTAATTATAATTCGTAAGAAAAAGAAAGAAAAAGAAAGAAATGGTTGGAAATTCGTTTACAAAAATGCGTTGGTTACAGATGATTGCTGTGAAAAATTGTGGAAAGGTGATTCAGGGTCAGATGTGTCCTTGCGCCAATGATTTAAGAAAGGTGCTTTTGAAAATTCCTACTTCTCCAGATGACTTGAAATCGTGTGAGAAAAAGATATTTACGTATCGTGTCAAGTACAACTTGTGTACGATGAAGAAGTTTGTTAGTTGAGGGTGAGTGTGTTGGGGTTGTGTGTTGTGAAATTTGATTAAATAAGTTATTTAAATGTTGGACGCGATGATAAAGTATAAATAGTTAATTGTAACTGTTGGCGTTACTGTAGATTTTTTATTTGATGGACTATTATTTTTTGATTCCTTTTATACCAGATATGATTTATTTAGGGATGATGTTTTTATTGTGTGGGTGTTGTTGTTGGTGCATGTATGATGAACATTTGCGTGGTTTGATGGATGAGATTGAGTTGATGGGGAGTAGGTGCTGTTGTTGGTGTAGGGTTCATGCAAGTGTTGTTCCAATGGATGATAGTGTATGGATGAGGGAAGAGGTGAGGGAAGAGGTGAGGGAGAGGGTGAGGGGAGTTTTGCTGTGGAACTTTCCTTAACTCTTCGGAAATTTGGTGTTGCTGTTGTTCCTATTCCAGTTGATAAGGGTGAGATAGAGAAAGCATTTAAGGAGACAAGATTTTACAACACTGCTAATGACATGTTTGTTGAAGAACACAGGGTAGCAGAACCTACTTTAAATGAATTCAACAATCCTAGCGAATATAAGGATAGAAAGGCAGGTGATAACGCTCAGGGGATGATACACCAATATGGTACTCCGCTTCACACCTTAATACAGTCAAATCAGGTTGTTAGGGAGACAATGGAGGCGCTGTATGGTGAGGGTGAGGGTAGTGTTGGGAGGAGGGTTATTAAGTATTTACCCAACCGATTAAGGGTTTGTAGGAAATTTAAGAATAATTCTAAAAGTCTACACATCGAGGCTCATGAGTTGTTTGAGGTTGTCGGTGGGGAAGGGAGTGAGGGTGAAGGTGGGGAAGGGAGTGAGGGTGAAGGTGGGAGTGAGGGTGAAGGTGGGAGTGAGGGTGAAGGTGAAGGGGAATTAAGGTTGATACCGGGTGATATTGCTTCGTTGGTTGGGTTGACGGGGGTTAGGCGGTTTGTGTTTTGGGATATGAATGGTGCTGACCTTAAACCACTTAAAGAGTATTACGATAAACATGGGTCAAATGAGTTTACCATGCTAGACCCCGCCTTTATGCATAAGCACTACGGTGGGAGAAGAAGAATGGTCAACATTGACTGTCGCGAGATGCCTCATATGATAGTATGGCAGGAATCTAACCCACACGAGATTGCCGATTCCCCTTCTATCTCCCTTTACATCAGTCCGGTTCGGAAATTTAATACCAAGGATAAGATTAAAAAGGTTACTAGTTATCAACCAATAGAATACATAGGACTTACCTATCACGAAAGTAATTTGTTGGGACTATGCTACAACATGGGTGGGTTTGAGTGGCCTAGTGGGAAAAAGTTGTACCAGTTTGCCCACATAAGAGCATACAACCATTATTTACCCAAGGTTGATGGGTATTACAAGGGTGGGATGAATGGTGGTCGATTTCAACAGAGGTTGGTGCGGAATGGTAAGGTGGACCAGCACACCGCAGAATACAGGGCGAAGTTGGAGGAGATGGGTATAGTGTTGCCCGATGTTGCCTTTGACGAGTCTACGCCGAACTTTGTAGTTGATATCACAGAGTTGCCTATCCAAATATTGAAGGATTATGGGTTTATTGTGGAGGGTAAGGGTGAGGGTCAATGTGAAGGAGGGAGTGAGGCTGATGCTGCTGAGGGGTTGTTGATGTTGGGAGGGGGGAATAGTAGTGTGGGAGACAGTAGGATAGGTGGTCATTTACATTAGGGTTGTGTTGTGTTGATGGGTTGAGTTGAAGGGTTGTGGGTCCAGTCAAAGTTACTTACTTAACAAAAAATAAAATAAAAAATAAAATAAAAAATAAAATAAAAAAGTAGGCTAACTGCCTCTTTTTTTTGGGTTATGTTTTTGTTGATTTTTTGTTTTGTTTTTTGTTATTGGAGGTTGCGTTTGATGGAGTTGAAGATGATGGAGTAGCCTCCACATTCCCATCCTTTTTGCAGTATCCAGGTATGGATGAGATGGATTGATTGCTTTTCTTCTTTTGTCCAGTAGTCAGGGATGTTTAGTCCCCAAAAATATCGGTTTTGTTTTGGTGGTCCTTTTTTAAAGACTTGTTTTATGGTTTGGGAGAGAGGATGTTGGTTGATGATGGTTACCAATGTTTGTGTGTCGGTGTTTAGTTTGTTGTATAGGGTTGTCATGGTTGAGTTGAGGTTTGTTTTGTTGAGGGTTGTTTTGTTGAGGGTTGTTTGGTTGATTGATTGATAAAAAATATTAGTTTTGAGTTTTTATCAATTTTGATTTGATTTGATTTGATTTGATTTGATTTGATTTGATTTGATTTGATTTGATTTGTTTAGCGACGGCGCTTTTTGGTTTTGTTGTGTTTTTTTCCGCCTATTGCTATACGCACTGTTTTCCGTCTTTTATTGGAACGGGATTTGGATTTGGAGCGGGATTTGGATTTGGAGCGGGATTTAGATTTGGAGCGAGTGGCTGATTTGGATTTGGAACGCGACCGTTTGGGGGCTCGAGCGGGGTTTTTGTAAATTTCTTCTATTTGTTCAAGGATTGGTTTTAGGTTTTTAT
>Ga0255774_10001532_pt1 | contig 18967 bp, 14 predicted proteins | sample 101ome_17_FD_179972 | JGI IMG/M metagenome (GOLD analysis project Ga0255774, IMG submission 179972) | Coastal salt marsh microbial communities from the Groves Creek Marsh, Skidaway Island, Georgia - 101407AT metaG (version 2) | ecosystem: Environmental > Aquatic > Marine > Intertidal zone >...
CCTGTCCCAGCTGCCCGCGGTCTTTGAAAACTTCATGGGCATGCCCGTGGACGAGACCGGCGAGACCTTCGACCAGCTCGTGAAGCGTTCCTACCCGGACGTGAAGATCAACCACGTGCACCACGCTGGCAATTCCTCCGGCGTCGTCGACGGCTCCGCCGCCATCCTCCTCGCCTCCCCGGAATACGCGAAGGCCCAGGGGTGGACCCCGCGCGCAAAGATCCGCGCCATGGCCAACGCCGCCGGCAGCCCCCAGCTCATGCTGAACGAGCCCGTGCCCGCCGCGAAGAAGGTGCTGAAGAAGGCTGGCATGAACCTTAGCGACATCGACCTCTTCGAGATCAACGAAGCGTTCTCCGTGGTGGCCTTCAAGTTCATCCGGGACCTCGGCCTCGACCCGGCCCAGGTGAACGTGAACGGCGGCGCCATGGCCCTAGGCCATCCGATCGCTGCCACGGGCTCCGTGCTCATCGGCACGATCCTCGATGAGCTCGAGCGCCAGGATAAGGCCACGGGCCTCGTCACCATGTGCGCCGCCGGCGGCATGGCCCCGGCGATCATCATCGAACGGGTGTAAGCCCCGGTCTTTGGACCTGAGCGATCCCCCTTAAGGATCGCGCCTCGAAAACCCCAGCCGCCGCGCTGGGGTTTTTTTTGGCGCCGTCGTAGACTCGGGACAGGCTTAATTCAAATGATTGAGGGGAAGGGCTATGGCAGCACAGGAAGCATGGATCATCGACACGGCGCGGACGCCCCGGGGTATTGGGAAGCAAGGCAAGGGCGCCCTCTCCCATCTGCATCCCCAGCACCTCGGCGCCACGGTGCTGAAAGCCCTGCAAGCGCGTAACGATTTGAACACCGCCGAGGTGGACGACGTAATCTGGGGCACGAGCTCTCAGAAGGGCAAGCAGGCCTCGTGCCTCGGCCGCATGTCCCTCCTCCTCGCGGGCTGGAACACCGCCGCCAGCGGCGTCACGTTAGATCGCTTCTGCGGCTCCGGCATCACCTCCGTGAACCTCGCCGCCGCCAGCATCATGTCTGGTATGGAAGACTGCGTGGTCGCCGGGGGCACGGAAATGATGTCCTACACCGCGACCCTTACCGGGGGCGGGCTCATGGACGCGGGCAACATGACCCTCCGGGCCCTCCAGCCCCAGTGGCACCAGGGCATCTGCGCGGACCTCATCGCCACCCTCGAAGGCATCAGCCGGGAAGACGTGGATGGTCTCGCCTATGAAAGCCAGCAGCGCGCCAAGGCGGCCATCGCCGAGAATCGCTTCGCCCGCTCCGTGGTGCCCGTCTACAACGAAGATGGCTCCCTGGCCCTAGACCACGAGGAATTCCCCCGACCGGAAACCACCCTTGAGGGTCTCTCCCAGCTGCCGGCGGTGTTCGAGAAGTTCATGGACGCGCCCTTTGACGAGACCGGGGAAACCTTCGACCAGCTCGTTAAGCGCGCCTACCCGGACGTGAAGATCAACCACGTGCACCACGCGGGGAACTCCTCCGGCGTTGTGGACGGCTCCGCCGCTATCCTTCTCGCCTCCCCGGCCTACGCGAAGTCCCAGGGCTGGACGCCCCGGGCCAAGATCCGCGCCATGGCCAACGCCGCTGGCAGCCCCCAGCTCATGCTGAATGAGCCCGTACCCGCCGCGAAGAAGGTGCTGAAGAAGGCCGGCATGGCCTTGAACGACATCGATCTCTTCGAGGTAAACGAGGCCTTCTCCGTGGTGGCCTTTAAGTTCATCCGGGACCTCGGCCTCGACCCGGCGAAGGTGAACGTCAACGGCGGCGCCATGGCCCTGGGCCACCCCATTGCCGCCACGGGCTCCATGCTCATCGGCACAGTGCTCGATGAGCTCGAGCGCCAGGACAAGACCACGGGCCTCGTGACCATGTGTGCCGGCGGCGGCATGGCCCCGGCCATCGTAATCGAGCGCATCTAAGCGCCGCTCTCCTAGCCCCGGCCGATCCCCTTCGGTCGGGGCTTACTCCCGGGCCCGAAGGTGGGCGTGGGCATTTCCATGCGCACCAAGTGCATCTCCCCGTCCACGCTCCAAAGGATCAGGTGATCATCCAGCGCAAGATCCATGTCCTTCAGCACCCGGGACGGGATGCGGATCGCCAGGCTGTTGCCCCATTTTTTGAGTTTTACGGTCGCGAATTGCATGGCTGCTAGGGGACCACGGCGCCTTCCCCTGTCCTGTGCGCGCAGGCGGCGTCTCCCGTACGCCTCCACCGCCCCCTAGCGTGGGCACTCGCCGGGCTGGGGCGGGCTGGGGCTCGGCGTGGGCCGAACCGCCGCCGGGAAAACCCTTTTGACCGAATTTCTGTGGCTACACATTCTATGGTGGAATAGCTCCACCCCAGCGCCTTCTATGAGCTGATTCTGATCACGAGAACCCACTTAAGAAATTTTTTCGCGGCATTATTAGCATCCAGAATCCACTTTCGACGCGTAAAAATGATACAAAACGCGAAGAAAACAGAAGCGAGGTAGGCACCTTCGGCTTAGGCCGCGGCCGCGGCAGCGACAAACTGCAGTGCTTCAGGAAGGAAAAAAGCCCCTTTAGGCGCTTCGGTTGCACCAAAAGCGGGCCGTTTGCATCGCCCACAAACTTCGCGGAATGTAGACACATTCCAATCGAGAAAGTCTCCACTAACAGCCCCGAACAATCCCTTAGCCAACCTTAAAACCCCACCCAGGGCCATAACCAAGGCATAACGAACCCATCCAGCCCCACTTTCTCGGCGTCGAAGTCTCTACACAGAAATTCGCCCAACCCCCCTTCCCCCGAAGGGATCCATTCTAGGGGGCGAGCAAGAAGGACAAGCGGGTCCGCCACTGGGAAGGATCTGCGGTGCGCTCCGGACCGACCTCATAGTGCTCCGTCCGGGCGGTCCAACGGTCCCCGGACGCCCCCTCCTTCGCCCAGCGCACCCCGGCCTCCTCCCCCCAAGCGAGAAAGGCTGCGGTCCCCGCCTGAAGCCCCTCGTAGGGCCCCTCCACCACCGTTTCCGCATAGCGCCCGGGCGGTAGGGTTCCAAGCGTCAAGGAAGTCTCCAAGCTGGACGCCGAAGCCGCCGTGATGGGGTAGCCAATCTCGATTGTCATGACGCCCTCCATGGCAATCCGGCCATAGCGAACGAGCGCGGGACCGGCAGGCCCATGGCCAGCCTGAGCGAGCGCGGTCCGCACCGCCAAAAGCGCCGAAGGGATGGCCTCAAGCACCAAAGGGAAGGGCCCAGAGCGAAGCACCGCCCCATAGGGACGAGGCCGATCGTAGCGTCGAAACGAGCCCAAGGGGCTAGCCATGCAACGCAGACAAAAGGGAGGACAACCGCTCCACCGCACCGAAGGACTCCTCCGGGCGGAGGGCCTCGGAACCGTCGCCGAAGTCGTTTTCCCCCGCCGTTTGCACCAACAGGCCGTCGCGCCGGGGATACACGGATACCTTCGCTTCCCGCGAGCGCAGGCCGTAGTTCAGCCCGGGTTCGGGCATGAGCTTCGCGGTCTGACCACGCACCGGTGTCAGGCTTTCATCCCCCAGCAAAGCGCGGGCGCCATAGCCCGTGCAGTTGATCACGGCCGGCTCGTCCAAGCGGGCGAAGTCCTCGGGCCCCGAGAGCTCAGCGGTCACGATACGGCCGCCGCGACGCTCGAAATCCTCCAGCAGCAAGCGGGAGTAGGCGCTGATATTGAACAGCATGAGGCGTCGCTCGCGCACATAGGGCGCCGGGAAGGGATGGCCCTCCGCCAGAGCGAAGGGCGCTGGGGACAGCTCCGGAGCGAGATCCCGCGAATAGTGAGGATAGGCCGGTTCATCGCGGCTGCCGTGGGCGCCCACCTCGCTGAAGGGCGTCTCCGCCATTTCGAACATGGTGGTGTATTCGATGGGATGACCGGGCAGGCCTAAAAGGGTCTGGAAGCGACGATGGGAAGCCCGAGCCATGCGTAGCCACTGGGCCGCAAAGGCCGGGCCGTGCTCCGCCGTGGCGATGCGAGAATCGGGAGACCAGACCCCGGTGGCGTAGGAGGAGCGCACGTAGGGGGGGCGCTCCTTGGCGTAGATGGTCACCGCATAGCCCTGACGCTGGGCCAGAAGAGCCGTGGTCAGGCCAATGGCCCCGCAGCCCACCACCGCCAAAGCCCCCGGCGGCGCCTGGGGCACGAGGCCCAGCGCCTCCGCCGCGCTGCCCCAGGACAGGGACCAGCCACTTCCGCCGTGGCCGTAGTTGTGCACCACGGGCTTTCCCGCGAGGGTCTCGAGGGCAATACGCGGGCCCTCCGCTCGGAAGGGGCGGGTGCAAACATTCATCGCGATGATGCGGTCCGGGCTCACGCTGAACGGCTGAAGCGCGCCAAAGCCGGATACCCAGGGGCCAGGCGCCTGCGCCGGTGCGCCCATCATGGCGCGAGCCAACGGCGAAAGGGCGCCGCTTGCGAGCAGCCCCGCGCCACCAAGGCCCTTGAGGAGGGACCGCCGTCCTAGCTGTGCATCCATGACCCTAAGCTCCATCCGTCTAAAGGGAAAAAGGCAGCAAAAAGCGCGCCGGCCCTAGCCGAGGCGGGCACCGTTTTGCACCGGCGTATCGGGCACGGCCAGCACCACGGCGCCATCTTCTCGATAGAACCCGGTAATCAGGCATTCCGAGCGAATCGGACCAATCTGCTTCGATGGGAAGTTCACCACCCCCATCACCTGGCGCCCGACGAGGACCTCGGGGGTATAGCAATCGGTGATCTGTGCGCTGGATTTCAGCACGCCGATCTCCGGCCCGAAGTCCACCCAGAGCTTGATGGCCGGACGGCGCGCCTCGGGGAAGGGCTCGGCCCGCAAGACGGTGCCGGCCCGAAGCTGCACCTTCTCAAAGTCTGCCCAGCTGATTTCTTCCATTCCGCCGATCTCCTCGGTCAATTTCGCCAACTCTCGGCGAGCACCGCCGCATTTCGCCCTGACAACTGCCTCTGGCTGCCCCAAACGATCCCAAAAGAGCCCCTCGAAAATCTCTAACCGGCTGATTCAAATGAATAAAACCAAAGGCCTTGGAAAGCTGGCATGCCACTTGTAATGACTCAAGGGAACTCTGTGAGCCTAGAAGGAACAAAACCATGACGTATTCCCATCGCGAGCGCACCTCCTGCGAGCATCGCGGCTTCTATCGCAATCCCTACCACGGCTGGGTCGCCGGCGTGTGCGCGGGCATCGCTGAGCGCATGGGGATCTCGCCAATCTGGCTGCGACTGCTAGCGATCTTCGGGCTCCTCACGGCCACGACCCTGACCGTCCTAGGCTATGTCCTTGCCTGGCTCGTGCTCGATCGTCGCTGCACCTGCTAGGGGCCGCAACCCCCTACCGTTCCCCTTCCGCTCCCGGGCTGGGTCCCTCTCCCGGGGCGGTTTTTTATGACGCTGCCAGCGCGGCAAAGTCTTCGGAAAGGTCCCGGAGCTTTCCGCTCAGGCGATCACGCTGGGGGGCCGTGAGGCTCCCAAGAAAGGCCGGAAAGAACGCGCTATATGCAGGGTCGTTCTGCGCCCGCTGCGCCGCATAGGCCGGGGTGTAGAACGCGCTCCGATGGACCATGAGCACGGGGAGCACGGCCGCAAACCACGGGCTATCCCGACGCTCGAGAGCCTCCAGGAAAGCCCGCTGCCAGGCTTGGCGATAGGCCACCCAGTCCGCGTTGTCCGGGCGAATCTCTTGGCTAAGGGCTTCGATGGCCCCCTGCTGCGCTGGGGTGAGGCGCCCCACCCAATCCTCTAGCCCCTCCTCCAGAGATCGCGCCCATTCTTCGCGCTGCGCCTCGAGGGCCAGGCCTTCGTAGTCTTCATTGAGGTCCGCATCTTCCTCGGTGAAGCGCTCGGGAAGGGCCGCCACCTGCTCATCGTCGAGGCTACGCAGCAGGGTCAGGACGGCGGGCGCCAGGGCGCGGGTGAGTTCGGCCACGTCGGCTCGAAGGTCCGTCTCAAGGGTTTCCACGAGCGCCGGCGACACGGCGTTGTCCTCCACCGCCAGGGCCAGGCGCTCGAGGGCGTTGGCCCAGCGAGGGAGCTGGGTCTGGCGATGCCAAGCCAGCACGGGTCTCAGATCGTCTCGAAAGGCGCCGCGCTGCTCCGCGGATAGGTCCAAGAGGCTGTCGGCGCGCCAGGCCAGAAGGCGGTCGGCGTTGTTGTAGAGCCGCGTCGTGCTGCAGCCCGACAGCAACGCCGCAGCGATGAGGAGCGCGAGGATCCCCCAGCGCCCCGACCGGGCCTTACAGGCTAAGGCCCGCAGCACAATCCCCGTCCATCGCCGTAATCCATGCTTCGACCAGCGCCACGCCCTCCTCGTGCACGAGGCTGCGTCCGAGCTCCGGCATCATGATGCCCGGATCCTGGTGACCCAAGCGGAAGGGCAAAATGGAAGCCTCCGGGCGACCGGGCCATAGATCATAGGCCCGCCCCCCCGAGCCCCGCCCCGCGGCCACAGGGGTTTTGCACCGCCCCCGGCCCAATTCGCTGGCAGTGATGCGCAGATCGAGTCCCGCCGTATCCGCCGCGCCGGTGTCGCTGTGGCAGTGGGCACAGTTCGCATCCAGGTAAGCGTGAGCCTCCGCCGCTGTGCCCGCTCCCGGGGCCGCCCAAGGCGTTGCAGGCTCCGGGGCGCTCACCCAGCCTACGGCGCGCCAGGCCTCAAACTGCGAGGTCCCGTCGGCAAAGCCATGCGCGGCCAAATTGCCGGGCTTCGGCCCAATGGGCTTCAAGATCTTCGTGCCCATGGCCGTCTCGTGGCACCCGGCGCATTGGTTCTTATCGGGGATGAGGTAGGGAAAGCGTTCTCCCCCTTCCGTGGTCAGGGGTACAAGAGCGCCGGCGGGCGCGTAGAAGGCTTCCGTCCCCGCCTCGTTCCACTGGTAGGAGACTGCTTCCCAGCCCGCGGTGGTATGGCGCAGCACGCGAGTCTCCATCAAGCGCATGCCGGCCAGGGAAAAGGCGGCGGCAGGGCTTGCGAGGGGTTCCGGGGCAACGGTCTGCACGGCCCCGGCAGCGCCCTGGGGGAAAGCAAAGGTTTTCGTGATGACCGTCCCCACGGGGAAGGCGAGGGTGTCGTCGTTGGTCACCACAGACGCCGCGCTTCCCTCCGGGAGGCTCACGGTGCGGTACTTCCAGGCGTAATCGCTAAAGAGCGGATGGGCCAGGGTGTAGGCAAAGCCTGCCTGGGGCGCCAGCGTGCCATCCTCCTGGGCCAGCACGGCAAGCTCGGAGAGACGCTCGGGCCAGGGGCCCTCGCGCACGGGCCCGGAGGGGCCGCAGCCCGCCAGCAGAACCCCTAGCGCAAGAAACCCGGCCGTTCTCATTACTCCGCGCCCCCGAGCATCACCGGCGGTAAGGCCTCCCGGGTGCAGGCAAAGGCCGCGCCGGAAAAGTCAGGCGCGGCAAAGCCGTTCGGCGCATCAAGGGCCACGGTGCCGAGCTCACCATTGTCATGGGCGCAGACCACCGGACCCTCCTGCTCGGGACGGACAAAACCATCCCAGATAATCGCCGGCAGGGACGGGAGCTGCGCCGCCGTCTTCAGGGCGATGAGGGGCTCGGAATCGGGATCGTAGCCGCTCTTCTCAATGGTGTTGTGATGAATGGAGATCTGCTCCGGGAAGGGATCGTAGTTCGGATCATCCAGGGGCCGGCCGGTGATGAGGTAGCTCACCACGAGTACCGCGGCAGTCTGGTGGTCGGAGATAGTGTTCTCGAAGATTTCGATGTCGTCGTTCGAGTTCACCATGATCCCCGAGCCCGCGGGCACGGTGCCGACGATGTTGCCCTCCGGCGCAAAGTTCGCCGTGTTGTTATGGGCCACGGTGTTGTGGAACACGCGCGTTTGGCGCCCCCCCTGCACAGGCAAGTCGGGCAGATCGAAGACCAAAATGCCGCCGGTGTTGTCCACGACGTTGTTCTCGTAGACATCCGCCTGCGTGCTGTTTTCGATCTCGATGCCAGCGACGTTAAAGGCCACCTGGTTTCGCCGCACGATGATGTTCGTCGATTGGCCCACGTAGATGCCGGCGTCGCTCGCACCAATGGCAATGGAGTCTTCTATAAGGACCCCGTCGCACTGCACGGGGTAAAGGCCGTAGGCGCCATTCGTGCTCTTCGGACCGCCGGTCCATTCCGTGCGCACGCCCCGCACCACGAGATTCTTGCACTGGTTCATTTTGATGGCGTCGCCCTTGGCGTCGAGGACGGCGAAGCCTTCGAGGGTCACGTCCTCCGCTGCCACAAGAAGCCCCTCGGCCCCCGCGAGCTGCCCGGCGAAATCGAGAATGGACTTATCTTGCCCGGCGCCCCTAAGGGTAACGCCGTTGACCCCAAGGGACAGGCTGCGATCAAAGGTGAAATGCCCCTCAGGAATGGTAACCGTGCTCCCCGGCTCCGCGGACAGGAGCGCTTCCCGCAGCGCCTGGGCCGGATCCTTCGCGGGCTCCGGCGCCCCGCCACAGGCGCTTAGCAGCGCCGCCCCCAACACGCCTATCAGCCATCGCTGCGCTGCCTTCATCGTCCTCTCCCCTGCCCAAAAGTTTCCCTCTCGTGCGCTCAATTAAGCGGGCTCACGCGGTGAGGTCAAGGCTTATCCTCAAGCGCGCGCTCCGCTTCCCAGGCACGGAAGGCCGCGAGGTCATCGGAAAGGCGTTTCAGCACCCAGCCAAGGATGGCTGCATCATCGATGAAGCCCAGGGCGAGGATGGGATCGGGAATCAGATCGAGAGGCATCAGCCAATAGAGCAGGGCCGCGCCCACGGCGGTCATCACCCCCTGAGGCAGGGCGGGGTAGCGACCGGACACGGTAGCGTCGAGAAGCCGCAGGAGCGTCTTAAGATCGTCGCCGAGCTTCGCTAAGGGTCCGGCATCGCCGTCACGCCGGGCTCGAAGCTCCGCGAGCACCGCCGCAAGGGCTTTTTTGTCTGTCGCCAGCTTGGCTCCGCGCTTCGCAAAGCGCTTGAGTCCTCGCGGCCAAGGGTCGAAGGCCATGGCTCACCGATCATTGGGGATTGATCTCAAAGTTTACGTGATGTAAGCGCTTGCCGGCTGTGGATAACTTCGTTGATAACTTTTTCCCGTCGATCCAGGGCCGGATGACAGGAAACGTCCAGGACGACGCCGTCCTTACCGCCGAATTTTAGAAAACATGATTTATCAATAGGTTATAGCGGTTAATAAAAATGACATATGAAGGATTTGGCCTATCCGTACGTTAGGCCGGTGCCTTTCGCCAGTGTGCATAAGTGAACTTTACGCACCGTAAGCGAACACTTACGCAGAAGCCGGCGAAAAGAGGCGCCTAGGTGCCTTTATCCTAGACGCCCCGGTGTCGCAAGGACTTTTTTACGCCTTTGGATCCCGCACCACCATGAGGCGTAGCTCGGTCATATCCTCGATGGCAAAGCGGACGCCTTCCCGGCCCAGCCCCGAGTCCTTCACGCCTCCATAGGGCATGTTGTCGACCCGGTAGGACGGCACATCCCCAATCACTACGCCCCCGACCTCGAGGCGATCCCAGGCGCGCTGAGCCTTGTAGAGATCGCGGGTGAAGATGCCCGCCTGCAGGCCAAACTTACTGCGGTTCACCGCAGCAAGGGCCTCATCAAAGTCCGAGAAGCGCATGAGGTTAGCCACCGGGCCAAAGGCCTCCTCCGTGTTCACCCGGCAGCGCTCGGGAACGTTCTCCAAAAGAGTGGCATCGAGCATGGCCCCCTCACAGTCCCCGCCGCAGAGCAGCGTCGCCCCATCGGCTACGGCCTCATCGATCCAGCCCTTTAGGCGGGCCGCTTCCTTCGTAGAGATCATGGGGCCAATGAAGGTTTCCCGATCCTTCGGGTCGCCCTTCTTCAAAGCCTTCGTCGCCGCCACGAGCTTATCCCGGAAGGCGTCATAGACCGCGTCGTGCACGAGGATGCGCTGCACCCCAATGCAGGACTGGCCCGACTGGTAGAAGGCGCCGAAGACCACCCGAGCCACGGCATCCTCGAGATCGGCGTCCTCATCGACGATCACCGCCGCGTTGCCCCCAAGTTCGAGCACCACGGGCTTCTTGCCCGCCCGGGCCTTCAAATCCCAGCCCACCCCCGGCGAACCGGTGAAGGACAGCAGCTTGAAGCGCTCATCGGTGGTGAACAAATCCGCCCCGTCGCGGCGGCACGGCAGGATGGAGAAGGCCCCCGGGGGCAGGTCCGTCTCGGCGAGAATCTCACCGATCACGATGGCGCCGATGGGCGTCAGGCTCGCCGGCTTGAGCACAAAGGGGCACCCCGCGGCGATGGCCGGGGCCACCTTGTGCGCCGCCAAATTCAGGGGAAAGTTGAAGGGGCTGATGAAGGAGCAGGGGCCAATGGGCACGCGCTTAAAAAAGCCCTGATAGCCCCGGGCCCGGGGGCTGATATCGAGGGGCATGATCTCCCCGCCGATGCGCGTGCACTCCTCCGCGGCCACCACAAAGGTGTCGATGAGGCGCGTAACCTCCCCCTCCGCATCCTTGATGGGCTTCCCCGCCTCGATGCACAGGGCCTCCGCCAGCTCATCAAAGCGCTCCCGAAAGCGCTTTACGCAGTGCTCAAGGACGGCCTTGCGCTCGTAGCTGGCCAGCCGCGCCATGGGCTCGGCAGCGGCCTCCGCCGCAGCGATGGCCCGGTCGATATCCTCCGCTGACGCCATGGCCACCCGGGTGGCCACTTCACCGCTGTATTTATCAATCACCTCGAGATCCGTGTTCGGCATCTCCGCACGGTTGGCGAGGTAGAAGGGGTAGCTTTCCCGAAGCATGGGCCTCTCCCTGTCAGCGGCGTTAGATGGCGACGGCGATGTTGCCGAGGCGCTGGGTGAGCAGGCGGTTTTCCCGATAATCGATGGGCACCACCACGAGGCTCGGCCCGGGGGTCTCGAAGGACTTGGCCAGCTCGGTCTGGAGATCGGCGCTTCGGGTCACGTGGAAACCGTTCCAGCCGAAGGCCGAGGCCAACTGCATCCAGTCCGGATTGCCGAAGTCGAGATCGGTGTGGCGACCGAAGTGGTTCTCCTGCTTCCACTTGATGAGCCCGTAGCCCTTGTCTTCCCACACCATCACCGTGAGGTTCAGGTTCAGACGCTTCGCCGTTTCCATCTCCTGCACGTTCATGAGGAAACCCGCATCCCCGCAAATGCCAAGGATGCGCTTGTCCGGATGCACCAGCGCCGCGGCCAAGGCGCCCGGGAGGGCAAAGCCCATGGAGCAGAAGCCGTTGGGAATGAGGCAGGTATTGGGCTCATGGCAATGGTAGTGGCGCGCGATCCACATCTTATGGGCGCCCACGTCGGACAGCAGCACGTCGTCCGGACCCAGCACCTGGCGCGCATCCCAGAGCACCTTCTGAGGGCGAATGCTGCCTTCCGTGTCGTCGTCCTTATGCTCTTCGAGCTCCGCCTTCATGTCGGCCCGCGCCGAGCGCTGGCCGGAAAGGTCGTAGTCGGGCACCCCGTCCTTGGCAAAGCGCTCGTTGAGCATCCACAGGGTGTGGGCGATGTCCCCGACCACCTCGACCTCGGGGTAGTAGTGGTCGTCGATCTCCGAGGGGAGGAAGTCCACGTGGATGATGCGCTTGTCCGCGCGGTCGTTCCAAAGGCGTGGATGGTATTCCACCATGTCGTAGCCGAGGGTCAGGACCACGTCCGCCTCGTCGATGGCCCGGGAGATAAAGTCCTTCGCCTGGAGCCCTACGGTGTAGAGGCAGTATTCCGCGTCCATATCGACGCAGCCCTTTGCCATAAAGGTGCTCGCCACCCCAATGCCCGTGGTTTCGCAAAGCTGACGTAGCTGCTTCGACGCCCGCTTCCGGATCGCGCCGTTTCCGGCCAGGATCACGGGGCGCTTGGCCTCCTTCAGCACCGCGAAGGCTCGATCCATGACCTTGTCGTCGGGCACGGGACGGCGGAAGCGCCGGGGCTTAATCGGCACGGCGTTCGTTTCGTGCTCAGCGATATCCTCGGGCAGCTCCAGCAGCACGGCGCCGGGCTTTTCCGTGCGGGTCAGGCGGGCTGCCTTCCGCACCACCTCAGGAATATTGTTGGCGTTGATGATCTGGTGGGCCCACTTGGTGACCGGGCGGAACATCTGCACCACGTCCATGACCTGGTGCGATTCCTTGTGCAGGCGGTCCGAGGACCCCTGCCCCGTTAGCACTAGCATGGGCGCCCGGTCCATGTTGGCATCGGCGACGCCGGTGATGAGGTTCGTGGCCCCGGGGCCGAGCGTGCCCAGGCAGCCCGCGGGCTCTCCGGTCAGGCGGCCGTAGATTTCGGCCATAAAGGAGGCCCCCTGCTCGTGGCGGCAGAGGATGAAGCGGATCTTCTCCGACTGCTCCAGGGACATCATGAAGTCGGCGTTCTCTTCTCCGGGCACGCCGAAGATGTACTCCACGCCCTCTTCTTCTAGGCACTTTACGAACAGATCTGACGCTTTCATGGAACCCTCCCAGTACCGCAGTAGGAGACCTAGAGCGGATGCTCAAGATCTCGGCGAATTGGCGAACCTGGGCATCCCTTCCCCGTCGCTAACGGAGCCCCTCCCCAGGCGCCCCGTAAAAGATTGGTTAGCGCGCGCCTGCTAGCGCGCGCCTGCTAGCGCCCGCCCACCTGCAGGCCGGCGGACAGGGCCGCCACGGCCTGAGCAAAGGCGCCGGCGTCGAAGCGATCTTCGTCGTCGACGCTTGCGAACACCCGGTCCATGGCCGGGCGACTGGCATCCCAGCGAGCCGTGGACAGAAGCAGCACGTCGAGGGCCATGGCGGCCTGCTCGGCAAGCACGTAATCGCGATAGTCGCCTCGGGCGCCGGCGCGGATCAGGGCCGCCAGCGCGACCTCCTGCGCTTCCGCGCTGAGGGGCGCGTCCAGGGCACCCTCGAGCCGATCCACCGCGGCAGACAGCTGCGCCGTGGCCGCCTTGAAGGCGTCAAAGCCCGTGGCTACGGAGGCATTCAGCGCCTGCAGGCCCGCGAGAAGCTCCGCGGCACCGGCGCCATCCACCGCCTCCGCCACGGGGAGAAGCAAAGCGAACTGCGCGTCATTCAGGCGGATCGCCCCGGGATCGAGCCCCTGGGTCAGGCGCGTGGGCGCCCAACGCTTATCGCTCATGGGGTGGTGGCACGCATGGCAATCAAAGAGGGCGATTTCCGGGAACAGGCCGGCCTCGTGCACCAGCCGCCCTTCCAACAGGGACAGGGTGTGGCGCGCGGAGGCCAGGAGCCCCGTGGTCCAGGTCACCACGGGCGTTTCCAGGCGCTTGCGCTCAGCGTAATCCGCATCGCGCGCCCAGTGCGGCGGCTCAAGCTCCGTGAAGGTGGACAACTCGAAGGCGAGGCGCGGATGCCCCGCCCCCATAATGCGGTGGGTGGCGAACTTGTCCTCCGTGCCCAGATGGCAGGACAGGCAGAGATCGGTACGCGCCGCCAGATCGTCCGTAGCGTAGAGCCCATGAGCCACGTTGTCCGCGTGAGTCGCTTCCGGCGCCGTATGCCGGGCAATCCAATCCTCCGAGCCGCCGTGGCAAGCCTCGCAGCCCACGCCGTCGGTGATATCGAATTCCACGCCGCGCTGCGCCACGGGCACGTTGTCGGCGTGGCAGTCGAGGCACAGGTCCGCCTCGTGGGCATTGGGTAGCCCGAGGTTCTTCGCGATGCGCTGGGAATCCTCATTCAGCAGGACGTTGTAGGCCCCGGCGTGCTTGTCATAGCGCGTCCAGGTGACGTACTCGTTTTGCAGGACGTTCGCCCCGCCCCGCTCCACCGTGGCCCCATGGCAAACACTGGAGGCGCAGCTGGCCACGCCCTCGTGCACCTTGCCATCGTCCTGGGGAAGCCCCGCACCGGCGCCTCCCGCCAGCAGGAGGCCGCCGAGCAGCGCCAAGCCTCGAATCCATCGCGTGTGCATCATGGTGCTCATCGACCTCCCCCACCTGCGCCCACACCTTCGGACGCGGAACGGATTTCCTGCGTTTCAGCCTCGGCCATGGCCGCCGGCGGCCGACCCCGGGGAATCATGGCCCCGGTGCCCGGCGTGTCCGTGACGGTCCAGGGCTTGCCTTGCTTATCAAAGACCAGACTTCTCATGTCGTCCTGATAAAGGGGCCCGGCGCCCAGCCGGCCAAAGACGGCCACCTGCCCCCCCGTTTCATCCACGGCCCGATCCCGCTCCAGGGGCCGGGTCACCGCCAAGGCCGGGGCGTCGGTCTGATAGCGCGCCACCAGCTCGGGCTTGGGATCGGGGGAGAAGCCGTAGAAGCCCGGCACCGTATCCGGCGCCGTCAGCTGCACCACCTTCAGGCCCTCGCGGCCGTCGGCCACGTAAGCAAACAGGGACGCATTGGTGTGGGCCACGGAAACGTCCCGGGCATCGACGATGCCCGCGTCCCGGCCCACCACGTCATAGCGCTTGAGCGCCGTGGGCTTCTCCGCATCGACCACGACCAGGCCCTCGCTTCCCGCAGCCACGTAGACCCAGGTGCGGGCCACAAAGAGGCCCCGAGCATCGGCCAGGCGAATGGTGTTGCCCACGGTGACGAAGGGATGGTCCGGGTCCGTTACGTCCACCACCTTCAGCCCCTCGGCGTCGGTGACGAAGAGGTAGCGGAACTGGAGATGGGACGCGCGGCCATCGGTGAGGGGCAGCACGGAGCGCACCGCGGGCTTCAGCGGATCATCGAGATCGAGGATCACGAGCCCGGCATCGGCCAGGATGTAGGCCAGATGGCCGCCCATGGTGATGTGCTGAGCGCCATCGAGGATGCCCCCCTCGTTCCAGGTGAGGGCCCGCTCCAGGAAGTTATTGCGGGGCTCGCCGTCCGTGAAGGTATCGATGTTGACGAGGATGAGCCCCTCCTCCGCATCGGTCACGAAGGCATAGTGATAGATCGGGTGGAAGGGCCGCTCCTGGTTCGTCACCCGCATGAGCTCCCCTTCGTTGCGCGCCGGCGCCACGGGCTGGGTGGTAACAATGGAAACGCAGGTCGCGTTCGCCGATTCCACCTGGGTGTCATGCCCGAGCTCGCTGAAGGGCCCGGTCAAAATGCGATCGCTCACGCCCTTATTCGCGATATTCGCGATATCGAGCACGCGGAAGCCGCCCTTGCCCGTCGCCGCATAGAGGTACTCGCCCCGATGCTGGAGACACTGCACCGCATCGGAGAGGCCCTCGGCGTGGTGCTGAGGCAACACCCGATCCCGCTCAAGGTGCTCGGCGTACCAATCCGGGTAGGCGTAGCGATGGAGGAAGGAGCCAATCACGGCCTGGGGCTCTTCCCACTCCGTCACCTGCACCGCTTCCACGGTCCCTTCCCCACCGACCCAGGTGAAGTAGCCCATGAAGTCGATGTAGTCCGTCCCATAGCCTAGGGTCTGGGCCATGATGGCGTTATTGTCGCCGTCCGCGGACAGGTGGCAATCGCTGCAGTTGCGCGTTTCCGTCTTCCGCACCGTGTGGGGGAAGTGGGGGTTGATCGCCTGGGAGCTATAGCCGCTCGCCGCCATGGGGGGCTGCTGGATATAGATCTTTTCCCGGTTCGAGTTGGTGGAGGACAGCACCAGGGCCGAAGTGGAGCGCAGGGGCGCCACGCGACCACCGTTGATGCCGCCGCGACGACCGATCATAAAGATCTGATCCCGGACCACCTGAGGGTTATAGGTGGCGAAGTTCCGGGACTCGCCCCCTTCGTAGTGATGACGCTCGGTCTTCCAATTGGCCTGGATGGGCAAATGGCAGCCGCCGCAGCTCGTGGTCCAGGAGGTGTGGCAGGTGTAGCACTCCATCTTCTCGTAGCTATGGGCGCGCTCTTCCGGTGGGACGTCCTCCCCCCAGTGCTGGCTACCCGTATCCGTGCTCATGAGCTTCGCCCGGGCCGCCTTCTCGTTGTAGTTGGCGTGCCCTTCCGTCACCGAGTCCTTCACCAGGCTCATTTCCCACTCGAGCTCGGGGTTCAGAAGGCTGCGCTGGATCAGCTTGCCCTCCACCCACTCGAAGCGCGGCTTGCCGTCGGGATTCCGCAGCAAGCTCAAGTCGTGGCCCCCGGGGGGCGACGCCGGACCGGAGGTGCGAAGGTTCGGGTAGGCCTCCGCCGTGCCATGGCAGTCCTGGCAGTCGATCTCCACGGCATTCGCCACTTCCGTGTAGAGATGGCCGTTGCCGTGGGAGTCCTGCGCAAAGTGGCAGTCCGCGCAGTGCATGCCCACGTCCACGTGGATGGACGACATATGCACGGCCTTCTGGAACTTGTCCGGATCGTCGTGGGAGACGATGTTCCCTTCGCCGTCCAGCAGATGACCCTTCCGGTCCTTCCGGAAGATGGCCCGGAAGTTCCAGCCGTGGCCGTGGTAGTCCGCGAACTGGGTGTTCTTGTTTAGATGATTCCGCTCGGAAACGGTCTTCAGGAATTCGGGATCGGCCCACTTACCGCGCGGCGCAGCGCCGTTGGGGTTCCGCTCGTTCACCTCGCGGATCTCCGCTGAGGTCGGGTATTTCTGCTCTTCGGGCCACATATTGGGCGCGTCGGACTCGTAGTCCCACATGGTGTAGCCGAGGTAACTGTTCAGGAACATGTTCGGCTGGTGCATGTGGCAGGACATGCACTGGGCCGTAGGAATGGCCCGGCTGAAGGCGTGGCGAATGGGATGTCCCGATTCATCCTTCGCAATGGTGGGATCGACCGTCGCCGACTTGCCCTCGTGGCCGTGGGGGGCCCATTGGCCGGAATGGCGCGGATCCCGATCATTCGCATACACCACGTGGCAGGAGCCGCAGCCCGAGGTGCGGTAATCCCCCGGCTGCTCGTTGGTGCCAAGAAACCACATGAGCGGATCGTTCAGGCGCGTCTTGGTGATGTTGATGAGGGGCACGGAAATGCGCTGCCCCGTGCCCGAGCCCCGATTGGACTGGCGGATGTCCGGGCGCCCCGGCTCCTCCAAGCGCTGAATGAGGCCGAGGGAATTCGGGAGCCCCGTTTCCGGGAAGGTGTTCAGGATGTTGCGACCGCCACGTTCAAAGACCCGGAAGATGTCCCCGGGCTTCACCGTTTCCCATGCCGGCAGGGCCGCGAGCTGGGGCTGCACCCCGTAGTCCTTCTGCGCCGCCGCCGCGTCTAGGAGGGGCGGCCCCGCGATGGCCGAGCCCTCCCCTTCCCGGGTATAGGCCTCGCCCAGAATGTAGTTCTTAAAGGGCAGGATGCCGTTGTTATAGGCGGCGCCCCCCCAGAGCATGGCCCCGGTCGCCATGATGGAGCGCTTCGCCGCCTGGATCGTTTCCATGTGGCAGGCGCCGCAGGCCTCTTCCACTATCCGGTAATCCGAGGGATTCACGAAGCGGACGAATTCCGGGCTCTCCCGGTTCAGTAGGGTGTAGCTCTGCTGGGGATTCTTCGAATGGGGGAAGTGCCAATCGTCGGGATATTCGGGGAGCACGTGGGCCGCTTCCAGGGCCTCCGTGTAGAGCGCGCTGCCCTCCTCCGCCCCTTCGGCGACGAAGACCCCCGCGTCCCCGCCGTGGCAGTCCGTGCACCCGAGCACCACCCCAGGATTCTCATGCATGGAATAGGCGTCGGTTTCGAGGTGGCAGGACAGGCACCCGGCGCTTTTCGCATCAGCCTGCTCGGGAAGCTGGGCCGCCGGCGCCGGCGGATAATAGGGGTAGTGCCGCTCCACGTGATGGTGCAGCTCGCTCGCCCCGACGCTCAGGCTGGCAACGGCCAACAGCGCCAGCGCCAGGCCCAGAAGGGACTCACGGACGGTGTGCTTGCTCATGCCCCCACGCTTCATTGCTTTCGCCTTTCCTTAGTAGGTCAGCACCATGTTCGCCAAGATCGATAGCGGCGCGGACTCGTTACTGCCAAAGAGATCCTCAAAGCCGTCCCCGGGCAGCAGGGCCGCGCCGGAGAGGCGGAACACCACGTTCTGAATCATCATGGGTCGCCATACGATGGACAGGGAGAGATCCGTGCCGATCTCCCGGTCGATGTTGCCTTGGTTCCGCGCGGCCTCGAGCACGCTGGTGTCGTCGAACCACAGCTGATTGGCGTTCACGCTCACCCGGGTTTCCGGGGTGATATCAAAGTCCGCCCCGAGGCCGAGGAGAATCGTGCCCGGGTTGATGAAGTTCGACTGGCCCTGCTCCTTCGAGCTTCGAAGGCTATTCAAAATGCCGTTGCGCCCGGACAGGCTCACGGCGCCGCCGCCAATCAGTGGCACGGGCTGGCGAATCCAGAAGCTCGTATCGGCCCCGGCAAAGAGGGGGTTTTCGAAGATGGCATCGAAGCCCCGAGCCTTATCGTCAAAGGGATCATCGTCCCCCGTAGCGTAGAGCCCGGAGATCCGATAGCGGATCCAGTTGTCGTCGAAACCCGCCTCAAAGGCGGCAAAGCCCGCCTCGATCTCGTCCTCGGCATTGCGGAACCGTTCGCTCGTTTGCGTTCCCACGGCGTAGTAGACGCTCGTGCTGAGGTTCATGCGGCCAAAGTGCCCATCGCCGTTGTAGCCCAGGTAGGTGACGTCGTAGTCCCGGGCGAAGCGCTCCCCGAAGAGGGACGCCGGGCGAGCGATGAAGCCGTTGTCGTCGAACTTCACCTGGTCCTTTTCCCGGTTCCGGTTGTGCACCACGGTCACCTGGGAGGTGTGACCCTTCACGGGCATGTCCTGCCAATACAGGTTCGCGATATAGACGTCGTCGTCCCGGATATCCTCGGAAAGGTTGTTCAGGCCGATGTTCGTGTCCTTCTCGAGGCGCCGGAACCAAGCCAGGTTGTACTGGAAAATGTTGTTGTTCCGGGTGCCAAAGAGACGCACCCCGGGCTGCTGATCCTGGAACAAAAAGCCCCGGAAATCGGCGGCGAAGGGTTGGATACCCACGCGGAGGGAATCGAAGTCATAGCGATCGGACACGTTCCGCAGGTGCCGATCCACGAAGAGGCCCTGGATGCCCAGC
>Ga0255774_10001534_pt1 | contig 18956 bp, 16 predicted proteins | sample 101ome_17_FD_179972 | JGI IMG/M metagenome (GOLD analysis project Ga0255774, IMG submission 179972) | Coastal salt marsh microbial communities from the Groves Creek Marsh, Skidaway Island, Georgia - 101407AT metaG (version 2) | ecosystem: Environmental > Aquatic > Marine > Intertidal zone >...
GGTACGCTTTTTTAATTTCAGACGGCGTCGCCGACTTGCTCACGCCCAGCAAGTCGTACAGCTTGGTGTCGTCGGACTGCGTCGAGAAACGGAACGAAAATCACATCGCGCGTCAGTCGCTCGGTCCGCGCGTCACCCGTTCGCGCGATTCGTCCACGCTTGCCCATCCGTGGTCTTTCATTCGTATCATCCGTCCCGCGTATCGTCGTCCACGCGCGTCACCCGAACGAGATCCATTCGGTCGTCGTCTTCCAAGTCCTTCCATGGCGCGAAAAGAAGATGAAAGATTTCATGAATGGAATGGATCTCGCGAGTGACCGACGGTATTCCGAATCGAGCGCGCGCGCGAGCGGGCGATGCGACGTCGACGCGTCGGTCGATCCGTACCTGTCGTCCCGGGTGTCTTCCGAACATCTTTCGCGGGGTTCCGTTTCCGTCGGGGTGTCGGGGTGTGACGCGACCGCGACGGAAGAGGACGCCGCCGCCGCCGGACCCGCGCTCTGAAAGTGGATTATGTGTATGTGTAAACAGTGTGGTGGTTGTGTTTTTACTATTTCTAAATCGATCTTTGTGGTATCTCAGTACGGTATGTAACTACGTACTGTATGTTAGTTTTTTATTAGTATGCGTGTGGATCTGAGTGTGGGTCGCGTTCGTTGCGTTCGTTGCGTTCGTTGGACGCGTTTCGACGGGATTGGCGCTCGCGCGGTGACGATCGGTGACCGGGAGCGAGACGGGGGCGCTCGGCCGGGACGTCGGGGAGAGGTCGGGGAGGCCGTGGACGCGCTCGGCCGGGACGACGGGTGCGGATTGACGATCGGTGACGCGGTGAGGAGCGATGGGCGGTCGGCTTGCTCTTCGCGCGGACATCGTGAGAGAGTTGGTCGCGGCGTGTTCGAACGACGGGAGCCGGGTGCGAACGGACGAGGAATCGCTCAGGGAGGCGAGCGAGGACATGGGGGTGCACCGAGGGGCGACGCCGGACGCGTTGGTGTTGCCGAGAGACGCGGAGGAGACGGCGGCGGTGGTGCGCGCGTGCTCGAAGAGACGGGTCGTCGTCGTGCCGAGAGGGGCGGGGACCGGGCTCGAGGGTGGGTGCGTGGCGTACTCGGGCGGGATCGTGTTGGATACAAGGTTGATGAAGAAGATTGAGGTGTTTCCGGGGGATGGGGTGGCGAAAGTCGGGGCTGGGGTGCTGAAGAATGAGTTGAATAAGGCGCTCGCGCCGCACGGATTTTGCTTTGGGCCCGATCCGAGCAGTAATCCGAGCATAGGTGGGATGGCGTCCACCGGGGGGAGTGGTTTGAGCACGCTGAAATATGGAACGTCCAAGGAGAACATTAGATCGCTCGTCGTGGTGACGCCGACGGGGGATATCATCAAGACGCGCGCGGACGTGCGCAAGAGCAGCACCGGTTACGAGCTGAACGCCCTCTATCTAGGCGCCGAGGGCACGCTCGGGGTGATCACGGAGCTGACGGTGAAATTGGTGCCGCTTCCAAAGGTGCGATGCGGCGCCGTCGTGCGCTTTCCGAGCGTCGGGCAGGCGGCCAAGACGGTGGCAGAGGTGACGGCGTTAAATCTGGGGACGCTCTTGCGGTGCGAATTGATGAACGACGAGGGCATCAAGGTGACCAACGTCGTGTTCAAGACGCAGTTGCCTTGCGAACCAACCTTGTTTTTAGAATTCGTGGGGAACACGAACCAATCCATGCTGGAAGACTGGAGGGTGTTTTTAGAGCGCGCCGAACGCAACGGCGCCGATTCGCACACCTTTGCGAAAGACGGCGCCGAGCTCGACGAGCTGTGGGACGCTCGCCGCGGGTGCTACCTCGGCGCCATGCGTTATCGCGGTCTCGAAGCCGGCACCAACGCGAAAGAAAAAGTGTACGTCGGCGACGTCTGCGTGCCCGCGTCCAAGCTCTCCGAGTGCATCGCCTCCACGGAGCGCGAGTTCAAAAAAGCCCGATTCCCCTGCGTCATCTGCGCCCACATCGCCGACGGCAACTTCCACTGTCTCATTCCATTTCAAGAGCGCGAACGCGCCGCCCTCCTCGCCCTCGAAGACCGCGTCATCGGCAACGCCATCGCCCTAGGCGGTTCCGCTTCGGGTGAACACGGCGTCGGCGTCGGCAAACAAAAGTATCTCATCCTCGAGCACGGCACCGCCCACCTGGACGTGCAGCGCCGCATCAAGCGCGCGCTCGATCCCCAAAACATCATGAACCCCGGGAAAATCTTTTCCTGGGATCCGAGCGCGGGCGAGCGCGCGCCCAGGCCGCGCGTCGCCAAGTTGTAGTAGAGCGAAATGTCACATTTGACGATTCATAACTCGAAAAAGACCCATTGAGTGTGGGACCCATTCCTCACTTGAAAACGACAACGGTGTCAACACCCTTGCGATCGTCAAAACTCATCGCGTCGACGAGATGCCCCGGCGCGGGCGTCGCGAACGCTCGGGAACGTCCGGGACGTCCCGAGCGACGCTGCTCACCGTCGCGCTCCTCGCCGCGGACGTCTTCGCGTCCACGGCGTCGGCGTCGACGTCGGGACGTCGCGGTTCGGCGTCTGCATCCTCATCGGGTGCGCCCGGACCGCGACCCTGGACGGTCGAACGCGCCGAACTCCACGGTTTGAGCTCGAACGCGCTCGAGGAGGCGTCGGCGAACGTCGAGACGGTGTTGTCGCGGGATTGTTTTCTCGTCGCAAAGGATGGGGCGATCGTGCACGAGTCGTATTACGGCGGGGCGATGGATTCCAACACTAAATCCGTCGTGGACGGAGTTGGGAGTCTCGCGCTCGTCGCAGCGACGGGGATCGCCGTGGCGCAGGGGTTATTTGAATTAGACGTACCGTTGTCGACGTATCACATCGCGAGCGCGGAGGAGGCGTTCGGGGAGTACGCGGATCGAGTGAGCGCGCGACAGTTGTTGGCGCAGACGCACGGAGCGGGTGTTCGCGAGCCGGGCTCGGCGTTTACCCGGGATGATCCGAGAAGCGGGGTATTTTTGGACATTATAGGCGATTTGATTGAATCGAGGAGTGGGATCGATCTTCGCAAGTGGGCCAAGGTGAACTTGGCGGAGAAGATTGGGGCGCCAGAGATGTTTGAGACGTCGACGCGAGCGGATGGCAACGAAGGCGCGTCTCTGTGGAGGGATTTGAGAATGTCTTGCAGAGACGCCGCCAAGCTCGGGCAGCTCTTCGTGAACAAGGGCAAGTGGTTGAGCGTAGACGGGAGCACGCGACAGCTTTTCGATCCGTCTTTCGCGGTGACGGCGCTGTCAGTGAGTTATCCAAAGCTCAACCAAGCGCACGGGTTGATGACCTGGTTGCACGTTCCCGTGAGCGCGTCTGGAACGGAGTGTTGCACGCCGAGAACGACGACGACATCGTGCGGTTTGAGCGCGCAAGCGATTAGTGGTCCGATATTAGGCAAGAATGCTCCGCACGCGCCGGTGGCGGTGAGCGTCGGAGATGAGGGATCGATGATTTACATGCTTCCAGAGACGGGCACAGTGGTGGTTACGCTCGGACGCACGGCGGCGGGATCGCCGGCGTGTCCGGTTGCGCCGTCTGATGTCGTCACCAAGGATGGAAACGGTCGACGAGACGATGCGTATTTGGTGAGAACGCTCTGGGAAGCAATGAGCGGCGCTCTCAAGCCGATTGAGCTTGACAAGTCGTCGTCGTCATCCAAAGACAAGCATTCGTCCAACAAATCGGCGCCGAATTCAGAGCGCGACTGGCAGAGATGGGAGTCTAAAAAGTTGAAGCAAGGCGGCAGTTTCGACGCCTCAAAGGGTGACGCAGATGGCAACATATTGGAAGCCGTGCGATCAGCCATCGTGGAAGCGATCGGGGCGAGTACGAACCGCGACGATGGCGTTGTGCACGACGGACACGCGTCGTACGACGACGGCGAGCACGCAGACGAAGACGACGAAGATTACTCGGTGCGTCATCGTCCAACATCCTTTGTCATAGAACCGCCGCAGCCGAGTCAGGGGGACTTGGCGGAAGAGGAGTACAAGCGACGCCAGATTGAGTACGCGCGCGACATGCAAGAGCGCGAGTACAAAAAGTTTGAAGAGGGCGTGCAGCGCGACTATCGCGAAGCGCTCAAGGCGACGCGAAGCAAGTACCAAAAGGATATGCGTGAGGCGCAAAAGGTTACCGACGCGCCGACGCGCGCGAGCTTAGAAGACGTGGCGGCGGCGGAATACCTCGAATCGGTCAATGAGATTGAAGATACGGGTAAGCAATCATTAGAGCAGCTCGACGCGTGGCGTGAATCGACCATGCCGCCGCTTCCAGAGGAATCCGCGGCGATCTCTTCGTCGTCGACTACAAAGACTTCTCATGGTGGAAGTCATCGTCGGTTTAAGGAGATTGGGGTGCAGATGGATGCGGTGAGTGAAAAGATGCACCGTTTAGTGGACAAGGCTAAGGATAAGGATGCCGATGCCGACTTCGTCAAGGAGGAGAAGAGTGCCAGTCATCACGCGAAGAAGTCGCGTAAATTGGGCGGTCACGACGGGGAAGCCTCCTTGTCTCTTCCTTTGCTCGGCGCTGCGTACCGCACGCAATCCACCGCTCTGCGAGGTTCGTGCGTGTGCGGTTGTCCAAACACAAAGACGACGCAGGCGACGTGCTTTGACATTGACGCGAGCGCTCTGGGATCAGCAGAGGAGGCTTCAGAGGCGTGCTCGGCGATGCACTCGCGCGCCGGATTGGGTTGCCCGCACACCGGCATTGTCCAAAAATGCGGCGACATCATCGGTAAGCGCGGGTTTGTGAGCGAGGATTTGGAGTGTCACCAAGTGCGACGCTGTCCCAGAACCCTCGATGAGGCGAAGAAGACGGCGTTTTTGGCAGCTGTGTTTGATTGCAGACCGACAAAGTTTGCTTCGTGCGAATTCGTAGCTGAACCGTGCGCGCATTCGAGCGTCGTCATCAAACCCGTCGCGGCGCCCGTCAAGCGGAGCGCGGAAACGATTGAGACGACGGAACTCGCCCGCGCTGACGCCGTCGATGAGGATGACGAACCGTCGACGCGCGCCGCGCATAGGTTTCCAGAACATGAGCACATGCACATTCACGTGGATAACGCCATCGCTCGGTTTTTCCACGAATCCTCGGCAAAGGTGAGCGTCGGATTATCCATCGCCATCCTCGGCTTGGCGCTCATCACGATTGCGAGCAAGTGGCCCACCGCCGTTTTGAGCGGCGATCCTTGGTCAAACATGACGCCGTTCTCACCCATGAAGAGGGGGCGATCGTCAATGATACCTACGACGACGCGCGCGTCGGCTTCGGCGACCAAGAGCGAAAAAGCGCCCCTCCTACCGCCGAGGGATAAACGCCGACCAGATCCTAAAATGCTCAAGAAGCTCTACGTCGACGTCGACGTCACCTCGGGCATGGAATCCGATTCTACGGATCGTTTGTCGTCTCGCATGGAATCTGGCGTTGATGACGTTTCGCAAATGGATTTCGTCGAGCGGTTCCCGCGGCCAATCAAGGTGGCGCAACCGCAAGAGGGCGCGTTTGAGGAAGTCTTGCGACCAAAGGTGCACGTGGGGGAGGATTCCGACTAGGAACGAATGAATGAGCGACGCGTTTCATCAATATACAAAAGGTACCATTTAGTTTATTACGCGTTTCGACAACAAACACACACACAAAAACAGACGCGAGCGCTACAGCCTCAAGCGCGCGAAGCCGAGCGCGGCGCGCGTGGCGGCGATCGGTAACCACGCGCGTCGCGTCGCCGCGAGAGACGCCACCGACCCACGCGAAGCTCCTAGAAATATTGGAACCGACGCCAATCCCGCGGTTGCGTTGTCATCGCACGGCGCCTTGAACGCGCGCGCAACCGTGTGATACCCGCGCGGAACGGCAGCCCCGCGCGCCAGTCGCCTCTCCTCAACCTTGCGACGCTTGGAACCCTCACCATCGTCCGATCCGCCGCCACCTAAACCTCCGCTCCCACCGCTCATGAACCCACTTTCGGCGATTTTGTTCGGGGCTAACCCGAAATCTACCGCCATGTTCGCCAACTGATCCGCGTGCTTGTTAAACTCGCGCTTGACGTGCGAAATCTTAAACTCGACAAACTTCTCCTTGAGCGCCAACGCCTCGGCGTGCATCGACTTTAAATTTGCCGACTTGAGCTTAAACGACCCATCCACTTGATTCACGATGAGTTTACTGTCCCCTCGCACGTCAATCTTTGTGATTCCAAGCTCAACCGCTTTACGCAAACCGAGACACAACGCCGCGTACTCGGCTTCGTTCACCGTCCGTTCGCGTCCGAGGTACTCCAACAACTCCTCCACGATTCGATCATCGCGTTTCCGTCTCAAAAGCGCCCCCGCACCCGCCTCTCCGGGGTTTCCCCGGCTCGCACCGTCGAACTCGAGGACGTACACGTCCTCGCTCGACACCGAGACGGGATCTTCCTCCTCCGCGAGCGCGTCCGAAGCCGACGCGTCAACGGCTCTCCTCGCGTCGTCGTCATCCTCCACCGTCCCGTCATCCCCGCGCGCCGACGTGCTCGCCCCGCGTCTCCACATCGTCGCCCCAACCCTCCCGAACCCCGCCGTCGACGCAGTCGTCGCGCGCGGCTTCGTCGTCGTCCGTCTCTGCTTCGTCGGCGAAGAATCCACAGTCGTCCGTTGCGCGTCGACGACATCCACCCCGTGGTCGCGCATGAACGCCCGCGCTTCATCCAGCGACCCGAATTTCTGCGCGCGCGCGTGAAAAATAAAAACGAATTTTTGTCACTCCCTCCTTCCCTACTCCGTCGTCTCTCCGTCGTCGCGTCGTCGTCGCATCGTCGCTCGCGATCCGTCCCGCCGCCGCGAATCCAATCGCGCGTTGCCGTTCGTTAACGACACCGACATCACCAACCGTCCGACCGCGACGCACCTTGTGTATCGCCCCCGGGTATGCGTCGACGACGCGTTTGGCGTCTTCCCACGCCGTGTAAATCCCGGGCGCGCGCGAGACCGGGCACGCGTAGTAACTCGGCGTCGTCCGCCGTCGGGGCGCCATGTCGGTCGTCCGTCAGTGTCGTGTCGGCGCGCGTTCCCCTTCGAGACTTTGACGACGACACGTCACTCCCGGGTGTTTTTCATGAAGGATCGAGGCTGGTGTGCGTGTGTGTAAACAGTGTGTGGAAACCTAAACGACCGACCGACCGACCGATCCATTCGATCCATTCGATCGGACGGTTCGTGTTCCGTATCGACGTTTCGCGACGCGATGGATACGGCGGCGATGGACGGTGGTGACGGCGGACGAGACGGGGACGACGCATGTGATGGACGGGACGGGTGGACGCCGACGGAGACGTACAGGGCGCACTGGGAAGAGGTGTACGAGACGAAGAGGGAACAGTTGGCTGCGAGGGAGTGGCACGCGGACGCGCGCGCGGTGGTGGATGAAGCGCGCGTGCGCGCGCATATCGATCGAGCGGCGACGGCGTGCGGTGGGTCGGATGGGTGTGCACGCGGTGGGACGGTCGTGGACGTCGGGTGTGGGTCGAGCGGGATCGGGGTGGAGGTTTTGAGGCGGTGGGGCGCGTCGAGCGACGCGAGCGGGTTTTCGTCGCTCGTCTTGGCCGACGTCAGCGCGGTGCTCGTGGAGAAGCTTAAGGAGGATCACGGAGGGGATGCGCGGGTGAAGTGCGTGTGCGTGGATTGCCGGGACATGTCGGGGGTGGTAAGGGACGGGGAGGCGGCGGTGGTGATCGATAAGGGGACGTTGGACGCGCTCAACGGCGAGGAGGATAAGAGGCGATTGTTGAGAGAAATGGTGCGGATGATGGCCGAAGATGGGGTGATCGTGTCCGTGTCGTTCAGTGCGGTGGCGAGGTATTCGTTTCTCGCGAAGGAGACGCGGGAGATGGGACTCGAGTGGAGGTTTCACGTCGTGGCGAACGGGGACCCGGCGCGAGGACACGCCGCGGTTTTCGTCAGCGTCATGTTTAGGCGACAGAGCGAGACGATGGCGCAGGTTCCGTTCGTGGAGAGCGCGCTGACGACGACGCTTCGCCGCCGGATGGAGCGATCGGGGTCGCTGTACGAAGACGAGATTGAGACGGATGACGTCGTCGTTCTCGATTTCCATCGAGACGAAGAACTTTGAGAGCGTCGCGGCGGGACTGGTTAGATATATAGCGCGCAGGAGGAACGCGCCGTGTTCATTACTTTGTCAATTTTACCGGTACCGGTACTTAGTAGATTTGATTAAATACGTAGAAGCCACCGAACGAGTCGCGCGCCGAAGCGACGTGTCCCCGTTTGCGACGATTCGCTATGAAATTAAATGAATGATAAATTCGCAGTCTCGAAGAGCGTCGACGTCAAACCTGCGGATCACGCGTTTTATCAGACCGATGAAAACCTGCGTCTGGTCTTTATTCATCGTTCGTCACGTCGCGTGCGCCGCGGCTCGATTATTGTCCACGCTTGATCTCGAGTTTCACGCCTCGGCTATCGATGAACCCATCGTCAGCCGTTTACGCCTTGAGCAAGGCGTCAATGTCGTCGACAAGGTTGGCGTTCTCAAACTTCGGGGAATAACGCTTCGCCGGGACACCATCCTTACCGATCAAGAACTTTTCAAAGTTCCAGGTAATATCCGCGCGGCGCACCGGGCTCCATTGAATCGGCATGGAGTTCGGTTGCGTGTTGTAAATGTGGTCCGAGCCCAAGCCGCCCTTGTCGTCCGCCGGGTACGGGATGGAATTCTTAAGGTACGTCCAGAACGCGTCCTCTTCCGCACCGTTCACCGTCATCTTACCCGTGATGGTAAACTTCGGCTCGTACCCTTCACCCGGTCGAACGTGCTTGAGCGTGTTCAACAACTCGAAATCCTTGTCGTAGCACTGGTGGCCGAACTGGTTGCACGGCACGCCCAACACGACGAGGTCGTCTCCGTACTTTTCCTTCAGGGCGTTCAACTGAACAAAATCCCTGACGGTCGTGCCTCACATCGTCGCCACGTTGTTGATGAGGACAACCTTACCCTTGTACTGGGAGAGCGGAAGGTCCGCGCCTTCCGTCGGCGCGTCGCGGGTACCACCACCGAGGCGCTTGAGGGTAAAGTCATAAATGGAAGAGGCGGCGGCGTCGACGCGAAGCGACGCGGCGCGGCGGGCCGAGCGCGCGGAGGAGGCGCGGGCGGAGAGCGTCGCGCGCGCGCGCGGCGCGGCGACGGCGGCTCGTTGCGTCAACATGGTCTCGGCGACGAAGTCTGACGTCTGTAGGGCAAGATATCCACGAGAGGGGGGGGTCTAGTGACGAGTCATTACTCAAGATGAGTGCCACGGGGGGGATTCTAGGCGATCGAGCCAAAGCGCGAGCGCGCGCGCGTCGAATCGAACGCGCGCGCGGAGAGAGCCGGAGGTCCATGTGATTGATGATGAGCTAAAACCTTGGAAAATATGGATGTTACACAAAGTCGAGTCTATCGGCTCGTTCGATGATGACGTGCGATCGTCGAGCAATGTCGCGGCGCCCGCCGGGACGCCGGTCGGTCACTTTTTGGAAGACGGCTTCTTCTTGAGTGATTTGAGCTTTTTACGAGGCTTGACGGCGGCGGCGAGGGAATCACCGTCTCCAGGAAGACCGTCCCAATCGCCGAGTTTCTTTTGTTTCTTCTTCTCAGCCTTGGCGAAGAGGGCGTCGATGTCGTCGTCTTCGTTGAATTTGGTCTCTTCGTCGGAATCGGAAGCCGCCGGCGGCGGCGACGGGTCCTTCTCGCCGCGCTTCTTCTTCTTCTTCTTTGAGGACAGCGACGGCGACGGCTTGTCGGACGATTTGGGAGGTGCGTGGTCGTCTGCGTCCATGTCGTCATCCGATCCGTCCATGTCGTCCTCGTCGTCTTCGTCTTCGGCGCTATCGCTTTCGACGTCGTCTACTGCCACCGCTCCTTCTGCGTCGTCTTCCATCTGCGCCCCTTCGGCATCGATAAAGGCATCCAAGAGGTAGTCGTCATCCGGTGCGTCTTTGTACCCATCGTAGTGCGTGCGAACCTTGTTCGCCAGGCGATCCGCTTCGAAATCCGCCGCCGCTTCCTTGAGCGTCTCGGTCCACGCTCGCGCCACCCGGGCGCCGTCTCGCACGCACAGCCGCATGATTTGGCTCTTCACCCCTTCCCCAGTCTTGGAAACCGCGCACACTTCCTCGTGCGAGTTGGTCAACACGACCAAAGAGGCATCCGCCGTGATTTCCTCCTCCAAGTTTGGATCGCACACGCCAACGTCTGGATGTTCGTCAAAAAAGCAATACGACGACGCGATGGGAAAGTGATGCATGTTGAGCAAAATCGGCTCTCGCGCATCCACGTCGTGCACCGTCACGGTTCCACTATTCGGGTCCACCGCGCATTCGGGTCTACGAAACGTCATCAACGATCCACACGCCGCCAGACTCGACGCGCCCGCCAAGTTGCCGTCGTGCGCCAGCACCGTCACCGCGCACGTCACCACCCACACCCGTTTCCCAGCCAACACACACAACGATTCCACATCCACCGCTCTCGCTTCCTTCAACCCCCTCTCCAGGAACGCCCCGAGATCGTTCGCTCGCTGTCTCAGTTCTCTCGACATTCGTCCATCCTTTGCGAACCCCTCGCACGCGCCGCTCGAAAAGTCCACATCCACCCGCACCACCCCTTCGCTCGTCGATCCCCCGCGCTGCGGTCGTTCCAACCTCGCCGTCGTCGACGCGCACGCGATCGTCTGTCCGATCCGCACCGTGCACGTCCCTTCACGCGGTCCCACGGTGATCTCCACGTCTGACCTCAGTTCCGACGGCGCCCGTCCATCCATGCGAAACGGACCGCCTTGGTCATCGCCGCGCAGGCACTCGATGATGAATTCGCGGTTGTTCAGGCACACGAGGGTGTCCGTGTTCGCCTCGAACGGTCGCATCGTTCGCGCGGTCGCGCGCGGCGGCGGCGTGTGACGGCGGCGGCGTGTCGGTGATTTCGCATTCGGGTGTACACTTTTGTCCTTTGCCTCGCCATTAAAGAGACGCATTTGAGACGCTACGCCGGGGCGATTTCGATGAAGCTATCGGCGCTGTTGGACGGCGAACCGCCGCGAGGAACGGCGTCGGTGGGTTTGCCGACGCGTTTCGGGGGAAAGGAAAAGTCTGCGGCCCAGGGAGAGTCGGATCGAGGCGAACCGACGGCGCGAGACGCGGCGCCGGAGGGCGAACCAGAGAGCTTTTCACCGAGTTTTCCTCGGACGTCTGCGAGCTCTCGGCGAAGACGGGCGTTGTCGCGGCTGATGTCGGTTTGGATGCGATCGAATTCGCGACGCCGGGCGGAGATTTCGGCTTCGGCGTCGCGTTTGATTCGTTCGAGTTCGGCGGAGACGTCCTCGCGCGTCGGTTGCGGCGCGAGCGGTGAGACGTACGCGGCGTCTAGAAGTTTTCCGCCCGCCCCGCGCACCGTCATCTCTCTGATTTGCGCGAATACTTCCGCGAGTTCCATTCGCGTGCGCGCTTCTTCCTGAAGCAGCCTGTCTGCGGCAATCTTACTCTCCGCCGCCCGTTCGATGCGCAACCGAAACGCTTCGTCTTGCTCCTCTTGCGACGGCATTCGGGACACTTGCTCCCTCAGCGTCTCGACCTCGCGCACGAGCGAGATTCTCTCCACTAAGTATGCCTCTAATTTACCCTCCGCCGCGGCGGCGCGCTCTTCGCTCGCCTTGACGCGCTGTTCTAACCGGTCAATCTCCAACGCTCTCGCTCGATCGTGCACTTCAGAGTCAAACGAACGCTTCGCCTCGACTTCTCGTCTCAACCTCTCGATCGTCTCCTCTTGCATCGCCAGCTTGTGTTCTCTGATTTCATTCTTCGACTCGAGCGCGCGAACGCGCTCCGACACCGCCTCCATCTCGCTCCGGCACCGCGCTTCCCGCTCTTCGCTCGCTCGGCTTCGTTCCTCCTCGGCTCTCAACCGTCCCTCGTACGTCTCCCGAGTCGACGCCAAACTTCCCGTGAGGCTCTCAATTGCGCGTTCTTTCGCTCTCAGCGCTTCCCTCAACCTCCTCGCATCTTCGGCGTCCACCACGGCGCGTCTCGACGCTTCCGCGACGACCCTTTCTCTATTCAGCGACGCCAACGCGCGCGTCGCTCGCTCCGCCTCAACCTCATCGCGTTCCAACGCGTCGTCGTACGCGTCCGCCGTGCGTTCGAGCGCCATCACTCGACGTTCGAATCGACTCACGACGTCTTCGTCTTCATCGTCGACGACGTGTTTCTCGGTCGGACCGTCGTGCGCGGCGTCAAAGGCGCTAGTCAACGGTGACGATGAATGCGTAATCTTTTCGCGCGTTAACGGTGACGTTCTCGCATCGTTTTCGTCATCCCGGACGCGTTCGGGCGTTCGTAAAACCTCCGCCGCGAGTTCACGGATCATTTTGGACGTCGGGGACGTCCCGTGAGGGGTCATGATGGACCGCGCGCGGGGGTGTTGTGACGACTCGTTCAAAAAGAACAGTTGGTTTGACCGAATCGAACGCGTCGGCGAACGCGGATTTTGGAGACTCCAGCCGTCTACACCGCACAGCTATGCGTGAATGTTACAACGTATGAGATGAAACGCGTTCGCATCAATGAATGGGAATGTCACCGACCGTCGAGCTCATCGAGAGCGGCGACGGCTCGATTGGCGACGTCGACGACGACGTTTACGGCGGCGTTTGTCTTGATGCCTCGCGGATCAATGTGGCTTCGCGTCGCGGCGTGTCCCTCAGCGCGAAGAGCGGTGATGAGGACATCGCGAGGTGGTACTCGCACGCATCTTCCCTTGCGACCGAGTTCGTCCGTTCTAAAGTAATGGGCGACGCCGGAGAGTCGTGGATTGGCTTCGCCGCGGAACGCGTCGAGTAAATCGCGAAGCGAGAGTTGACCTTTTTCTCGACGACGACGCTGTGATGGCTTCTCTACGTCGTCGGTGGTATGCACGCCGTCATCATCATTGTCGTCGTCGTCGTCGAGCCAACCGAGCGCGTCGGCTTGGGTCCACATCGACTCGACCGTTTCTGCGTCGTGTAGAGGTCCAATCCAAATCGGACCCGAGACGGCGAGCGATTCGTCGCGCGCGCCGCAGACTGAACATTTTAATCGTCTCTCCGACGAATCGTCACCATCGACACCCTTCCTTCGTCGGTGAGGTTTATCGTGCCCGAAGACATTCACGAGCGGGCGGCGGATCACCTCTGTCGATCCACACGAGTCGCAATAACCGATGAATCCCATCCTCGCGACGCGGTTGGCATCCGCCGCCGCAAAGGCATCATAAGACGCGGTCCCGTTCCCACCCCCACTTTTGGCCGGCGTCGACGTCTTCTTTGCCTTATCCACGCGAAACATCACCCGAAACACCGGTCCGTGCGGGTGAAACAGCGAAAACACCGGCGTGACGTCGAGTTTTAGCACCGCCGCGCGTCTGACGACGTCGCCGATGAAGGCTCGCAACGCCGTCTCATTCACCGACGGTCGCGAAGGCGCCACGACGACGTTCCCGAACGACGCCCCAACCCCCGACGGGTTTTGTCCACACAACGCCCTCCCATCCGTCGACGTCGCGTAGTAATACCCACCGTACCGAACCACCCTCAAAGCGCCCTCGGCGAAATTCACGCTCCCGAACCCGTCGACGTCCACCAAATCAAACCTCGCATCCTCCAACCAATACCTCGCGAGCAACCGGTGCGCGTCCTCGAACCGCATCTCCGTCTTCGGTACCCCGCACGCGCGTAAATTTTCCTCCAGCGCCCGCGCGACGTGTTCCTCATCCGCGTCGTTGCACACGACTGAGCGCAGCGCCGGGGCGTACCGCGTCGCCCTCGCGCCGCTCGCGCACGTCGCGTCCAACGCGTCCAACCCCCGACCGAGCGTCTCCGCGGCCACCATCGCGCAGAGCGTCGCCAAGTCTCGCCCTTGCGCGCTCTCCGGGCGGTAAAAGCACCCGGGCGCGAGCGCGATGTCGCATCCGCGTTCCGTCGCGCCTTTTTCGACACTTTTTCGACGCCCCTTTTTCGCGCGTCGTCCTCGCGACGCGCCCGGCGGCGAGCGCCGACGGGTCGGACGGCGCGGGGCGCACCGCGCCGCGGTTCCGGCGGCGCCGCGCGCGCTCGACGCCGCGCCGAACATCGGGACGCGACGGGCGCTGCGGGCGCCGCGGGCGATGGCGTCGCGGGCGAGGTCGTTACGCCGGTCCCCTAGTCGACGGTTCATGACTCATAAAAGTACATAGGGACTCCTACCCATTGTGCTGTTTCGCGGTTCATGAATCGTCGTTTTGGAACACACAGAGATTTCAAACGAATTCAAAAGTTCAAAACGAACCGTCGTCGACGCCGCGACCGGCAGCGCGCGACGCGAGAGTCTCGACGGCGGCGGCGGTTCGACGACGAGGAGGACGAGGAGGAGGACGCCGATGATGGACGTGCTCGCGTCTGTGACGTCGGCGAACGACGGGCGCGCACCGATGGAGGAGGTGCTCGGAAGATTGGATGCGTCTCTTCCTGGATTCGCGCGCGCCATGCCGACGACGACGAGCGCGGACGACGACGGGTCGGGTGAGACGGAGTACGATGAGGACGAAGACGCGTTCGGGACGACGACGGAATCACCGATCGGGTCGCTGTCCGGGACGTCGATCGAGAGCGGGAGCGATAAGCGAAGGCGTGGACTGGGCGGTTTGAACGGCGTCGGCGCCCGAGCGTGGACTTGGAAGGAGGAAGAGGCGTTTTACACGACGTTTGAGCGAACCGGTGGGGACCGGGACGCGTGCGCGAGGGTGTTGAGTGCGCCGCCGTTTAATCGGGACAAGGACTCGGTCAGGAAGTTTTATCAAAACTCGTTGAGGAGAATTGGCAACGTTTTGAAGACGACGTTTGAACTGAGCCTGGACGCGAAGAACGCGGAAGAGGTTGTCGCGGCGTTTAGGGCGTATTGGGAGTTTCGGGAAGGGGAAACTGGGCCGAGGGAGGATTCAATGCGGTTTGGGAGGCGGTTGAGTGGGGATAAGTCGCTCAAGGTGAGATTTGCGACGGCGTTGAGGATGGCGTTGAGACGGGTGGTGGCTCGGGCGGATTGGCACAGAGAAGGCGATGACGAACGCGTCGAACGATTGGCGAGGTGCGCCGCTGGATCCGTGGCGAATTTAGAAAGCAATGCCGTGGGGCAATCTGGTGCTGCGATGGCGACGGCGACGACCACGGCGGAGGCTGACGCGGCGATGAAACCGACGGCGGCGTGCATCATGCACGAAGGCAAGCCTCGTTTCGTCTTGCAACTGTTCCCGCTCGACGAAGAGACGTCGAAAGCGATGCATTTACACGGATACTCTCCGCTTATGGAGCTCACGTTTAGGCAGAAAAAGTCCATACCCGGGTTGATTTTACACTTGAGTGAAAAGTGGGTCAAGGCGAGTCCAAGCGCGAGTCACATTTTACAGTTGCACCCGTACGACGCCGGCGGGAAATCGGGTCTCAAGCCGTGGAACGCGACGTTTCAAAACTCCACCGCGGAGGACGTGTACTCGGCATTGGGATCCCCGTGGTGTTTTCGATTGCGATACGCGTGGGCGGACAGAAAGACGGTGTTGAAACCCAAGGAGAAGAAATCCCCGCCGAGCGCCGGAAAGCGTCGTAAATCGACTTCGACGACGATGACCGCAGCGTTGCCGCTCAGTGTCGCCGACGGGGTGGCGTTCGATCCGATTCCTGGTGACGTTCCGGTGACGACGAACAAAAAGTCTTCATCATCAAGGGCCGCGCTCAACATGCACGGCGATCTGACGCTGAGCGATTTCAACGGGAACGGGTTCTCCAATTTGTTTGCGACCACCATGGACGGTCACGCGACGAGACAACCGCTCGGACGCGTAAACTCCCCTTCCAAGCCGACGCCGCTGCGACCTGGACCGATGTTTTCTTCACCGGTGAAGAAGGGTAAGCCCCTCGCCCCGTCCGACGCGTCGCTGTTGCGCGTGCTCGACGGCATCGGAGTTCCGGATGACGGCGTCGACCCGCTCGGCGGCGCCGGCGTGGATACTCTCGGCGGCGCGCTCGGGATTACCGATTCGCTCTTCGCCCCTGGCGATTCAATGTTTCACGGAGCGTTATTTAGCGGCATCGGTGGCGAAAACACAAAGTCTAACGCCGTTGTTCGACGCAAATCCGTGGGTAACGGACCGATTGATTTTTCAGGAATGTTTTCATAACATCGACGACGACGATGCAAAGAATTGATTTTAGAAATTCTACTACTACTGGTACTTTACGCGCGGCGCGTGCGTGGAGATACAGACATAGCTACAACAAAAGCAAAATCTTGTAACAACTACGAACGAAACAAACGAATGTCGACCAAGGTAACGCCCTCATCTAAATCTTAAACAAGACGTCTGATCGCAAGACGTACTTGACGCCGCCTCGCACCTCCTCACCCTCGTGTTCGGGTAAATCTGCCCCGTGCCTAAAAAATAACGCCCGACCGACCAAAGGTTCGATCGCACATCGCTCCTCCCCGTGTTCGTCGTAAAAAATCGTTCTCCCACCCTCTGTCGGCTGACTCAAGTAGAACAGCGCCGTAAATTTGCTCAAACCGCCCGACGCGCGAACGCGCTCGTCCACGTGCGGGCCAAAGTGATCCCCCTCCACCCCGCGGTATCGATACACCCTAATGTTCGGGTTGAACCCAAACGCGTCGTCAATGTCGAAATCAAACGGGTTCCCTCCGCACCGCTCGAGCACCGTCTTCCACAGCGAGTTTGCAAACGCCGGCGACTCGCTCGCAAACCGTCCGTTTTGTCGCCACGCCTCGCCGAATTTCGGTCCGCGCGACGTCGACGGCGCGAAAGCGTTTCGCGATTCGATCGAGTCGACGATGGCGGCGCACTCGCGCGGTGAGAGAACGTCGTCGACGACGAGGATATCGTTCGTGAAGACGTGTCGAACCGCACACTTTTTGTTGTGTGACTTCGACGACGACGACGACGACGACGCGTCGAAGAGCGGAAGCGTGACGTCGGTGGGCGCGCGCGACGCGGACGGCTTGTTCGCCCCGTCTCGCGTTTTACGACCCATGAGGAACCGACGACGAAACGCGTGCGAACGAGAGGGTGAAACGCTCGAGCGCATCGGTGTGAGGACAAAAGAGTTGGTTGTTCAGCTCGAGCCATTTACGGCGCTTCAATTACAATGAATAAATACCCGCATCGTACGTCACGCGAGACGCCGCGTTCGTCACGTTCGCCGATTTCCCCAACCTACTCACGCCGATCGGGCGTGGCGACGGCGACGGCGCGTTCTTCGCGAAGCGCTCGCATGATGTCTCGCGCGACGTCGTGTGAGAGACACGCCATGATTTGGCTCGCGTCGTGTTTATCGACGTTTGGACGAAGAGACGCGTCGTTCGTTTCTCTGAACGCCTTGGAGAGATTATCTAGGGTGTCCAACCACGCGCTCGCGCGTTTTTGTTCGATGTCGATGCAGTTTTCCATGGATGCGAAGACGCGCGACGCGCACGCGTCGACGGCTCGACGCTCCACGCTCGCGTCGCGATTCGTCGCTCTATCCACCGCCTCCTTCATCGCGCGCGACACCTTTCGCCTGCTCTTAAGAGACGTGTTGAGCCTATCGTGCGCGTCGGCGGCGAGAATCTCGAGGTAAGCACCGACGGCGGAGCTACGCGATGCGGCGTCCAATCCGCTCGCGCCTCGTTTTCGCGCCATTCGCGTCGCCGTCGCGTCCGCGTCGTCCGCGTCATCACCCGCATCGCCATCGACCACCGCCTTATCGTTAGATTCAGCACTCTCGACGATACCCGATACGACACTCGACAAGTTGGGGACTTTAGCCGACCCGCGCCATCCGGGATGTCTCGCGCGTCTGTGCGCGCACAGCGACGGCGCGCTCCCGTAGCTCTTTTCGCACCCGTCGACGCCGCACACGAATATCTTTTCATACTCCGCCAACGCCCGTCTCGTCGCCCGTCCGCACGTTTCCGGGGACATCGCATCCAAGAGCGCCGCGCGACGCCGACGCGCGACGACGTCGTCGTTCTCGTCGTCGTCTTCATCCTTTGCCCGAAGAAGCGTTTCGACGACTCGCGCGTCGTCGTCGCGCGCGTCGTCCTCATCCGTCGTCACCACCCCCGCCGCCCCAACCACCGCCGCCGCATCGAACGCCCCTTCCAATCGCGTTCGCACATCTTCACCCCGCCACGCGTCGTCGTTTCCTTTTCGTCGTCGCGTCGTCGTCGTCGTCTTGGTCGTCATCTTTTTCAAATTCAAAAGCGTTCCCGACGCATCTTGTGCCCGTCTCGCATCCTCCACCATCGTTCCCGCGCTGAATTTTCCACCCAAACGCTCCGAAACGCGCGTCGTTCGTATCGTATCGCGTCCGCACGCGTCCGTACGATCCCGTCCCTCGTCGCGTCCGCGTATCGCGCCGTCCGTCCGTCCGTCGCCCGAGGTTTCCACATCTTCTCGAGTCGTTGGTTGAACACCTCATGTGACACTGTTTACGCATACATAAAGCCATCCGTCCATTCGAATTCGAACCGACGTTTGTATGGGTAAACACTTACTGATAATACAAGTCTTTCCCGCGAAATCGCGTGTTTGTGTGCGAGCGCGACGCGAGGACATGGGGGTCACTGAGGGGTGATTTATTGAGTCATGACTCGTCGTTTTGGGTCGTCGTCGTCGTTCATGATGGTTCGGCGCGCGTTGACGTCGTCGTCACATCGCGCGCGGCGTCGACGATGCTGCACGTCTGCGCGCTGACGCGCACCGGGGAAGGGAAACGAATCAAAACCATCGTCGATGGTCTCTCCGCGGGCGTTCGTGGGCGAAGCGCTTCGACGGTGAACGCCGAAAGCGGAGGAGACGACGCAGAGGATTTAGGCGTTCGGTGG
>Ga0255774_10001541_pt1 | contig 18906 bp, 19 predicted proteins | sample 101ome_17_FD_179972 | JGI IMG/M metagenome (GOLD analysis project Ga0255774, IMG submission 179972) | Coastal salt marsh microbial communities from the Groves Creek Marsh, Skidaway Island, Georgia - 101407AT metaG (version 2) | ecosystem: Environmental > Aquatic > Marine > Intertidal zone >...
GTAACTCGGTCGGCTTCCAACTGTTGTTTGCCATAGCGATGCTCATCGCGAGCGTCGCTATGCTTTCACCCACAACACCTAAAATTGATATTGAGTTTGATTACCTCGACAAACTCGTTCATCTCGACACCTTTGCCGTTCTCGCTTTCTTACTTGATAGCGGCTGGTCTGAATCTCCCTACTCATTTAAAAAATGGGGCTCACTGCTTATCTATGGCTTAGTGATTGAGATTGCTAAACACCACATTCCCAATCGTGGTTTTGAATGGATGGATTGGGTTGCTGATGGTGCTGGCCTAGTTTTCTATGGGTTTTTCATTCTGCGGCTTCTGCGTAGACTGAGTCTTCGTTAAGTTCTTTGGGGAACAGCATGTTCTTCACGCACAAAAAACTCGAACTCCCTACCGCAGACGAAGCTTTACCTGGCCGCGACATCGCCATGCCAGTTGCCGCTGCACACACTGTGACCGGCAATTCACTCACACCTCCATTACCTAATGGCTATCAACAAGCACTTTTTGGTCTTGGCTGTTTTTGGGGTGCAGAGCGTCGCTTCTGGCAACAATCAGGCGTGTGGACGACTGCCGTGGGTTATGCCGCCGGCTTAACACCCAACCCAACCTACGAAGAAGTCTGCAGCGGTATGACCGGGCATAACGAAGTGGTCTGGCTTGGCTACAACCCCGAACAGATCAGCTACGAACAACTACTCAAAGTCTTTTGGGAATCGCACGATCCGACTCAAGGCATGCGTCAAGGCAATGACCGCGGAACGCAATATCGCTCAGGTATTTATTGCTATGACGATGCACAACAAAGCGCAGCAGAAGCGAGTCGCGACCGTTATCAACAAGCACTGAATGCAAAAAGCTTAGGCGCTATCACTACCGAAATCATTAGCGCACCGACGTTTTACTATGCTGAGGATTATCATCAGCAGTATCTGGATAAAAACCCGAACGGCTACTGTGGACTCGGTGGTACTGGCTGCACCCTCGACTGATTACTGCACTTGAGGCGGTGCTGATTCCGCTTCTTTAAATAGTGCCGCCGCATCAATCGCATCAAAGCGATAATTTGCATTACAGAATTCGCAATCCACAGAGATGCTGCCCAACTCTTCAAGAATCTGAGTCACCTCACCCTCACCCAAGCTCACCAAGGTGTTGGCAACACGCTCACGCGAGCAACTGCAACGGAAGGCCACAGGCTCTGGATCAAATAAACGCACGCTTTCTTCGTGGAACAAGCGATGCAATAAGGTTTCGACATCAAGCGTTAGTAGCTCTTGATCTTTGATGGTGTCTGCCAGCACACAGACGCGACTCCAATCCTCGCCTTCTATCTCGCTTTGCGGCAAACGCTGCAAAAACAAGCCCGCAAAGGCATCGTCATTCCCAGCCATCCAAAGTCGTGTGGGTAGCTGTTCCGATTGCTCAAAATATTGCTCAACTGACTTCACAACATCGCCACCCTCTACCGCGACAATGCCTTGATAACGCTCACCATTTGGTGCTTCGGTGGTAAGAATCAAACGCGCATCACCGAGTAAGCCGGCCATATCATCCGAATTGGCTTGAGGGGTCTCAACAAATTGCGCCATGCCACGAATCGTGCGCTGCTCTGTGGCTTGCGCAATCAAGGATTGGATATCGCTCTCACTTTTCAGTTGCAGCGTGAGCGAGCCTTTGAATTTAATCGTACCGGACAGCAGAGTTACCGCAGTTAAGGTTTGGCCAAGCGCAGGCTTCACCCAACCCGGGTAATCATGACGCTCTTGAACCGCTTTCCAACTCGCATCTAAGCGCACAAATTCACCGCGCACGCCAAACTCTTCAAATAAGAAACGATACAAATAATCTTCAGATGCTGAACTCATGACATTAACTACTTTGCCAAATAAAAAGCTATTGTAAGCGATTCGTTATACTGATCGCGTCAATAACCCAAAGTTTCACCATGCTATTAACCCAGACCGCACAGACCCAAGACGAACAAGCACTCAAACTCGCACTGCGAGAAGAACTGATTGCGAGCAAGGACGCGCTGTCTAGCGTGATGAAAGCGATGCAACATGGCACCGACTTAGCCGAGACATCCTGGCAAATCATGGTATTAAACAGTCAATTTAGTGATCAGCAGATTACCGCTGAGATTGGCATTTTCTTTCAATCACTCAACGGTGGTTGTAACTGCTCTGATAATCCAGATCCGATTAGTCCCGAAAATGAGTACGGCGAATTCGTGTTAACCATTGACCGCCGCACCTGTGACGCAACACTAAAACAGAAATAAAAAAGGCCGGCATTGCCGGCCTCTTCAATTAGCTTTACTTAAAATATTCGCTTAAACAGATTTTGCATCTGCTGCCATGAATCTTTATCTGCAGCTGCATCGTACTTCAGGTTGCCAATACCGAACTCACCCGCACCTGGATTAGTAAAACCGTGACGCGCACCTTCATAACCAACAAAGGTGAACTTGTTACCTTTTGCCGTCATTTTGTCTTTCCATGCGGCTACGATCTCTGGCTTTACAAACGCATCGGCTTCGCCATGCAGAATCAATACTTCAGGCTTTAATTGACTATCTTCAGGTGGCATTGGGAATGAACCGTGGAAACTCACAACCGCTTTCACCGGCATGTTGTTATAGGCCATCTTTAATGACGTGCCGCCGCCGAAGCAGTAACCAATCGCTGCAACCTTGTCGCCCTTAACCATGCCACTTTTCATTAGCTGCTCTAAACCGAGTGACGCACGCTCCATCCATGCATCAGGGTCACTGGTGATCTCAGTCATATATTCTTTGGCTTGCGCTGGCTTATCAGTCACCTTGCCGTCGCCATACATATCTGCGGCAAATGACACATAACCTAACTCAGCTAACATCTGTGCGCGTTGTTTTGCATAACCGTTTAAGCCCCACCACTCGTGCGTCACCATCACACCCGGACGTTTGCCTTTTACCTTGTCATCCCAATACAGATAACCCGTGAGCTTGGCGCCCTCATGTTCATAATGGACCGCTTTAGATTGAATAGCCGCCTGTGCTGTAAATGCAATAGCACACAGACTGAAGAATGCGAGTAGACGCTTCATCGTGGATCTCCTTTGGTCTGTTTATTGTTATGCGCTGAGAATGAACCAGAATACGCAAAAAGAAAACCACAAAATATTAGGTCAGTGCCTGCCAGGCCGGGTGTTGTTTGATCAGCGTCAATGCTTGCTGCAAAAGGCTGATACCAGGTTCCTTTCGATGCCATGTCGAGGCACCGGAAGGATGCGGCAAGGGAATCACATCGACTTCACGGCCATTGAGTGGCACACGATGTTGCTGACCAATGACATCCACTAATTTGTCGACTTTAATAAACTGATTAATTGCTAACTTACCCACCGGCAAAAGCAACTCAGGCTGATTAAGCGCTAGCTCACGGTCTAACCAAACACGACAAGCGGCTATCTCATCTGGATTGGGTACCCTATCGCCACCTTTTGGGTTTTTACCGGGGAAGCAACGACACACGGCAGCGATATAGACCTGCTGTCGAAATGTATCTTCATCTAAACCAATCTGATCAAACCACTTAAACAGCGTCTTACCTGCTGTCCATGCAAAAGGCTTCTGCAGCTGAGGCTCTTTATCACCAGGCGCTTGGCCAATCAGCATAATCTGGCTTTTCACTGGCTCACCTAACACTGGTGGCGCATGCATGTCCGGACAATGGCGGCAGGCACGTACTTCTGCTTGATGACGAATTAACTCAGATGACATAGCAATCAGGTCTGTTATCTCAAAGAATGAACCCGGATAATAACCAATCTGTTTTTCTACTGATGCCCCATGTCTGAGACCACTTACGCCATTCCGCCAAAATCACTGCTACGCAAAGTAGGCCGTGCAATTGCGGATTATCAAATGATCCGTGATGGCGATCGTTTGCTCTTAGGTGTTTCCGGAGGCAAAGATTCACTCGCTTTATTGCAGGTGCTGATGCATCTAAAAACCTATGCGCCAGTACAGTTTGAATTAGGCGTGATCACCGTTGATCCCGAGGTCGAAGGTTTTGACCCAAAACAGCTGACCGATTACTACACCGCATTAGGTGTGCCATGGCATTACCAACAACAGCCCATCATGGAAGATGCTAAGCAAAACATGAGCGGTGATTCTTTCTGTTCTTATTGCTCACGCATGAAGCGCGGCATCATGTATTCCACCTGTCGCGAGCATAACTACAACGTGTTGGTATTAGCGCAGCATCTCGATGATCTAGCTGAGAGTTTTATAATGTCGGCATTTCATCAAGGCCGACTGGGCACTATGAAAGCGCACTACGCCAATGATGCCGGTGATGTACGGATTATTCGCCCGCTGGCTTATGTGCGCGAGACGATGACCGCTGCTTTCTCTCAAGAAGCCCAACTCCCGATCATTCCGGATAGCTGTCCAGCGTGTTTTTCAGCGCCCACTCAACGCGAGCACTTTAAAGTCTTACTCGCGAGTGAAGAGCGCAACAACCCGCAATTGTTTGCCAAGTTGCTGCACGCCATGCGCCCACTGATGGGTGATCAAAGCGGCGAGGAAACTGACCTCGCCGATGAAAACGATTAATTCACTTGGTAGCGCGGCTCGCCGGCAATAAAGGCTTCAATGTTTTGCTGAATCTGATTAACCGTGTTTTGACGCGCCTGTCGGCCTGCCCATGCGGTATGCGGCGTGATAATCAAGTTCGGGATATCGTCTTTTAGCAACAAATAGTCTTCTGGTGGCGGCTCGACATCCACCACATCCAGCGCTGCCCCACCAATCACACCTTCACGCAACGCATCTGCTAGCGCTGCGTTATCCACAACCGGGCCTCGAGCTGCGTTTACCAATAAGGCATGTGATGGCATTTTCTCTAATGCTGCACGATCAATAAGATGCTTGGTGTCATCCGTCAGTGGCACGTGCAAACTTAATACGTCGACTTGAGGCAACAACTCATCCAAAGCAACACGTCCTGCTTGTGGCTCACCGCCGGGGCGTTGCGCAATCAGGACCTGCATACCAAAAGCTTCCGCTAAACGCGCCACACCCTGGCCTAACTCACCGTAACCCACGATACCGATAGTCATGCCACGCAGCTCTCGCACAGGATATTCGAGCAAACAGAACTGATCGCTTTTCGACCAGTCGCCCCGCTTTACCGCCTCGGTATATTTAAACAAGCTAGTGAAATGCGCCAACATCACACCAATCACGTGCTGTGCAACACTGTCGGTGCCGTAAGCGCGGACATTACTCACCACGATGCCCATCTCTGATGCAGTTTTCAGGTCGATGTTATTGGTGCCGGTAGCGGCAACACAGATCAATTTCAGGTCCGGTAGTTGGCGTAATAGCTCACCATCCAAAACCACCTTATTGGAGACCACCACCTGAGCTCCTTTCATGCGCTCAAGGCGCTCTTCAGGACGGGTTTTCTCATGCAAATCCCAGTCAGGTAAACACGCCTGTAATGCAGACAGATCGAGATCGTCTGGCGCGAGACTGGCTAAATCTAAAAAAACACCCTTTTGCATGGCTTTCTCCTACGTTTTGCCAAGTGTGTACAGGTTTCGCCGTGAACACCATCTTTTCATTTCATAAATTTTCAATACAGACCCTAAATGCATTGAGTTTCCCCATACTTGGAGCAACCGTTGAGGGGCAGTTTCCGATAAAATGCGGCTTTGTTATCGACCGTGCTTTTAGCCACAGCGCATCTTATGGAACGAATTCGCGAGATTCCTTACAACTACACCTCGTTTTCCGATCGCGAGATCGTGATTCGCTACTTGGGTGCAGACAACTGGGCGCTGATTGAATCTTTGCGTGGTACTCGTCGCACTGGCCGTTCGGCGCGAATGCTGTTCGAAGTCCTCGGTGATATGTGGGTGGTTGAGCGCAACCCCTACCTCCAAGACGACCTGATCAACAATCGCGAGCGACGTAATGCGTTGATCGAAGCCTTGAATCATCGTTTGCGCCAGTTCGAGCAGCGTCTGAATGACAATCCGAATGCCGAGCGCCTTTTGCAAGCCGCGCAAAAAGCTGTTGATGATTTCTCGAATGCCTTTGGCGAGCGCGAACAATTACGCCGCAAGGTCACTCAAGCGTTGGGCAAAATCACCCGTCGCGACAATATCGATTTCTCTGGTTTAGCGCGGGTATCACATGCAACCGATGCGACTGACTGGCGTGTTGAGATGCCGTTTGTGGTGATCTCACCGGATACCGAAGAAGAAGTCGCCGCGATCGTCGAGTCTTGCATTAACTGCGGCCTGACCTTGATCCCGCGTGGCGGCGGTACCGGTTACACCGGCTCTGCTGTACCTCTTGATGCGCATTGCGCGGTAATCAATACCGAGAAGCTCGAAGATCTCTCCGAGGTTGAACATATCGAATTGCCTGGTGTGGCTGGCAAAGTTGCCACCGTGCGCACTGGCGCGGGTGTGGTCACACGTCGCGTATCGGATTTAGCCAACACGCATGGACTCGCCTTTGCAGTTGATCCTACCTCTCAAGACGCATCAACCATCGGCGGCAATATCGCAATGAATGCCGGCGGTAAGAAAGCGGTACTTTGGGGCACCACCCTAGATAACTTAGTCAGCTGGCGCATGGTGACACCACATGCTGATTGGCTTGAGGTGACTCGTATTAACCACAACTTAGGCAAGATCCATGATCAAGCTAATGTGGAATTCTCGATTCAGCGTTATCACCCAGATGGCAAAACACCCAAAGGTGAAGCCGAGGTGTTGCGCATGCCAGGCAGCGCATTCCGCAAAGTGGGTTTAGGTAAAGACGTTACCGATAAATTTTTATCTGGCTTGCCGGGCATTCAAAAAGAAGGTTGTGATGGCCTGATTACCTCGTCACGCTTTGTGCTGCATCGCATGCCAAGTCAGTCGAACACTGTGTGTTTAGAATTCTTTGGTAACGACCTCGCTAAAGCCGTACCTGCAATTGTTGAGATCACCGATTACATTGCACAAACCGATGGCGTTCAGATTGCAGGTCTTGAGCACTTAGATGAACGTTACATCAAAGCAGTCGGATACAGCACAAAAGCGGCCCGTCGCGACACACCCAAGATGGTATTGATTGCAGACCTTGTCTCTGATGATGCCAACATCTTAAACACTGCCACCGAGATGGTGATCAACAAAGCTAAAGCGCGCGAAGCTGAAGGCTTTATTGCTACCACCCCGGAGAAGCGCAAAGCCTTCTGGGCAGATCGCGCACGCACTGCGGCCATTTCTGCACATACGAATGCGTTCAAAATAAACGAAGACGTAGTGATTCCTCTGCCTCGTTTGGCGGACTACAGCCGCGGCATCGAGCGTATCAATATCGAACAATCGATCAGCAATAAACTGCAATCGATTGCAGCGATGCGCAAAGTACTCGATCAACATAAGCGACAAGCCGATGATGAGATTACTGAAAGTAAACTCAAGCTAGCTTACGAGACCCTATCTGAAGTCGAGCAACGCTGGTCAAGCTTGTTAAGTAACTTTGATCACGCCGCTGCCAATCAAGCTATTCTGACTGAGCAAGAACGCCAGCACATACAAACCAATGATCTTGTGATCGACATGTTGTTGCGTCGTGATATTCGCATTTCTTATCGCCAAGAGCTGAAAGCGCCATTACGCGAAATTCTACAAGGTGGCGAGCTAGAAAAACTTCGCGGCAAACTTCGCGACGCACACCTCGAGATGAAAAATGAGCGTTTGTTCGTCGCGCTGCATATGCACGCTGGTGATGGCAACGTTCACACGAACATACCTGTGCATTCACATAACTATCGCATGTTGCACGAAGCTGATCGCATCGTTGATCAAGTGATGGAGCTGGCTAAATCACTTGATGGCGTCATCTCAGGTGAGCACGGCATTGGCTTAACCAAGGTTCAATACTTAGAGCCTGAGAAGCTTGCAGACTTTGTTGCTTACAAAAACCAAGTCGACCCTGAGCATCACTTCAATCGTGGCAAGCTGATGTCCAATCAAGGTCTTGAGGGTGCTTACACCCCATCACTGCGATTGGTTCAACAAGAAGCGATCATTCTTGAGCAAAGCGAGCTAGGCCAGCTTAACGATGACATCAAGCACTGCTTACGCTGCGGCAAATGTAAGCCTAAGTGTATGACGCATGTACCTCGCGCTAATCTACTTTACTCGCCACGTAACAAGATTCTCGGCACCGGCTTGGTAATCGAAGCTTTCTTGTATGAAGAACAAACACGTCGCGGTATCGCCTTCGAGCACTTTGAAGAGATGAACGACATTGCAGACCACTGCACTATTTGTCACAAGTGTGAAGCGCCTTGTCCTGTGAACATCGACTTTGGCGATGTCACCATGCGGATGCGCAAAATTCTGACGCAAGCAGGCGAGAAGAGTTTCAACTTAGGTAGCTGGGCTGCGATGCAGTTCTTGAACACAACCAATCCAACCACCATTCGCTGGTTACGCAAAGGCATGGCCAACCTTGGCTTTAAAGCCATGACCTTTGGTCACGACCTGATTAAACACACAGGCTTGTTGCGTAAGAACGCAAAGATTCCAGCATCAACAACCGGAAAGCCCAAATTACTGGATATACCGATCGAGATGGTTCGCCGTCCGATTCGTGTTGAGCTACCTAAACAGTCGTATCGCACCGCTTTAGGTCTTGATGATCCAAGCTATGTTCCGATTCTGCGCAACCCAAGCAAAGCAGACGATGACAGCGATGCTGTTTTCTACTTCCCGGGTTGTGGCTCTGAGCGTTTATTCTCAGATGTCGGCTTAGCTACCCTAGCAATGCTCAGCGAAACGGGTGCACAAACGGTATTACCACCCGGCTATTTATGTTGTGGCTACCCACAAACCAGTGCCGGACAACATGATCGTGGTCAGCAGATCACAACCAGCAACCGTGTCTTATTCCATCGTGTCGCCAATACTCTGAACTATCTCGACATCAAAACTGTTGTTGTCTCTTGCGGTACCTGTATGGACCAACTGCTTAAGTACGAATTTGAGCAGATATTCCCTGGCTGTCGCTTGCTCGATATTCACGAGTACTTACTCGAAAAAGGTATCAAGCTGGATAAAGTCGAGGGTGTGCAATACCTCTACCACGACCCTTGTCATAGTCCGATGAAGGAATATGACCCGATCCAAGTCAGCACCACATTGTTAGGTCAAAACGTAACTTTGTCTGATCGATGCTGTGGTGAAGCCGGCACCTTAGGTACTGCTCGCCCAGATATCGCCAACCAATTGCGTTTCCGTAAATCGGAAGAGCTTCGCAACGGCATTAAAGCGCTAACAGGTGAAGAAAAAGCAAAACAAGGCAATGTAAAACTACTCACTAGCTGCCCTGCATGTCAGCAAGGTTTGTCACGCTATGGGGATGAAACAGGTCTTAAAACTGACTACATCGTCATTGAGCTTGCCAAACACTTACTCGGTGATGGCTGGCAGAAACGCTTTATTGAACAAGCCAAACAAGGCGGCATAGAAAAGGTTCTTTTGTAATGCCTAACGAACACATCCCCGCCCCCGAAGCGCTTGAGCTACTAAAACTTGGCAACAAGCGCTTTGTTGCAGAAACACGCAAAACAACTGGCAGTGATCACACCCGTCGCACCCAACTAACGGTTGGACAAGAACCTTTTGCGATTATTCTTGGCTGTTCTGATTCGCGGGTACCTGCTGAGCTTGTTTTTGATGTTGGTCTTGGCGATCTATTCGTAATCCGAGTTGCTGGCAACATTGTTGCGCCTTCGCAAATTGGTAGTGTGGAATTTGCAGTTGATCGCTTTAAAACTCGCCTCGTCGTTGTTCTCGGTCATTCAAATTGTGGCGCTGTTTGCGCAACACTCGATGAACTAAAACAGCCCGCAGAAGAACGCTCACCCAATATGGCCGCCATTGTGGATCGCATTCGTCCTTCTATCGAAGTCTTGCTTGATACCGATGTGCGCAACTCTCCAGAGCAATTGTTACATCACGCCGTTATGGCCAATATCCGCGCCTCAGCCAATCAATTGCGTCATGGCTCGCAAATCATTGAAAAGCTGATTCAAAAAGATGGCTTAATGGTTGTTGGTGCACACTACTCACTAGATACCGGTGAAGTAGAGTTTTTTGACGGCGTTTAGTCTTCGTTTTGCTGCTCGCGCATCGATAAGGTATCTAGCAACTCACGACTCGCCTTAATACGCTCATTCACAGTCTCAACGAGCACTGCGCCAAAGTCGTTTCGTTTACGTGTTGCTTCAATCGTTGGGTGTTTTTTATCCATCTCTCACCTAGTAATTAATCAGCAGCTTATTTCTGCTTGTATCTCGATTACTTTAGAGATTTTGTGCCAGATTCGTAAAGAGATCCCTACAGCTGATTTTTAATACTCAAAACAGGTCAGTAATAAAAACATCGATTTACCTTGAGTTATTGCACCGCAAAACGACACTAAATTGATTTGTGCAGCGCAATAATTTCAATAATCTGTTTTTCACGATAAGCAAAGATTCTTTTCAGCTGCGGACGCACCCAAACACGATTAACCCATTGGCTCAAAAAATTCGGCAGCCAATTAGGTAGCGCATAGTGAACCGTATCAATCATGGTTGTTGAATGATCATCATTTTCAATGAAACGATGCTCATGAAACCAAAAGCTATAAGGGCCTTTCAACTGCTCATCGACAAAATACTCAGGCGCCTGGTAGTGCGAAATGATTGAGCGCCAACGCAGACGCCAGCCAAATTGCCGAATGGTGTAATCAATGATCCGCCCTTGATACATATAAATGGGCGGCGGTGTTAGCAAAACAAAATTTAACCAATCAGGCGTCAGCTCTGCGAGTAACTCCGCGCGCTCAAAATGCGCAAAGATAATATCGCGAGGTTGTTCGAATCGCTGCGTTTGTTCAAACTGAAAAACCGGTAGATCAGCCACAGGTTTTCTCATCACACGACTTACGGTTACGCCAACGCAAGAAACGCACATAACCCCACTCAAGTGCCGGCAGCAAATGCAATGTCCTCACAATGCCAGCCAACCAACGATAAGCCGGCAATTGCGACCACAGCAAAACAAAACCTGCCGCACCCGTCTGCCAGTTACCCAACTGATCTCGAACATGAAAGCGAGCCAACGCTGTGGTTTGGCTAATACCGAACGCAGCAAGTTGATCTAATTCCCTAGTGACATCAACCCAATCAATCTTGTCTGCTTCTTTACGACGTTGGTAGTGCCTTATCTCGCGGGAACATAAGGGGCATTGGCCGTCGTAAAGTACAACAACACGCATTACTCAGGCTTCTGCAAACAAATGTGAATGACGTCAGTCATGCCCTCACGGAAACCGGCTTCGCATACACATAGGTAGTAGCGCCACATACGACGAAAACGCTCATCGTAACCACGTGACTCCATCCACGCGGTATCTGCGGAGAAGTTCTCATCCCATTCACGCAGGGTATCTGCATAATCTTCGCCATAACGATCCACCTGCATCACATCAAGATCATGCTCAATGGCTAAACGACGCAGATGCGTTTCGGTTGGCAACATGCCGCCGGGGAAGATGTATTTCTGAATGAAACCACCGGGTGACTTTTCGTAGGCATCATAAAGATCTTCTCGAATGGTAATGATCTGCAACACAGCTCGACCACCTGGACGCAAATGCTCTTTCAACACCTCAAAGTAAGTCTGCCAGTACTCCTTACCGACCGCCTCGAACATCTCAATCGACACAATGTGATCGAACTGACCTTCAACATCGCGATAATCTTGAAGGCGGATATTAGTCATATCCTCTAAGCCATTCATCTGTAGTCGCGCCGTCGCGTAGTTATGCTGTTGTTCCGATAAGGTTAGGCCCAATACATTCACATCTTTTTGTGCTGCAAATTCAGCAAAGCCTCCCCAACCACAGCCAATCTCAAGGACACGCTGATGCGGTTGAATACCCGCGAGATTAAAAATCCGACGATACTTCTCAGTCTGCGCCATCTCCAAATCCATCGCCCCATCAAATACCGCAGATGAGTAACTCATGGTGTTATCTAACCAGCGGGCATAAAAGGCATTACCCAAATCGTAATGCGCAGAGATGTTCTTACGGCTACCCAATAAGGTATTACCGCGCGAGTGATGTAACCGCTTGGCTAACCAAGCCGCCAACGGATGACGCTCCTTGCCACTTATGCTCGGAAGATTTGTCGCGATTAACTCAAGCAATACCGCAAGATCGTCGGTTTCCCATTCATCAGCCATATAAGACTCAGCAAAACCAATATCCCCAGAAAACAACACTCGAGACGCAAACTTAATGGGATTGTGAATCTTGATATGCCCAATAAGTGACATCTCATCTGCTTTGATTTTTTGTACGTAGTCTTCAAACTCAATCACTAGAGTTCCGGTTTCAATTTTCGCAAACCAGTTAATGATTTTTGCTTGGATAAAGCTCGCTTTTTCGCGTTGCTTTATGTGCGGGATGTTCAGTGATGAAACACGTGTGTTCATTTTGATACCTCAATCATTGGGGGTTCGGGCTTACGATGAAAACGCGCGCCCTTTAGCCACAGCTTCAAGGCATGCCAATGAATGGCGCCAAGCACTTTGGCTGTTAAAAATGGAAAACGGATAACTTGTTTAACGATCTGACGATCGGAGAATTCGATTGCGTGACCGGTCTGCGTTGCACTCAACTTTGGCAACTTTTGATCATTTAGCAAAATACTCAGGCGCAATTGCTCATTAGGCTCATGAAACGAGAAAGCATAACCACCTTGAAGATCCATAAAGGGTGAAACATGGAATACCTTCTCGCTGCGCGACTGCACAGGCCATTGCTGATCCGCGTCTAACAAGTAGACATGTTTTTCACCAAAGGTATTGCGCACTTCACACAAAATAGCGATTGGCTGATCTTTCTCATCAAGGCAGAACCAAACACTTAAGGGATTAAACACAAAGCCCAGCACTCGCGGCATCGCTAGCAAGAAAATCTTATGCGGCACTTGCTGAATACCCTTGTTAACCAAACAACGCTCAACCCATCCGCGGAAATCTTGCTCTCCCGCTGGCAAATGATCTTTAGTTCTCAGACTAATCAGATTCCAACGGTTAAGTGAAAACCAACGAGTTTGTTGGTTGGTTTCTTCTAGCGCATCAATATCAAACAAGGCCGTAAAAATATCGTAATTAAAACGATAGCCAAGATCACCATAGCGACGATGCATCACAGAACAGGGATAGAGGAACTGTTTAATCATGCAGCCGCCTTATCCTTTTTATGCTCGATCAAATCACGCGATGCGAACAACGCCTTCAGCCATGCTTGATCCAGTGCTTTGCCTCCCGAAATAGCATGTGCGACTTCGACACCAGAGCGCATGCCGTCTTCATGGAAGCCATACCCTGTCCATGCACCGGCAAACCATAAATGATTTTCACCTTGCACCAATGGCAGTGCCTTTAATCGCGCCTCACTGTCACTATCAAAAACAGGATGTGCATATTCAATGCGCTGTACGACCTTGTTTTTCTCCGGCTCAAGCACAGGGTTTAAGGTGACAAAATAGTTAGTGCCTGTGTTTAGATTCTGGAGCGAATTCATCCAATAGGTCACGCTAACATTTGGGTCAGCTCCATCTTGCTGTTCACCCAAATAATTCCAAGAGCTCCAGGCTGCTTTACGCTTTGGCATCAGTGCTTCATCGTTGTGCAATACAGCGATATTGATTTGATAACGCACGCTATTGAGCACCAAACGTTGCGCCGGACTTTGCGATTTAACTATTCGACTCGCTTGATCGGAGTGACAAGCCATCACCAACTCGTCAGCACGAAGTTGCTTACCAGACGCTAACTCGACACACCATTGTTTTCCTTCGCGAATAGCGGCGACTGCGGGATCTCCGAGCAGTACTCGCTCACCTAATTGTTCCGCCACTTTTTTCACATAACTTTGCGAGCCGTTAACCACCGTTTCCCACTTCGGACGGTCTTTCAGTTGCATCAATCCGTGGTTGTCAAAAAAACGAATCAGCGAGCGAGCTGAGAAATGCGCCACCGCCTCAACCGGTGACGACCAAATAGCCGCAGCCATCGGAAGTAAATAGTGCTGACGCAATTCTTTAGAGAAGCGATGCATTTCCAAATAATTGGCTAACGTTTGCTCAGGTCGGATGGCGTCATTTCGTAAATCATTTGTCGCCGTTTTATTGAAACGCAGAATGTCGCGAATCATGCGATGAAAACGAGGTCTAACCAGATTGAGGCGCTGGGCAAACAAACCGTTCAGATCGCTACCGTTATATTCCACACCGTTTGGACGCATCGATACCGAGAACGACATGTCTGTTGGATAGGTTTCAACACCCAGGTCTTCGAACCATTTGCTCAACAACGGGTAATTAGGTCTGTTAAACACCATGTATCCGGTGTCCACAGCAATCTCATGACCAGCCTCACTGTGAGTGACGGTGTTCGCATGACCACCCAAACGCGCATCTGACTCGACCAAGGTTACGTTGGCCGAATCCTTCAAAAACCAGGCAGCCGAGAGCCCACTTACTCCACCACCAATAATAAGGACGTCTTTTTTGTTCATGTTTTATGCGTTGTCCAAATAAAAAAGCTAAACAAAGGTTGAACTTTTTGAAATCTTGTACGACTATATTCGTACAAACTTTTAACACATGCAAGTTTTCGATATGAAAATACAGACAAAAGTAGGGTTATTTCTCATTGGGGCAATCATGAGCCAGACGGTACTTGGACAAGATGAACAATACGTTCTTGGACACAGCATCAAGCCATTGGGTAAATCCGAGGCCGTGGAGCTAAGCCAGTACAAGGGAAAGGTGCTTTTGGTTGTCAATACCGCGAGCCAGTGCGGCTTCACCCCGCAATTCGAGTCTCTCGAGAAGCTTTATAAAGATAAAAAAGACCGAGGCTTTGAAGTTCTTGGCTTCCCTTCTGGCGATTTCGGCGGTCAGGAATTCAACAACGCCGACAAAATTGCGAGCTTTTGCCAAGTTAACTATGGCGTCACCTTTCCCATGTTCGAAAAGATCAAGGTCAAAGGAAAGGATGCACATCCTTTTTATCAGCAGCTTGCTAAAGAAGCGAACAGCACACCTAAATGGAACTTCCACAAATATCTGATTGGTCGTGATGGCAAAGTCATCGACAGCTATCTCAGCTGGACATCAGGTGATAGTAAGAAGCTACGTAATGCTGTTGAGGCGGCCCTCTAATGAAAGCGGGTCACGCATGGGTGTTTGGCGCAAGCCAAGGCATCGGCCGCGCGTTAAGCGAGCAACTGCATAAAGCCGGTTGGTCACTCGCATTAAGTGCTCGCACACCTCATACCTTGCATCCTCTTTGCGAAGAAGTGGAAGCACAGTGCATTCCTTGTGATGCCACTGACCGTGATGCCGTGAATAACGCAACACAGTTTGTCTTCCAGCATCAGCGTCCTGATTTGATCATTTTTAATGTTGGTGATTACGAACAAATGCCAGCGTCTCGCTTTAATGCCGAGTTATGCGAACGTTTAAACAAAACTAATTACTTGTCTGCTTGCTACTTGCTCGAGAACGTCATTCCATTGATTAAAGGCCATGGCGGCACCATTGCACTCAACGCTAGTGCTTCTAGCTACCGTGGGCTACCTAATGGCGGCGCTTACAGCGCACCTAAAGCTGCGTTGGTGAATCTCGCAGAGTCGTTAAAACCTGAACTCGCTGAGATGGGTATCGATATTCGTGTCGTAAACCCAGGTTTTGTGAAAACACGTTTAACCGATCGTAACGATTTTGAAATGCCCTTTTTGTTAGAACCAGAAGAGGCGGCCAAAGAGATTCTTGATGGTCTACTGAACAGCAAACGTTTCGACATCAACTTTCCACGCGCACTGACTTGGCCATTGCGTTTGCTTCGCATGCTCCCTGACCAGCTCTTTTTCGGCGTAATCAAACGCAAGGTGTTACGTCATGAGTGAAGCGCTCAACAAATACAAAACCTTTTGCGAAAACGTCACTCGTGAAGGTATCGAGCAGTTTGATCAAATGTTCGACGCAAACGCACTATTTCGCGACCCGTTCAATCATGTGCGCGGTGTTAACGCGATCAAACACATCTTTACTCACATGATGGACAACTTTCCTCGCACGAAATTCACCATCATTGATCATGCACAAAGCGCTCAGTACCACTATTTACGTTGGGACTTCCAACCAGACACAAATAAATCATTGGTGATCGACGGCATGACCCAGATTCATCTCGGCGACAACCAATTGATTGATGAGCACATCGACTATTGGGATAGCGCGAGTCGCTTATTCGCCGAGGTGAAACCAACTAAAGCGCCAACTCGTTGGCTTTTAAACCGTTTGTGCGCAGACAAAGCGTCACAAATCCAATCCGAGCAACTCTCTCAATAACGTTTAGGATCGAGGTACAAAACTATGACAAACTCTGTACTTATGGATAACGTCTACCGCATCGGCGCTGTTTCGCGCCTCACTGGCATCCCTGCTGACACATTGCGTATTTGGGAGCGCCGCTATCATTTAGTTGACCCACAACGCACTGAGAAAGGTGGTCGCTTGTACAGCCAAGCGGATGTCAATCGACTCACTATGATCAAAGCTCTCGTGGATCAAGGCCATGCCATTAGCACCGTGGCAAATCTTGATACTCGCGAACTTAATGATCGCTTATCACGTGCTCGTCCTCATAACCTGCCAGAGATTGGCAGTGGTCGCCATGATGTTTGTATCGTTGGTCAAGCCATTACGGTTCGCGCTAACAATACCGCGCAAATGCCAGAAGGCTTGGAGCTTGCGGGAACCTACACCGATCTTGATTCATTCATGGAAGACGACACTTGTTGTCAAACACTGGTGATCGAATTCCCGTTTTTAGATCGCACCATCGTTAAGAAGCTGCAAGATGAAACATTGCAAAATCGCTACGACAACATCATTGTCATTTATGCGTTTGCGCCATCGATTATCTTGCGTCAGATGAAGCGCTTACAGATCACCACTGAACGTGCACCGGTTTCCATCGATCACATCTGGCAGATGTGTGCCGGCAACATGCCACATCAGGTCGATTGGTCACCTTCTGTGTTCCAACCTGACACGGTATTAACAGAGCCTGCACCGAAGCGTCAATTCAGTTCGCAACAGCTAGCTAAGCTGTCGCAGATGACCTCGGCATTGAAGTGCGAATGCCCACATCACCTGTCATCTATCATTGAAACCTTGGTGGCTTTCGAGCAATACAGCACCGAGTGTGAAAATGATTCGCCTCAAGATGCAGCACTACATAGTTATTTGCACATCATGACAGCGAAAGCACGTTGGTTAATGGAAGTGGCGTTAGAAAAACTGGCTGAAGTCGAAAATATCGATACCAGTAAGTTGGTTTAATCCCAATCTTCTTGCGCAATCCACTGCGCAGCCTTTTCGGCAATCATCAGCGTGGGACTATTCGTGTTTCCGCTGGTGATTGTCGGCATCACACTCGCATCAACTAAACGAAGCCCTTTAATCACGCCACCCTGACCATCACGCACGCGAAGACGTGAGTCAGTTACCGCTTGCGGATCATCAACACGCCCCATCCTCGCTGTACCAACAGGATGGAAAATCGTTGTACCGATATCACCTGCTACACGTGCAAGCTCCTCATCAGTTTGATATTGCATGCCCGGCTTCAACTCTTCCGGCTGATAGGGTGACAGCGCTGATTGCTCAACAATCTTACGCGTAACGCGCAAGGAATCTGCAGCGACCTTTCGGTCTTCATCAGTACTGAGATAATTGGTCACAATTTTTGGCGATTGACGATGATCCGGCTGATCAATATGTACATGGCCACGGCTACTTGGATTGAGATTACATACGCTAGCCGTAATCGCAGGATAAGGATGCAAAGGCTCACCAAAGGCATCTAAGCTTAGCGGCTGCACATGGTATTCAATATTCGGCCACTGATAATCATTACTACTGCGAGTAAATGCACCTAGCTGCGAGGGCGCCATACTCATAGGCCCACTGCGCTTGAAGGCATACTCCATCGCAATGGATATTTTCCCTAGCCAACTATTCGCAATGGTATTGAGTGTTTTGACATTGTTCACTTTATACACAGATCGAATCTGTAAGTGATCTTGCAAGCCCTCACCCACACCCGGCAGATCCGCAATCACCGGAATATCCAATGCACGTAATCGTTTGGCTTGACCTAGACCAGATAACTCAAGGATCTGCGGAGAACCCACTGCGCCCGCACTGAGAATCACCGAATCATTTGCATTGAGCTGTATCTCGCCTTGTGTTGTCTCAACAAGCAATCCAGAACAACGCAAAGCATCATCGTTTTTTTGCGTGATGAGCTTTTTCACTTGCGTGTTTGTCATCACCGTCAGGTTCGTACGCTTGCCTTGTATCTCACGTAAGAAGGCTTTACTGGTATTCCATCGCCATCCTTTACGCTGATTCACTTCGAAGAATGAAACACCTTCATTATTACCTGTATTGAAATCATCTACCTTGGGGATGCCGGTTTGATGCGCTGCTTCAGCAAAGGCATCCAAAATATCCCAACGTAATCGCTGGCGCTCCACTCGCCATTCACCACCGGCTTTATGCTGTTTAAACAACTGGGCATAACGACTGGAATCATCACGGAGAAAATCTGTACCGGCCGCCTTACTTGCATGATGCGCTTTAACACCCGAATGATGGTCTTCGTGTGCAGTGAAGTAATCTTCGACGTTTGACCAACGCCATTGCTCGTCACCAGTCACCTCTGCCCAGTGCTCATAATCACGGGATTG
>Ga0255774_10001545_pt1 | contig 18876 bp, 13 predicted proteins | sample 101ome_17_FD_179972 | JGI IMG/M metagenome (GOLD analysis project Ga0255774, IMG submission 179972) | Coastal salt marsh microbial communities from the Groves Creek Marsh, Skidaway Island, Georgia - 101407AT metaG (version 2) | ecosystem: Environmental > Aquatic > Marine > Intertidal zone >...
GATCGATTGAGGCTGATGGTCGCGGTGATATCTCCTCCGCATCTATCGCCTCTTGGCTGAATGGTCAGCCGGCCCTAACTGCGGCGGGCGTTACTGCGTCTGCGCAAACCCGGCTGGTATTTGATGATCTAACCCTGGGAGCGAATGCGGTGCTGCGCATCAATGGTCAGCTCGTCGTAGCGGCAGGGGAGGGTGCGACGCTTGATGGGGTCGTTCGCGCCATTAATGAAGAGAGCGGTACTACCGGCGTGGCGGCTCAGAGGGGCCTTTCCGGAGAACTCATTCTTCGTAATGCCTCGGGTCGTGAAGGCGAGAGCATCGAGCTCAGCGGTCAAGAAATGTTCAGTGGTGACGATGGGAATCTAACAGGCGCTGCAGGCACTTTTGGGGGAACGCTCTCCCTGACGGCCCCAGAGGCTTTTTCCCTAACCCTGACGGAGGAGGGGACGCCTAGTCTGTTGAGCCAACTGGGCCTCGATACGCGGCTGCAGGTGGGCGGTACGCAGCGCGAGGATTTGCTGGTGTTCTTGGCCGGCAGCGAGACCGCGACCGTGTCCGCGAGCTATGGCGAGGCAAGCTTTGACCCCTTAGCAAGCTTGCGGGAAGAGCCCTTGGAGGTTCGCTTCGAAGAGAGCGGGGCGCGCTACGTGATTTCGGAGGTGAGCTCGGGAACCGCAGTGGCCTCGGGACGCTACATACCGGGCGCGACCATTCGTTATGGCGGCGCGGTGTTGAGTTTTGACGGTCAACCGGCCGGCGGCGATCGCTTCTTCCTAGAAGACAACCGAGGCGGGGTGGATGACAACCGGAACCTGAAGCGCCTCGCAGCGCTAGCGGAGGGGCCCATAGCTGCTCTTGGCGACAAGAGTGGAGGGGCTTATTACGCAAGTCTGGCCAGTCGCGTGGGAACCCTATCCCGACAAGCGGTGATTGGGGAGCAGGCACTAGAGGTGGTTAAGGCCCAGGCTGAAGAAGCCCGGGATCGGGTTTCAGGCGTCAGCCTTGATCAAGAGGCTGCGGATTTAATTCGCTATCAGCAGGCCTATCAGGCGGCGGCGAAGATTATTCAGACGTCCCAAGACCTCTTTGATGCCGTGCTAGCGATTTGAGGACTTTATGAAAATCTCAACTCAGCTCCAGTTTAATCGCGCGGCCGCTCAAATGGGTACGCTAACCGGAAATTTGTCCGCGCAGCAGGCCCGCATCAGCAGTGGCACAGCCTTCAACGCCCCTCGGGAGGCGCCGCAGGATGCGACAACGCTGCTCCGCCTGGATGCGCTGAAGACCGGGCAGGAAGCGCGTCTGGGGCTGCTGGATCGGGCGGAAGCCCGGGCCAGGGCGCAGGAAGCCTCCCTGCGCAGTGCCAGTGATATTTTGATTCGAGTGAAGGAGCTGGCCATTCAGGCAAGCAACGGTACCTATAACGCTGCGGACCGGCGAACGTTTGCTTTGGAGGTGCGGGCCCTTAATGACGAGCTTTTGGCCCTCGCCAACACCCAGGATGCTGAGGGTAATGCGGTGTTCGCGGGTGCGGCGACCGCAGCCCAGGCCTTTCAGAAAGATCCTAGCGGCGCGGTCCAGTACCTCGGTGATAGTACGGGGGTCGAATTGTCCGTCGGCGGAAACCGTGCGCTTAACATTGCCCGTCCGGGAACGACCTACTTCGGGCCTGTTTCCGTCCCCGGGGGACCTAGAATCCTGAGTGATTCAGCGCTTGAGAGTTTCACCGTAGAGGGTTCGGCGGGCGCAGAGCCCGGGTCCTATGCGGTGACCATCGCTCAGCTCGCTCAAGGGCAATCCTCCTTGTCTACTGCCTTCGCTTCGTCCGATGTTGCTCTAAACAGTGGGAACCCGCTATCCCTCACGGTTGGCCAAGCGGGCGCGGTCCAGACCCTCACCATCAATTCCCCAACTCCCGAAGCGATTGCCGAAGCGCTCAACTCAGCGGAGCTGGGTCTTTCCGCGGAGCTTCGCGTTCTTGATGCGGCTACGGGATCGGTGGCCCTGGTGGTTGATGGCGAAACGGGAGCGGACGCCGCCTTTAGCCTAGACGACCCCACCGGAGAACTGGGCTGGGCAACGGTCCAAAATGCCCTGAACGCGCAAGCCGAGATCAACGGAGAAGCACAGGAGAGCGCGACAAATCGCTTTGAGCTCGGGGCGGGGCTATCAATTGAGGCGACCTCGGTTGGATTGAAGGAGACCTTTGAGGTCCGTACTCGCGATGGCTTTTTTACGGTCCTTGAGACCTTTGCCGAAGGCTTAGAAGCGAATGTGCAACAGCAAGATCGGTCCCTTGCGCAGCTAGAAACCATGCTCGAGAGCATGAGTCTGGGGCTAGCACGGGTCGGAACGGACCTATCCGCCGTTGAGCGGACCCGGGACGTGATGGCCGAAGAGCAGCTGCAAACCGACGCGCTTATTTCCGATTTGCGAGATCTAGATTTTGCGGAAGCAATAACCAAGCTGCGTGCGGATCAGCTCGCCCTAGAAGCCGCCCAAAGCAGTTTTGCCCGGATCGCAGGGCAAAGCCTTTTCGACTTTCTCCGCTAGGAGCGCCTGACGTATGGCGATCGAACTCTTAAATGCTCTCGGCGCTGGCTCCGGTCTTGATTCGAAAGCCATCGTCGATGCGCTAGTCGCTGCGGAACGAGCGCCACAGGAGAGCCGGATCACGGGAAAGATCACCGAGTCGGAAGCGTCTATTTCGGCCTACGGCCAGGTGACGTCTGTTCTTGAAGGCGTGCGGTCAGCCTTCGAGGCGCTCAATGACGTCAACGATCTCTCTGAGGTTTCCGTCAGTAATAGCAGTAGTGCCTTTTTCGTGTCCGCGGGCGCCGGAGCCGAGCCAGGGCAATACGATCTCACCGTAAGCCAGTTGGCGGCGGGGGAGGAGCGGGCCTCCTCGGGCTTCGCCGACGCCTCAGTTTCTGTCAACGGCGGCAACGCGCTTTCCCTGACCATAGTCACCGGAGTGTCCAGCCCCACAACGACCACGGTGACGCCGACGGCCGATACGCCGGAGGCCATGGTCGCCGCGCTAAACAGCTCGAGCCTCGGGTTATCGGCACGCATTGTCGATACGGGCGTGGGCGCTACGCCTAAGCGCATTGTGGTGACCGGTGCGGCCGGGGCTGAGCAGGCATTTACGATCACCGCTAGTGCGGGCAGCCTGGATTTTACGACGCAGACGCGAGCGGCTAGCGATGCGACCTTCACGCTCAACAACTTGACCTTCTCCCGGGCGAGCAACGAGGTTCAAGACGTCCTCCCGGGGGTGACGCTCAGTTTACGGAGCGCAGCGGCGGGACAAAGTTTCTCCTTAGAGCGAACGACCTCGGGCACGGAACTCAAGCTTCGAAACCTTGTGGACGCCTATAACTTGGCAGAGGCGACGCTCAGCGATCTTACGGATCCCGATAGCACCGAAGGTGGCGTGCTCCTTGGTGACAGCATCATTAGCTACGCCCGTCGAACCTTGAGCGCTTTGGTTGGGCGGGAAAGTTCCACCCCTGCCGGCGGGAAGAGTCGCCTCTTGGATTTCGGCATCGAGCGCAATCGGCAAGGGCGGCTCGAAATTGATGAAGTGGTATTTTCCCAAAGTCTCCGCGCTGATTTTACTAATCTGAGTACCTTGCTCACGGCGGGTACCAACAATCAGTCCCTGCTGAGTGCCGATGCGGCAGGTCTTGCTGGGGATGCGCTCAAGGATCTAGACGCGCTCCTTTCCACTCGGGGTCCGCTGCGGGGGGCCGTCTCTCGCATGGAGGGACAGATCGAAGATCAGGAGCTGGCGCTTCTTGCGCTGGAGGATCGCATGGACCGCATTTACGACCGTTACCTTTCCCAGTTCACGGCCATGGAACAGCTGGTCGAAGAGATGAATACGCTGTCTGATAGCCTAACTTCCACGTTTGATACGTTGCCTTTTTCGCCTAAAAAGGATTAGGAAGTATCTATAAGCAATTGAAAAATATAAGTTAGTATCTAGAAAAGCTTTCAACATCTTTTTCCTAAAGGATCAGAATCTGCTGTCGATTTACAGACACAGAGCTTTTAGATTCTGTTTTTTTACTTAGGAGAAGGTCGTCATGGCAGCGGAAGACAGCGTAAAAGCGCTGGGCACGACTCGCCTTGCGGAAGTGGCGCGACCCTCCGGTCCTGGGCGGGCCGCAGCGGCTCCGCAGGTCGAGCAGCCCGAGGTTTCACCCACGCAGATGATTGATGCGGTGAAGGCTGCGGTCGAAACTTTGAATGCGCGAATGAAGGATTCCAGCCGGTCCTTGGAGTTCTCCATGGACGAAGTGGCGAAGCGGAGCGTCATTCGAGTCATCGATAAGAGCTCCGGAGACATTATCCGCCAGCTTCCAAATGAGGATGTCCTGCGGGCCGTGCGAAACATCGAAGTGCTCCGGGGCATCCTCTTCGAGGACAACGCCTAGCGGCCCCGAAAAGTCCCCCTGGGCGCCGCAGCGCGCCTGCGCTATAACGCTCCCAGGGACGGGAGCAGCCATGCCAACACCACACACCTCGATTCGACCCTTTCGCGATGGCGACGGGGTAGCCTTTCGCGACCTAAACCTTGCCTGGATTCGTCAGCACTGGACCCCGGAGGCCGGGGACTGGGCGAGCCTGGGGAGCCCCGAGGACAAGATCCTGGCCCCGGGCGGGGCCATTTTCATGGCCGAGGTCCAGGGGGAAGTAAAGGGCTGCTGCGCCCTAATGCATCACGGGGACGGGCGCTTTGAGCTGGCCAAGATGGCCGTCGATCCCAGTGCGCAGGGGCTGGGCCTCGGTGCGGCCCTCGGGGAAGCGGTCATTGCGGAAGCTCGAGCGCGGGGGGGGCTGGTGCTGTTTCTGGAAAGCAATACGGTGCTAAAGCCTGCCATGGGCCTGTACGCCCGCCTGGGCTTTCAGGAAGTGCCCATCGATCACGCTGCCTACGATCGCTGCAACATCATGATGGAGCGTCCGCTCTAGCCCCTCGTCGCGCTAAACTGTTTGCATTAACGGATCAGGGGAGGGGTGCGGTGCTCAAGCAGGCGATCGATCAGGCAAAGGCGGACAGTTTTCACGGCCAGGATATCCCCTGGCTTCTGACCCAGTGGGCCGAGCGCTGCCCCGACAAGGTGGCCATGGTTTGGGCACCCTTTGAGGGCCCGGAGCGCAGCCTGACCTACCGGGCGCTGTTGCAGGAGGCCCGAGCGCACGCCGCGGGGCTTGCGGAGCGGGGGGTGAAGCCCGGGGATTTTATCCTCATCCATTTGGATAACAGCTACGAGTTCGTCATCGCCTGGCTCGCCTGCGCCTGCGTTGGCGCCGTGGCCGTCTCCACCAATACGCGAAGCGTGGCTCGGGATCTCAGCTATTTCCAGGAGGTGACGGAAGCCGTGGGGGCCATCACGCAACCGGCCTTTGGGGCTCTGCTGCGCGAGGCCTGCCCGAACCTGCCCTGGCTTCTCCTTACGGATAACGACGCGGGGACCCCGGCAGCTCCGGACCTGGCGGCCCTGGATGCAGAACCCTTCACGGCCCTGCGGAGCGACGCGGAACCCCCGGCCCTTCCCGTCGATCCCCAACGGAATTTGAGCGTTCAGTTCACCTCCGGGACCACTTCCCGGCCGAAGGCCGTGCTCTGGACTCATGCCAATGGGCTCTGGGCCGGTAAGATCTCCGCCGTGCACATGCGCCTGCGTCGGGACGACGTCACCCTGATCTACATGCCCCTGTTCCACACCAATGCCCAGGGCTATTCCATGCTCGCGACGCTGTGGGTCGGGGGCACCTTTGTCATCCATCCGAAGTTTTCCGCGTCGCGTTTCTGGGACACCTGCCTGCGCCACGGCGTGACCTGGATGTCCATGATCCCCTTTGCCTACAAGGCGCTCATGAAATTCCCCGTGCCCGACCACGGCCAACGGTTCTGGGGCGGCCCCGCCAGCCTGCCCGCCGTGGGCGCGCATTTTGGGGTGGAGACCATCGGCTGGTGGGGCATGACGGAGACGCTCACCCACGGCATCGTCACCGACGTCGATCACCCCGGGCCCCACGGGACCCTGGGGCGCGTCGCCCCGGAATATGACATCCAGATTCGCCGGGACGACGGGGCCCTGGCGGGCCCCGGGGAGCGCGGCGTGCTCTTCATCCGCGGGGTCCGAGGGGTATCGCTATTCAAAGCCTACTATCGGAATGACGAAGCCAACGAGAAGGCCTTCGACGCCGATGGCTGGTTCGATACGGGGGATATCGTCCGCAGCGATGAGAACGGTTGGCTTTACTTCTCCGATCGAGACAAGGACATGCTCAAGGTCGGGGCGGAGAACGTCGCGGCCTCGGAGATCGAATCGGTGATCATGCAAACGGGGCTGGCGGAAGAGTGCGCCGTGGTGGGGCAAAAGCACGCCATGCTCGATGAGGTCCCGGTGGTTTTCGTGATCCCCAGCGAGGCGGGAAGGGCCACCGGGGCGGGGCTTGAGGCGGCGATTAAAGCCCATTGCGAGACCAATCTCGCGGACTTCAAGGTGCCCCGGTCCGTATTTCCCGTGGAGCGCCTGCCGCGCTCGACCCTAGAGAAAATTGCCAAGGCCGAGCTGCGGGCGGACTTGCCCACGCTGGAGGCCTAGGCGCTCATCCCTTCTTCCGTGAGGCTGACCTTCCCATCCTGGGCTGGGGGGGCGTAAACCCCGACCACCGGGTGGGGCTGGTAGAGGGCTTCCAGCGCCCCCACTTCCTCGGCGCTGAGGCTGAGGTCCAGCGCGGCGATGGCGTCGGTTAGTTGCTCAGGCTTAGTGGCCCCAATGATCGGGGAGGTAATCCCGGGCTTCTGCAGCAGCCAGGCCAGAGCAATCTGCGCCATGGACCCCCCTCGGGCCTCCGCCACTTCTCGTACCCGTTCAACGATGGCGCGGTCATTCGCTTCCATGGCTTTGTAGAGCTGCTGGCCGAAGAGGTCGTTCTCCGAGCGGTGGGTCTGGGTTTCCCAGGGGCGGGTGAGCTTCCCCCGGGCCAGGGGGCTCCAGGGGATTATGCCCACCCCCTGATCCTGGCAGAGGGGCAGCATCTCCCGTTCTTCTTCCCGGTAGATGAGGTTGACCTGGGGCTGCATGGCAATGAAGCGCGTCCAGCCGTTTCGTTCTGCCACCTGCTGCATTTTGGCGAACTGCCAAGCCGCCATGGAGGAGGCGCCGAGGTAGCGGGTTTTCCCCGCCTTCACCAAGTCGTGGAGTGCCTCCATGGTTTCTTCTACGGGGGTTTCCGTATCGAAGCGGTGAATTTGGTAGAGATCCACGTAATCCATGCCGAGGCGCTGAAGGCTGTCGTCCATGGCCTGGAAGAGGGCTTTCCGGGACAGGCCCCGGGCATTGGGGGCGCGACGCCAGGGCCCAAAGGCCTTGGTGGCGACGACGATCTCGTCTCGGCGCGCGAGGCGGCGTAGGGCTCGGCCCGTGATTTCCTCCGAGCTGCCCGCGGAATAGACGTTCGCCGTGTCAAAGAAATTGATGCCCGCTTCCAGGGCCTGGCGGAAAAAGGGCTGGCTGTCTGCCTCCGTGAGCGTCCAGGCATGGGTGCCCGCGCCGGCCTCGCCGTAGCTCATGCAGCCCAGGCAGAGGGGAGATACTTTCAGGCCGCTTTGGCCGAGGGTTCGATAATCCATGGGGGTGTGCCTCCTCGCATTTTTCCCGAGTCTACTGCTGATAGAGCGCCCGCATAATGATTTCCATGGACTCTCGATCGCTGGTCTGCACGAGGAGGCCCTTCAGGGTGCCTTCCACCTCGGGATGGGCCTTCTTCTGGGCGGCCAGGGCCGCGATGGCAGAGCGGCGTACCGTGAGGGGCTCCTCCGGGGCCGTGAAGCGGGTGAGGGCGGCGACCTCGCTCGCGTCTAGGCTTTGCTTGCCCAGGCCTTGAAGGGCCGCAGCGCGCACCACTGGTGGGTTGCCATCCTGGAGCTGGCCTTGGAGGAGGGCGCGGGCCTGCGCCGTGGGAATGCCGCCCAGGGCCTCCGCGGCCCGGGCGCGCACGGTAGCGTTTCCGGCGCTGAGATAATCCCCAAGGAGGGGGACGGTGGTTTCGTCCCCGGCATTGGCCAGGGCGTTTAAGGCGATCAGGCGGCGCTGGTCGCTGGCGGCGGTGCTGAGCGCTTGGGTGAGGCGGCTGGTGACCGCTCCATCTTCCGTGTTCCGGGCAACCTCACCGAGCACCATGAGTGCGCTATCCGCGAGTTGCTGCCCGTCCTCGGAGAGGTTGGACAGGTTGGAAAAGTCCAGGAGCGCGTCAAGGCTTTCCGGTTCAAGCTTCGAGGGGGTGTAGCGAAGGGCCATGAGGCTCCCGAAGCGCGCCGCTGGCGTAAGCAGCTCATCGGCAGCGAGGGTCACCAGCAGCGCCCGGGCCTGGGGCGCATCCGTTTGACCGATACGCAGTAGAAGATTCTCTTGGAAGGCCTTCGAGAAGGCGCCGGCGCGGAATTGCTCCTGGAGCGCCGCAAGGAAGCGGTCATTGTTGAAGAGGAGGGCCTTCAGGGCCTCATCGTCGATTTGATCCTGGTCCAGGGCGCTCAGGGCGGCCAAGAAGCGCGCCGCGTCTTTGAGGGGCGTTTTCGGCGGCGGCGGATAGAGCCAGGCCAGTTCCACCGCGGGCCAGGCCAGCGGATCTTCCCCAAGCACCGCCAGGCGGAGCCCCGGAGGGGCCGCGAGCGTGCGATCCCAGGCGACGGTCAGGCGTTGTAGGGTTTTCACGGTCATGCCGCCGCGGAAAAAGGCTTCCGTGGAGGAGCGGCCCTCGGCGCTTCGAAAGCCGCAGGCCAGCTCCGTGAGGGTGGTTTCATCCTGCTCCACCGCGACCCGTTCGGTCAGGGCTTGCCCCTCTTCCCCGGGCCGGAGCGTTTCGTAGGCCAGCTTCCGCCGCGTGATCGTTCCCAGGGCTGGGGAGTCGTAGCGAACGGTGGCGCTGCCAAGGCTGTCTCGCTCGAGGCGCGTCAAGCCCTCGGGGGGAATGAGCGTGCTGTCGGGCCCCTGGAGCGTGCCGTAGAGGGCCAGCACCTGCTCCTGGTCTTCGAGCCTGAGGGGGCCATTGAAGTGGGTCTGGAGCCAGGCGCCGGTGGCGGTGTCGAGCTCCACGGCAAAGGGCACCTGAAAGAAGCGGGGGCTCAGGGGCTTGCCGTCCACCTCCATGGTTAACCCCTGGAATTGAAGGCCCAGCCAGCGGGTTTTTTCCGTCTGCTTTAGGGGCCGGGTGAAGAGCACGCCATCGAGGGCGACGCGGGAACGGGCCGTGCTATTGCCATCGTTGAACCAGACCGTGCTGACGGAATGGTAGGTGCCGCCGGCGAGGCAGAGCCCCTGCTCCGCCGCCTGGGCTGGGGCGAGGACGAGAAGGCAGGCAAGGACGAGGACGGATCGAAATAAAGCCTTAGGCACGGGCAGGTTCCTGGCAGCGCAAAGTCATTAGCAATGGACATCATTATGCCATTGCGCCCCGCCTTTCGGACCCGGACCTTTCCCCGTCCCTTCTGCTAGCCTTGGGCCATAACAACAATATTTGGGGAGAAGGGCATGCTGGAGTCAGTGTTTCCGGAAGGGCGGGTGCAGGGACCGGCTGGACAGGGGGTCCACGAGCGGCTGCTCGCGCATAGCGCGCGCCTTGAGCAAAAGCTTTACGCCGTTGGGCCGGAGGCCTGGTGCTTTGTGGGCAACGGGCTTTCCAACCAGACCTTCGTGCGCGGTCCCGAAGGCGTCATCGTCATCGACACGGGGGAGTGCGTCGAGGAGATGGAGGCCGCGCTCGCGGCCTTCCGGGAGGTCTGCGCCGATCCCGTGGTGGCGTGTGTTTACAGCCATTTCCACTACATCGGGGGGACGAAAGCGCTGCTTGCCGAAACGCCCGAGCTGCCCATCTGGGGCCACGGGGGCATTCCCGGTAACCTTCGCCGCTTCTCCGGCGAGGTGGGCCCGCGAGGCTCTCGCGGGCTTGCCCACCAATTTGGCGTCTTACTGCCCGAGAGCGGTCCCGAGGGGCTGGTTAATGTTGGCCTGGGGCGCTTCTTCCGAAATCCGGCCCACGCACCCTTTACGCCGGGCTATGTGCCGGCCCAGCATGAGTTCCTGGAGCCCACCCAAACCACCCTGGCGGGCCTTGAGGTCCATTTTCTGCCCGCGCCTTCCGATGCCACCGATTCCATCACGATCTGGTTCCCAGCCCTCAAGCTGGCGGTTAATAACCTGCTATGGCCTGCGCTCTTTAACGTATTCGCCATTCGCGGAGAGGAATATCGGGACCCCCGCATCCTCCTGAAGGGCCTTGATGAGCTTGGGGCCCTGGGGGCCACGTACCTCGCCGGGGCCCACGGGCCGCCCCTTGAGGGCGCTGCGCAGATTGCCGAGATCATCCAGCGCTACCGGGATTCGATTCAGTTTCTTTGGGATCAATCGGTACGGATGGCGAACCGGGGGCTCGGACCTGGGGAAGCCATTGCTGCCCTGGCCTGGCCGGAAACCTTTAAGGGGCATTACACCACGGAGCAGCTTTACGGCCTCGCGGAACACCACATCCGGCAAATCTACGCCGGGCTTTTTGGGTGGTTCGACGAGCGGGAGGAACACCTCCTGCCCCTGCCGCCGGCGGAGCGCGCGCAGCGCCTGATCGCGGGCTTCGGGGGGGAGGCGACGGTGCGCGCCGCGCTCGATGAGGCGCTCGCGACGGAAGACTTTCGCTGGGCCTTGGAGCTTGGAAGCTGGCTGGTGCGGAAGGACCCCGGGCCGGAGGGACGCTGTGACGGCGGCGCGCAGGAGGACCGTAATCGGTTGGCCCAGGCCCTCCGTGGCGTGGCCTATGCAACGACCTCGGCGAATGTGCGCAACTGGAGTCTGACCCGCGCGCTTGAGTTGGAAGGCACGCTGGATCTGTCCCGCTTCCGACGCCATCGGTTCTCGGTGGGGGCCGTTGCCGCCGATCCCCTGGGGGCCCTTGCGCTCCTGCGCGTTCAGCTTGACCCCGCGCGGCTGACGGAAGAGGGGACCCTTGTCTTTGACTTCGGTGCCGGAGGGCGCGGGTCCCTCACCCTCCGTCGGGGGATCGCGGTGCCTGGGACGGAGCAGGAGGTTGAGGGGGCGGTGCGCCTGACCCTCGCGCCCGAGCTGTGGGGGGCGCTCCTGGCTGGGAAGCAAACCCTGGTCGAGGCGCTTGCCGCTGGCGCTATCGTCGCAAGCGACGGGGACCGGGCCCAGCGCATGCTATCGGCTTTCGAGCTGCCGGCCTTTCGGGCGGAGGGCTGAGATGCGCATTCCTGAGCCCTCCCATCCCTTTGAGGGGCGTCTAGCGCGGCTGTACAAGGATGCGACGCCCCGGCCCCTGAAACTCGATAAGCGCAGCCAGGGCCGGCCTAATGTGCTGCTCGTGATGCTCGATGACGTGGGCTTTGGGACCTGTAGCACTTTCGGCGGCCCCATTCCTACCCCCGGGGTCGATGCGGTGGCCGCAGCGGGGGTGAGCTACAACCAGTTCCACACCACCGCGCTCTGCTCCCCGACCCGGGCGGCGCTACTGACGGGGCGAAATCACCACAGCGTGCACATGGGCGGCATTACGGAGATTGCGAATAGCTTCCCGGCCTATGACAGCGCCATTCCCCGGGAAACGGCCACCGTGGCCCAGCTACTCCAAAGCCAGGGCTATGGCACGGGATGCTTTGGAAAGTGGCACCTGACGCCGTCCTGGGAGCAGGGGCCTGCGGGGCCCTTCGATCGTTGGCCTACGGGGCTCGGCTTTGATCGCTTCTACGGGATCCTCGGCGCCGAGGCCTCCCACTGGGAGCCCGCGGTCTACGACCAAACGACGCCCATCGAGCCCCATCGGGGCCGGCCGGACTACCACCTTACGGAGGATCTTGCGGATCAAGCCATCGCTTGGATTGATCGCCATCGCGCCGCGGCCCCCGATCGTCCCTTTTTCTGCTACTTCGCCCCAGCCGCCGTACACGCGCCCCATCACGTGGCGCCGGAGTGGAGCGACCGCTTTAAGGGCCAGTTTGATCAGGGCTGGGATGCGCTTCGGGAAGAGATCTTCGCCCGGCAGCAGGCCCTGGGGGTGATCCCCCCGGGCACGCGGTTAACCCCGCGGCCCGAGGAAATCCCCGCGTGGGTCGATTACGACGATCGCTATAAGCCCGTGGCTTCCCGCCTCATGGAGGTGTTCGCAGGGTTCATGGCCCACACCGATGCACAGGTGCTGCGGGTGATTGAGCACCTCAAAGCCCAGGGCTGCTTTGAGGACACGCTCGTGATCTATCTCACGGGGGATAACGGCGCTTCCGCGGAAGGCACGGTGCACGGGGCCTGGAGTGCGCCTTCCTTTCAGAACGGCGTTCACGAGGACCCTGAGTGGCTCCTCGCCCACATGGACGATTTCGGCACGGACCGCTGCGAGAATCACTTCAACGTGGGCTGGGCCTGGGCCCTCGATGCCCCCTTCCAGTGGATGAAGCAGGTGGCGTCCCACTTCGGGGGCACCCGCAACGCCCTGGCCGTTTCCTGGCCCCGGGGCATGGAAGCTCGGGGGGGGCTGCGAAGCCAGTTCCATCACGTCATCGACATTTATCCGACCATCCTCGAGGTCACGGGGCTGTCGGCCCCCGAGGCAGTGAACGGAATTACGCAGGCGCCGATCCATGGCGTGAGCATGGCCTACAGCTTTGATGCGCCCGAGGCGCCAAGCCGCCATCGCACCCAGTATTTCGAAATCCTCGGGAATCGGGCCATCGTGGAGGATGGGTGGATGGCCTCCTGCTTCCATGGACGTCTCCCCTGGATCCGCTTCGCAGGTTTCGAGTTCGATGGAGAGCAGGAGCGCTGGGAGCTCTACCATATCGCCGAGGACTTCTCCCAAAGCGAAGATTTGGCCGAGCGCTATCCGGAACGGCTTGAGGCGCTTAAGGCGCGCTTTGAGGAAGAAGCGGAGCGCTATGGCGTCTATCCCCTGCGAGACGCCTCGGCTCGCCGCGGGGGCGCCTACAGCGTGCCCCATGCCCTGGAGGGGCATCGCAAGATGCGCTACGGGCCGGCCCACGTCCGCATGCCCGAGCACAGCATTATCAGCCTGAAAAACACCTCCTATCGAATCACGGCGGAGATCAAAACGCCCGAGGCTCCGTCGGGGGTGCTGGCCTGCCAGGGGGGCAACATGGCGGGGTGGGCGCTCTACATTGATGAAGAGCACCGCCCAAGCTTCGTTTACAACTGGTTTGGCCACGAGTTCACAACCCTGAAGGGATCGCCCCTGGGCGCAGGAGCGCAGGTTCTTGAGGTGCATTACGCCCACGATGGGGGCTTCGCTGCCGGGGGGGAGGCGACCCTCTCCGTAAACGGGGCGGCGGTCGCGGTGGACCGCATCCCTCGCACCGTGGGGGTGATCTTCTCCATGAGCGGGGAAACCTTCGACGTGGGCCGGGATACGGGAAGCCCCGTGGGGGCCTATCCCCATGACTTTCCCTTTAATGGCCGTATCGACGGCGTCACCTTGGAACGCCTTGAGGAACCCGATGCCGCGGTTAAGGCGGAAGAGCGGAAGCGGGCCTTTGCGGCCAGCTTGAGCGCGCAATGAGCACCGCTTCAACCATCAGCGACGGGCAGCGTCGCTATACGCTCTTCATGCTCGTGGTGGTGTTTACCTCCAGCCATGTGGACCGGCAGATCATGGGGATTCTGGGCCAGCCCATTAAAGAATCCCTCATGATCAGCGATACGCAGCTCGGCCTCCTGTCCGGGATCATGTTCGCCCTGTTCTACGCCACCCTCGGTATGCCCATGGCCATGTGGGCCGATCGAAACAATCGACGAAACCTCATCGCCTTTTCCGTTTTCCTTTGGTCCCTCATGACGGCCCTTTGCGGCATGGCGAGCAACTTCCTTCAGCTCCTGCTGCTGCGCATTGGGGTGGGAGTAGGGGAAGCGGGGTCGAATCCGCCGTCCCATTCCATGATCGCGGATCTTTACCCGCCGGAGCGCCGCGCCACGGCCATGGCGATCTTTGGCACGGGAGTGAATTGGGGCATCCTCCTGGGCTTTCTCGTGGGGGGTTGGGTTAACGAGTTCTTTGGGTGGCGCGCCGCCTTTCTTATTGTGGGCGTGCCGGGCATCGCGCTGGCCCTTTTGGTCCGCTTTACGGTCCCGGAGCCGCCCCGAGGGATGGCCGCGATGGCCTCGGGCGAGCCGCTCCCGCCCGCAGCGCCCCCCCAGGCCCCACCGTTCAGGGAGGTGGTGCGCTTTATGGCGGGGCATGGGATCCTTCGCCACCTCATTTTTGCTAGCGCGCTGATTGCCTTTGCGGGCTACGCGGCGGTGATTTGGGTCCCGGTGTACCTAGTCCGCATCCACGGCCTGGGCACGGGCATGGTGGGCACCTATCTCGCTCTGATTGTGGGCTTTGGCGGCGCCGCGGGCATTCTCCTCGCAGGTCGCTTGGCCGATCGCCTGTCGGCTGCGCGGGGGCCCCAGTGGCTCCCCTGGATCGTCGCCCTGGCGAATCTCCTTAGCTTTCCTTTACTGCTGTGGACCTTCCTGGCGCCCACGGCGCAGGGGGCGCTTCTTGGCTTTGCCGTTCCCGCCATGCTCGCTACGGTCTACGTGGCCCCAAGCTTTGCCTTGATACAAAACGAGGTGCCCGTGCCCATGCGGGCCGTGGCCGCTGCTATCAACCTCTTCATCACCAATATCATCGGGCTGGGCCTAGGCCCCTTCAGCGTCGGCTTCTTCAGCGACCTCTTCGCCCCATGGGCGGGAGAGGAGAGCCTTCGCTATGGACTCATGGTGACCGGTGTGGCTCTGCTTTGGGGCGTGGGGCACTATTTGCGCTGCGGGGTTTTGCTCAAACGCCGAGCTGCGGCTGGAGCCGTAACGGCTTAGAGGTCGGTGTTCGTGAATCTGACAGGAGGCTCGTAATGACTCATGCAACGCTGTCCCTTGCATCGCTGGATGTCTCGGACCCCCAACGCTTTGCTGACGACAGTTGGCGTCCCGTTTTCGCCTTGCTCCGGGACCAGGCGCCGGTCCATTACTGTCCCGATTCGGTCAATGGCCCCTACTGGTCGGTTACGAGCCACGCTCTGATCAAGGAAGTGGATACCAACCACCAAGTCTTCTCTTCAGAGAAAGGTGGCATTGCCATCGTTGACCCCTACACCACCCAGGATGGGGAGCTGGCTAGCCAAAGCTTTATTACCCTCGATGAGCCGCGCCATGCGCCTCAGCGGCAAGCCGTGGCGCCGACCGTAGCGCCCCGAAACCTGGCGGAGTTTGAGCCTCTGATTCGCAGCCGGGCCGCGGACATTCTCGACAACCTCCCCGTGGGGGAGACCTTCAACTGGGTTGATCGCGTCTCCATTGAGCTGACGGCCCGCATGTTGGCGACGCTGTTCGCTTTTCCCTACGAAGAGCGGCGAAAGCTGGTGCGCTGGTCCGATCTAGCGACGGCCGTTCCAGAGGTCACGGGGGACGACAGCATCGACATGAAGGCTCGCTACGAAGAGCTCATGGGTGCGGCCGCCGCTTTCTATGAACTTTGGGCGCAGCGGGCGCAGGAGCCGCCAAGCTTCGACCTCATCTCCATGCTGGTGCACAACCCGGAAACGGCCAGGATGAACGAGGATCCGGGGCTGTTCCTCGGAAACATTCTCCTTCTCATCGTGGGGGGGAACGACACCACGCGAAACAGCATTAGCGGCGGGGTGATTGCCTTAAACGAGTTTCCCGAAGAATACGAAAAGCTGCGGAATAACCCGGGCCTGATTCCGAACATGGTCTCGGAAATGATTCGCTGGCAAACCCCGGTCATTCACATGCGGCGCACGGCGCTCTGTGACACCACGCTTGGTGGACAGCAGATCAAGGAAGGGGAGAAGGTGATCATGTGGTACCTGTCAGGCAACCGCGATGAGACCGTTTTTCCCGATGCCGATCGCTTCCTCATCGACCGCCCCAACGCGCGAGCTCACGTGGCCTTTGGCTTTGGGGTGCATCGTTGCATGGGCAATCGCCTGGCTGAGCTGCAACTCCGCGTGCTCTGGGAAGAGATCATGAAGCGCTTTCGGAAGGTCGAGGTTGTGGGTCCCGTAGGCCGCTTATCCAACAACTTTATTAGGGGGATTGCGGAGGTTCCGGTGCGGGTTCACCCATGGTGAGTGATTAGGGCTTTCCTCGGAGGAGAAGCTGAGGGCCTAGGTTTTCTGACAGGCTTCGCAGCAGTGCCTCTGTCTCCTCCCAGCCGATACAGCCATCCGTAACCGACACCCCGTAGGCAAGACGGTCCTTCTCCGCCATGGCCTGCTGGCCCGCGTTGAGATGGCTCTCCAGCATGACGCCGACGATCGATTCGTTGCCGGCGAGGATTTGATCCTTTACCGAATTAGCGACCTCGCTCTGGCGTCGATAGTCCTTATTACTGTTGGCATGGCTGCAGTCCACGACCAGGGTGGGGGCGATGCCCGAGGCTTCGAGGGCTGCTTCGGTGTGGGCAATATGCTCCGGCTCATAATTGGGTCCGCCATGGCCCCCCCGGAGCACGAGATGAGCGTGGGCATTCCCGCGGGTGTGGTAGATCGCCACTTCTCCGGCTTCGCTGATGCCGAGGAAGCTTTGAGCGGTGGCAGCGGCCTTAATGGCATTAAGAGCCGAGTCTAAGCTGCCGTCGGTGCCATTTTTAAAACCCACGGCGCAGGATAGGCCGGAAGCCATTTCCCGGTGCGTTTGCGATTCCGTAGTGCGCGCGCCTATGGCGGACCAGCTGATGAGGTCCTGCAAATACTGGGGCGTGATGGGATCGAGCGCTTCCGTCGCCAGGGGCAGGCCCAGGCCGGAAAGGTCAAGCAGAAGCTGCCGAGCAAGGTGCAGCCCTTCATCAATGCGAAAAGTGCCATCTAAATGGGGGTCGTTGATGAGGCCCTTCCAGCCGATGGAGGTCCGGGGCTTTTCGAAGTACACCCGCATAACCAGCAGGAGCGAGTCTTCAAGCTCCCGAGCCAGCGCCGCAAGGCGCCGCCCGTACTCCCGCGCCGCCTCAGGGTCGTGGATAGAGCACGGGCCCACCACCACGAGGAGTCGCGGGTCTTCTCGAGTCAAGATGCGATTCACCGCCTGCCGCCCAGCGGAGACCACTTCCTGAATGCTTTCAGAAGCCGGAAGCGCCGCTTTCAGGGCATCGGGTTTGGTCAAGACCTCGTGACGTAGGACATTGACGTTGTTGAGCTTCTGAAGCACGGCGAGGCGTCCTTTCGTTGATGCGAGCGCACTGATGATGGCGGAAGGCCGAGGAGTCGAACCTCGCAGGCGCGCATAGTGCGCCTCACCGAGTTTGAAGTCCGGGACGGCCACCGGGCCGCATGCGCTTCCGGCGAGGAGTTTAGCAAGAGCCCGGGCGCTTCGGGCTGTTCTTGGCGCCTAGACCGATTTCCGAGCGAGGGCGAGGAAAGCTTCAACGTCCTCCGGCGAAGTCGCATGGTGGGTCACCAGGCGCACGCGGGTTTCTGAAGGATTAAGCCCCGGCGCATGCCAGGGATAGAAGGTAGCGCCCGCCCCCCGTAGAGCCTCTTGTAGGGGGACAGGCAAGTGCACGAAGACCTCATTGGCCTCCGTGGGTGCTTCTAGGGTGACGCCGGGGAGGGCGGCGAGGCCTTTGCTTAAGCGCTGCGCCTGGGCGTTCGCGTGGGCCGCAAGGCGAAGCCAGAGATCGTCTTCGAGGTAGGCCAGCATTTGAGCCGCCAGATAGCGCTGCTTCGACCAGAGGTGCCCCGCGCGCTTTTGCCGAGGCGCAAGGCCTTCGGCGAGAGCGTCGTCGAAGACCAGCAGCAGCTCCGCAGCCAGGGCGCCGTTCTTCGTGGCGCCAAAGCTCAGGAGGTCGATCCCGGCTTTCCAGCTGAGCTCTGCGGCGCTAGCACCGGTGCTGACCACTGCGTTGGCGAAGCGGGCGCCGTCCATATGCACCTTAAGCACCTGGCTCCGGGCCCAGGCCGTGAGGGCCGCGAGCTCTCCCGCCGTGTAGACCGTGCCAAGCTCGGTGGCTTGGGTTAGGGAAAGGACGGAGCGGGGCATAACGTGAGGGGGCAGGGGCGGGTGAGCGTCGATGGCGGCCTGGAGCCCTTGGGCGGTCAGCTTTCCCTGAGCGCCGGGGACCCCGGAGAGCTTCGCCCCGCCCGTGTAGAACTCGGGGGCGCCGCCTTCCTCAAGGGTGATATGACTCGCTTCATGGCACAGCACCTGACCATAGGGCGGGCTCGCAAGGGAAAGGGCAATGCCGTTGGCCGCCGACCCCGTGGCTACGAGTGCAAAGTGGCAGGGGCGCTCGAAAACCTCTTCAAGTCGGCTATTTAAGCGCGCCGTTAGCTCATCGCCGCCGTAGGCCGGGGCCGGGCCCTCGTTGGCAGCCCCCAGGGCAGCCAGGATCTCTGGGGCGATGGGCGCGGTGTTATCAGAGGCGAAGTTCACGGCAGGGCTCCCAGGAAGATTCGATGGTTCCCGCGGCGGCGGGTGAGGCCCACGCGGTCAAAATATTCCAGCACGTCGATGGCGGTGTTGCGCCCGATCGCAGCCGCATCTCGAAAGGACCGGGCGTCGAAGCCTTCCGGGGCTTCGGCGGCCAGGGCGCGAAGGGCCTCTTCCAGGGTGGCAAGGCCTTCGGGCAGCAGGAATCGGTTCTTGGACACCTGGAGTAGGCGTCCGCCGTGGTGCCAGCGGAGGCACTGCTCATAAAAAGCTTTGGGGTCGAGGTCCTCGGCCTTGGCGATGTCGTTGATGGTCGGCGGCTGCCTCGGCGTCTCGGTGAAGTGATGGGCGAGCCGATCCCAAGCGGCGAGATCCGCGGGATCTAGGGTCGGGCGGTGGGCCGGCAGACGGT